>Ga0187865_1000665_pt1 | contig 45932 bp, 36 predicted proteins | sample June2016WEW_11_1_2_FD_132989 | JGI IMG/M metagenome (GOLD analysis project Ga0187865, IMG submission 132989) | Peatland microbial communities from SPRUCE experiment site at the Marcell Experimental Forest, Minnesota, USA - June2016WEW_11_100 | ecosystem: Environmental > Terrestrial > Soil >...
GCGGCCTCATTGGCCAGTGCCTTCCAGCTTTCAGCGCGCGAGGCCGCCTTGAGCCTCGTCCGGTTCGGCTCCTATCCTGGATCAGTGGCGTTGAATGGTGATCCGGCACGTTGGCGCGCCTATGTTCGTGACGCCATAATCGAACCGGCGATTGGGCGCGACCTGCTGGCGCTGGGAGCGATCCGGCGTCCTGCGCTACTTCGACAGGTGTTTGCGGTCGCCGCGGGATTTCCGGCGCAGATCGTTTCGCTTCAGAAGCTACAGGGGCAACTTCAGGACAAGGGAGCACTCGAAACAGTGGCTCACTATCTAGCGCTGCTGCAAGAGGCATACTTGGTTGCGCCACTGGAAAAGTTCTCGACGCGAGCCCATCGGCGGCGAGCCGCGCCACCCAAGCTGGTAACGCTTAACAATGCTCTCTTGTCGGCCATGCATCCCGATGGTCCTCCCGATCCCGCCGGTGAACCGGAGCGGTTCGGCTTCTGGGTAGAGAACGCCTGCCTGGCATTCGGAGTGAACCAGAGCCAAAGGGTGAGGTATTGGCGGGAAGAACCGTTAGAGATCGACGCTGTTTTTGAGGGAAGCTGGGGTGAATGGGCGATTGAAGTCAAAACTGGCCGGTTCGATGCTCAGTCCCTCAGGGGGCTGCTCGAATTCTGTCGTCGAAACCCAAAGTTCACTCCGTTGGTGATCTCTGCACCTGGTGACGAAGAGATCTCCCGTCGTCATGGCATCCGTGGCGTCAGTTGGGAGGATTTCCTGGTGTCTGGCCCGCCGCCACGTTAAGGACAGGAGGCAAGTCGCCACAGGGGATAACCCATGGTGCGAAAGCATCCGATCAAACCCGGAGAAAGTCTCTTTATCCCTGGACTAAAAATGGGGGACAGGTCATAGCTTTATGTCCGGCTATCCGAGCCGCCTTCCCTGCCCCGACCCCGAGATCGAACCCGGCATTTCTGCGCGTTCGCGCAGTTATCCCCCTTGTACTTGCAGGCCCGCTACCCGTAGTCAATTGCGGAGGTTCTGTGCGGGTTTTCCCCTTCCACAATAAACCGCTTGACGTGTACGGTATAACCGTACATACTGGAATAGTAAAAGGATAACATGCAACTTGTCCGCTTTCGCCACAAAGGGCTAAGGCAGCTCCATGAGGAAGGAAACGCCAAGGCGGTGCCGTCCGCGATGGAAGACAAGCTGCGCAAGCTTCTGTTCGCCCTCGAAACCGCCGAGACGCTGGAGCAGCTCGGCCGGTTTCCCGGCTGGAAGCTGCATCCTCTTAAGGGCGACCGGAAAGGATCATGGAGCCTGACTGTCACGGGAAACTGGCGGTTGATTTTCCGCTACGACGAACAGACAAACACCGCCAGCGATATTGACCTGATCGACTACCATTAGGAGGCCGAAATGCCCATGAAGAACCCGCCCCATCCGGGCGACCTGATAAGAACCGAAGTCATCGAAGCTCTCGGCCTCAGCGTGTCGAAGGCGGCGGAGATTTTGAAAGTGCGCCGCGCTACGCTCTCCGATCTTCTGCACGGCAAGGCCGCGCTGACGCCGGAAATGGCCCTGCGCATCGAAAAGGCGTTCGGCCCGGACATGGATCACCTTCTCCGGATGCAGCTCGCCTATGACGTGGCGAAAACGCGAGAGCACGCACGGGGCATCTCGATCAAACGGTATGCCCCGGCCTGAAGCCGCGCCTTCGCTCTACGAGAAGGCCGGCTTTCAGGTGCGCGACACGAGCGGCTACGATGGACATCGGAGGCTTCGAACACATCGGAATCATCGCGCCACAGGAACGGTTCTCCGCTACCAAACTTGGATCCGTTCTTGGAACCGTTTATCGCCGAAAGCACTCCAAAGACGCCGAAGTGCTCCGTCTAAGTCATTGAGAGTACGTGTACTCCAGCATATGCTCCCCGGCTGTTAACCGGAGCTTCTTTCAGGCCCAAGCGGATGCCTCTTCTTGGGGCAGTGATCGTGCCTGGCACTTTTCAATAGATTTGCGCAGTGGGGTTTCTGCGCAGAATCGATGATCTGCCTGTTTCGGTCGAGGGCACCCGGCCCAAGATCCCGGCTCAAGATAAGCGTGTCTCCCACGACCTTTAAGGTACTTACGCAGCCACCTAAGACCTGTTAAGTCGTTGTAAATACTTATTAACGCCACTCTGAAAAGGCTGGCGTCGGCGGTTCAACTCCGTCCCTGGCCACCATCTTTTTCAACCAGTTACGGCGAATCACCGAAAACCCTCCAGCCCCGTGTCAGCCCATGATTCTGTGTACCGTGCTCAGTTCACTGCTTCGCTGCTCGATTGCAGGATGGCTTCGAGCATTTCTCCCTGCGCTGCCATCCTGTCCTCACTGACGCTGTGTGCGTACAGTTGCAGCGTCGTCTTCACGCCTGAATGCCGGAGTACTTGGGAGTTGTCTCGAAACCGCTCTCACGCCGCGAGTTTATGGCAAATACGACAGGACTCATTTCAGCTTGTTGACTTGTTCAGCCCGGCAGCCTAAGATGCACACTCCTTAAGGGATGCCCTGAGGACCTCAGCGTTTTCCTGCAAATCCGGCAGGGCTCGGTTACAGGAGGCAGGAACATGGTCCGCCTTCCGGTCAGTGTTTCGACCCACCACTGCGCTTGTATTTCCGCCCTCTTGTTCTTGGTGTTGATCGGCCTGGCATGGGCGGGACCTGCCAAGACCCCAGCGGATCAACGGGAGGCCGTAGTAGCCATCGGCGACGTTCACGGTGACTTTGATGACTTTGTCACCATTCTCCAGCGGGCCGGGCTCATCGACGCGCAGCATCACTGGACCGGCAATCAGACTACCCTGGTTCAAGTCGGGGACCTCTTGGATCGGGGCCCGAAGCCGCGCGAAGTAATGGATCTGCTGAAGTCGCTGGAAAAGGAAGCGCCAAAGGCAGGCGGACGAGTGGTGAGCTTGCTGGGCAACCACGAGATGATGAATCTCATGGGAGACCTTCGCTATGTCACGGTGGAGAACTACGCCACTTTCGCAGACAGCAATTCCGCGGAGCGCCAGAGATCCGCCTATCAGGAGTACGTGAAATGGCGCAGTAGTCACGCGCCGCTCTTAGCCGAGCTTCCCCAGCCCATGGAATTAACCGAAACGGAGTGGATAGCACGGCACCCGCCGGGCTTCATCGAGCAGCGTGAAGCTTTCAGTCCGAACGGGAGCTACGGTAAGTGGCTACGAGGGCACTCCGCAGTGGCCAAAATCGGCGGAGTCATCTTCTTGCACGGCGGCCTCCATCCTGACCTGGCCAACTTGAAGCTTGACGCGATCAATGACCGCATTCAGGACGAAATTAAAGCATTCGATGCCGCCAAACAATACTTGCAGGACGAAAAGTTAATTCTGCCATTTTTTAATCTTCAGGAAATTACCGCCACCGTGCAGGCGGAACTCGTGGCTGAACACAAGTCGCGGGTGCCGGCGAACGAGCAACGCCAAGCCAGGCTCACGCAATTCCTGGGGTATGGAGACTGGCTTAGCGTGCGCGTTGATGGTCCCCTGTGGTTTCGCGGTTACGACCAGTGGAGCGAAGAAGAAGGCGCGGCCCAGGTCGACAAGCTCCTGGACGCTTACAAGGCGATGCACATCGTGGTAGGGCACACAGTTCAGAAGGGCGGGCGCATCCGGTCCCGCTTTGGCGGCAAAGTGTTCCTCATTGACACTGGTATGCTCAGCAGCTACTACCTTGGGGGCAGGCCGTCAGCCCTGGAAATCCGCGGCGACACGAAATTCACGGCCGAGTATACGGACCAGCGGGTGGTGCTTCTCGAATCCCCTGGGCTCTCGCTTCGAAACGGAGTGCCTGGAGGACGTGCGGGGATTGGGGATGCTGCAAGGATTTCGGGAAGCCCGCCCTCCCCCGAGTCTCTGTCACCAGCTGCAATAACAGCGGCACCGCGATAAACGAGGGTCAGAAAAGAGGCTTCTGCGGATGAAAAGGTGGATTGAGCGCGCGCTGAACATCCATCCCGGGGATCTGGGGCGCGGCACTCTTCTGTGCACCTGTCTTTTCCTGGTCATCAGCAGCTACGTAATTGGTAAAGTGGCGGGCGCTGCCCTGTTCCTCGCGCGGTTCCCGGCGAGGCAGCTTGCCTATGCGGACATTTCCAGCTCGGTGCTGGTGGCCCTTATCGTAGCGGGCTATGTACTCATTGCGCGGCGGGCTCCTTTGCTCAATCTGCTGGTCTGCAGCATGTTATTCTTCGCCGGCAATTGCGCACTGTTCTGGGGGCTTGCCCACTACTATTCCGGTCTGACCTGGCTCGCTCCGGCGTTCTACATCTGGGTCAAGATCTTTGGAGTGCTGGCGCCGACGCAGATCTGGACCCTGGCGAATTATGTCTTGACGACGCGCGAGGCGAAGCGCGTGTTTGGGATGGTGGGCGGGGGCGCCATTGCGGGTTGGATCTTTGCCGGCCTCTTCTCTAAAACCATAACCAAGACGTTCGGCACGGAAAGCTTGCTGCTGGGCATGACGCTGTTTCTTTTGATTTGTGCGGGGCTGGTGATCCTGATCTGGCGCAGCGGGCAAGTCGAAGTCGGCGGAGCGCATGAACTCGCGCAGGGAACTGGCGAAACTGGCCCACGGAACTTGAACCAGAGCATGCGGTTGGTGCTCTCCTCGTCATATTTACGGGCCATCGCCGGCGTGATCTGTATTTCTTCCCTGGTGACCACCCTGACGGGCTGGCAGTTCCTGGCCATTGCGCAGCAGGTCTTGAAAAGCAAAGACGCATTGGCAATCTTTTTTGGAAACTTCAACTTCTATGCTGGGGTGATTTCGCTGTTGTTCCAGCTGCTTTTGACCACAAGGCTCCTGCGCCGTTTTGGCATCGGGACGTTGCTGTTCGTGCTGCCCGTTACCGTGCTCCTGGGTTCGACCGGCCTGCTGGTGCTGGGCACGCTGGGCGCAGCACTCGCGCTGAAAGGTTGCGACCAAGTGCTGCGGTATTCCATTGACAAGTCCACGACCGAGTTGCTCTATCTGCCGCTGCCTGCCCGGGTCAAGTTACAGGTCAAATGGTTTATCGATACTGTGATCTGGCGCCTGGGCGACGGCCTTGCCGGGTTGACCGTTCTCATTTTTGCCACCTCCCTGCATCTGCCGGCACGTCAAATCAGCTGGATTGCGCTGCTGCTGATCGGCGGCTGGCTGGTGGCAGTCTCTGTGGCGCGACGGCAATATGTTGCTACCCTGAAGGAAAGTATCGGCCAACATCGGGTCGACGTGGAGCAAACCTCCACAGCGGTGCTGGACCGTTCGACCGCCGACCTGTTAGCGACCAACCTTTCGGCCTCCGATCCCAGCGACATCCTTTACGCGCTGAGCCTGTTTGAGGTGGAGCGGCAGAGAGCTGTGCATCCCGTAATTCGGAGCCTCTTAAGCCACCCCTCAGCCGAGATCCGGCGGAAGGCAATCGCGATTCTTTCGGCATCCGGCGACAAGACCGTGCGGCCGGACATGGAGCGGCTCCTACGGGATCCCGACCTCAACGTGCGCACGGAAGCTCTGCTTTACCTGACCCACCATGCACATGTGGACCCGCTGGAGCTAATCGAGGAAGTGGGCGACTTCCCCGACTTCTCCGTGCGTTCGGCCGTCGTGGCATTTCTGGCACGACCTGGCCAAGCCCAGAACCTGGAAGCCGCGCAGCAGATTCTGGCTACCATGGTCAGCGAGCAAGGTGCACAAGGGCAGCGGACCAGGGTGGAAGCGGCTCGGCTACTGGGCCTGCTCCCGGACTCTTTCGACCCGCTGCTCTCGACGCTGCTCGCCGATGCCGACACCGCGGTCGCGCGGGAAGCGATCCGGTCGGTGGGAAAACTGCGCAAGCGGCGGCTGGTTCCGGATTTGCTGGATCGGCTGTCCCATCGCGAACTGGGCGGCGAAGCTGCTAAAGCCCTCGGGGAGGTTGGGGACATGATCGTCGGAGCGTTGCGCGACCATCTCGGCGACTCCGCGGTAGCAATCGAGGCACGAAGAGAAATCCCCGCCATACTGGTGAAGGTTGGGACACCAGCAGCGGCGCACGTGCTGATGGAGAACCTCCTGGAAAGCGACACCACCCTGCGCTTCCGTACTATTAGCGCTCTCAACAAGCTCTGCCGCCTCCACCCTGAGATCGAGACAGACATCCAGACGTTGGAGACGGTCTTAGCTGCCGAGATTCTGGGGCACTACCGGTCGTACCAGATTCTGGACAAGCTCGGTGCCACCGGGGACAGTCAAGATCCGGTAGCCCGCGCACTGGCGGAGTCCATCCAGCAAGAATTGGAGCGCATCTTTCGTCTGCTCGGCCTGTTATATCCCCAACTTGATCTGCACGCTGCCTATTTGGGCTTGCAATCCAAGAGTGTATCTGTGCACGATAACGCGCTGGAATTCCTCGATAACGTGCTAAAGTCCCAGCTGCGTGACATGCTGGTGCCGCTGCTGGATGGTAAGATCACCGTGGGCGAGCGTGCTCGCATAGCCAACCGGCTGGTGCGTGCCAAGATCGAGAACCGCGAACATGCAGTGGCGGCACTCGTGACGAGCGACGATCCCTGGTTAAGGTCTTGCGGCGCCTATGCCATCGGAACCTTCGGATTGAAATCCTTAGAAGGTGAATTGAATCGATGTCTCAATGATTCAGACCCGCTGCTGCGAGAGACGGCGCGGGCAGCAAAACAGCGCCTGGAGCAATTTGTGGCCAAAGCGTGAACTCAGCAAGCAGGCTGTAGTACATTTGTCAGCACAATTCAGGGAGGCTATTCCCATGCAAGCATTTCATCTGCAGTGGCGGAGGCTGATTCTTGCAGCGGTGGTTTGTCTGATTTTCCCATCCTGGGTCCGGGCCGCGGACGAGACCACCCTCAACAAAGACCAGATTAAGAACTTCCTTCTCACCGCCAAGGTGGTGGGCAGCAAGCAATCCTCCAAGGGCATTACCCACCCCTGGCGGCTTACGCTGAGTGACGGCACCTTGACCCACGATGCTTCTTTCCAAAAGATTGACGAACACAAAGCCTCGGCGACGATGGCCAGCGGCCGAACGGAAATGAACTTCGTCGATTCCTACAAGTACAACATCGCTGCTTATGCGGTGGCTGAGTTGGTTGGCGTGGACGACATGCTGCCGGTCTATGTGGCGCGTTCCTGGCGTGGCGATCCCGGATCACTGAGCTGGTGGCTACCGATCAAGATGGATGAGGAAGAGCGCGTCAAGCAGAAGATACAGCCCCCCGATCCAGAAGCTTGGGACAAGCAGATGTACAAGATACGGGTCTTCGACCAATTGATCTACGATGACGATCCCAACCTCACGAACGTGCTGATCAGTGCGGACTGGAAGATTTGGAGGATTGATTTCACCCGCGCATTCCGGCTCCGCAAGGACCTGCGGGACCCTGACGACTTAGTACGCTGCGACCGACAATTGTTCGAGAAACTGAAGGTCCTGGATGCTAACGAAGTGGCGGAAAAAACCAAGCACTATCTGACCAAAGACGAGGTGAAGGCCGTGATGGCGCGACGGGACAAGATTGTGGCGCAGCTTCAGAAGCTGATCTCGGCAAAGGGTGAGAACGAAGTGCTCTACTGAATCACGCAACCCTGCTGAAGCACTGGCGAATCACAGGGAGCGACAAGGCCTTTGGCGCTCCCGTCGTCCACTGCTTCGACAATTTGGCGATCCAAGCCGCGCTCATGCGATCGAGGCTCCGGATTGGACGTGCGGGATGCTGAACGGTTCGAAAGTTCGGATTGGCTTGCTCTTTTCAGTTGCAAGGTCTATTGTGTTTTGCCACACATCACAATCTTTCGGTGAACGGTTAAGGAGGAGGTCACATGTTAAGAAAGCTACTCACTTTGTTGTTCGCGTCTGTCCTTGTCTTCGGGCTGTTAACACCGGTGTTCGCGCAGGAAGGCTCTAAACCGGCGGAAGCGACGGCCGCGAAGCAGGCCCGCTGGGAGGGCGTTGTCACCAGAAGCAATAAGGATAAGTCCACCCTGACGGTTCGGTCGAGGGACACGAATGTCGAGAAGACTGTCATTTACGACAGCTCGACCCAGTGGACCAGTCAAGAGCACCGCAGTAAAAAGGTCAACAACATCGATGCCAGCCAGGTGAAGGACGATGATCGGGTGATCTGCCTGGGTAGTTGGGACAAAGACGGCGCACTCCACGCTGCTTCGATCTCGAAGCGGCTCACCAGATGAGGTGGTCCTGTGTCGCAGGTTGAAATGCTGGGTTTCGCGCAAAACTGCTTCCCCCGCGGGAGCCGTTCGCCGTGACCACGAAATTCTTCTTGGGTCGGCTGCGGCCGAGCTTCCTCGGCAGCTCCTTCGTGTGCTGGCCGGTAAAGTGGAAGGCGGTGCCTTTCCCGCTCCCGCTGTAGAGGGCAACCGCGAATTCTTCCTATTAACTCCGAAGGTAATAACCCACTAGTACGGTGGGTACCCCCCTCCCCCCCCCGGTCTTTTGGAATCATAGGGTTAGGAGGAAATTCCCGCCAGATCTTTGGATTTAAAGGACTTATAGGTAAAGTATTCCAGAATCAATGACTTAGCTTGTCAAAGAGCGCTGAAAATGGGTTTGGGGCAGCTTCGAGGGCCGTCTTGGGAGACGGGCACATCTCTTCACTGCCCCAATCAGATCACCATTGTCGCATCGGGCGGGTTGGAAGTCTGTGACGTGGGTCACGGCTCGGGGGTGATGATGGAATTCAAAACCCCCGCCCAAGCGGAGCTTGGACGGGGCGCGCTGAAGAGCCATCGCCGCGGAAGGCCCCACTTCTCGAAAGGCGCGAGAAGTGGGGCACCCCCATTTTCTTCTCTGCCAACGTTAAGGGCAACCCGCGTTATGCTTGCCCGCCGGAGATGTGCGCCACCCGCCTTCCACAGTTTAGGATTGACGCGATGGCCTATGCCACCCGTTCTTGAGAAACTGCGCCAGATAATATGCGAAGTTCGGCCAGCACAGAAAAGCTAAGCCCAGAACGTAACCTGCAACACGGAAGTACCCGAGATGCGGTCCCGGAACATGAGATACGCCAAGACCTAGCGCAACAATTATCCAGCGCAGCGCATGCGAAGTGCGATCAAGAGGATAGTCAACCTCTGATTTCTTACGAATGGCCCAGACAGACAGCCAAATGCAGGCGACTCCGGTTACGAAGCTTACAGGGTGATGCCACATACTCCCTTCCAGTGACGGCTATCTCCCGATGGCGGGTGGCCCCCATCTCCAGCGGGTAAGTATAGCGCGTGTGGCTCTTACGTGTTGGTAGAGAAGAAGACGAGGGGTGCCCCACTTCTCGCGCTTTTCGAGAAGTGGGCGGCCGGATAGCCGACACCGGAGTGGGCTCCGGTTTCACGCGGCCGGCGGTCGAATCTTCATCTTGAGCACTTCCCACGCGTTCACTTTTACCGGACCAGCTTCGCCGAGGGCGTAGGCGCGGAAGCTGCTCCAGCGCCATAGTTCCGGGGACGCCACCAAGCCGCGCTTCACTGGATTGCGATGCATGTAGCGCAGTTTCTCGATGCGTTTGTGTTCGGTCCACACGTTGAAATCGTAGAAGCGCTTCTGCCAGATGTGTTGCGGGGCGCGGTCGAAGAGGCTGGCCTGGGCCGGGTTGCGTCGCCGCCGCGTCCTCGCCAGGACACGGCGCGCAAAGCCGAGTTTGAGAGCTTGCAGCACCGTCGAAGGAGTCTTCTCTTGAGGTTCGCCGATCAGCAGGTGAACGTGCTCAGGCATGACCACGTAACCGGCCACCACGAACTGATAGCGGCGGCGCACCTGCTCGAGAACGGTCAGAAACAGATCCCGACGGCGTGCCGTGCCGAGCAGCGGCTGCCGCCGATAACAACTGCAGGTGATGAAATGCAAGTCTCCAGCGCCGTAGTAGCGCTTCAGATTCCACGGCATGGCAACAGAGTAGCGGCGTAGGGGAGGCTGCCACGGTGACGGCGCACACTGTCCAGCGGTGATGAAAAAAGTCTCGAACAACGAGCTCGGCAATCGCGGCGAAAGGCCCCACTTCTCGAAAAGCGCGAGAAGTGGGGCACCCCCTTTTCTTCTCTGCCAACACTTTGCAACGCGCGTTATACTTGCCCGCCGGAAATTTGGGCCACGCGCCGGGCGAGCGAGGCCAGCGTTTCTCCGCCTTGCACTTTGTGATAACGCCACCAGACGCGCTTGTCGGCGGGAATCATGGATGCTCCCGCACGGTTAAAACCAGCACGCTGAGCGAGCTCGGCGCCCCCACGTAACCGGCCATTGTGATCAGGATCACAGCAAGATGTTTCCAGCCGGGATACGCTTTCCGCCATCAGATTGGGGAACATAAGGCTGCCGCAGTGCGGTGAATCATGAGCGACGACTTTCCCGAGCGGCGGTGGTTCTGGGCCACGCTGGCGCTTTCCAGCATCAGCATTATCGGATTTGTGTTCGCCGTCTGGGAATTGCTGGAATCCCATTTCTTCCGCGATGTCGATTACCTCACTCTTCACTACCTGTACGTGAGCCGGGGGGTGGTCTCCTCGTTACTGCTGGCCTTCTGGGCGGCCTGGTTCGTGTTGCGGGCGCGCCGTGCCAGCGAGCGGCAGCTCCGGTGGTCGCGGGCGCGCTACCGCGGGATTCTCAATTGCTCTCCCGCGGCCATTGCACTTTTCGACTCCGACCTCATGGTCGTGGAATGGAATGCCGCCGCTGAGGACCTGTACGGGTACACCCGCGCGGAAGTGCTGGGGAGCAAGCTGCCCACCATCCCCGCCGAAAAGCAAAGCGAGATGCAGGCGTTTCTCGCGCAAGCCTCCCAAGGCAAGGCGGTGCTGGACGTCGACACGCGCCGCTGTGCAAAGCATGGCGTTGTAATCGACGTACAAACCAACGTGCTCCCCTACCACGAAGAAGAGCCTGGACGCTATTTCCTGGAGGTGAGCATCGACATTCGCGAACGCATCCGCCTCCGGCAAACCTTATTACAAGTCGAAAAACTGACCACCATGGGTCAGATGGCAGCGGGAACCGCGCACCACTTGAATACGCCACTGGCCTCCATGCTCCTGCGCGTCGAACTCGCCCGCAAGCACGTCCAGAACGCAGGCGTGGACCTCGATCTCTGCGATCTGGAAAGCAACATTCGTTATTGCCAGCAATTTGTTCGCCGGCTGCTGGACTTCAGCCGCCGGCCACAACTTACACGGCGTGCGGAAGCGATACAGGACACGCTTCACTCGGTCTTGAGTTTCTTAAGCCCACAACTGGTCGCTAAACAGGTCCATCTGACGCTGGACATGGATCCGGCGAACGGTACCGCTGTCATGGCGGATCGCAATCAAATTGAGGCCTTATTCCTGATACTTATCACCAACGCACTGGATGCTGTCGAGCCCAAGGGACATATCCGGGTTCGTTGCCACACCGCAGACCATCGCGTCCAGATCGCCATCGAAGACGACGGCTGCGGCATTGAGCCGATCAACCTACCGCATATTTTCGAGCCGTTTTTCACCACCAAGCCGGTGGGCAAAGGCACCGGGCTGGGGCTGTCGATCGCAGCGACGATCCTCCAGGAGCACGAAGGTTCCATGCACATTGACAGCGTTCCGAAGCAGGGAACGGTGGTGCGAATCGAGTTGCCGCTCTCGGCGAAAACAGCGGCGCCGGAGAAGGTTCTGGTATGAGCGAAGCGGCCACAAAGTGCACGGTGCTGGTGGTGGACGACGATCCCAGCCTTACCCGGACCCTGAAGGAGTTCCTGGTGGAAGAGGGATACGAGGTTGAAACCGCCCACGATGGCGAACAAGCCCTTGCTGTCCAGCAGAGGAACCCCGGCATCTGTCTGGCACTGTTGGATCTGATGATGCCCGCGACGGACGGAATTACCCTGATGGAGCAGTTGCGGCACCACAATCCCGATCTGCCGGTGATGATCATGACCGGTTTTGGCACGATTGAAACCGCGGTCGAGGCCATCAAGCGCGGTGCCGAAGACTATCTGACCAAGCCGCTGGAGCCCGATGCGGTGAAGAAGAAGGTGGGACGTATCCTGGAGGTATTCCGGCTGCGCAGCCGCGTCTCGCAACTGGAGAGCAATCTGCATCGCTACTGCCCCTCCTTCGACTCCCTGGTGTACGTGTCGCCGTCGATGCAGAGGGTGGTGGAGAAGGCGCGAGCCGCTGCGGAGTCCGATGCGCCGATCCTCGTATTAGGAGAGACCGGCACCGGGAAAGAACTGCTGGCGCGTGCCATTCACGCCGCCAGTGGCCGCGCGGCGAATCAGTTTGTTCCGGTGAACTGCGCCGCTCTGCCCAGAGAACTGGTCGAGAGCGAACTGTTTGGCTATCGCCGCGGCGCTTTCACCGGCGCATTCGCGGACGGGGTCGGCATCTTTGCTTCCGCGGCGCGCGGGACGGTGTTCCTCGACGAGGTCGGCGAAATGCCGAAAGAAGTTCAGGCGAAGTTGCTGCGCGTGCTGCAAGACAAAGAGGTGCGGCCGGTGGGTGGCACCCGGGCGATTCCCGTGGATGTGCGCATTGTCGCCGCTACCAATCATACCAACGCCGAGCTTCGCAGCGATCGGCTTCGCCAGGATTTCTATTTCCGAATCGCCACTGTCGTCATCGAGATCCCTCCCTTGCGCGCGCGACCCGAGGACGTTCTGGTGTTGACTCAACACACGTTGCAGAAGCTCGAACAACGCTACGAACGGCCGATCGCCATCCATCGTGGGGCCGTGGAATTGCTGTTGAAGTACTCGTTCCCGGGCAACGTCCGCGAACTGGAGAATCTGCTCGAAAGCCTGGCCGCGGTGTCGCGCGACGATCCGCAGACCATCACGGAAAAAGATCTGCGGCCTCTACTCGATCCGACTGGACTGGCAGACCTACCAGCCGCCAAGGGTGTCGAGCAGACCTTGGCGATTGAACCGCTGGAGCGGATGGCAATCGAGCGGGCACTCCGGCTCGCTGAAGGGAACCGGAGCAAGGCCGCGGCCCTGCTGGGCATCTCTCGCGACACGCTTTACCGGAAGTTAAAGGAGTATAGTACCGAGACGTAGCGCGGGCCGGATCTGTCCGATTTTCTGACATGTACCTGGGCATACGACAGTTCCGGGCCGGCTGCTCTTCACCACCGCTATCAGTAAATGCTGCGATGACCGGAGTTTCCAAATACGTTGGCCGCCAGCTGTGGCCAGGCGATTGCGGGAGTTTCCAGCGGGAGGCCGACCGTGTCACCTAGCCAGGGTTCCGATGGGCGCCTGCCACTTCCGTTGATGGTGTGGACGCTTCTGGCTGCGGTCGCTGTCCTTGCCTTCACCGGCGCCCTCGTTACTCAAGGCCGGCGGGAGCGCGAACGCTGGTCCACTTTTCTGGAGGGCAGCCCTCAACTAGGCAGCGTGGTGTTCCGCGACAAAGGCTGCATTCGATGCCACGCGGTCAATGGCGAGGGCGGCAAAGTGGGTCCCGACCTCGGCCGTAAAAAGCCCGCGCAATCGAGCCTGCCCCAGCTCGTTACGGCCATGTGGAATCACGCACCCCGCATGTGGGAACGCATGCGCGCCGACGGGGTTTCCTACCCCACTCTTAGTTACGACGACGTCGCCCAGTTGCTCGCCTACCTTTACATGTCCCGCCACGTGGATGATCCCGGCGATCCGGTCCGCGGGCACGAACTCTTTACCAGCAAAGGCTGTATCCGTTGCCATGCCGTGGACGGGGTGGGCGGGAGAATTGGGCCCGACCTGGCGGCGGCCAGCGATCTGACCGGGCCCATGGAGTGGACCGAAGCTCTTTGGAATCACGCCTCGGGCATGCGTCAGGCCGCCGAGCGGGAAGGCATTGTCTGGCCGCAATTTCAGGGTCATGAACTGCGGGACCTGTACGCGTTCGCGCGGCAAAACACTTCGCGCGGCCCGGTACCTCATGGCGATCCCGCGCGCGGATGGCAGGTGTTTCAGCGGAAGTCCTGCACCGGATGTCACTCCATTCGCACCGCCGACCAGATGGAGGGACCAAACCTTGGGCCGGAGCGCCCTTTGCCCGAGACCTTTACCGAACTGGGCGGCGACATGGTCAGCCATTCCCCGCTCATGGAGCAGGCGATGGCGCGGCAAGGCATCGCGCGCCCGCAGCTGTCAGCCCAGGAGATGACCGATGTTTTTGCGTTCCTTTACAGCCTGCGATACGCCGATCCCGCCGGTTCGCCCCATGTCGGGGCCAGCGTGTTCATGTGGCGAGGTTGCAGCCGCTGCCATGGTGAAAACGCCGAAGGGACCGCGCGCGCGCCCGCGCTCCGCGGACGCAGTTACAATTCCATCAGTCTGGCGGTTGCGCTCTGGCGCCACGGTCAGCAGATGTATGCGCAAACTGGCCCGGTGGGCATTGGCTGGCCCACCTTGGTTGAAAGCGATGTCGGCGATTTGCTTGCCTTCCTGAATTCGCCCCCGGAAGAACACCACTAACTCGCATTATTCATGAGGCGAGAGAACTGGGAAGGGCACGGCTTCAGCCGTGCCGCCAGATCCAATAAACACGCGGGCTTTAGCCCCTGAGGTCGTCAGCGCCGGCACGGCTGCAGATCAAACAGGATAACTCCAGCGCCGTCCCTCGGCGGCTGAAGCCGGAACTTAGGCCGCTCCATACGGCACGGCTGAAAGCCGTGCCCTTCCCGATTCACTCCAAACTCGTCATGAATAATGCAGGCTGAAGTGTCTGAGTATCGGACACAAACTGTCCGATCGCTCCTGCCGCAGCGTGGCGGTGATTTGCACAGGCTCATCTCGGCTCGCCCCGGACCCCGCCCTGCTAACGCCATCTCGGCCTGAGTTTGCAGGCACTTAGCGCGGACCGGGACAAAGTTGGCGTTCCCGGCATCGGACTGGGTTCCAGATTGCACTGTGGTAGGCGAAACGAAATGGAAGGAGAGGTGGGTCTTGTTAAAAACAAATCGAATTCTGCTGGCACTCCTGTTTGCGTTCGTGTTGGGCATCTTGTCCCCGCTCGCCATCGCGGGCGGCCCCCCGCGGCTGATCACAGTGATCGCCGACAAGGACAATCTGTACAAAATCCCGGGCCAGAAGCTCCCGGTGATCACTTTGAAAGCCAACGAGGTGGTGCACCTGCGGATCACCGCCAACAAAAGCACCGAGTGGGACAAAGATGGCACCATCCATACCTTCACCATCAATGCGCTCAAGGATCAGGGCTGGGACCTGCGCCTCAAGGAAGGCACGCAGGACTTCACCCTGGTGGCGCCCGCGGAGCCGGGCAGTTACGTGGTGGAATGCACGGTCAAATGCGGCCAAGGCCACGACGACATGAAGATGAGGCTGGTCGTCATACCGTGAGCAAACGCAAAATTTCGTGGAGTGAGCCATGGCAGTAACGCGGCGTGGTTTCGTGCAGTTCCTGGCGCAGGGGGCAGGGGCCTTCGTGGCGGTGGGAGTGGCCTGGAAGGCGAGCGTCTCGAAGGTGTTCCAGGAGGTGCTTCCTTCCCGGTCGCTTGCTCCCGGCAACCAGAAATGGGTCATGGTTATTGACCTCGCCAAGTGCGACGGCTGCCGCGACTGCACCAAAGCCTGCACCGCGATGCACTTCGTCCCACCCATGCAGGAGTGGATCAAGGTTTTTGAAATCACCGACAACGAGGCGGCCGGGCCTTACTTTCTGCCCCGTCCCTGCATGCAGTGCGACAACCCACCGTGCGTGCGCGGCTGCCCCGTGGGCGCCACCTACAAACGCACCGACGGCATTGTCATCCAGGATGACGACCGCTGCATCGGCTGCCGCAACTGCATCGCCCAATGCCCTTACTCCGCGCGCTCCTTCAACTGGGGAGAACCACCCCATACCTCCCAGGAACTCGCTCGCCCCTACAACGTCGAATACAACTACCCGCACCGCAAAGGCACAGTGGAAAAGTGCATCTTCTGCCCCGAGCACCTCCGGGCGGGCAAGCTTCCTGCCTGTGCCGCGACCTGCAAGATGGGTGCTATCTATTTCGGGGACCAATTGGAAGATGCGGTGACCAACGGCAAAGGCGAGACTATCCAGTTCACCAAGATCGCCAAGCGCGGAGCCAGTTTTCGGCTGATGGAAGAATTGGGAACGGAACCAAGCGTTTACTATCTGCCTCCCGCCAGCCGCAAGTACCCGGCTCCGGACGAGAAGGCGAAAACCGAAACCGCCCAAACCGATATGTCGGGAATGGCGCACTGAGAGGTGAGCATGGAAGCTCGTGAGCAGAACCTTTTGCGTTCTGTGCTGGAAAACACCTGGCGGTTCTATGTCTGGGTGGGATTCCTGATCGCTATACTCCTGTGGGGACTCTTCGCCTACATCCAGCAACTGCGGAACGGCCTCATCGTCACGGGCATGCGCGACCAGATTTCCTGGGGACTGTACATTACCAATTTCGTTTTCTTCATCGGCATCAGCCACGCCGGCACTCTGATCTCGGCCATCCTGCGCGTCACCGATACCGAATGGCGGACGCCGATCACGCGCATGGCCGAGGCCATCACCGTGTTTGCCCTGTGCATCGGCGGCCCCATGGTCATGATTGACATGGGACGACCCGACCGTATGCTGAACCTGTTCCGCTACGGCCGTATCCAGTCGCCCATCATCTGGGACGTGCTGGGCGTGAGCACCTACCTCACCGGCTGCATCCTCTATTTCTATATCCCCATGATCCCGGATCTGGCGTTCCTGGCCGAGCAACCCCGGCTCGCTTCCTGGCGCCGCCGCCTCTACAGTACGCTGGCCATCGGCTGGACCGGGACCCCGCAGCAGAAGGCTTTGCTGGAAAAGTCCATTTCTTTCATGGCCATCTTCATCATCCCGCTGGCGGTCTCCGTGCACACCGTGGTGTCGTGGATCTTCGCCATGACCCTCCGCCCGGGATGGAACAGCAGCATCTTTGGTCCCTATTTTGTGATCGGCGCCATCTACTCGGGAACCGCGGGTGTGATCTTCTCCATGTATGTGCTGCGGCGCGTCTTCCACCTGCAGGACTATGTCGAAGAGTTGCACTTCCGCAAACTGGGCCTGCTCCTGCTGGCCTTCTCGCTCATGTACCTGTACTTCAATATCAATGAGTACCTGACCGCGGGCTACAAGCTGGAGGGAAGCGAGCGCCTGCTGATGGAACGGCTCTTCGTCGGTGACTATGCCGTGTTGTTCTGGGTCGCGCAGAGCCTGTGCGTGTTCATTCCGGCCGCTCTCATGATCGCCGTGCTCGGCCTCAAGCGCTATCACCGCTTCACCATCCCCGGCGTGGTGCTCTCTTCGGCACTGGTGATTGTGGGCGCCTGGGCCAAACGCTACATCATCGTTGTTCCCACCCTTCGCAGCCCCTATCTGCCCTCGGGACAGAGGCTGCCCTGGGAGTGGACTCATTACCATCCCACCTGGGTGGAGTGGTCCATCACCGCGGCTGCGGTCGCTGGCTTTGCCCTGATTTACACCTTGATGGTCAAGCTGTTCCCCATCGTCTCGATCTGGGAGACGCGCGAGCAGAGAGAGAGAGAGGAGGTTGCAGTGCCCGAACTACCCGGCGAATCTGTACCTGTGCGCTGGTGGAAACCAGGGACCGTGGTTCCAATCCTGGCCGTGGCGGCGCTGTTGCTGTATGGCAGACCCGCGAACGCCGCCAGCTCAGCCAAGCCCAAACTGCCGAAGCCAACCGCGATTACCGTGGAATGGAAAACCGTTCCGGCGGCGCAAGCAAGCCGCGAATCTGCCGCCGACGAGAGCACGCCTCTTCTTCCGCGCGGGCGCGTCTTCATGTACACCGGCCGGCTCTTCACACTGGAAACGTCCCGCGACCACTCCGCTGAAGACGACTTGAAACCGTCGCCGGTTGCCGTCACTGCCACCTTGCGCGACTCCAGCGGCGCGCCCATCAGCTTCAAGCCGGTGGAGTTCTCGGCAAAGACCGGACTCGGCACTTTGGCCTTCGGCAGCCGTCCCACCCTGGCGGATGGCAAAGCACAACTAGTCATCAAGGACCGGCGCTACGGCACCTATCCCGTACAGGTCGTCTTCCGCGGCGACGAGGAGTATGCTCCTGCAACCTTCGATGTCACCGTCGATTTCGGCGTCCGGCCGGCGCCCTCGCTACCCAGGGCCGGCGTGTTGATCACGCCCTACGCCACTCCGTACATTGCTGTTCCTTTCCTGTTCTTTTACGGCGCGATGTGGGTGGCGTTTATCTATGCTTTTGGATATCTCATCTTGTGGAAAATGCGCAAGTTCTCCCCAGCAGCGGCTGTGGCTCAGACCAAGACTGCGCCGGCCGCACCGGGTGCTTAATGTCGACCAAGGCTCGCAGTTCAATTTTCGAATCAAATAGTAATGAGGAGCACGCCATGAAAAGGATATGTGCTGCTTTCGAAGTCGCGGCCACCCTGGCGGTGGCTGGGTTACTGGTTTCGGCTTCGGCACAGAACGCGCCCGCCAATAAGGAACGAGGGGTTGCGCCGCAGTCCACGACCACACCCGTCTCGGTAGCAACCGTTCGTGAGTATCCCATTCCCTCCGGCCAGGGATCGAGCTGCATTAAACATCTCGGGCTCACGGTCTCACAAACTCGCATGGGACAGATAGGCGGAACCGGCGCCCTTTCCGCCAACCCGCACGGGAATCCGCAACCGCCCAGCGGAGATCCTGCCGGGCCAGTCAACTTGAACTCGGTCATTCAACGCTTCCTGTCAACGTTTCGCTCCGGCCCGGAAAAGGCTGGGGCAATCTTGAATGAAAAATTCGCAGTATCGGGAGCCGATCTTTACCGCTGGAATTGCCAGGCGTGTCATGGGCCCGATGGGCAAGGGGCGCCACCAGAAATCAACTCGGTGCTGGGCCCGGTGCAAGGAACTTCCGCGGTATTGACGCGAAAGCGCCTGGAGGCCAGAGGACTCGACGTGGATGACGACATGATTCAACAGGTGACGGAACTGGCGGAAGCCTCCCTGCGAGACCGCTTTCAACACGGGGGGAAGAACATGCCGTCGTTCGAGTACCTGCGCCCCGATGAGGTGGAAGCTTTGTTCGGCTACTTGGAGAAGCTGGCGTCGGTCCCGCCCACCAAGCGCGATGGCCTTCTGGTCCCCGAATCCGCGGCCCGCGTCGGCGAACACATCGTGCGGGGGACCTGCCATGTCTGTCACGACGCGACCGGTCCTGGCAGCGGGCACACGGCCATGACGCAAGGGACCATCCCGTCGCTGGCCAGCATCCCCAAAGATCACTCTCTCAGCGGCGTCGTTCACCAGGTGCAATACGGCTCCTCCAGCACGATGAAGATGACGGGTGGAGACGTGATGCCCGCCTACCCGTATTTCACCGAGGAAGAAATCGCGGCACTGTACCTTGTCCCATACTCGGCTCGGCCATAAACGCGAAGCTCGCACCGGCCAAATCCGCGCGCCGCGTTTTGGCTCGGGGGCCTTGCTTGCGAAGGCAACCTCACAAGATTGAATCGATACTCCATCACCGACGCAAAAGACGGGCTCCCGACCTGAGCGAACTTGATCTCTACACCTTGTGCGCTACGACTTAGCGCGGCCAATCCGATCAGTGGCTAATCCGGCGGCTTGTTCCGATTCGAAACAAAGGGCCTCATCCGAGTACTCCAACAACTCAGGCCACGCGCCGACACTTCTTAAATTATCGCTTCCGGATTACCATCCAGGCGATGACTTCCCGCTTCGCACGATGGCTGCGCGATCCGCTTTTTCTTTTGTGTCTGACGGCGGGGCTGCTCGCTTTCGTGGTGCAATCTGGCGAGTTGGGGACGGCCGACACGACGCATCGGCTTCAAACCACGCATTGGCTCTGGACCGCGGAGCCGCAGGTTTTCCCCAACGAGTATCCCGAGTTTGGCCTGCACGGCCGTGGCGGGCGTCTTTACAGCTGGTATGGCATCGGCCAGTCGCTCGTCATGCTGCCCGCCGACCTCCTGGGGACGTGGATTGCGCACTGGTTTATCTTCTCGGATTACGGCGACGACCCTGACGTGCGCAGCATTGTGGTCAGCTACAGCACCAACATTTTGGTGAACGTTCTCACCGCGCTGATCGCATTCCGGTTGCTCGGTCAGTTGCGCTTTGGCATGAAAGAGTCGGTAGCGGGCGTGCTGGCGTTGATGTTCTGCACCACCCATCTTCACTACACGCAGAACATGATGGAGAACAACTACATCATGTTGCTGACGCTTACTGGATTTTCATTTCAGTACGAGTGGCTGCGCGCGGACAGCCGACGCGCGCTTTTCATCGGCTCCTGCGCGCTCGGGCTAAACCTGCTTACGCGTCTCACCACTGGTTTGGATCTCATGGCGGGAGGAATCTTTGTCTTACTCGCGCTGTGGTTCGAAGGAGCAGGGTTCGAAGGAAAACGGCGCGAAGGAGCGCGCGGCCGCGCCTTGTGGCGGCGCCTCATCGCCTACTGCAAAGTGGCCGCACCGGTTTACCTATTCTTTCTCGTGCTCGATCGTACTTACCAGTTTTACCGCTTCGAATCCTTTACCAATACCTACGTAACGGTATTCGCCCGGGAATATCGCCAGCGGGATCCTACGCTGCCGGCGAACTTTCCCTGGAGCACGCCCTTTCACGCCGGTTTTCTCGGCCCGCTATTCCAACCTGAGAAATCTATTTTCCTCTTCGATCCTCTTCTCGTGCTGGCAATTTTCCTCCTGGCCTGGCTGTGGAAGCGCCTGACTCCAGAGGTGCGCGCCTATGGCGCGACCTCTCTTCTCCTGTTGCTGGCCTATATCTGCTTTTACGCGAGATACACCTACTGGAGCGGCGACTTCGCCTGGGGCGACCGCTATGTCTCAACCGCGGTCGAACTGGTGACACTCGTCGCCGTGCCGCTGCTGATGCGCTATCGAGAGTTTTTGGGAAGAACGATCTGGCGCGCGGGATGGGTGCTGATCGTAGTCAGCCTGATGATCCAGTTAGCATCGTTAGCCTTTTGGTTGCCGCTGGAAATTTACCAGATGGAGACGTTCGGACATCCGACGTTCGTGATTGCTCTGCGTTTCAAGAACATCTTCGCCTTCGCTCTGGGCAAGATGGATGCCTGGGGCTTGAACACCGAGGCCATGGCATGGGACCCGTGGGATCATGTTCACGTCACGACGTGGAATTTTCTGCCGTTTCTGCTGCGCCGCGTCGGGGCAGCGCCGGGCTGGGTGGTGAATTCGGCGCTTGCCATCTGGCTTGCCGGGACTGCGGCACTTGGATTGGTTTTGCTCCGCTTACGAAGCAGCTTGCGAACGGTCACGTGAGGGCAAGACTTAATACTTGCAAATTTCATGCCGCCCGATGTTTGGGCGGATTTTCGGTAGCGGGTCAGTTTCACCATGTAACAAAAAACCCAATCAACCACCAAGGACACGAAGTATCACGAAGGCTTTTACGCTCAAGAGGTTTCCTTCGTGTACCTTCGTGGCCTTCGTGGTTAATGCTCTGCAAATTGGCCCAATGCCGGATCTTCTTGAAAAGCGTTACTGACCATCCCCACGACTCCTCCTTGCCCGAAGACTGGCGGAATGGGAACTGAGCGTTCCACCGGCGCGGGCAGTTCCCCGTTGCATATCGCCCCAAACCGGGTGTAAAGTCGCCGATACGGTGGCGTCGCCGACGGCGTCCGGTCGTGCCGAGGGCGCCACCCGCGGAAGGGGGATTGGCGATGCCCACAGCGATTCCACTCCACGTCAATGGCCGGGCAACACGGGTGACGGTCGATGATCCCGACATGCCGCTGCTCTATGCTCTGCGCGACAACCTGGGACTGCACGGGCCGCGCTTCGGCTGCGGCCTCGGGCAGTGCGGGTCCTGCACGGTACACCTTGACGGCAGGGCGGTGCGCTCCTGCGTGACGCCGCTCTCGGCGGTCGGCAAGAAAAAGATCGTGACCCTGGAGGGCTTGGGCACAGTCGACAAGCTGCATCCCGTCCAGAAAGCCTTCATCGAGGAGCAGGCCGCGCAGTGCGGCTACTGCGTCAGCGGCATGATCATGGAGGCGGCCGCCTTGCTCGCCATAAACAAGAGCCCCAGCGATGCTCAGATCAAGCAGGCGCTGGCCCACAATCTGTGCCGTTGCGGTACCCATCTGCGCATCGTCCGCGCCGTTAAGCGCGCCGCTGCCGGCGTGTGAAGGGAGGCCGACCATGCCGTTCACCAAACCAAGCCGCCGCGACTTCTTGAAGGGCACCGGCATCCTGATCGTCAGCTTTTCCCTGCCCTCTCTGTCTAAGACGGCCTTCGCCCAGAGCGGAACTCCGGCAGGCACAAAGACCGTCGCACTTGACGATGTGGATGCCTTCCTGGCGATCGACCCCAGCGGCGGCGTGACGCTTTATTCCGGCAAGGTCGATCTGGGCACCGGCATAGGCACGGCGTTGACCCAAATCGTGGCCGAGGAGCTGGACGTGCCGCTGGCGCGCGTTCAGGTCGTCGAGGGGGACACTGCGCTGACGCCCGCGCAGGGCAAGACCTGGGGCAGCCTCTCGATCCAAAACGGCGGCGTACAGATCCGCCAGGCTGCCGCCACCGCCCGGAGCGCCTTGCTGCGGGAAGCGGCAAAACGGCTCGGCGTGCCGGCCGAAGATCTCATCGTTGAGCGGGGTACGGAGCAGGGTACGGTGCGATCGCGCAGCGCCGGCAAGCAGGTCACCTATGGCGAGCTGATCGGCGGCAAGACGTTTTCACTGAAGGTGGACAAGCAGGCGCCGCTCAAGGACCCGGCGACGTACAAGATCGTGGGGCAGCCGGTTCCCCGCTTCGACATTCCGGAAAAGATGACAGGCCAGTTCACCTACATGCACGATTTCAAGGTGCCCGGCATGCTGCACGGCCGTGTGGTCCGTCCGGCGGCCATCGGCGCCACGTTGCTGAGCGTCGATGAAAACTCGGTCAAGGACGTTGCTGGCCTGGTCAAGGTTGTGCGCCAGGGCAATTTCCTGGGCGTGGTGGCCGAGAGCGAGTGGGGCGCCATCCGCGCGGCGCGGAAACTGAAGGCGAACTGGTCCAACTGGGAAGGCCTGCCGGAGCAGAGCACACTGTGGGAGCATGTCCGCGCCACCAAGGTCAACAAGGACGATGTCACCAGCAACGTCGGCAGCGCCGAGCAGGCGCTCGAGCAGGCCGCCAAACGGCTTAGTGCGACCTACAACTTCGCCATCCACATGCACGGTTCCATGGGGCCTTCCTGCGCCGTTGCGGAAATCAAGGACGGCAAGCTCACCTGCTGGTCCTCCAGCCAGGGGACACACGATCTCCGCCAGCAGCTTGCAGCCATGCTCTCCATGCCGGACACGGACGTGCGCGCTATCTACCTCGAAGGCTCCGGCTGTTACGGCCGCAACGGCCATGAAGACGCGGCCGCCGACGCCGTCTTGCTGGCGCGCGCCGTTGGGCGGCCGGTGCGCGTGCAGTGGATGCGCGAGGACGAGCATGGCTGGGATCCGAAAGGCCCGCCGACGCTGATGGACCTCCAGGCTGGGCTCGACGCGAACGGCAACGTCATCGCGTGGTATTCCCAGCTCTACATTCCGGAAGGCGCGATCGGCAACGTCAAGCTCGTGGCAGCGGAACTGGCTGGCCTGCCGCATGAGACCGGGATGGTTCCCGGCAACATCATCCAAAACTCGGCCCTACCGTATGCTTTCCCCAACGTGCGGACGGTAGCGCACCGGCTGGCTGAAACGCCGCTGCGTCCCTCCTGGATTCGCGCCCCGGGGCGCATGCAGAACACCTTCTGTAATGAATCGTTCATGGATGAGCTGGCCGCCGCGGCCGGCACCGATCCACTGGAGTTCCGGCTGCGTTACCTGAACGATCCGCGCGGCGTCGAACTGTTGAAGCGGCTGGCACGCTTCGCCCAGTGGCAGGGCCGATCGTCGCCAGGCCGATCGTCGCCGGACCGATCATCGCCGGACCGATCATCGCCGAAGCGAGAGAGTGGCGACGTCGCAACCGGCCGCGGCCTTACCTACATCAAGTATGAGCTTGCTCGTACCTCTGTAGGGGCGGTCGCCGACGTCGAGGTGAACCGCAAGAGCGGCGAAATCCGCGTCAAGCATTTTGCCATCGCGCAGGATTGCGGGCAGATCGTCAACCCCGACGGCGTCAAGAACCAGGTCGAAGGGAACGTGATCCAGACCGTCAGCCGCGTCCTGAAGGAGGAGGTCGCGTTCGACCGCTCGCGGGTGACGAGCCTCAACTGGGCAAGCTACCCGATCTTGACGTTCCCGGAGATTCCGGACGTGGACATCGAGCTGATCGACCGGCCGGCGGAGAAGCCTTGGGGCGTGGGCGAGCCCTCCGCTGCCGTCGTACCATCCGCCATTTCGAACGCGGTGTTCGATGCGGTCGGGGTGCGGCTGCGCTCGGTGCCCTTCACGCCCGCCAAGGTGCGTGCCGCTATGCAGAGCGCCTGAGGTACGAAGGTCTTTTGGGGGCCGTGCCGCTGGCCCCGCGGACTGAGGCTCAGCGCTCAGTATCGGAAGCCGAGCGCTGCCTTCCGAACCGTCCTCGCAATGGCGGAATTGATCGCGCGGGTCACACTCATCATCGCGCCAACGGCATCACATCGCCGTGCGCACCGAGTGCGACCAGACTTATAAGGGCGGCCACGAAAAGATGAAGCAGGCGATCCGTTTACATGCAGGAGATTCCTGAGAGCGTGCAGAAGACGGTTAACGCGATCAGTGCCGAGCTGCGACTGCTTCCTGACTTGGAAGAGGTCACGCGCGGGACCAGCGTTTTGCTACCAAATGCCACCAAGCTGAAAAATGGGACCGCCGTAACCGGTTGAAAATATGGTGGACCTGGCCGGGATCGAACCGGCGACCTCTTCCATGCCATGGAAGCGCGCTCCCAGCTGCGCCACAGGCCCACTGTTTCAATTCTCGCTTAGCTTCGTCGCCGCGTCAAACTCGACTCGGGTGGTCAATGTCAAATAGGATATGGTTGGCAAAACACAAAGACACAATCGGAGCCCCATGTCGAACTCGCGGAATATTCTCGTTCGGTCACTTCCTCTTCTTATTCTTATCGCTTTGCTGGAGCCGACGTTGGCAGGGGCGCAAGACGCGGCGGGCGCGCCAATCGGGGCGCGGCCGCCGGTCGCTTATGCTTCGGTCAGCGAATTGAACGGCATCCTGACGCAATTGCAGCAGACGGCGCAGAGCATGCAATCCGATCTTGGGAAGACGCGCATCGAGAAATGGAAAACCGACGGCGCAACCAAGCGACAGACGCTGGCGACTGTGGAATCCATTCAGCGCAACTTGCAGTCGGCGCTGCCGGAAACGATCGCGCAACTGAACAACGCGCCGGAAGATCTGGGAGCGAGTTTCAAGCTCTACCGCAACCTGGTTGTGCTGTATGACTACTTTGGTTCGGTGGTGGAGTCGGCGGGAGCGTTCGGGTCGAAAGATGAGTTTCAGAGCCTGGGCAACGACATGAACGGACTGGAGAGCGCGCGTCGCGCGTTTGGCGAGCGCATGCAGAAACTGGCCGCCAGCAAGGAAGATGAGTTGACGCGTTTGCGGGCGCAGGTCAAGACGCTGTCCGCTGCGCCCCCTCCGCCCCCGAAGAAGATTATTGTGGATGACACCGAGCCTGCGAAGAAGCCGGCGAAAAAGAAAGCGACGAAACCAAAGCCGCCGGCGACAACCACGGACGCTGCGCCGAGTGCTGCGCCGACGAAGTGACGAGGTCGGCGCTTGCTCATGGCACGCTCGCCAGGGCGCCTTTCCCTACACACACCCGTCCCTGCGCGAGGACTTGCTGCCAATTTGTGTTGCAAATACTGGGCTTACGACTGGAACTCTGGGGACCGCTTCGGAGTCTAAGTAAATAAGCGGGAAAGATCGTCCGGAGTGGTTTTCGGCAAGAATTAAGATTCCCGCCTGGGGCTCGAGTGACTCTATAATTGGGGCAACGCCGTCATGGCGGGAGCTACTATATTGGGCGATCTTGCCAGCGCTATCGGGGCCCGAACGGAGGAATCCGCCGTCATTGCTGAACTGAAGGCGGGTTCGGAAGAGGCCTACTCATGGTTGATCGGCGAATTTCACCAGCCGATCTACGGGCTCATCTATCGCATCGTGAACGATCCGTCGGACGCGGCGGACACTACTCAAGACGTGTTTCTGAAAGTCTTTCGCGGGATGAAACATTTCCACGGCGAGTCCAGCCTGAAGACGTGGATTTACCAGATCGCGCTGCACGAGGCGGCCAATCGCCGGCGCTGGTGGTTCCGGCACAAGGCACAGGAAACGCCGATTGATCCCACCGCAGCGGGGGAATACGAATATTCCGGAGAAGAGCGACTGGTCGATCCGGGCAAGTCACCGTTTGAAAAGTTTGCGCACACCGAAGTGCGCGCAGCCGTGGAGCAGGCGCTGCAACAGGTGCCTGAACCGTATCGGACCGCGTTGATCCTGCGCGATCTGGAAGAAATGTCGTACGAGGAGATCGCGGAAGTTTTGGCGATTTCGCTGGGAACGGTGAAGTCACGCATCACGCGCGGACGCAACGCGCTGCGCAAGAAATTGACGGCATATATCCGAGAGGTGGGTCCGGAGTTAGGGCTGCTCGCTCCTGCCGACGAGCGGCAGAACGGCGCAACCCAGAGTTCGCGGGAGGGTTCGCGTGGTGGCAGAGAGGTTGAGGTGACGCCATGAACTGCGCTGAGATCAAGAAGTTGTTCTCGCCGTATCTCGACGGCCAGGTGAGCGGGTCGGAGATGCGCGCGGTCACGCGCCATGTAGAACAGTGCGCCGGTTGCGCGCGGGAATATGCCGCGATGCAGCGCACGCAACATTTGCTTGCCAGTCTGGGTCCGAAGAAGGCTCCGGCCGACCTGGCGTTGAAGTTGCGGGTTGCGATTTCGCACGAGGCCGCACAGGCCCGCCATCCCCGGTTTGAAGGTGTGCTGGTGAGGCTGGAAAATGCGCTCAACGCTTTCATGGTTCCGGCCACGGCGGGGCTGGTCAGCGCGGTGTTGTTTTTCGGACTGCTGCTGGGCTTCTTTGCCTTGCCGGCACAACTGCGGGCGAGCAGCGGAGACGTTCCGCTGATGCTGTACACCGGGCCTCAGCTCGAACAGTCGGCCTTCGGCACATCGCTCGGCAATATGGGCGATGATGCGTTGGTGATTGAAGCCTACGTGGATGCCAATGGCCGAGTGGAGGATTACCGCATCCTGTCGCAACCGGACGATGCCAAGGCGGTGCTGCCGCAGTTGAAGAACTTGCTGATTTTCACGACCTTCCACCCGGCGCTTTCGATGGGACGGCCGACGGCAGGAACAGCGGTGCTGTCGTTTTCCAAGATTAGCGTCAAGGGGTAGCAGAAGAAGTCGATTGTCGATGCCCAGCCCCTAAAGGGGTATCTGATTTCGAAAGGCTTCGGCATCGCTGAAGCGACGCCCTGATACGAAACCCCAGGCAACCGGCGAGCTTCGCTCGCCTGCCCGGACGAGGGCGTCCGGGCCTACGTGATTCTGAAGTCGCACAATCCCTCGCACATTTTCAGTACATCTTCGGTACTGTCGGTTTGACCGCGAATTGACCAGTTCGTACACTATTTTCTAGCTCCTCCATTTATGCCTGAGATTAAAGGCGGTTTCCTGGGACAACGCGTTCGGCTGGCGTTCGCTCTGAGCCTGGCGGTCGTGCTGGCAGTGACGTCCAGCTTGGCGCAGGACAACAGGCCGCAGGTGTCTCTGGAAACCAGCGAGACACTTTTCACGGTGCTGACCGCCATCAACACGTGCGGCTATGACCAGGAGCTGAATGCTTCCGACCCGCTGCGGACGCAGATCCGGTCGGAGGTTGCCAAGGCGGTGGAGAATACCGCCGGAGCTCAGGACGTGGTAGGTCCGATGTGCTTGTTCTACCGCCAGCACCAGGCGCCGGAGCCCGCGCGCGACCTGTCTCACTATGTATCGCTGGCGCTCTATCTGGAGGAACCACCGACCTTCACGCTGAAAGTGAAGCAGACGGAGCTGCCGCCCGATGCCGGAGTGGTAGCCGACATCGTGCCGCTGATGCAGGCCTTCTACCAGAAGATCGGCTTGCACGCCATCTGGGAGCGGCACCGCGCGCGTTATACGGAATTGACCGAGATCTATCACGATCCGCTGGCGAAGATGACGTTCGACACCGAGATCTATCTGAAGCTGCCATCGTCGGGCTACCTGGGACGCCAGTTCACCGTCTATCTGGATGCGATGGGCGCGCCCGGCCAGACCAACGCGCGCAACTACGCGTCGGATTACTACGTCGTCATTTCACCGACCTCGGGCACGGCGATCAAGATGCAGCAGATTCGGCATACGTATCTGCATTATCTTCTGGATCCGCTGGCGATGAAAAACGGCGGCTCGTTCAAGCGCCTCGAACCGTTGCTCGACGACGTGAAGATCGCTCCCATGGATGAAGCTTTCAAGAGCAACATTTCGCTGCTGGTGACCGAATGCCTGGTGCGGGCGATTGAAGAGCGATTGACCAAAGTTCCGGAGGCGGAGCGAGCCCGTGGCATCGACGAAGCCGACAAGGAAGGGTACGTGCTGACGCGGTATTTTTACGACGCGCTGGGCAAGTTCGAAAGAGATCCGGCGGGCATGCGCAATGCGTATGCGGACCTGGTCGGCTCGATTGACGCCGGCAAAGAAATGAAGCGGGCATCCCAGATCCAGTTCGCGGGCGAGGCGGCGCCGGAACTGCTGCACCTGGCTGGTCGCCGGAACGAGCACCTCCTGCTGAACGCGGAGCGGCGGCTCGCGGCGGGCGATCCGGAAACCGCGCAGAAACTGGCGCAGCAGGCGATCGACGAGCAGGAAGAAGATTCGGGACGTGCGCTATTTATTTTGGCGGAGGTCGCCACCGCGAATCGTGACATGGATGGGGCGCGCAAATACTTTGAACAAGCGTTGCAGACGGCGCATGAGCCCAAGGTGATCGCCTGGTCGCATATTTATCTGGGCCGCATTTTTGATTTGAGGGAGGATCGGTTCGCCGCGCTGGATCAGTATCGGGCGGCACTGGATGCGGCCGGCGGAACGCTTCCGGAAGCGAAACTGGCGGCGCAACGGGGCCTGGAGCAGCCGTATGAACCTCCAGTGGCGAAGCAGCCGGAGTAAAAAGGGTTTCAGGGTTGTAGGGGTTTTACTTTGCAGGCGCTGGTGTCGTGTTCCGAAGGACCTGTGCATTGCGAATTCAAATACATATAGGTCCTTCGCTTCGCTCAGGATGACAGTATGGATTTATGCCGCGAACTTGCGGGACACTGCGCGAACGCCTGAGATATCATGGGTATCTTTGAGACTTCGAAAGACGTTTGAAATTTTGCGGTACGGGAGACAGCATGAAGCGAGCAGCAGTCATTCTAGGGATAGTGAGTCTGGGGATGATAATGAGTGTCGCGGTTTGGGCCGAGGCCCAGAACAGCGGACAGGCGGCGCCAACGCAGGGTACAACTCCAGGCGCCACGGCGGCCCCAGCGGGAAAGCGTCCTCCGCAAGCCAAGACCCAGCCGGAGTTCGATGCCTGGAAGGCGGCCGCGGCAAGCCCCGACGCTGCCGCGCTGGAGAAGGCGTCTGACGATTTTGCCACCAAGTTCCCCGACAGTGAACTTCGCGTGCTGCTCTATAAGAACGCGATGCGCCTCTACCAGAATGCCAACAACGCCGAGAAAACCGAGGCCATGGGCCACAAAGTGCTCAGCTTTGACGGGGACGATCCCGAGGCTCTGGTAATCGTCGCCGAGGTGATCGCCGAGAGAACGCGCGACTCGGACATCGACAAAGATCAGCGCTACGGCGAAGCGATCGCGATGGCAAAGAAGGCCACGCAGACCGTGGACACCGACGTCCAAGTCCCGACGGGCACGCCGCAGGAGAAGATCGACGCCTACAAGTCGCTGCTGCGCTCCAACGCGTATTCGATTCTCGGTACCATCGAGTTCAAGAAAGACAATTTCCCGGCAGCGCAGGAGAATCTGCAGAAGTCCATCGACGCTTTCCCGAGCAACCCGGATCCAGTGGTCATTCTCCGTCTGGCGCTGACGCTCGATAAGGAGCAAAAATATCCGGAGGCGCTCAAGGTGGCGAACCGCGCCGTGGAACTGACGCAGGACAACACCGTGATCGGAACCCCGGCGCGTCGGGAACGCGACCGCTTGCAACAGCTCACCGGAGGCGCGGCCCCGGCCCAACCGCAGAGCCCCCCGAAGAACTAACCGCGGGCAGGGTGCGGAGAAAAAGGGGATGCTCAGCCCCTAAAGGGGCGTCTGATTTCGTAAGATTGCGGCATCGCTAAAGCGATGCCCTGATACGAAGCCGGCGTTTCCGGCAGCCTGCCATGGGCCGAAGGATCATTGGCCCTCTTACTGATGAAGTCACGCGAAATCATGGCGCTGGAAGAAAGCCTGGGTCACCACTTCCAGCGCCGGGAACGGCTCGAGCAGGCGCTTACCCACAGCTCGCAAGCGCGCGAGGTGGAGGCGCTGGGCGCGGGCAGAGGTTCGTCTGGCGGCGGTTCGTCCAGCGGTGATAACGAAATGCTCGAGTTTCTGGGAGACGCCGTGCTCGGGCTAGCCACCAGCGAGGCGCTGTTCCACCGCTTCCCCGAATTCCAGGAAGGGCATCTTTCGAAGCTGCGCGCACATCTGGTCGGGCAACGGCATCTGCTGCGGGTGGCCGAGCAACTTGAGATTGGTCATTACATGCGGCTCGGCCGTGGCGAAGAAAAAAGCGGCGGCCGCAACAAGGCAAGCCTGCAGGTGGACGCGCTGGAAGCGATCCTGGCCGCGCTCTATCTCGACGGCGGGTGGCCAGTGGCGCGAGACTTTATTGTGCGCGTGATCGTGGAGCCGGAACTGGCGCACATGAAACTGGAGACCAGCGCCATTCCGGTGATGGATTTCAAGTCCGCGTTGCAGGAAGCCCTGCAAGCCAGAGGAGGACCGCAGCCGGTTTACGCGCTCGTCAAGGAGGAAGGGCCTGAACACAAGAAGACCTTTACGATCGAGGTGAGATTGCCGGAGCCTGCGATGGGGCAATTCGTGGGGCGCGCACAGGGCGCAACCAAGAAACGAGCTGAACAGGAAGCGGCGCGGCAGGTGCTGGAGCATCTGGCCACTTTGCCTGGCGCACAGCATCCCAACGCTGGGAAGGACGGCGGCGCGGCATAGCGCGTCCGATTTCCCGTAGAGACGCGGCTTGCCGCGTCTCGGACCGAACGCAACATTGGAGCGCGGCACGTAGGAGACGGGGCAAGCCCCGTCTCTACGGAAGAATTATGTCCTGGAGCGAAAAGATTTCCGCCGGTGATTGGCCCGCGACCATTCAATCGGTCGCGGGAACGGTCGTGATCGCCGTTTTTGTGGTTACCTTCCTCCTGCAGGCGTTCACCATCCCCTCGGAATCCATGGAGCAAACGCTGCTGATTGGCGATTACCTGCTGGTGGATAAGTTTTGCTACGGCGGCAGCGCGGGGTGGAACCGTCTATTGCCATATCGCAACGTCCGGCGCGGTGACATCATCGTCTTCCATTATCCTGTGAATCCCGCGCAGGACTTCGTGAAGCGAGTGGTGGCCTTGCCCGGAGATCGCCTGCGCCTGATCGACAAGCGCGTCTACATCAACGGCGCTCCGGTGCGGGAGCCCTACGCGCAGCACATCGCCGCGCTGCGCAATCCCTATCGCGACGATTTTCCGCGCACCGATTCTCCCGACTACGGAGTGGATGCAAAATGGTGGAAAGAAATGCCGAAGCTGGTGGAAGACCACCAGTTGATTATCCCCGAGGGCTACTATTTTGTTATGGGTGACAATCGCGATGACAGCCAGGACAGCCGGTACTGGGGATTCGTGCCGCGCGAAAATATCGTCGGACGCCCGCTTTTGATTTACTGGTCTTCGGACAGTTTGAACAACGATCTTCCCGGATCGCCAACCGTGGGTGATAGACTTTATCACCTCGCCTACGCGGTCACTCATGTGTTCCAGATAACGCGCTGGGAACGAACTTTCAGGCTAGTGCGCTGATGAAGATTCGCCGATGAAGTTCGCTGAGAAGAAATCCTCTTGAACGGATGGCAAACGTGCCAAAAAAAGAAAAAGAAGAAGTCGTTGTTAGCGAAAAGCCGGTGGACGAGAAGCCGCGCGAGACGACGGTGGAATTCCTGGCGTCGCTGGCGGGAGTGCTGGTCACCGGCCTGTTCATCATTACGTTTGTGCTGCAGGCGTTTGAGATTCCCTCCAGTTCCATGGAGGACACGATGCTCATCGGCGACCACGTCTTCGTGAACCGGGAGCAGTTCGCGCCGCCAACGCGTTGGATGGGGCCACTGATGCCCTATCGCGATATCCGCCACAACGATATCGTGGTGTTCCTGTCGCCGGAGGAACAAGGTCTGTTCGTCGTGAAACGGATCATGGGCGTTCCCGGCGATCGCCTCCACTTGCGCGATGGCGCCGTCTATCGCAACGGCGAAAAGCTGGTTGAGCCGTACGTGCAGCACAAGCTGGCGGATTACAACCCCTATCGGGATAATTTTCCTGCCGTGCAGCCTTCGGAAGTGTACGGGGTAAGAAACGAAAAATGGCAGCAGGAACTGCCCTCGCATCTGCAGGGCGGTGACATCGTTGTGCCCCCGGACAGCTACTTTGCCATGGGCGACAACCGCGACGTGAGTTACGACAGCCGTTACTGGGGCTTCATTCCGAGGAAGAACGTGATTGGGCGTCCTATGTTCATCTACTGGTCGTTTGTAACTCCGGCCGACCAGTACCAGATGCGCAGCGCGGGCGATCGGCTGGGATTCCTGGCGCATATCATCATTCACTTCTTTGATGAAACGCGCTGGTCGCGGACCCTCAGGCTGGTGCGCTGAAAAGAAATTTTCTGAAACGGGTACCGAACGTGCCAAAGAAAGAAAAAGAAGTCATTGTGGACGAAAAGCCGCGCGAGACTACGGTGGAATTCCTGGCGTCGCTGGCGGGAGTGCTGGTCACCGGCCTGTTCATCATCACGTTTGTTCTGCAGGCGTTTGAGATTCCCTCCAGTTCGATGGAGGACACGATGCTCATCGGGGACCACGTATTCGTGAACCGGGAGCAGTTCGCCGCGCCGACGCATTGGATGGGGCCACTGATGCCCTATCGCGATGTCCGCCGCAACGACATTGTTGTGTTCCTGTCGCCGGAGGAGCAAGGTCTGTTCGTGGTGAAGCGGATCGTGGGCGTCCCGGGCGACCGCATTCATCTGCGCGATGGTGCGGTGTACCGCAACGGCGAGAAGTTGGTTGAGCCGTACGTCCGGCACAAGGTGGCGAATTACGATCCCTACCGGGACAATTTTCCTGCCGTGCCTCCGTCGGAGATGTACGGGGTGACAAGCCAGGGCTGGCAACTCACTCTGTCCTCCCATATACAAGGCGACGACGTCGTCGTGCCCCCGGACAGCTACTTTGCGATGGGCGACAATCGCGACGTGAGCAAAGACAGCCGTTACTGGGGCTTTATTCCGCGGAAGAACGTGATCGGCCGTCCCATGTTCATCTACTGGTCATTTGTCACCCCGGCCGACCAGTACCAGATGCGCAGCGCGGGCGACCGGCTGGGATTCCTGGCGCATATCATCCTTCACTTCTTTGATGAAACGCGCTGGTCGCGGACCCTCAGGATCGTGCGGTGAACTTTCTGCGTTCCAGGCGCGGGGTGGCTGCGGTCGCGGCTCTCCTGCTGATTCTGTTTCTGTTCCGGCCCGCCGTGTACCACTTGCGAAACCGGATTGCCAGTTCCATCGGAAGCGCTCTGGGCCGCAGGGTGGCGCTCGATAACGTGCGTTTGCGGCTTCTGCCGCGGCCGGGTTTCGATCTTGAGGGGCTCGTCATCTACGACGATCCCTCATTTAGCGCGGAGCCGATGATCCGCGCGCAGGAAGTTTCCGCTGCGATCCGGTTTCGCTCCCTGCTCCGCGGGCGGCTCGAGATTGCCACCCTGAGCGCAACCGAGCCCAGCATCAACCTGGTGCGCAGCAACCAAGGCCGCTGGAACCTGGCGAGCCTGCTCGAGCGCAACGCGCAAATTCCCGCGGCTCCGACCGAGAAACCCGCTTCCGAGCGCCGCCCGGCATTCCCCTACCTCGAAGCCGGCCATGCCCGCATCAATTTCAAGCTGGGACAGACGAAGAAGTCCTATGCGCTTATGGATGCCGACGTGGCGCTTTGGCAGGATTCGGAAAATTCCTGGAGCGCGCGTATAAAGGCCGAGCCCGTGCGCACGGATTTTAATCTCACCGATACCGGGTTGCTCCAGATCAACGCCACGTGGCAGCGCGCTGCGAGTTTGTCGTTGACCCCGGTCCAGCTCACCGTGCAATGGCAGAAAGGGCAACTCGGACAGATCACCAAGTTGCTGAGCGGAAAAGACCGGGGATGGCGCGGAGGAGTGAATTTCACGGCGAAGTTATCCGGTACTCCGGAAGCGCTGCGGATCGAGAGCGAGACTGCCATCGAAGGTTTCCATCGCTACGACATTGTTGGCAGCGAGAACGTGCGCATGGCAACCGGTTGCTCGGGACAATACAACGCGGTCACCAGCACACTTGCCGGCCTGCTGTGCGAATCGCCGGTAAGCGGCGGGACCCTCCGCCTGCGCGGAACGCTTGCACTGATCGCACAACTACCCACCTACGATCTGACGCTTGAGGCCGAGAAGGTGCCCCTGACCTCCGTGGTTCGATTGCTGCGGCAGGCGAAAAAGCAGATCCCCGGCGATCTCACTGCGAGTGGATTGCTGAATGCGGAGTTCCGCGCCACGCGCAACGTGACTAACATCTCTGAGCACGCGCACCACGCCTTATTGGAGCCATGGAGCGGGAGTGGCTCGGCGACCAACGTGCGCCTCTCGTCGAACGGGGGAAAGGATGAGGTTGCCTTCGGCACGATTCCACTGGCCCTGGTTTCACGGACCATGCCAGCCGCCGATTCGCAGCGGGGCAGACCCGGTCACTCGAGGACACAAGAACAAGAAAAGGATCAGGAGCCCGCTGAGACTCACCTGCGGATTGGGCCACTCGCACTGGCGATGAACGCTTCCGCGCCGGTGAACGCCGGGGGGTGGATGTCCATTGCCAGTTATCGTTTTTTTCTGCGCGGCGACGTGGAACTGAAAGACCTGCTTCGTCTGGAGAACGTTCTGGGCTTGCCGGTGGCGCGTCCGGCGGCGGAAGGCGAGGCCAAGTTGGATGTGAGCGTCTCTGGACCGTGGCAGGGATTTGCAGCTCCCGCCGCCGTTGGGACCGCTCAACTGCGCAACGTGCGCGCCGAGATGCACGGCCTGAACACGCCGATTGAGATTAGCTCGGCAACCATGTCTCTCGCTCCGGACGCGGTGTCGATGCAGAAAATTTCCGCTCGCACCGGAAGCACTCATTGGAGCGGCGGGATTACAGCGCCTCGTCATTGCGCGGCTCCAGGCGCTGCTCCGGGCGTCGCTCCAAACTGTGTGTTTCAGTTCGATCTCACAGCCGACCAACTTTCGACCGGAGATCTCGCCGAATGGTTCACGCCGCATCCGGCCAAGCGTCCCTGGTACCGCATCTTGAATTCCAGTTCCAATTCCAACGCGCCGCAGGGCCCTTCGCCACTGCTCGCGATTCAGGCGCGCGGCCACCTGCATGCCGGCCGGTTCGAATTGAAGAAGGCGCTCGTTACCCAAGTCGCGACGCGAGTGGAAGTGGATCGAGGCAAGATCACGCTGACTGCTCTGCGCGGACAACTGCTGCAGGGCACGCATCGGGGAAACTGGACCATTGATGTGTCGAATCACGATGCGTCCACTCAGCCCGTGCGCTACCACGGCACCGGCGCCTTGCAAGATATTTCGCTGGCGCAGGTGGGCACGTTGATGAACGATGACTGGATTGCCGGAACGGCTGACGGTAAGTTCGACCTGGAAGGATCCGGAGACAGCTTTCGTGAGCTGCTGGCGCGCTCCGACGGCAAGCTGCAGTTTGTGATGCGCAACGGCAGCCTGCGACATATTGAAATTCCGGGCTCGCCCGCGCCTCTGCCGGTGCACCGCTTCGCCGGAGAACTGCACCTGAAAAAAGGCGCTTGGGAACTTTCCGCAGGCAGACTGGAATCGCGCGACGGCATTTACCAGGTGAGCGGAACGGCTTCTCCGGCCAGCGGTTTCGACTTCGTGTTGACGCGTGGTGACGAGCAATCGTGGACGCTCACCGGCACGCTGGCCGAGCCGCACGTCGTGCCGGGCAATCGCACGGAAGCGAAGCGTGCGGAAGCAGGCGCGGAGACCGTCAAACCGTAAAGCGGCTGTCGGCTCTCCGCTGTTAGCTCTTGGCTCTTAGCTGTTGGCTTTACTCCTACTGCATCGTGGCGAAATATTCCTGCGACTGAAACCTACGGTACGTGGCCGGTAGCAAGCTGTCCGCCGCGCGGACGGCCAATCAAGGTGCCGAGGATAATCCAGAGTCCGAGCACGAGCCACTCCCAGATGGAAAAGTGGCCTGGCACAAATGGGAGAAACTTCATCAGCACCATCGCCAAACCAACCAATGCACCCAGCAGAGCGATCAAGCGGTCGGCGACCCGGGGCCGCATCCAGAGATAGGCAGCGCAAACCGCGAACCATCCGGTAGCGGAAGCGACCGATCCGACCTCAGAGATCGGAACCAGAATCGCGCTCCCTAGAAACATGCACGCAGCCGTAGCGATCCCGACCCAGACGACGGCCGCGGCCGGTGTCTGATTCTGTGGATGCACGCTGGCCAGTCGCGCATCCACCAGCCCGCGCCGCCCCATGGCAAACAACAAGCGGCTGGCGGCGATAAAATTTCCGTTGAATACCTTGAATAGCGAAAGCAACGCAGCACTCAGGATGATGCTCACGATCCAGCGCGAGCCGACGGCATGCTCGAAAGCGACCGCAGTCATGAAGGGCTCGCCGGTGAGCGGACGCCACGGCGCCACGAAGCCCACCGCCGCAATCACAATGATGTAGAACACGGCGCCGACGACGATCGCCGCAAAGATGGCGCGAGAGAATCCCCGGGCGCGAAATTGAGGATTGGCTTCCTCGGCAGCCTTGGTCACCGATTCATATCCCGTCATGTAGTAAGGGACGATCTGCAGCACCAGCAAAATAGAGACGAACGGAGTGTGCGTGAACAAAGGCGAGAAATTGGCCGGCGATCCGCGCGTGACGCCCACGGCGACGAAGACCACGAAAAGCGCAAGCGTGCCGAACGTGCTCCAGTTTTGAAAGGTGGCGCTCAGCCGGATGCCACGATAGTTGACCACCGTCACCAATGCGGTCAGCGCGAGCCCGATGGCCAGGTGCGGCAAGTAAACCGGCTTTCCCGCCACGCGGTATAACTCGATGGAATCGAGCCCGGGAAAAATGTAACCGGCGATGCGTCCCACGGCCACGGCTTCCCACGGACAGACAATGAAATATGCCAGCAGCATCATCCATCCGGTAAAGAAGCTGACCGGCCGCGGGAAAACTTTCGCGGTGTAGGCCACCTCGCCCGATGCGTCGGGCATGGCCATCACCAACTTGCCGTACACATAGCCGATGGGCAGCAGCAGAATGCCGCCAATCGCGAAACCAAGAATGCCGCCCAGCGGGCCGCCGCGCAGCAGCCAATCGTCCATGACGACCAGCCAGCCCACGCCCACCATCGTTCCCCAGCCGAGGGAAAAATAATCGGTGACGCGCAATTTGCGGGCGAGTTGGGTCATCAGGAGGGGCTACACGCTGTCGAGCTGCGCTCGGCTGGATAGCCGGGGCGGCTGTCCCTACGTGTAAGGTGGGAGGGCGGCTTCATGGGCGCGAATTATAAAGCATCGCGCCCATGTGGCGGGCTTGCTTAGGCGACCGCGAAGCGAGGAGGACGTTCCGGCGACCGCAAGATGCAGATTGCTTCTTTCAGGGAAGAAATCTCAAACACCGAAGTGAGATGCGTCGCCTCCAGCAGCCTGCGAAAGAAAACCGGCGGGTTCACCAGCTTCATCTTCGCCGAGTTGCGCGTCGCCCAACGGCGCACCTGCAGCAGGGTTCCCAACCCGCCCGCATCCAGTTGCTCGACTTCCGAAACATCAAGCACCAGCACACGGACACGTTCGAGTTGCTCGATCCGGCGCCGGAACTCGTCGAGCGCTGAGCCGCGCACCATGCGTCCCGAGCAGCTCACGACCGCCACATCCTGCAAGCATTCGACTTGAAATTTCAGTTCCATATGTCTATTCATACGAACCAGCCTTAACGTCTATTGATACGAATCAGCCCTGGAAAAAGTTCCGCAATCTGCTGTCCTTGAATTGGACGTGGAAAAGGGGGAAAAGTTATCAGCGGGAGAACAATTGGCGGACATCCAGGTTTTGACTGTTACGGATAGGTAAAGCCGTCATAAGGGTTGTCATCTTGAGCGAAGCGAAAGACCTGTGTATTGGGCGGATTAAAATACATAGGCCCTTCGCTTCGCTCAGGATGACAAGTGTGATTGAGGCCACGAGCTACAACCCGGCCTCAATCCGGGATCTTGGGTCCAGAAGGTCGCGCAGCGCATCGCCGATAAAATTGAAGGCCAGGACCGCGAACATCACCGTCACCGCTGGAAAGAGCACCAGATGAGGAGCGTCGAAGAGGTGCGAGCGGGCGTCGTTCAGCATCGATCCCCAACTCGCGGTTGGCGGCGGCACGCCTAATCCCAAGAAACTCATTGTCGCTTCGGCCAGAACCGCGCCCGCCATCCCGATGGCCCCCTGCACAATGACGGGCTGAATAATGTTGGGCAGGATGTGCCGGGTAATAATGTGGAGATCTCCGGCGCCCAGCGCTCGCGCCGCTTCGACAAATTCGCGTTCGCGCACGGCCAGCACCTGCGCGCGCACCAGGCGGGCGTAGCCGACCCATCCTCCGAGAGACAGGGCAAGAACGAGGTTGAAAATGCCGGGTCCGCGGAAGGCCACGAAGGCGATCGCGATGAGAATGCCCGGGAACGAAAGAAACGCATTCATCAACACGACGTTGACGAAGCGGTCGATGCCTCCGCCGTAGTATCCGGCAAGACTGCCGATGATGAGGCCGAGCAGCAGCGAACACGCCACCACGCTGCTGCCGACGAACAGCGAAATTCGCGCTCCCCAGATCAGGCGGGAGAGGATGTCGCGTCCGAGTTCATCGGTGCCGCACCAATGCTGCGCCGAGGGCGTTTGCAAGCGGCGAGGCAGATTGATGTGCGCGGGGTCTTGCGGGGCAATCCAGGGCGCGAAAATCGCGGAGAACACGAAGATGGTAACCAACACGGCTCCCACAGCCGCCAACGGATTGTGGCGGGCGATGCGGGGGAGCGAGATGGCGAGGGTGGACATTCTTTCAAAAACCGATAACCGCAAAGAGCGCAAAGAGAAGCCGCAGAGGACGCAAGGGAATCCAGAACATCTTCTTCATTGCCGTATCCTCGGATTCACCGCCGAGTACAGCAAGTCGGTCAGGAAGTTCACGGCGACGTAAGTCAAGCCAATCGCCAGAATGCATACCTGCACCAGGTAGTAGTCGCGGTTGGCGATGGCTTGGATTGTGAGGCGTCCGATTCCGGGCCAGGAGAATATTGTTTCGGTCACAATCGTGCCGGCGAGCAGTGCGCCGAACTGTAATCCGAGGACGGTTAGGATTGGGATCATGGCGTTGCGCAGGGCGTGACGATAGACGACTGTGCGCTCGGGCAAGCCTTTGGCGCGCGCGGTGCGAATGTAGTCTTGGCCCAACTCTTCCAGCATGGAGGTGCGCACCATGCGGGTCAGGATTGCGGCCAGCGCTCCACCCATGGTAATTGCGGGGAGCACGAGATGGGCTAAGGTGCCGGAACCGGAGACGGGGAGCCATCCCAGCTTCACCGCGAAGAACAAGATCAGCACCGGCCCCAGCGCGAAGTTTGGAAACGACAGCCCGAACAGGCTGACCACGCTCAGCAGACGGTCGTCCCACAGGTTGCGCCGCTGCGCCGAGCGCACGCCTGCGGGAATGGCGAGCACAATCGCCACGAATAATGACGCCAGGGTGAGCTGCAAGGTAAACGGATAACGCTGCGCGATCAGACTTGTTACTCCCTGGTTGAAGCGCAGCGACTTGCCTAGATCTCCGTGGAGCACGCCTCGCCAGTAATTCAGGTATTGCTGTCCTAGCGGGACATCGAGGCCATAGGCGTGGCGCGCGGCCTGGATGTCGCCGGCTGCCGCGCCCTCTCCCAGCATTTGCTGAATGGGATCGCCGGGGACGAAGTGGATCAGCAGGAAGACAGTGGAGACGACGAGCCAGATGACTGGCAGGGTGTAGAGGACGCGGGAGAGTAGGTAGCGCGGCATAAGTGCCCAGCCCCTAAAGGGGCGTCAATCTGATAGAACTTTCGGCATCGCTAAAGCGATGCCCTGATACGAGGCTCACTTGTATCACGGGCTTCCGGTTTCGTGTCCCGCAAGTTCGTGGCATAAATCCACACTGTCATCCTGAGCGAAGCGAAGGACCTATGTAGTCGACTGCGCAATGCATAAGTCCTTCGCTTCGCTCAGGATGACAATTCATACTTGTATTGCGAATTTGCGGAACTTACATTAGTCTCCGGCCCGCTGCACAGAAGCCGCCGACGCCGGGGCCACCGATGCCGGGGGCGCGGGCACGGGCTCGATCCTAACGGTGGCGATGCGATGGCCGTCCATTTTTTCGACGACAAAACGCCGCCCTTCATAATCGAACGCCTCGCCGCCCGTGGGCATCTTCTGCAAGCGTGACAGTACAAAGCCGGCGAGCGTTTCGAAGCCTTCGTCCTGTGGAAGTTTCAGTTCGTGCTGGGCTTCGAGGTCGCGAATGTTGATCGCTCCATCGAGCACGAGAGGCGCATTCGCGTCGGTAACCACCGGCTGCGCGGAGGCGACGTCGAATTCGTCTTCCAGTTCGCCGACCAGTTGCTCCAGCACGTCTTCGACGCTAACCACTCCTGCCGTGGAGCCGAATTCGTCGACCACAACCGCCAAGTGCCGCTTGTGGTGCTGAAATTCACCGAGCAGGTCCAGCAATGACTTGGTTTCGGGCACCACCAGCACATCGTGCATGACCTGGCCGATCTTCATCTGGGCAATGCGCATGGCAGCGGGAGGAGCAGCGATGGGGCCGAGGCGCAGCCGCGTCCAACGCATCAAGTCCTTGGCGTAAAGCACGCCGATAATATGTTCGGGACCGCGCTGCGGATCATACACTGGGACACGCGAATGTTGCTCTTCGACCACGCGCGACAGCGCTTCGTCCATGTTGAGGTCGGAGGGCAACGAAAAAATTCTGGTCCGCGGCACCATCACTTGGCGCGCGGTAATATTGTCCAGTTCGAGCGCATTCAGCAGCATCTCTTCCTGGGCGGGAGAAAGCTGTCCCGAATGGTGGGCGTTGGTTACGATCAGCTTGAGTTCGTCGGGAGAGTGCACCGAACCGTGCCGGATCTCGCGTGTCCCGAAAGCGCGCAGAACAAAACCAGCCACGCGGCTCATGCCAATCGTCAGGGGCCCGGTGACGGTGAGGAAAACGTCCATGGGCGCGGCGACTGCGAGTGCCACCCGCTCGGCCCGTTGCAACGCGAGCGACTTGGGAACCAGTTCGCCGAGGATCACGTGCAGGCTGGTGATCATCACAAACGCCACCGCCACGGCGATGGCATGAGCGTAGATCGCCGCGTACGGCACGCTTCCGATCCAGCCTTCAAACAGTCGCGCCAGAACCGGCTCGCCCAGCCAGCCCAGAGTCAGACTGGTAACGGTAATTCCCAATTGCACGCCGTTCACTACGCGGCTGAGTTGCTGGTGAAGTTTGAGGACGGTGCGGGCGCCCACGCGGTGGGCTTCGATCAGCTGCTGGATGCGGGTTTCGCGCACGCTGACGAGCGCGAACTCGGCCGCGGCAAAGAAGGCATTGACCGCCACCAGGAGCAGGACAACGAACACCCGCAGCAGCACGGATGCAATCATGGAACTCTAATTCTAACATTCCAAAGGGATAATGGTTGAGGAGATGAGAATTGCTGGAGCACGATCGCGGGCTTTTGGAACTCGCTGGCGGTACAATTGGAATTGATTCCTTGATTGTTATCCTAAACTGATCGTTTTCTTTTTCGTTGCCCGGCGGTCTAAGTACATATAGGGCGGCGGAGCTGGCATCTGATTTCCTGTAGCGACGCGGCAAGCCGCGTCTCTACAGCGATACTGAAACGAAACCCGAGAATTTTTTGAGGAACTATTCCGATGTTTTTCCCGTAACAACAGGTGAATGCCGGTTCTAAGATTTGAAATCAAGCAGGAGGCGGTCGTGGAAGGCAACGGCAATGGCAAGAAGAAGCGGCGTAAACGAATCATCTACGGCTCGATAGCCGCCGTTCTGGTTCTGCTGGTTGCCGGCGTGCTGATCGCAGCCACCAGCGGCGGCACCAAGATCGATCCCTCGAAGCTCGCCAAGGTCGAAAAGGGAGACCTTGCGAAAAGCGTGGTGGCTACCGGCAAGATCGAGCCCATCACCAAGGTCGAGATCAAATCCAAGGCCAGCGGCATCGTGAAAAAGCTCTATGTCGATTACGGGGACAAAGTTAAGAAGGGCCAAGTGCTCGCCGAACTCGACAAGGAAGAGATTCAGGCCCGCGTGGACCAGGCCCGCGCGCAATTGGAGGGCTCGAATGCCAGCTTGAACGGCACGCGCGCCGACCTGGAGCGCGCCAAGGTGGACGCCGAGGGCCCTGACGTTCCGCTGCTGAAACGCGCGTATGAGCGCGCCCAGGGCATGGCGAAGGACGGCGTGGTTTCCGCTTCCGCGCTCGACGACGCGGAGAAGAATTACGAGATGGCGCTAAACAAGCAAAATGTGTCCAAAGCACAGTTGCAGGTTTTGCAGGCCAAGATTGGTCAGGCCCAGGGGCAGGTGGCACAGGACCGCGCGAATCTGAAACAACTGGAAGAACAGCTGGGTTACACCACGATTGAATCGCCGCTTGACGGGATCGTTCTTTCCCGCGACGTGGAAATTGGCGATGCGGTCAGCTCCATCCTGGTGCTGGGTTCATCGGCGACTCTGGTGATGACGCTCGGCGACACCAGCGAGGTTTACGTCAAAGGCAAAGTGGACGAGAGCGATATCGGCAAGGTTTATCTGGGACAACCCGCGCGGATCAAAGTCGAGTCGTTCAAGGACAAGACCTTCACCGGCAAAGTAACGAAAATCTCTCCCATGGGCGTCGAAAAAGACAACGTCACTACTTTCGAGGTGCGCGTCTCGATCAACAATCCCGAAGGCGTCCTCAAAGCCATGATGACGGCCAACGCCGAGATCATTCTCGAAGAGCACAAGAACGTGCTCCAGATCCCGGAAGGCTCGATCATTTACGACAAGGATAAGAAGGCATCGGTCGAAGTGCCGGATCCCAAAGCCAAGGAAGGCAAGCGGAAACTCGCCGTCAACATCGGCATCTCGAACGGCGCCAAGACCGAGTTGCTGCAAGGGCTGAAGGAAGGCGACCAGGTCGTGCTGCAGTAAGAAACCAGGTCTTAGGTCTCAGGTCTTAGGAAAAACCCAAGCACTAATCGCACGAACCTGAGACCGACACCTGAGACCTAAGACCTGAATTACAGAACCTGAGACCTAAGACCTGAGACCTGATTGCTATGACTAACTCTTTTCTAATTCGCAGTCACGCCCTCCGCATGCTGGTCTTTGTTGTGGCCAGCGTCGTCGCCACTTCAGGGGCCGGCTTCGCCTCGGTCATCGGAACCTTTGACCGCTCGTTCCAGGTCAGTGGCCCCGTCGACCTCGAAGTGCTCACTCGCTCCGGCGACATCACCGTGCGGAACGGCGCTGCGGGCACGGTCTCGATTCATGCCAAGATCCACTCGGGCAATTCCTGGTTCGGCGGCGACCACAAAACGGAAGTGCAGGAGTTGCAGAACCATCCTCCGATTCGCCAGAACGGCAACAGCATCCGCATCGACTACGTCAACCTCAACAACATTTCGTTCGACTACGAAATCACCGTCCCAGAGAACACCGCGATTCGAGCCCACACCGGCAGCGGCGATCAGAAGGTCGAAGGCCTCAAGGGCAACATCGATCTCGAAAGCGGGTCGGGCGACTTGCAACTGGCGCGCCTCACCGGTGAAATGCGTTTCCAGACGGGCTCGGGAAACGTCCGCGGGCGCGAGCTTTCCGGTCCCGCGCGGATCAAAGCGGGCAGCGGTGACATCGACATCGAGGAAATGGGCGCGGGCGATGTGGACATCCGCACCGGATCCGGCAACATCACCGTAAACGGCATCAATGGTGGGTTTCATGCCGAGGCGGGCAGCGGCGACATTCGCGGCAAAGGCTCGCCCAAGAACATGTGGAGCGTCCGGACCGGCTCGGGAAACGTCACCCTGAATGTGCCCTCCGACGCCGCCTTCGACGTTGACATCTCCTCGAATTCCGGAACCGTCACGCTGGGCCATCCGGTGACTACGACCGTCCAGGGCCGCATCCAGGAGTCGAGGAAGAGTGTGGTGGGCAAAGTGCGCGGCGGCGGTCCCGTGGTTTCCGTTCACACCGGTTCCGGCGACGTGCAAGTAGACTGACGACAGCACCATGAAGTAACCCAAAGGTATAAATCGGCTGCCGGCTTCCTTCCTGTACCTTCGTGTCCTTTGTGGCTGACGCACCTGCCTTGACGCGCCATCGTGCGACGTCCGATACTTCGTTGGGGTTCCTGAAAATTTGCAGGCTCAACGAGGTCACCGATTGGCACGCACCGCGATCATCACTCTCACCACCGATTTCGGACTCAACGATCATTTCGTCGGCGCCATGAAGGGGGTCATCCTCGAGATTGCCCCCGAGGCGCAGATCATCGACATCAACCATGGGGTGCAGCCGTTCGACATTCTGGATGGCGCACTGACCATTTCTCATGCTTACTCCTACTTCCCTGCCGGGACCGTGCACATGGTGATCGTCGATCCCGGGGTGGGGACGACGCGACGGCCGGTGATTCTGACCAGCGAACGCCACGTGTTTGTGGCTCCCGACAACGGCGTGCTTTCTCTGATCTACGACCGCGAAGAGCGGATCTCCGTCCGCCACGTCACCGCCGAGCATTATTTTCTGCAGCCCTGCAGCAACACCTTCCACGCGCGCGATATTTTCTCCCCAGTCGCGGCTTATCTCGCGAAAGGGATCGAGCCCGATCGCTTTGGCGAAGAGATCGCCGACTATGTCCGCTTTGGCGCGCCCCGCCCCAAGCCGGTGGATGAGCGCACGCTGCGAGGAGTCGTCCTGAAAGTCGATCGCTTTGGCAATCTCATCACCAACATCACGCCGCAGGACGCGCCCCAACTTTTCGAAGCCACGCCGCCCGCCTTCAAGATCGCGATTGGAACGAAAACACAGGCAACGCGCATGTGTACCACCTACGACCAAGGCGCTCCCGGCGAAGTCTTCGGAATCCTGGGCAGCATGGGTTTTCTGGAAGTCGCAGCCAACCGGGGTTCCGCCTACCAACTGCTGGGCGCGGGCAAGGGCAGCGAAGTCAATGTGGTGATGGAAGGCCGCTGACCGGGGCTTGGCTTCCAGGGATATTTCTGCAACTCGTCTCACAAAATGATCCTCAGTTGCATGATGTCTGGCCCTCAGGGGCTGAAGCCCGCAATTTTTGTGGCTCTGAGCGGCACGGCTGAACAGGCTGCGGAAAAATGACTCAAGTTAGTAATCCGAGCATTTTCTCGAACCAAGATTCAACAACTTACAGGAGTATTTTTGACTCAAAAAGCCCTGAAATTACTACCTTGGTTCA
>Ga0187865_1000675_pt1 | contig 45388 bp, 41 predicted proteins | sample June2016WEW_11_1_2_FD_132989 | JGI IMG/M metagenome (GOLD analysis project Ga0187865, IMG submission 132989) | Peatland microbial communities from SPRUCE experiment site at the Marcell Experimental Forest, Minnesota, USA - June2016WEW_11_100 | ecosystem: Environmental > Terrestrial > Soil >...
CATTATGCCACCGTAACGGTATCATCCCAGCATCCGACGATGAGTTGATCGTCGCGCCGGCCTCGATCCGCCGCGATTGGGGCTCACGCGGTATCTCAGCCCAGCCAATTCTTTCTCACGTCCGGCGTGCGGCCAGCGACTCGAAGGCATTGCATTGGTCCCGGTAGTCGAAGTAGTCCATGGCAGAGACAGAATTTGGCCGGCCCGCGGTCGTCGTCGCTTCGGCCCAGACCAGGCGGCCGGGATCGCCAAACGGAAGAGGCCGGAGCACAACTCCCCATAGGACGGTGAACATGACGGCCACGCCCCCAATGCCAATAGCGGAAATGAGAATGACCGTCGCCGCGAAACCGGGGCTCCGGCGCAGCATGCGCGCGGCGAAACGCACATCGTGGACAAGCGCGCCGCTACCACGCATGGCGCGGTCTCCGCGCCGGTCGTGAGCACGAATGGGCATGCATATTATACGATGCTGGCTGGCTTCTGTTACGCAGGTTCTCAGGTCTGCAGAGTCCGCCCTCACTCTTCCCGCAGCGCGGAGACGGGATCGATCCCGGTGGCGCGCCGCGCCGGCAGGTAGCAGGCCAGCATCGCCAGCCCGGCCAGCACGAGCGGCGCTCCGACCAGCAGAAATGGGTTGTTGTCGCGTTGGCCGAAGGTCCGCGCCAACACGTCGCTGTAAGCGGAAAAAACGCGCGCCAGAGCATACGCGCCGCTGACGCCGAGCGCCGAGCCCACTGCCACCAGCGCCGTCCCTTCTCTCAGCACCAGTCCCTGCACCTGATGGGCGCGCGCGCCCAGCGCCATGCGGATGCCAATCTCTTTCCGCCGCCTCACCACCGCGTACGCCGTGACTCCGCCCAGGCCGATCGAGGCCAGCAGTAGCGCGAAAAAGCCCAGAATCACGTAGATCGCGGAATCCCATTGGACGAGCGAGTTCATCCGGTCGAGGTCCTCTTGCATGGTGTGTACGTCGAAAACCGTGAGATCGGGATGCAGCGATGTCAGTTGGTCCCGCGCGGCGGCCAGGGTGCCGCGCACCAGGACGGTAACGCGGCGCCCCGCGTTCTTGCCAAGCCAATCGGCCGTAAGGGGTAGAAACACCGTGGCCACGGACTTTGGTATCAGGAATCCGGCCCGTATATCGCGCGCAAAGCCAACCACCGTGTAGTTCAGGTCCTTATCGCGAATGCGGCGGCCGATCGGGTTCTCGGCGCCGAACAACGCGCGCGCGGCAGTCTGATTGAGGATGGCCGGCCCATCCTGTTCCCGATCGCGCCGGTCGAACTCTCGCCCGCCCAACAGAGGCACACCAAGCGTGGCGAAGTAATTCGCCCCGATGCGCTCCCGGAGGGCCGTCTGCACCACCTGGCCAACCTTCCCGTCGCCGGTGGGAGCCGACAAACGGGTGGTGTCCCCGCCGGCCAACAGTGCGCTGCCGGTCAACGCCACGGCGCGAACCCCGTTGACGCGCAGGAGCTCGTCGGGCAGGTTCGTGAACAGCGCCGCCGTCCGCTGCGCGGAATAGCCGTCCCGCACCGGGTCGAGCGAAACCAGGTTGAGATTGGGGACTTCGAAGCCGGTGTCGAGGCGGGTAGTGCTCAGGAAACCCAGGGCTACAAACCAGGTGACCAGCAAGAGCATCAGGGATGCCGCCACCTGGCCGACCACGAAGAAATTGCGTAAGCCGAGGCGGCGATAGCCACGCAGCGGCGCCTGCGCGCCCTCTTTCAAAGTGACGCCGATATCGGCGCGCGTCGAAGAGAGCGCCGGCGCCAGGCCGAAGCCTATGCCCGCCGCCAGCGCAATCGCCAGTGTGATTGCGAGCACGTGGAAATCGAGGTGGCAGTTGAACTCGAGCGGGATCTGCGAAGGTAGTGGCAGAGACGAGAGCACGTGCGTGATCCAATAGGCGAGCACGATGCCGGCCAGCCCGCCGGCGAAAGACAGGAGCACGCTTTCGGTCAGGAACTGCCGGACCAGCCGCACCCGGCTGGCGCCCACCGAAAGACGAATGGCGATTTCCCGCCTTCTCTGGCTGCCGCGAGCCAGCAGCAGACTGGCCAGGTTGGCGCACACCAGCGAGAGGACCAGCGCCCACAGCACCACGTTGAAGGTGTCTACCAACGCGGTCTGTTCGGGTGTGATGTAACCAACGGTGCCGGCCGGCATCAGCCACACCACCCGGCCTTTGCGATCGCGGTCGTGCCGTGCTCCGGTTTCCTGGTCGAGATTGCGGGTCATGGCATCGAGAACGGCTTCCGCCTTGGGCAGCGTCACACCATGCGCCAGCCGAAACACGACGCGAAAGATCTCGCGGTCGCTGCGATGGAGCGGATCGCCGCTGAGTTCGGGAGCCAGGGAAACGCCGCACGTCACGGGCACGAACAGATCCGCCGGACTCTGCGGCCAAACACCCAGAAAGTCCTTGGGACCGATGCCCACGATGGTGGCCATCGAACCGTTCAGCCGCAGTCCGCGTCCCACGGCATGTGGGTCGGCGTCAAGGTGAGTGCGCCAGAAGCGGTCGCTGACCACCACCACGGGAGGCATGCCGGACCTCTCCGTTTCCGGCCCGAAAACCCGGCCCGCGGCTGGCGTCACACCCAAGGTGGTGAAATACTCGGGTGATACCAGGTGTCCGTAAACCCGTTCCGCCCGCGCGCTCTGGTCGCCGGTGGACGCCACGGCGAACGGCACCTGTAGGAGAACAGCCGTGGCCGCGGCCACCGTCTGGTGGGCATCCCGATAATGCTCGAAATACGGGTAGGAAACCTGGGTCCAATGGAAGGTCGCGAGCGCCGCCGGATCGCGCACGCCGGGAGGCGGCCCTATGATGGCCTGGCATTCGGCGAGCACCGCGCAGCACATCCCAATGCCGACGCCGAGCGAAAGCACAGCCACCGCAGTGAACCCCGGCGCCTTGGCCAGCAGCCGCAGAGCATAGACTATGTCCTGCTGGATCTCGGTGAGATACTCGGCGGGCAAGCGGACGGCGATATCGGCGAGCAGCCGCAGCAGGCCCGACAGACCGTACCGCCGCCAGGCTTCCGGAGCGGCGTCTTCACCCAACCGCTCGAGATCCTCTCCATACAACACGCGGAACTCGTGCGGATACGCGTTCGCCAGCCGGCGATACAGGGCCACGCAGACGCTCACTCGGGGGTTCATCACCAGGCCTCCTCCCGGCGCTTCTTTTGCACCATCCGGACCATCTCTTGCATCCGCTCGCATTCGAGTTCGAGCACGGTTCGTCCCAGCCGCGTCAACCGGTAGTAGCGGCGGCGGGCGTCATCCAGTTCCGCCACCGGCCGCTCATCGGACTCTTCAATCAGCCCGTCCGCGATCAACCGTTTCAGAGAACCGTACAGAGTGGCGGGCCAAAGGCGGACCGTTCCATTGGTCCGTTCCAGCACTTCCTGCATGATGCCGTAGCCGTGCTGCTCGGCGCCGGCCAGCGACAGCAATATGTGGAACCAGTTGTTGTGAAGGGGCAGAAACGCGGCGGCATCTTTTTCTGTCATATTTCATATATATATGACACCATATAGAGCGTTCTGTCAAGCCCTCAGGGCGGCCCAAAGATAGTACCACCGGTGAAGCCTCCTTTATCCTCAGGCCCTCGAGTTAGTCCGGCACGCGGTTCCCCTGGGGTTTTCCCTGGAGGTCCTTACCCACGGCTACTGGAGCGATCAAGCCAGGATCGAGCGGCTCGCACTCACAAACCCTTGGCGCATCACGGTCTCGCTCGACGGCGCCGGCGCGGCCTATTCGAAGATCCGCGGCCGGGAAGACTTCTTCGAAAGAACCAGCCAGCCTCTCGATACGCTGGTACGGATGAGATCCCAGCATGATCTGACGTTCCGGGTTCTCCTGAAGACCGTCATCATGGAGCACGATCTCGACGATTTGTGCGAGGTTGCCCGCTGGGCCACCCGCGACCGAATGGAAGTCTTTTATCAGCCGGTCGAACAGAACTACAACACCGCCAGCGACCCTCGATGGTTCGAGACCAGTGGAAACTGGCCTCGCGACCCGGCCAAGACCGTGCGCAAAGTTCAGGATCTGGCGGCATTGAAACGCGCCGGCTGGCATATCGCCAATACCGAAGCTCACTTCGCCGCCATGCTCCGCTATTTTCAGTATCCAGCCGGGCTTCGGCTCGCGACCCAAGCTCATGTGGCCCACGAACGGAAGGCGCCCTGCTGCGCCCTGACGATGCTTTAATTCCAGGCAAACGGCGATGTAACCGTGTGCGCCAACCGGCCGCCGGTCGGCAATATTCGCATATCCCCGATTCGGCAACTCTGGAAGCAGCGCTCCCGAGTGTGGGAAAACGGGTGTTGCCTGGCGGCTGATGGGAGTCTCTGATGCCGGGCTGCGTCATGTCCATTTTCGGCGCCGTCCCCAAACGGATCGGCGGTGTCGAGATGTTCGCCCGCGACCTCTCGTCCCAGCTCGCCAGCGCCGGCTCGAGAAGCGTCGTTTGTTTTCGCCGGGAACCGGTTGAGAGTGTTCGGCGATTTCTCGAAATGCCCGGCACTACGATTGACGTCGTGCCGGATACCAGCGGTCTGAATTGGACCGCCTGCCGCCATGTGGCCCGGCTTCTCCGGCGCTATCGCCCCGGCGTGTTCCATGTGAGCTTTCTGGGTCTCGTCAGTCTATACCCGTGGCTGGCTCGCTGCTGCTCCGTGCGCCACATTCCTCTGACGGACCAGGCCTCTCGGCCGGAAGGATATGTCTCTACCCGCTCGGTTTGGTGGAAGCGTGCCATCCGACGCGTGTTGACTTGGCCCCCGGAGCGGGTCATTGCGGTGAGCGATTGCGCCGCGCAATTCGACGAAGCCCTCGGTCTGGTCCGAAGCGGCAAGGTCGCGCGCATTTATAACGGCGTCGATCTGACCAGGCCGTTGGGCAATGGGCGTCTGTTTCGCGGAAAGTGCTCCATCCCGGTGAATCGCGCGGTGGTTCTCGGGTCGCCCGCAATACATGGAATATGCCGCCCAAACGGGGATCGCGGATCACGTCACATGGACCGGGCTGGTAGAAGATCCGATCGCAGAGGGTGTCTACGACGCTGCCGATGTGTTCTGCCAGTTGCCGCGCTGGCGGGAGGCGTTTGGCTTCGTGATTGCCGAAGCCATGGCCTGCCGTAAACCCGTGATCGGCGCCAGCGTAGGCGGGATACCAGAAGTCGTCCAGGACGGAACTGCCGGATTCCTGGTTCCTCCCCGGCAGCCGGCCGTGGCCGCGCAGAGGATTCTCCAGTTGCTCGGAGACGCTCCGCTCCGCCGGCGGATGGGAGACGCGGGACGCGCCAGGGTCGAGGAGTTGTTCGACCTGAGGCGCACGGCTGCGGACTTGATCGCCCTGTACGGCATTTCAAACCATCCGGCGCTATTCTCGAGATTCGCCGGACGCCGGACGTTTGCTGGTGACCATTCTGGCGCCTCGATCCGCCAGGACTTCGTCGGCGGAGATCGGCCGGGGGTGCCGCGAAATGTCGAGGATCCCCGGAATGCTCCCATTCGCCGATAACGAAGCCCTGCTCGCCGGTTTGAGGGTTGATCCTCCCAACACCATACCCAGTAACTACTGCACCAGCGCAACACCTTTCGAGAAAAGACCGGTCTTCAATCCGGTGGCATCGTACTGGAGGCTGGTTCCGCCCGTAAACGAAACCTGCTTGGCAACGATTGCGGTGTAGACATTGGAAACGCTGGACCCATTTGAGAACAATACCGATGTCGTCGGAAAATACAGGGTGCCCGTCACTTTCATGGAGACGCCGCCGGAGAACGTGGCGTTGGCGGACGACGTAATCGTTCTGTCCTGATAGAACACGATCCCCGTGCACGAACCGGATGTCGGCCCCGAGAAGGTGGCGTTTGCGCCGTTGGAGATGGTCACGGAACCATAGGACGCGTTCGTCCCCGTGAGATAGAACATCACTCCGCTGCCTGTGTCGGTGGTTCCGCCAACCAGTGTGACCCCGCCACCCTTAATGATATAAGTACCTGCATTGAATGTAGCCGTGGCGCCGTTGGAGATGTTGATTCCGCCGCAATAGGTCCCGGGATTGAGCGTCCAGTTGCCCCATCCGGGACTATAATTGGTATAGTTGCAGGCGCCCACTACCGGCGCCGGCAGTGAGGCCAACGGATCCGCGACCGACGGTGCTCCGGTGACCGGAGCAGGCGTGGTGCTGCCGCCACCGCTGATCACGTCTCCACCCACTATCGAAATCGCCGATGCAGTGACGGTCGATGCGCCCGATACGGTTGCGGCATCGCTGTTGGTGGAATCCACCGCGATCCCGCAGCCGTTTAACGCTACTGTGGCGCCATTGGTCGCCTGAAATGCATTTTGCGCGGAAGGATCGAGTGCGTAGACGCAGGTGGGTGAAACCGTGCCCACGAGTGCAGCCGTGCCCTTTGCCGTGATGGTAACAGTGGCCGGCCCCCCGATAAACCGGATCAGGCCCGTTTTCAAGGTTCTTTGCACGGTGACGGCCAACGCCGGAACGCTGGCGGACGAAAGAGCGACACCGGAAACGGTGGCCGGGAAACTCAACGTCACCGTGTCCGCGGTTGTCCCGCCGAACCCATTATTCCGCGCATAGACGCAGGGCGTTCGACCGTCCGCCGTCGTGCAGGTGGACGAGGCTATGGGAGGAGTTCCGGTCCCGAACGGGTACGCCGATGTCGCATTGGTTCCATCAAAAATGCTCATCATACCGGCTTGGGCGGCGGCATCCGCGGCAGCCTGCGCCATTTGCCGATGCGCGTACATTTGCCCGCCATCGATCGCCAACCCGAGCGCGCCGATCAGCAGAATGCTCATTGCCACCACGACCAGAATGACAGCCTGTCCGTCCTGGCGGCCGAGATTAATAGCGGAGCGTCTCAAAATACGATGATCCCCTGCGTGGCGCTGCCGAGGCGCAACGTCTTCGAAAAGTACGTTGTCAATGGATCGTACGGATAGACGACGGTGATCGTCACGTACTGCCCGGGAGCATTGGAACCGCCCGGATAGGTTACATGAACCACCAGACGGCTGGTGGTCAACAGGCCGCCGCTCGCGAAGTTCTTCACCACCGTCACAACCTGCGCGGGGTCGGCGCCCGGCCCGCTGGCGCTATCGACCGTCGTCCCGGCGGAACGCGTGCTGCCGTGCACAATCGCGTAACGCACGCCTGCGCGCGCCGCGTTGGCAACCGTCGTATACACCAGCAGCATCCGGCCTATCTCGACAACGAACAGAAGCATAATGACCGTCAAAACCGCCACCACGCTGAACTCCACGAGGGTTTGACCACGGCGCCCGGCAAGCCCGCCCGGTCCCGCGCCTCCGGTCACTGGAGCAGCCTCACGACAGCCTTCCGGTGGATTGTGCTGGATGGCAGAGTAGCGCTAATACCCAGTTGTGGAAACGAAAACAACGGTATGAAAGGCTTATAAGTATATGTCACGTCCACCGTGGCCAGAGTATAGGCCGGCGCCTCGGGGTCAATGAGCGTAGTGCAGCCATTCGCCGCCGTCGTGTTATTGGTGCATATGGCCACCACAAGGCTGGATTGGTTCAATAGCGACGACACGTCATTCGTCACGAGCGTGGTGATTTGAGCCAGCGTCGCTCGAGTCGGCGCCCCCAGCGAAGCGCTGGACATGCTCATATATTCCGCTCCGGCGCGGGCCGCGTTGGCCACGGTAATCCACGCGAACAGAAAGCCGCCGACGTTCACGGCGTTCACCGCCAGAAGAAACACCAGTGGAATCATCAAGGTGAACTCGACGAGGGCCTGTCCTTTCCTGCGCGACGCGCCTTTGAACGGCGCACTTCCCGCCGGTTGAGCTGGAATCGCAGCCAGAAATGTCCGGAAACTCTCCTCCTCCTGGTCGTTGCGAAAAACGAACTCGACGCCTACACCGTCCGATCCGTGCCTTACAACTCGCGCGGGTATACAGATTGAAGCCGTGGGAACCGGCGCGCTATCCTCCCGCATCGCCGTCCGTGCTCTTTGAAGAATGAGCCGAATGATCGTACCGATGTACCAGCGTTCCGTCGTACAAATGTAGGCGCCGCTCTGGCTGATGTCGTGCATACGGCGCCCCTCCGGTGCGGAGCCATCCCAGTAATACACGAGAACCTCCGGATGAATACTCCTCCGCGCGCGCCTGGGTTCTTCATTCTCCTGGACTAGCCATCCTCTCATCTTGCCTATCGCACGCTGAAACATCGCCTCACTCACTATTGCCTCTCCGGGAAGGCCGGTTGTGTGTCCTTCCTCTCCAGGCACTCCTTCATTTGCTCCGGAGTGCAAATGAGTAATTCATCGCCGATCTGTGTATTCGAGGAGTAAATGGCCCGCGAACGCAGTGCCAGGATGCCGGCACACTTGCTCTTGATGGGCGAGATTCGGAACGGCCCGAGCTGTTCGACGACATAAAGCACGCGGTTCGCCGAATCCAGGTAGATCAAGTCGATGGCGCAAAGCATGCCGATCGTGTGCACGCCACGGGAAGGAACCAGCCAGATGCCATCGTCGGGTGTCGCTCCATTCTTTTCCGAGAGCGCCTTCAAACCCATGCGCCAGGTGTCGGCGGGAGCGACGCGAAGTCCCAAGAACGATTCGCGATTCCGATTGAACACACACAAGGTCCGTCTCATAGTTGTCGCACCCGAATATTGCTTCGCCCCGCCGGCCCGGCGTCGATCCAACATACACTCCTTTACACTTGTCGCGCCCCTGCGAGTTCCACGCGTCCCGGAAGGGCGCAGTGACCGCGGCGACTACTTTACCGCTTTGCGGCGCCGCTGGACAAAGTACACTAAGCCGATGACAAACAGGATGCCCGCCACGAGGCGGATAACGGTTGTCGTATCCATGATGTTCTCTCCTTTCTTTCGAGTTCACACGGCTCCGCGCCGGATCAACTCAAATACTTTTCAAACCCCTCTAACATAACGATCATTGAGGGGCCGAGCGTCACGACGAACAACGACGGAAAAATGAACAAAACCAGCGGGAAGGTCAGTTTCACGGTGGTCTTCGCCGCCTTCTCCTCCGCATCCTGCCGCCGTCGCGTACGCAGCGCTTCCGAGTGAGTTCTTAGGGTCTTTCCGACACTGGTGCCAAACTTGTCCGCTTGGATCAATATCGACGCCAGCGAACGAATGGTGTCGACATCGGTGCGCTCCCCAACATGTTTCCACGCTTCGGCACGTGGGCGTCCGGCTCGCTGTTCCAGATATACGAGACTCAGTTCATCGGCGATGGCCGGCTGGCTGATCCGCAACTCCTCCGCGGTGCGCATGGTCGCCTTGTCGACGCTCAGGCCCGCCTCCACGCAGATCACCATCAGGTCCAATGCTTCTGGAAGGCCCAGACGCAACTGCATCTGCCGGGCGGAAATGCGATGGTTTAGCCAGAAATCCGGAGCCAAAAACCCGAGGCCAGCCGCCAGCGCATAGACGAAGAGGGGAGAGTACGCGTAAAGCTGCGTGACGGTGGCAAACAGGCATAACGCGCCTGGAACGAGCACCTTGGAGCTATAGAAGATGTTGATGTAGGATGGTTCGCGATAACCCGCCCTGGCGAGCCTTTTCTGGACGGTCGAGACATCCGCCGAGTTTCTTGGCACTACCTTCTGAAATGGCTTTACGAGCCTTTCGAGCCTGGAGCCCGGGGGCGGCGCAAGGCTACCTAGTAGACTGGCGTCGTCCGCTCTTGACACCACTTGCGAGAGTCTTCGTAGCGTTGTTTGCCGGTAGAAGAGTAAGAAACCGAGACTCGACATCAACACAAAGGCCGCCAGGAACGCGAATATAGCAAGCTGCATAATGCGCCTTTCAGACGCGGATACGAACAATCTTTCGAATAATGAGAGCGCCGGCAATGTCCATGCCTATGGCTGCGTAGAGCAGCTTCAAGCCCATGGGGCGCTTCCACAAGACACTCATTCCGTCGGGATTCACGAAATACATGGCAAGCCCGAGCGCCAGGGGAAGAAGTGACAGTATCCAGCCGGTCATCCTCCCTTGTGCGGTGTGAACGCTCACCTGCTTTTTCAACCTGAATCGTTCGCGCGTGGTCTGCGCCACGTTCTCCAACACTTCGGCCAGATTTCCGCCGCTTTCCTTCTGAATCAGCACGGCGGCGACAAAGATTCGAAAGTCCTGTATAGGCGCCCTCTCGGTAAGATTCACGAGCGCAGTGCGCAAGTCGATACCGTAGTTTTGTTCCTCGAAACACTTACGGATTTCTCCGCTAATCGGCTCATGACAGTCCTGGGCGACCGCTCCCAGGCTGGCAATCAGACTGTGGCCCACGCGGAGAGCGCTGACCATCATGCCGAGCGCCTCGGGCAATTGTTGTTCCATCTTGGATAGACGCTTCGTACGCCTGTGCCGGACGTACAGAAAGGGCAGCGGAAGAAAGCCGGCCGAGACCAGCAGCGCCGGAAGCGCGGCGCCCAATCGCAAATATAGTGTGTATCCCAGGAAGGCGAAGCCCGCGATGGACGTCAGCACCAGGGTTCCGAGCGTCAGGGTCACACCGGCTTGATACAGGTACAGGCTGGATACCGACGCCAGGTTCAGTTTGGTCAGCCAGTGGTTGAACCACGGAATCGCACTCAAGAGTCGCTGGCGTTTCCGGATATCGGTGATGGTTTCCTCATCATCGGTGGGCGCGAACTCGTGATCCAATGCGGCGAGCCTTAAGGTTCCATGCTTGGACGTGCCTTTTCCAACCATCATGGCGGCCAATACCGCGGCCGCGAAACTCCCCACACAGATTGACAGAACCATCAGCAACATGTGGCAACGCCTCCTGGTGTTCCGGGCGGCATTCTCAGTCGACCTCCACGGAGCGCTCGAAGATTTCCGCCGGCAGCAGGATGCCGGCAACACGCAACCGATCGAGAAACTTCGGACGAATACCGGTGGGCTGAAACGAACCCACGACTCTTCCATCCGGCCCGATGCCTTTCCTGACAAAGTTAAAAATGTCGTGCATGCTGACGACGTTTTCCTCGAGGCCGGTGATCTCGGAAATATTGACCACTTTTCGGGTGCCATCGCTCATGCGCGACACCTGCACGATCACTGAAATCGCGGACGCAATCTGCTGGCGCACGGATCTCTCCGGCATGTTGACACTCGCCATCGCCACCATCGACTCCAACCTGGAAAGAGCGTCGCGGGAGGTGTTGGCATGGATGGTGGTCATCGAACCCTCGTGCCCGGTGTTCATGGCCTGCAACATGTCGAACGCTTCGTCGCCACGAACCTCGCCGATGATGATCCGGTCCGGCCGCATGCGCAGACTGTTGATGAGGAGCTGTCGCTGGCGCACGGCGCCCAGTCCCTCCACGTTGGGAGGCCTGGTTTCCAGCCGCACGACATCCTCGTGTTTGAGCTGCAACTCGGCTGCGTCTTCGATGGTGACGATCCGCTCGGTCTCCGGAATGAAGCTGGAGAGGATGTTCAGAAATGTGGTCTTGCCCGCGCCGGTGCCCCCCGAGATCAGGACGCTGATTTTCGCTTTTACCGCGGCGGCCAGAATTTGCATCATCTCGGCGGAGATGCTTTTGAGTGTCACCAGGGTCTCGGCCGCGACGGGCCCGCCGCCGAAGCGCCGGATGGACATGCAAGGGCCGTCGAGGGCCAGCGGCGGAATGATGGCGTTCACGCGCGAGCCGTCCGGAAGCCTGGCATCGACCATGGGCGAGGATTCATCCACTCTGCGGCCTACGCGCGACACGATGCGGTCGATCACCTGCATCAAGTGCCGGTCGTCCCGGAATTTCGCGCCGGTCCTCTCCAGGATTCCATGGCGCTCCACGTAGATCACGTTTCGGTTGTTGACCAGAATGTCCGATACGGTGGGATCCTTCAACAAGGGTTCCAGCGGTCCCAACCCAAAGACTTCGTCCAGAAGCTCGCTTTCCACCCGCTCTTTTTCCGCGCCGTTCAGAGGCACTTTTTGGGCGCCGACAATCTCCTGAATGATCGTGCCGACGGCGCGGCGGGCTTTGGCGTCATCCACCGAAGAGAGTCTTTCGAGGTCGATCCTGGAGAGCAGGGTGCCATGCAGATCGGTTTTCAGTCTTTGGAAATCGAGAACTTCCATTTAAGTGTCCGCCAGTTCCCGCAGTCCTCGCAGACCGAAGAGGTTGAACCCTTGGCCGGCCTTCTTGGCCGCGGTCAAAGGCTTGCCGCAGGCGGCTTTCGCCATCTGCGCCACTGCGCGCGTATAAGGCGAGTCGTTCATGGCGATCGGAACACCGCTGTCCTGCGCGGTCCGGACCGCGGCGTAGGCGTTCGGAATTTTCCAGTCCACCGGCCGTGTCAACGCCTTCGTGGCGCTATCCCCGTCGATGTTGCCGTAGCGCGCGTTGAACCGATTGGCAACCACCTTCATATGGCGGCACCCGTCTCTGGCGGAAAGAAATGAGATCAACCGGTGCGCGTTGCGGAGCGACGCGAACGTCATTTCCGTGACCAGATAGAGCGTGTCCGCAATCCCAAACAGAGTTTCCTGAGTATCGCCGCGACAGGATCCGGAATCCACCACCACGTAGTCGAACTCCTCGCGTAGAATCCGGAATAGCTTCTTGACGCTTTTGTCGTCGGCCAAGTGAAAGAAGTCGTAGCTTTCCGGAGAGCCCAGCACCGCGAGGCCGGAGCCGTGCTGCATCAAGAGAGTCGCCAGAAACTCGCGGTCCAGCCGGGCGGCGCTCGCCAGCGCGTCCACCACCGAGAAAGTCGTGGTCATGCCGAGCCCGGGGGCAATTTCACCCAGTTGAAAATCCATGTCCACCACTACCACTTTGGCGCCGCACTCCTTCATCAGCGCCAGCGCAAAATTGAGAGCGATGGTGGTGACGCCTACACCGCCTTTGGATGGCACAAAGACCAGCGCCCTCCCCAGGGCCTTTTTCTGATCGGTCCCGCGGGAGTAAGTACGAGCAAACGCTTCGCCCACGGTTTCCGGCAGGAAGGGCTCCACCAGAAAGTCGCGCGCGCCGGCTTGCATGGATCGGCGCATCAGGGCTGAATCGTTCCTGCTGGAGGCGGCCATCACAGTCATGGCGGCGTTGTGGCGGCCAATATTCTCAATCACATGGATGGCTTGCTCGACATCGTCGTCCAGATCCACGATGAGCACCTGGCAGCCCAGCCGTGCGATTCCGGGCAGATCGTCCCGCGACGGATAGGACCCGAACTCGTGAACCAGAGGAACGAACTGCGATCCGGCCAGTGCCGCTACCAGCGACCGGCGTCGCGTGGCATTCGGCATGACTAGCGCCACCGCGAGGGCGGCCGATTCGTCGGAATCCGGAACATTGGGCATAGTGGAACCTGTTACCTGACAGCTTTTGCCGGTCTTGCCGTCATATGGCAAAAAAAGAAAAGATTGTCCCGATCGCGATTGCCGGAGCGTAGGGCATGGTCCGCGCGGAAGGGTTATCGAGTACCAAGCTTGGATGGGGATGAACACCCTTTGTCCAGAACGCCGAGACGAGATCGCTCGAACCTTCCAGCGATTCGCCGAGCGATCCGTGGCAGGCCGCCCAGATCAGCGCCAGCACGCCGCCCGCGATGCCCGTTGCCACCAGTGCTATACCTAGTTGCCCGGGGCCGATCCACCCGCCCACCGCGGCGCATAGTTTCAAATCGCCCATGCCCATCCCGCGGAGCCAGCAGAGCACTCCCGTGACGGCGACCGCGAGCGCTATGCCGCCCAGACTCTGTCCCAAACCTTTCACGCCATGACTGGCCGTGTTCACTACGACACCGGCGGCCAAAAATGGCAGCACCAGCCAGTTCGGGATGCGCCGGCTACGGATATCCACCGCCGTAGCCATCACGAGCAGTGCGAGGATAGGCCACCACGCAATCGAGTGCATGTTCATAGGGGTCCGCCAGAGGAAGCCAATGGGGCTTCCGCGCGCCCGCCAGTCTCTCACCGGGCCTCAACTGGTGTAGGTGCTCAGCTTGGTGCCGACGTTGGTGAAAGCGGTGCCAATTTTGGTCGCGACCGTTGACATGCCGGCAGTAGCCGCCAGTGCGATCAGCGAAACCACCAGGGCGTATTCGATCAGGTCCTGCCCGCTCTGGTTCCGAATGACCGCATCTTTCAGGTTCTGTATCTTCAAATAGAGCTTCAAAAGGTTGTCTCTCATGTACTTGATCTCCTGCCATGTGTTAGAGCATTCCGAGAGCCATTTGAGACACTGGCTGGTAGATCGTTCCAGGTCAGTAGTTTATGGTGCAGAGGACGATTATCCAGGGGGGCGAACCGTTAGCGGTTGTTTACACGGCCGATCTCAACAGTGAACCCTCCGGCAGTGAACAGCGGACGATTCGGCGTCCCTGGCGGCAGCCCGCGGGCGACCGCCCATTGGCCTCTGGATTGCGACGAAACCGGTCATGACGTCCCGCCCGGCACTGGATACTGCCATCCTGATCGCCGCCACGGCGCTCACCCGTTTCGTTTTCAGAAGTCATTACCTGTATGACATCGACTCGGTCAACTTCGCGCTGGCCCTGAAGCGCTTCGATCCCAGCGTCCATCAGCCGCATCCGCCGGGCTATTTTCTATATGTATGTCTGGGCCGCCTGGCCAATGTGCTTTTCCACGACGCCAACGCGGCCCTGGTGGCGATCAGCGTGGTCTTCAGTTGCGGCGCGGTGGCGATGATCTATGTCCTGGCCGATCGCTGGTTTGGCCGGAACGCCGCCTTATTCGCCGGTCTCATCTTTCTCTTCTCTCCCTTGGCGTGGTTTCACGGTACGGTGGCGCTCACTTACATGGTCGAAGCCTTCTTCTCGGCTCTCACCGGATATCTCTGCTGGCGGATCGAGCGTGGAGCGGCCCGGTTCATTTTGCCCGGCGCGATTGTCGTGGGCCTGGCGGCCGGTTTCCGTCCATCCTCGCTCCTGCTGCTGGGACCTCTCTTGCTCTTTTCGTTTCGTAACGCCAGCCGCAAGCAGGCTGCCGCCGGAATCGGCGCGCTGGCCTTGACGCTGCTGGCGTGGTTCATCCCCATGATCCGGATCGGCGGCGGGACACGTTACATCTCCTCTCTTGTGTCGCTGTGGCTCGCCGTGCCGTCCAGGGGGACGGTTTTCAATTCCTCCGTGTTCAACTCTCTGGCCCGCGCCGCGGCGATCCTGGGTATCTATTTTCTCTGTTTCGGTTGCGCTGCCATACTCCCGTTCCGGGCGCGGTCCGGGAGTTCCTCCATCGGCCGGCGCACAACGGTATTCACGCTGGTCTGGACAGGGCCGGGCCTGTTGTTCTTCACCTTCGTCTATCTGAAGTTCGTAAACAGCGGCTATCTTCTGGCACTCGCTCCGCCGGCTTGCGCCTGGATGGGCCTGTGGGCCTCAACCTGGTACGCGAATCTTCACTGGTCCAGAGCCCTCAAAATTGTGGTGATCGGAGGCTGCGCCGCCGCCAATACTCTGGTATTCGTTGGCGCTCCCGTGTATTGCTCGTACGGAGAAGTCCGGCGATTTGAAGCGGAGCTCCGGAACATCCTCGAAGTTCTGCCGCGAATCGCATCGCCGCGGGAGACTCTAATTGTCGGTTTCGATTCTCATTTTCTGGGTTACCGGCACGCTGGATACTACCTGCCCGACTACCTGACCGTTCAGTTCCCGGAAGTCCAACTCACCTCCGGGACGCGAGTATTTGCGATGCAGGATCGAGATACCCGGCTGGAGACCGGGCTTCCCGCCACTCCCGTTCACGACTTCGTCCTGTTTCCACTGCCGTTGGGCGCGAGCGAGTATAGCCACTATATGGCTCTGGTGCGAAAACGCTTTCCTCCGGGTGGACTGCGCACGGTGGTGCGTGGGGGCCATGCGTTTGTAATCGGACCTGTCGCGGATCTGGGAGTTCTATTTCCGGGCGCGGTTCGCAGGCAGGCCTGTGTACAGATAGCGACTGCCGGCACCCCCTTAGTGAACAGCCGTTAACAGCGGCTGGTCTGCCGGTCCCTGCCTGCGCCGTAACTGACTGACTTGACAACGGGTTGGACCTGAATACGCGCCGTGGCCTTCCAAGTGCATAACCACACGCGTGCGGCACGGACAATCGTCGGTTTGGTCGAGAGCAAGCCTGTGCCCCACTTGGATACTTAGCCTTTACATAGATACGGACGCTGGCTGAAGCTTTGCTCGACGAGCGCGGCCAGAACCTGATCGAGTATGTGCTGGTGGCTTCGCTGATTTCCCTGGCGGCTATAGTCGGTGTCAAGAGCGTGGCCACGAAGATTGGCACCGCTTTCACGAGTATCGGCACCAAGCTCGGCACTTATATCTCCTGACGGGTGCTAGCGGAGGATCGCACAGCGGCGCCAGGTTCACGATTCCGGGCCAGAACCTGTTTGGGATCAAGCGCATGATAGCAGCTTCAGGTCTCGCTCAATCCGGCGGGCCTTCGTTCCTGATTGTCGAAGTTGGCGTCAGTTTGATCGCCTTCGCGGTGGCCGTTTGTTGGCCAGGAGTGGGGAGAACGTGGCTATCGCAGGCGGAGCGGTCCTTCGGCCGCCTGGCGCGCAGGCGTGGACTATCCGTTCTGGCAGTCGGCGTCGCGGCGCTCACACTCCGGCTGGCGATTCTTCCGTGGTCGCCTATTCCCAAGCCATTTATTCATGACGAGTTCGCCAACTTGCTGGCGGCGGACACGTTCGCCTCCGGCAGGCTAACCAATCCGACTCATCCGATGTGGGTGTATTTTGAAAGCTTTCACATCACTCAACAGCCGACCTACATGTCCATGTATTTCCCGGCGCAGGGCTTGGTTCTCGCGGCGGGGAAGGTGCTGGCGGGCAATCCCTGGTTCGGCGTCCTGTTTAGCGCAGGGCTTATGTGTTCCGCGATGTGCTGGATGCTGCAGGCGTGGCTGCCGCCGGGCTGGGCGCTCGCGGGCGGCGCGCTTGCGGTCATGCGGCTGGCTCTCTTCAGCTACTGGGTCGATAGCTACTACGGGGGCGCGGCAGCGGCCATCGGCGGCGCGCTCGTGCTAGGCGCCCTGCCGCGCGTGATGCGCACCACCCGGATTCGCGACGGGCTCTGGATGGCGCTGGGAGTCGCCATCCTCGCCAACAGCCGCCCTTACGAAGGCCTGCTGCTGTCGGTCCCCGTGGCTGGCGCCCTCTTATGGTGGGCGGGCACGAGGACGCGGCCGGCCACACCCGTCTGTTTTCGACGCGCGATGGCGCCAGCCGCGCTGCTGCTCATGGTGGCCGCCATGGCCGCCTACTACAATTATCGCGTCTTCGGCCATGCCTTTACGCTTCCCTACCAGGTGAATCGAGCGACTTATGCATCGGCGCCGGTTTTTCTTTGGCAGCAGCCCCGGCCCGAGCCCGTTTATCGGCACGAGGTCATGCGCGAGTTCTACTCCAAATGGGAAATGGGCGATTTCCTGTACGCCAAGACGCTGACCGGGTTTCTGCATGGAGCGGCACAGAAACTGGGAATCGTGCTGTTCTTCTTCTTCGGCATAGCCCTGTTCCCGCCCCTGATCCTGTTACCGCGAGTGCTCCGGGATCGCCGCATGCGCTTTCTGGTTGCCGCCGGCGCCTTATACGCGGCCGGTCTGAGTGTAAATGCCTGGCTATTCCCGCACTATGTGGCCCCGTTTACGTGCGCCCTCTACGCCATTCTCTTGCAGGCCATGCGCCATCTGCGCGTGTGGCGTCCTGGACACCAACCGTTGGGATTGGCTCTGGTACGCATCATCCCGGTAGTCTGCCTGATGCTGGTTGGACTCAGGCTATGCTCCGAGCCCTTGCACCTCTCCCTCCCTCGCTGGCCCACCATGTGGTACGGCACGGCGCCGCTGGGCCTTCCGCGCGCCCATGTGGTGGCCGAACTGGAAGGCTATTCCGGCCCACAACTCGCCATCGTCAGATACGCTCCCCATCATGCGCCCTTCGACGACTGGGTTTACAACGCCGCGAATATCGATAAATCCAGAGTGGTCTGGGCGCGGGAAATGGAGACCCGAAACAGTCTGCAACTTCTACGGTATTTCCGTGACCGGAGGGTCTGGCTCGTGGAACCGGATTCCCATCCGCCAGGAATCTCACCCTATCCGCGGCAGCCCTAGAGAACGGCTTCGGTCCGAGCGATGGGGAGCGCGCCTCGGCGCGGTTCGGGGCTGACGGCTGACCGCTTCGAGCGGCTCTGCTTGCCGTGGAAATCGACTCCCCGCCAGTACTATAATTAAGCCGAAGGCGTGAGCCTGTTGGCTAGCGCCCCCCAACATCTTGGGGGATTTGTAATTGGGATACCGATTGCTGTGGTGAAGGTACTTTACTTTTTCCTCGATCGAGTTTAGTATAGTTACGACTCCCCCGGAGCAGAGGGCCATGCTTTGCTGAAACTCAAACGCGTCGAACTGCAAGGATTTAAATCCTTTTGCGAGCGCACCGAGCTGCGATTCGCCGGCGAGGGCATCGCCGCCATCGTCGGACCGAATGGCTGCGGCAAGTCCAACATCAGCGATGCCATCAGTTGGGTCCTGGGAGAACAGTCCGCCAAGACCCTGCGCGGAACCCGCATGGAAGACGTGATTTTCGCGGGCACCCGCGAGCGCAAGCCCCTCGGCATGGCCTATGTGACCATGACCCTGGTGGACCCCGATCTTTACCGCGAACCCGTAGGGGGGTCGCATGCCCGGCCCGTCCCCGTCGAAAATACCGACCGCAAGAAGACCGGCGAAGTCACCATCATGCGCCGCCTCTTTCGCTCGGGGGAAAGCGAATACCTCATCGATGGCCGCCCCGCCCGCCTGCGCGACATCCAGGACATCTTCATGGGCACCGGCCTCGGCCCCGAGAGCTATGCCATCATCGAGCAGGGCCGCATCGGCCAGATTCTCAGCTCCAAGCCGCAGGACCGCCGCTCGGTGATCGAAGAGGCCGCCGGCATCACCAGGTTCAAAACGCGGAAACGCCTCGCCGAAGCCAAGCTCGAGGGCGCCAAGCAGAACCTCGCGCGCGTCTACGACATCCTCGAGGAAGTCACCCGCCAGGTGAATTCCCTCAAGCGCCAGGCGTCCAAGGCCCGGCGCTACGCCGAGCTCCAGAGCGAGCTCGAAGCCCGCCTGCGCGTGGTGCTCTCCGGCCAGTACCGCCTGCTCGAGCGCGACGCCGCCAAGACCGCCATCGATCTGAACCTGGCGTCGGCCGAGTTGAAGTCGCTGGGCGAGCGCGTGGTCGAAAAGGAGCAGGCGCACGAGCGCCAGCAGGCCGCTTGCTACGACTTCGAGCAACAACTCACCGAAGCGCGGCGGCAGCTCGCCGAAATGCGCGTCGAAGCCGAGCGCACCCGCGGCCGCCTGGAATCCCAGGTCAAGGAGAGCGGCGCCATCGAGCAGCGCATGGCCCAGGCCGAAAACGAATCGCGCGAGCTGGGCCTCCGCCTCGGGACCCTCGGCCGGGAGATCGCCGCCCAGCAGAAGAACGTCGAGGTCCTCGAGGAGCAGATCGCCCAGTCGCGCGGCCGCATGGGGGAGATCAACCGGCAGCGCGAATCGTTGCAGGCCCGGGTGCTCGAGCGCGAGCAGGCCATCGAATCGGGACGGCAGTTGATCCTGCGCCTTCTTGGCGAGGCCTCGATCCTCAAGAACCAGCTCGCCCAGATCGAGGAATACCTGGCGGGCATCGACCGGGAAACCGCCCGCTCCTCCCGCGAGGAACAGGTGGCCGCCGCCGAGATCGAGCGTCTCGAGGCCGCCCGCAAACAGCTTTCCGAAACCATGGCGCAGCGCCAGCTCGAGCTGGAATTGGTCACCGGCGAGCGCCGCCACACCGAGGAGCAACTGGGGGAACAGCGTCTCGCCGCCGCCGGATTGCGCCAGGCCATCGACGCGCTCAAGACCGAGGTCTCCGAGATCCGCGCCCGCAAGGAATCGCTCGAACAGGTGCTGGCCCACCGCACCTATACCACCGAATCCGTCAAGCGTCTCTTCGCCGCGCTCGAAAAAGGCAACGCCTCGGATCTCAAGCCCATGGGCGTGCTGGCCGACTATGTGGAGGTCGATGCCCAGCTCGAAAAGCCCGCCGAAGAGTTCCTGCACGACGAGCTGGAATACGTGGTGGTGGAGAGCTGGCAGCAGGCCGAGCGCGGCCTCGATTTCATCCGCGCCGAGCTCGACGGCCGCGCCACCTTCCTGGTGCACCCCGAGCCCGACGGCCACCCCCAGCGCCAACTGCCCGAGCCGGCCATCGGCCCCGAGACCGGCATCACCGCGCGGCTGAGCGAATCCCTGCGCCTCACCAACGGTTTCAAGGATCGCGCCGTGGACCTGCTGCCGCGCGTCTCCCTCTGCTTCCTGGCCGACGACCGCGCCGCCGCGCAGCGCCTGGCGGTCTCCTATCCGCACCTCTTCTTTCTGCTGCCCGATGGCGTTTACTACCACGGTCACACCGTCACCGGCGGCAGGAAATCCGGCGCCGGCCCGCTGGCCATGAAGCGGGAAGCGCGCGAGTTGGCCGTGACGCTGCGCGCCCGCCAGGCGGCCCTTGATGAACAGGTGGCGCGTCTCGACGGTCTCACCCAGGAGATCATCGCGCTCGAAGCCGAGCTGGAGCGCCTGCGCGTTTTGCAGCAGTCCCGCGAGAAGGACCGCGTGGCGCTCGACCACGACATGCGCAAGCTCGGCGACGACCTTTCGCGCTCGAATTCGCGCCTCTCCGTGGCGCGCCTGGAGCTGGACCATCTGCGCCGCGACGCCGAAAAATCGGCCGGCCAGCGCGAGCAGAACCGCGCCGCGGTCGAAGAAAAAGAGCGCCTGCGCGCCGCGCGCGAAGAGACCCTCGAAGCCGAGCGGCAGGATCTCGAGATACTCGAGGGGCGGGCCGCCGCCGTCGGGGAAGAGCACGCCGCCACGCGCGCCGAGCTGGCGGGTCTCGAAGAGCGTCATCGCGGCGAGCGCAGCGCCATGGCCCGCCTCGAGCAGCAGTTCGGCGAGACCTCGGTCCGGCGCGACGCCATCGCGCCCGAGATCGAGCGCCTGGGCGCCGAGCGCTCCCGTCTGCTGGCCGACAATATCGAGCTCGACCGCAGGTCCGTCCAGCTCGCCGGCGAGATCGTCGCCCTGGAAGCGCGTGTGGACGCGATGGCCATGGAGGAAGCCGATATGCGCGAAGCCTTGCGCGACGGCGAGGAAGATCTCAAAGCCTTGCGCGCCAGCGGCCAGGAAAGCCACGAAAAGCGCACGCAAATCGAAGTCGATCTGGTTCGCAAGCAGGCCGAGCTGAAGTATCTCGACGAAACCAGCCGCAAAGAGCTCAATTCCCCCGTGGAAGGCTTGGCCGCGCCCGACGATCCGGTCCCCGATGCCGAGGCCATCGCGCAGGCCCGGCAGGAGTGCGACGAGGTGCGCAACCGCATCGAATCGCTCGGCCCGGTGAACGCCGCCGCCATGGAAGAGTATCGGGAAGCGCAGCAGCGCCACGATTTCCTGAGCGCGCAGCGCCAGGACCTGATTGATTCCATCCGCGACACCGAAAAAGCCATTCAGGACATCGACCAGGTTTCACGCCGGAAATTCGCCGAAGCCTTTGAAGCCATCAACGCCCATTTCCGCGAGTGTTTCCTGACGCTGTTTGGCGGCGGCACCGGCGAAATGCGCCTCACCGACCAGGAGAACCTCGCCGAATCGGGCATTGACATCGTCTGTTCGCCCCCCGGCAAGCGCCTGCAAAACGTGCTGCTGCTCTCCGGCGGCGAAAAAGCCCTGGCCGCGCTCGCCCTGCTGATCGCGATTTTCAAATACCAGCCCAGCCCCTTCTGCGTGATGGACGAAGTGGACGCCCCGCTCGACGAAGCCAACATCGGCCGCCTGACGAAGCTCTTAAGAGAGATGGCCGATCAGACCCAGTTCGTAGTGATCACCCACTCCAAGCGCACCATGGAAGCCGCCCAAGCCCTCTACGGTGTCACCATGCAGGAGCCCGGCGTCTCCCGCCTGGTCTCGGTGAAAATGAACGCGGCGGAAGCCGCGGCGTAAGAAAACTCTACGCTTCCGCCGCGGCGTACTCGAGGCAGGCGCGTAAGTCCTCAACGGTGAGCTGGGGATAAGCTTCAACCAGTTGCTCGGGGGTCTCGCCGGCCGCCATTTTTTCTAGCAGCAGGTAGACCGGAATGCGGGTGCCCTTGACGCACGGCTTGCCCATCATCACCGCAGGTTTCGATTCAATCCGCGCCGGGAACTTCATGCTGCAACTCTACCATGCCCCGCGCGGACGAGGCCGGCCGTCGGTGCTCGGCGCTGGTGACGATAGTGAAAATGTGCAAAATTAGTCTCATGGAACGCGAGCAGGTCATCGCCGCATTGAGGGCGCACGAACACGAGTTCCGTGCCGCTGGCGTGCTGAGCGTATCCCTGTTCGGCTCGATGGCGCGCGGGGGGAATCCCGCTCACGATGTCGATGTGGTAGTGCGCTTGGGCGACAATTTCTCGGAGCCGGGCCTGGACTACATCAGCCGCCTGGATGATCTCGAGCAGCGGCTGTCCGGAATTCTGGGCTGCAAGGTGGATGTCGTCGAAGAGCCGGTGCGCAAACAGCGCTTTCAAAGAGAGATCGATAGCGACCGCACCCTTGCCTTCTGAAAGACCTACTTCCCCACCACCACAATCGAAAACGAATCCGGCACCATCTGACCTCGGCCACCGCCGCGTCCTCCACGTCCTTCTGCCGGGGGCTGGGCCGGTGGCTGGGCCGGGGGCGGCGTGGGAGGCGGAGCGTACTCCGCGGCGATCAGCAGGAGGTGGTTCGTCTTGCTGTCCAACGTCAGCGTCTTGGCGCCCGTCATGGTTTGCACGTTCTGTTCCACCACGAAGCTGGTAGGGCTGTTCTCCTTGATGACCGTCAGCGTGCCGTCGCCCTGAGAGCTGAATGCTTCCATCGTATTGGGGTTGAACACGGCCCCATCGGTGCCCCTGCCGATCGGCAAAGTGGTGATGATTTTGCCGTCGTCGGCATTCAGAATCACCATCGTTTGCGGCGTGTGGCAGGCGGCGAAAAGAATGTGGTTTTTGACGTCGAATGCCAGCCCGCCGGGCCCGCCACCCTTTCCGGCGAGATCATAGTGGGCCGTCACCGTGAGCGTCTTGGCGTCCACCACGGCGATGTTGTCCTTGTCTTCGATATCGACGTACAAATGCCCTTTGCCGTCGGTGACGGCCTGCTCCGGCGCTCCCCCCAGGTCGACCGTGCCGGCCACGCTGCCATCCGCTGCGTTGATCACCGTCGCGTTAGGCGCGCGGTGGCTGAAGATCCAGACTCGCGCGTTGAATGGGTCGAACAGAATGCCGTCCGGGCCGCCGTCCACGTCAATGGTCTTGATCGTCGCCAGGGTCTTGGTATCCCACATCACCACCGGTTTGCTGCTGGCGAAGCCGTGACCCGACTTGGGGTCGACCGCGGCGCCGCGCGCGTTGGCATTGGGGATTTCGCCGGCCGGCGCGAGTGTATCCAGATCGAAGACCGTGATTCGGGCCCCAGGCCCGGTGCGTGGAACGTACAGCCGGCGTCCGTCGGCATCCGCATAAACATAGTCGAAGCCGCCTGCGCCGCCTGTCTTGGCGGTCTTCAGCACCTTGTAAGGCCCCGCGGCCGGGGGCTGCTGGGCCAATCCGATGAACGTTACCATTGCCATACCTACAGCGAATACCAGGCAAAATCGTCGCATCAAGTATCTCCTCTCAACTGGGGCCGGAATCTCCGTTTCATCTTCCCGGCTGCGATCCAGTATATACCCGTTGCGGATGTAAACCCGCCCGGCCAAGAACTCGTCTACACAGGTGAGTGCAGCCGATTGCGACGTCCGGGTCTATGATAGCGGCAGTGGACCGCTCCGCCTCGGAAATCGACGACCTCGACGCACTGGTGCGCCTCCATTGGCCGCGGGTCTTTCGGTTCGCGCTGGCTTCCCTGCGCGACCCGGACGCCGCCGGGAGCGTGGCGCAGGATTGCTTTCTGAAAGCTTATCGGAGCCGGGACCGGTTTCGGGGCGAGTGCTCCACCGAGGCCTGGCTCATGCGGATCGCCGTCAATCTGATTCGCGACTATGCCCGCAACCGCCGCCTGCAATTCTGGAAACGCGCGCGAACGTCGGCGGTGGACCTCGAGGCCGCCAGCCCGTGGATACCGGATAGCGGCGCTTCGCCCGAGAGCGGGGCCATGGCCAAGGAACAGCTTGCGGCGGTCTGGAACGCCGCCGGGGGCCTGTCGGAGAGGCAGCGGACGGTCTTCCTGCTCCGCTTCGTGGAAGACCTGGATCTGCTGGAAATCGCCGCGGCCACCGGCATGAAGGAAGGAACCGTGAAAGTGCACCTGTTTAGAGCGCTCCAGGCCGTTCGGGAGCGCATCGGGAGGTCCCAATGAGCCAGCATCTGTCTTCGCGGCAGATTTCCCAGTGGATGATCGGCGAGCGCACTCCTCAACAAGAGCAGCACGTTCGTCAATGTTCCGAGTGCGGCGCCGAGCTGGCTCGCCTGGAAGCCGCGCTGGCGCTGTTTCGCGGTTCGGTGCGGCACTGGAGCGACCAGCAAATCCGCGTCCCCCGGCCCCTGACCCCGACCCGCAGAAGCCGCGGGTACCCCGCCCGGCCCCAGCCGCTGCGCTGGGCGCTGGGCGCCGCGGCGCTGTTGGTGCTGGCGGCGGTCCCGATTTATCGAAACGCGCAGGATAGGCAGCGCCAGGCGGAAATCGCCAGTGCTGATGCGCTGTTGTTGGAGCAGGTGGATGCCGAGGTGTCGCGCGCGGTTCCTCGGCCCATGGAGCCATTGGTGAAGCTGGTGTCCTGGGACTTCAGTTCCACCGACGAACGTGACGAAAACCGCCGCGACACAATTCAAAATGAGGAGATTCGATGAGAGCATACGGAAGTAAGTTCGGACTGATTTTGCTGTTTGCCGGCGCCGTGGCGTTGGCGCAGCCGCAACAGCCACAACAGCCCCCGCAGCCCCCGCAGCCGCAAGGTATGGGTCCGGGCCCGGGTATGGGGCGTGGCATGGCTATGGGACGCGGCGTTGGCAACCCTGCGCCACAGCCCGGCCGGGGACCCATGGAACGCGGCATGGGCCGCTGGTGGAAGAATCCCCAGATGGTGGAAAAACTGGGCGTGACCGCGGACCAGCAGAAGAAGATGGATGACATCTTTCAGCAGCACCGCTTGAAGCTGATCGATGTCACCGCGGCGGTCGAGAGGGAAGAAGTCACCCTCCAGCCGATGATGGAGGCAGATCAGCCGGATGAGGCCAAGATCGTCGCTCAGATCGATAAGGTGGCGCAAGCCCGCGCCGAGCTGGAAAAGGCCAATGCCCGAATGCTGCTGGGAATTCGCCGGGTTCTGACCCCCGACCAATGGAAAAAGTTGCAGGCGGAAGCGCCCCCGCCCGGCCGCGGACCCGGAGGCCAACAGCCTCCCGTCCCGCGCAAGGCCCGCTAAGGCAAGCTTTCAGCGATCAATTTTCGGCGGTCAGCCGCGCCAATGCGGCTGACCGCTGATGGCTTTATGCCTGGAACGAGCTGCCGCAGCCGCACGTGGACTTGACGTGGGGGTTGTTGAACTTGAACCCCGACCCCTCCAGCGTCTCCACATAATCCACCTCGGCGCCCTCCAGATAGAGCATGCTGGCCTGATCGATGAAAACCTTCAACCCGTCGTAGTTGTAGGTCTTATCCAGCATGTTGGGCTGGTTCTCGAAGGCCATCGAGTAGCTGAATCCGGAACAGCCGCCACCCACCACCGCGATGCGCAGTCCCGCGGGGGCCGGCTCCTGCGCCGACATGATCTCTTTCACCTTGCCGACTGCTTTTTCGGTTAATTGCACCATGCGTATGAACTCCTCATTACGGGCTTTGCCTGCTCCCATTATACAAACAGGACCGCATCGCTCCATTCCTCACTGGTTTAGATGTCTCGGGGCGGGGTTGGGTCGCGGAAAAGCCTGGCCGAACTGCCGGGGGCACGGCACGCACTTTCCCTCCGCGCCATTTGGCAAAATGGATTGGTAGACAAGTGACTGAAACGCGAACTCGGCGGTATGCGTCGCAAGCAGTGTATGGGGTCACTGACGGGCGCTCTACCATTCCCCGCGTTCGGATACAAGGTTCGGGCGAAATCTAGAGTGGACTATCAGCACACCTCGGAGGGCGCCTTGGTCCAACGGGCCCAGGCTGGCGAGGAAACTGCGTTCCGCGAAATCGTCGAGCGCTATCAGTCCAAAGTGTTTTCCATCATTCACGGCGTCGTCCGGCAGCGCAACGACGTGGAAGATATTGCCCAGCAGGTATTTGCCAAGGTTTACGTGTCCCTCAAGAGCTTCGACTTCCGCAGTTCCCTGATTACCTGGATTTATAAGATTACGGTCAACGAGTGCTTCGATTATCTGCGCAAGCGGAAGGTGCGGAAGCTGGTCTACGAGAGCGATTTGAGCGAAGACGAGGTGCGGCGGGTGGACAACAGCGAGCCCGTCACCGGCCGCCAGGTGCCCATCGACGCCACCCTGGCCCGCCGCGATTATGTCCTGAAACTCCTGGCGCGCGTTTCCGAAGAGGAGCGTTTTTTATTGATGCTGAAGGAGGTTGAGGGGTATTCGGTGGAGGAACTGGCGGAAAAAACCGGTATGAACGAGAACACCATCAAGGTGAAGCTGTTCCGCGCGCGGCAGAAACTGGTCAAGGCGGCGCAGCGGCTGGATCGTGCTCCCGGCTTAGTGGCCGGGTAGTGGTAGGGGCCGGGTATACCCGGCCCGGAAGTACCCCGCAAGCGGGCGTGCCGTTGAGGCGAGAGACTCGCAAGGGGAGGTTTTTGGGCGTGGTAATTTACACTTGTAAGGGAAGAAACGTATGCACGGGGTAGTGATCGAGAGCCTCGAGGAGTACTTGTCTGGTGCCCTGGAACCGGCGGCTCAGCGGGATATCGAGGCGCACCTGAGCAACTGCCAAATGTGCCGTGAAGAAATCCGCGCCATGCGGGAAGTCTCCCAATGGTGCGGCTCTTTGCGGTTCGAAGAAGTCTGGGAGCCCGCCCCCGGGTTTTGTGCCCGGGTGATCGAGCGGGTGGGCGAGCGGAAAGCCGTCCCCTCCTTTGCCAGCCTCTTCGCGCTGGATCTCGTCTTCGGCCGCCGCCTGGCGTTTGCGTCCCTGCTTACCCTGGCGATTCTAGGAGGCTATCTGGTATCGCGCGAGACCAGGTATCCCAGCGGTCTTTCGCCGGAAGCTGTGATGGCGCAGGAAAATTCTCCCGCGTTTGATTCCGCTTCCGCTCAAGACAATATGCTGGTCACGATGACAGCTTATGAGTATTAATCTCCTCGAGAGGGTGGCCGCCGGGAGATCGTGGGACCCCAAGCTTGCCTGTGCGGTGACGCTGGTTTTGGTTTTCTTGTGCGGCGCGGCAGCGGGGGCGCTGGCCATGAATCTCGGCGTTCACAACCGGCTCCATCAACCGGCGTTCGATACCCCTGCCGGCAAAGTCCTCTATTTCGATCGTTTGCAGAAGGAACTGAACCTGACGCCCACTCAGACCGAGCAGATTCAGTCCATCCTGAACGATTTTTGGCAGTATTACCGCACCGTGCTGAGCGACAGCAAGGCGCGCGTCGAGCAACTGCTCGACGAAGACCAGCGCCGGAAGTTTGAGCGCCTCCTGCAAGAACACCAAAAACAGTAGTATCCCCCTATTGACACCACCCCAGCCGCGCGGGCAAAATGGTTCTGCCAATATGCGTCACCTTCATTTGATTGCAGTGCTTGCGGCCATGTCCGCCGCTCTGCTCCTGAACACTTGCTCCAATCGCTCTTCCCGGATCCACAGCTACTCGCTGGGCGAGAAGGCGGAATTGGGGCATATTATCTACACGGTTTACGAAACCCAGTGGTTGCCCCAGTTGAGCAACGGTCCCGCCGCGCGGATTCCTCAGCATCGCTTCTTCCTGGTGCGCATGACCGCGGTGAATAGCGGCGGCGCCGACCTGATTGTGCCCAATGTGACCATCGAGGACGATAAGGGCAACAGCTACCCCGAGCTGCAGAACGGCGACGGCGTGCCCCAGTGGATCGGTTACTTGCGCCAGGTGAAGCCCGCGGAATCCGCACAAGGCAATCTGCTGTTCGACGCCCCGCCGGCGCATTATAAGCTCCGCATTACCGACGAGAACGAAGAGCGCTCGGCCTATATCGATATTCCGCTGTCGTTCGGTGCCGAAACCCCGCCTCCACCCCCCGAAGTGCCCACCCCGGCCGAGAAGAAGCAGTAGCGGGTGAGCGACACCCGGTAGTAGCGCCACTCGCCTTGCCGCCCTGCCCAGGGCTTAGAATTTGAATATGTGGGCCATTGCGGCGGCGCTCTTCTTCTTCCAGGCCTCCGATTTCAGCTCTGTGGGGATGAAGGCCCTCGAGGAAGGCAACTACGAAGCCGCCGTTCAGGCTTTTACCAAAGCCATCGAAGCCGACGCCAAAGATTACTTCGCGCATTTTAATCTCGCCATGGCTTACGGCCTCCTGCACAAGGATGCCGACGGCATCGCCGAATACCGCAAGACGCTCGAGCTCCAGCCCGGCCTGTATGAAGCCGAGCTGAACGCGGGAATCCTGCTGATGCGCCAAAAGAATCCCGCCGAGGCTTTGCCGCTGTTCCAGAACGCGGCGGAGCGGAAGCCCCAGGAGTTCCGCCCCCGCTACTACCTTGCCGAAGCGCAGCTTCAAACCGGCGCGCCGGCCAAAGCCCAAGAGAATTATGGCCTGGCTCTCGAGCTTGATCCTAAGTCGGCGGCAGCGCAGCTCGGGATGGCCCACGCGCTGGCGCGGCAGGGAAAGCTGGCCGAAGCGGCGCCGCATTTCCGCCAGGCGGCCCAGCTCGACCCCAACTACCGCGATGCGCTCCTCGAGTTGGCCGGCCTCTACGAGAAAGACAAGCAGCCGGCCGAAGCCATCGCCCTTTACCGCGAGTTTCCCGAGAACGCCGCGGCCCAGGGCCGCCTGGGCGAGCTGCTGCTCGAAACCAAAGAATACGCCGGCGCCATCCCGCATCTCGAAGAGGCTTACGCCAAGGAGCCCACCCAGGAAAACCGCGTGGCGCTCGCGCTGGCCTACGTTTTTGACAAACAGCTCGACAAGGCGCTGCCGCTGCTCGAAAGGGCGGTGGCGGCCGAGCCTTCCAACTACGACGTGCGCATGATGTACGCCCGCGCCCTCCGCGACAAAAGGCAGTTCCCGCTGGCCGCCACCCAGTTCTACGAAGCCGCCAAGCTCAAGCCCGGCGAAGCCAAGACCTGGAGCGAGCTGGGCGGCATGCTTTACATGATGGAGGACTATCCGCGATCGCTCGCGGCCTTCGACCGGGCCCGGGCGTTGGGCGAAGACACTCCCGGAAACTGGTTCCTTCGTGCGATCATCTTAGACAAGCTTCATCAAGTGAAGCCCGCCCTGGAAGCCTACCAGCGGTTCCTCTCCATGAGCCAGGGGAAGAATCCGGACCAGGAGTTCCAGGCGCGGCAGAGGGCCAGGATCTTGCACAGGGAGCTGGAGAAGCAATGATGCGGATCGGGTTGCTGCCGGCGGTGCTGATGTTCGCTTGCGCGTGGGCGGGGTCCTTGCGGGCGGACCTGAAACCGGCCCTCGCCGAACCCAACCTCGGAAAACGCTCCAAACTGGCGCTCGATAACGCCGCCGCGGCCTTGAAGGCCGCGCGGGATGCCTACGGGAAAGGCGATAACCAGGCGGTCGCCGCCGCTGCCGCCGAGATCCAGCAGTCCGTCGACCTCGCCTACGATTCCCTCGTGAAAACCGGCAAGAACCCGCGCAACAGTCCGCGCTGGTTCAAGCCGGCCGAGATCTCGACGCGCGACCTGTCGAAGAAGCTCGACAGTTTCCAGCGGGACATGGATTTCGCGGACCGGCCGCTGCTCGATAAAGTGAAGGCCCGGGTCCAGCAGGTGCACGATGAGCTGCTGCTGGGATTGATGGAGGGCAAACGAAAGTGAAGACCCTGCTGTGGTGTCTGTTGCTGGCGGCGCCGGGATACTCGCAGGGTCTCGCGCACCACGATTTTCTCACCGCCGACGAGACCGACCAGATCAAGGAGGCGCAAGAGCCTAACCAGCGGCTCAAGCTCTACGCCGGTTTCGCCAGGCAGCGCGCCGAACTGGTCAGGAGCCTGCTCGCCAAGGAAAAAGCCGGCCGCTCGATCCTCATCCACGACGCGCTGGACGATTACTCCAAGATCATCGATGCCATGGACGACGTGGCCGACGACGCCCTCGGGCGTAAGCTGGACATCAAGCCCGGTCTGGCGGCCATGGCATCCATCGAGAAGGAAATGCTTCCCGTGTTGCAGAGAGCCCAGGACAGCCATCCGAAAGACATGGAGCGCTACGATTTTGTGTTGAAGCAGGCCATCGAGACCACCGCCGACAGCCTCGAAACGGCCCAGGAGGACCTGGGCCAGCGCGTCAAGGACGTCGAAGCCCGCCAGCGGAAGGAACGGAAGGCGCTGCAGGAGGCCATGACGCCCACCGAGCGCGAGGCTGCGCAGGCCGCTGATAAGAAGGCCGCCGAGGACGAGCAAAAGAAGGAGGAGCAGAAGAAGGCAGCCCCCACGCTGTTGCGCCCCGGCGAGAAAAAGCAGTAACGCCGTAGCGCCGGTGGTCTTGCCACCGGTGCTTTTACCAAGTCTTCTCCCACACCCGCACAATCGGATACCTCCCCGCGTCACCGGCGTCATACCTGGATTGCCGAAGCCACCATTCGAGCCGGGCCTGCCGGTCCGCCGCGAACTTCGGGTCCGCCGCCAGCCTCTCCGCGAACTGCTTCCGCAGCTCCGGCGAATCGGCCATCATGCGCCGCGCGATCGGTTCCGAAAGGTATTCGCCCACGCCGCCTCGTCCCCCACCCTCGAACACCTGGTTCATCAATCCCCAGCGCGCCAGGGAATCGGGAGCCTGCGGTTCCAGCATCGACAGAATCAGGCGCGCGCGCCGCTGCTGCATGGGAATCCAGTACGACCCCGCCGGGAATGCGACCTTCTCCCGCACCGGCTTCACCTCGAAATCCACCATCACGTGGCCTTCGAACGGAGCGCCCGCGAATTTCGTCCCCGTGAACCGGTAGGTTTCGAACTCCTGTTCGATGGGCTTCGCGGTGCGCTCCATTTCGACTCCGTGCAGCGCCAGCAGGCCGGCCAGGCGATCCCACGCCGCGGGCAGCAGGTAGCCCAGCGGCATCCGCGCCTCGACGGTGGTCTCGATCTGGTCGTGAATGCGCGTGTCGAAATCGTCCGGCTCCCCCAGATGCCGGGTGACGCTGGCGCCCGTGACCTCGCTCTGGAATTGCCCGGTCTTCAGCCCGTGGTACACCAGCGGCCGGCTCTGGCCGCTCACCTTGCCGGCCAGGTAGACGGGCGGCGCCGTCCGCACACCCGCGCGCGAGGCCATCTCGCCGTCCGCCTCCCGCACGGCGCGCCGTAACGCCTGGGGATCGGCCGTGATGATGTCGATGGAGTGCCGCATGATGTCGTAGTTCGCCCAGGCGCGCGTTTTCGCCGCCTTCAAGCTGTGCGTTTCCACCAGCAGCGAGGGGCGGTTCTGCGCGGCGGCGTACAAGTGCGAATAGCGCGGCGAAAACACTTCCATGAAGAATTCGCGCCGGGGTGCCCCCTGGGCCCCGGTGGAACGCAGTCCGCCGTAAGGCGCTACCAGGTGGCCGTCCGCGGCCATGCGCCAATCGAGCTCCGGAATGAATTTCTCCCGCACCCAGGCGCCCGCCGGTTCCGCCAGATCCTGGTTGCGCGCCATGTCCCAGGTCACGTCGTATTGAAAATCCGATCCATCGGTGACGTGGTTGTCGATGAGGAAATCGGGCATCCACGCGTTAAACAGCCGCAGCCACGCGCGCATCTCGGGCGTATCCGCCTTGATGTAATCGCGGTTCAGATTGAGCCGTTGCGCGTTGGCCCGCAGCCCCGTGGACTTGGGCCCATTCTGGCTCGGCCGGTGATAGGGGCTGAAGTTCTCGTGCCCGTCCACGTTGAACACCGGAATGACGATGAAGATGGCACGGTCGAGCCACGCGGCGTAGCGCTTGCCGGCCGTCATGTCGCGGACCAGCATCAACACGGTATCTTTGCCCTCGATCTCGCCGGCGTGAATGCCGCTTTGGATCATGATGATGGCTTTGCTGGTTTTAGCCGCCGCGTGAGGTGTGAAGGCGCGGTCCCGAGATACCACGAGAGCGATCATGGTGCGCCCCTCGGGCGTCGTGCCGATGTCCAGCACCTTGACGAACCGCGAGGCGCGTTCGAAGCGGCGGGCCAGGTCCACGCTCTCGGCGTACGGCGCCGTCTCGTTCCAATCCGACTTCTCGCCGGTGGTGAGCAGGTCGCGCCGCGCGTCCTTGGTGCTGGCCGTCAGCGAGGCCGCCGCCCTGGCCGCGGGAGGCTCGAAGGCCGAATGTGGCGCCAAGGCATCCTGGCCCAGCCCGAGGGTGGCGAAGGCACACAACCACGAAATGAAACGAATCATGCGTGGTATGGTAGCGCAACCGCATGTGGCGCACATCCGCACTTTCTTGATACCCTTGGAAACATCCGCGTCCGCTGGAGCAACCATATGCTCATTCGTACGCTCTCGCTCATTCTCTTTTCGGGGCTGGCTTTCGCGTTGTCCGCGTTCCCTGTATTGACGTATTCCACCTACTTGCGCGACAGCTTCACTCCCAAAGCGATCGCCGTGGATTCATCCGGAAACATCTACGTGGCCGGAAACGCCATCGTCGATCCGGCGACGTCGCAGACCGCCGTGCTGGTCGTGAAGCTGAACCCGCAAGCGAGTCAATATCTCTATGTGCGCTATCTGGGCGGATCGGTTGGCGACTACGCCAACGCCATTGCGGTCGATGGCACGGGCAATGCGTATATCGCGGGTTCGACCGCATCTCCGGATTTTCCCGTCACTGGCGGCGGCAATCTGGGGACGGCGCCCGCGGGTCAGTCCAGCAAGCGATCCTTTGTGGCCAAGCTCGATGCTAACGGTGAGATCGTGTTCTCCGATCTCCTCGGTGGCTCGGCTGTAAGCGCCGCACTGGCCGTTGCGGTGAACGCGGCAGGCCAGATCCTGGTGAGCGGCGCCAGCGTATCGTCGGGGTTTCCCTCGACCCCCGGCGCTTACAGCGTAACCAACAGCGCGAATCGTCCCTACTTGCTCGAGCTCGACCCTACCGGCACGAAAACCGTCTTCTCCGCGACCGGAATCGGCGGCAGTGCCATTGCGCTCGGCTCATCGGGCAACATTTACGTCGCGGGCACTACTTTTCTGCTCGACTATCCGACCACGCCGGGCGCTTATCAGACCACGTTCCCGGTTTTCCTCACCTGCGGTGTTTCTGTTGTTTGCATGATGCCTTCTCAGGGATCGAACCAGTACGTAACGAAGGTCGATCCCACCGGCTCAAAGTTGATCTACTCGACGGCAGTTTCAGGCACCGGGAACACGACCAACGCAGGCCTGGCAGTGGATTTGGCGGGCAACGTCTATCTCACGGGGTTTGCGGGAGCAACTTACCCCTACAGCGTTGCTCCTCCGGCTGTATCCGTACCCGCGGGACTTATTGGCGTCACGCCCGCATTGCCGTTTCTCTCGAAGCTTGACCCGCTTGGGCAGACGCTCCTCTTTTCGGTTCCGGTCGGCGGCGTAGGCGTGCAGGCTGACTCGAGCGGAGGCGTGTATGTCGGTGGGGGAGTCGGTTCGCCTCAGCTCGCGATGTATATCGTTCCAGCCAACATTCCGGCACTGGCGGGTGTCCCCTCACAGTGTTTGCCCAACAATCTGACCATCCGGAGTTCCGCTTACGCTTCTCAGATCGATTCCACCTCGGGCGATGTGCTGGGCTCGCAATTCATCGGAGGCTCCACGCTCACCACCTCCGCGGTCGCGCTCTCCGGTTCCACTTTGTGGCTCGCCGGAGCGACAAATCTGCCCGACTTCCTCTTCACGCCCAATGCCCTTACGCTTCCGAACTTCGGGCCGTTGCCGCTGGCGGGCGCCTACCTCGGCGCCGTCGACTTCTCACAGCCGCAGCCGCCCACGGGCACGCCCCAGATCGGCTGCATCGTCGACGCGGCGGACCTGGCGGCGGCTGGTCCCGTGGCTCGCTATCAGCTTCTCACCATCTTTGGAAGCGGACTGGGGCCCGCCACGGGAGTAAGCGCCGCCGACAATTCAACCACCACGCTCGCCGGAGTCAACGTCAGCGTCGGTTCCGATTCCGCCCCGCTGCTGTACGCCTCTTCGGCCCAGATCAACTTCGCCGTGCCGCTGGTCCCCTACAACCAGTCTTCCGCGGCGATGCGGCTGACGGTCAACGGCGTAACCGCGCCCCCGCGCCAACTTCCATTGACCTATGCCAGTCCCAGCCTGTTCTTGAATATCCCGCAAGCCTATCCTTCGAGCGGCAATTCGCCGGGATTCGTCGCGGTGGCTCTCAACGCGGACGGCTCCCTGAATTCTTCCACCAACCCGGCGCAGCTCGGGTCGGCCGTCTCGGTGTTCGTCAACGGCCTCACGCCGGACCCGCAGGTTGTAAGCGGTCCGCTTCAGCTCTACACGAACGACGGATGGTCGGTGACGAACATCGTTCAGGCGACTCCATTCGTTTTACGCGTGGACCTTCGGGTACCTGCGCCCTTGGTGAATAACTTTTCCTGCATCCCGTCTCTGTGTGCCGTGGGTTTTGCGATTTACGATGTGTACGGCGGGTCCGTCGGCCAGCCGGCTAGCTCGGACGCCGAAGCATTCGGAGGAGTCGTGTACGTCAACCGAACCCAATAGCGCCGGGTGACCCCTAATCCATCGACGGCCCGAAGTAGCCTTGCGCCAGCGCCGGCTCGACCTCCAGCGCTTTGCTCCAGCAGGCGCGCGCTTCGTCGGATTTGCCGTTGGATTCCAGAATGCGGCCCAGGTTGAGCAGCGCCTCGGGCATGTCGGGCTGCTGCGCCAGCGCGTCCCGGTAGAGGCGGACGGCCTTGTCGAGCTGCCCCGCCTTTTCGTACATCAGGCCGGTGTTGTACAGCACCTCGGCGGAACGCTCGCCCAGGTCGATCAGGCGCACGTGATACTCCAGCGCCGTATCGAAATCCGAGGTCTGGATGGCCAGCGCGGCCAGCCCGCGGAGGCCGTCCATGGACTTCGGATCGTTGTCGAGCATCTTCTCGTACAGGCGCTCGGCGCGGTCGCGGTCGCCCATGCCGCTGAAGGCCAACGCGAGGTTGGCGTAGGCTTCCGGCCACTGCGGGCGATACTTCAGGCAGCCTTCGAACGCCTCGGCGGCGCCCCGGTAGTCTTCCCGCTGGAGCCGCAGATAGCCCAGGCGGAAGCGAGCCTCATCCTCTTTGGGAGCCTTCTCCAGCACCTGCTTGTACCAGCGCTCGGCCTCCTCGAGCTGGCCGGAGTGCTCCAGCAGCAGCGCCACGTTCCAGACCGGGGCCAGCGCCTCGGGGCTGGCCTTGATGGCGCGGTCGTAGGCGGCGCGGGCGCCGGCGCCGTCGCCGAGCTGCTCGCGCACGATTCCCAGGTTGGTATAGGCCTCGCAAGACTGCGGGCGCAGCTTGAGCGCCTCTTCGTACGCTTCCGCGGCCTGTTCCCAGCGGTCGGATTTCTGGTGCGCCAGCGCCAGGTTGAACCAACCTTCGTAATGTCCCGGCACGGCGGAGACTAGCAGCGTGCAGAACTTGGCGGTGAGCCCGTGCTCCCCGGCGGCGCTGGCCCAGGCGGCCAGGCCTTCCAGCGCCACGGTCGATTCCGGATGCAGCTCCAGCAGGCGTTCGGAATGCTCGCGCACCATGTCGAAATTCTCCTTCGACATGCCGATCAGGATGAGGTTCGACAGCGATTCCTCGGACTCCGGATTGCGTTTCAAAATGCGCTGGTAGATCTGCGACGCTTCCTCCGGATGGCCCAACGACTGCACGGCGACGGCCTTGCCGAACAGCGCGTCCTCGTGATCGGGCGAGAGTTCCAGGCAGCGCTCGAACGACGCCAGCGCCGACTTCGGGTCTTCCCTCCGCAGGCGGCAGACTCCCAGGCCCAGATGAGCCTCCAGATGCTTGGGATCGAGCGTGCCTGCCTTGTGAAAGGCTTCCGAGGCGTCGTCCCAAACGCCGCTACGCTCCAGCGAGACCGCCAGGTTGAACCAGCCCATGGCGTACTGGGGCTTCAGTTGCGCCAGCATGCGATAACTCCTGGCAGACTCTTCGAAGTCGCCCAGCTCGAACTGGATGTGCCCCATGGCGCGGTAGATCTCGGCCGATCTTTCGTTCGCCGCCACGGCGCGCTGCAACTGTTTGAGGGCTTCCTCGCGTTGGCCGGCCAGGTGCAGCGCGACCGCCCGCGCCAGATAACCCGGCCCCGACGTCGGTCCAGCCCCGCTCTTTTCGGGGCTCTCCAGATGGGGTGTCCGAAGGCTCGTTACCTTGACAGTGCTTCTGATTGCTGGGGTGCTCATTTCTCTTCGTACTCCTTGTAGCCAAACGACGAATTCTGCGGCGCGAAGGGCGCCAGGGCCACGTGAGGCGCGCCATTGGCGCGGACAGGCGCAAGCGGCACGGCCACCAGGCAAGACGCCGGTATGCCTCGCTCAGACGCGGCGAGGGAGCGCCGCGGATGGGGAAAGCCGGCAAATTTCGAGACGTTCCAGAGGGGACCCCACTCGCGGACAGTCGGCGCGGGTCCCTGGCACGGTCTGCGCCTCCCCATCCGCGCCGCGCCGGGCCGTTGGATTCCCGCTACGCTCACGCGCGCCAACAACGACGGGCACACTAACCCGCAAGTCGAGATGCACAGGCTCATGGCTCGGGGCGCGGCGCGGCCGTTCCCCGTCTTTCCCGCGCACCGGAACTGCCGCGCGGGCGAGGACAGCCATGCCGCCGCCAGGCGCGCCTCCAGCGGCCGGACGCTAACAGCGCCCCGGCCCGCCGGCTCGCGAAATCCGAAGCCGCGAGACAACCCCCGCGCGCCGCCGGTTCTGTGAGGCGTCTCGAGCCCCCGCGGGCGCTGAGTATTCGGGAAGCAGGCTGCGCCCGGCGGTTCCATCCGGGAGGGCGCCATGCCGTCCAACCCGGCCTGCGCGCGAATGCCGGCGGGCCGGAGCGCCCCGAACCCGCGGCGTTCGCCGCCGGTCCCCACTATGCGATCGCGGAGCAGCGCGGCCCGATCCCGCGGGATTCGTACGGGCAGTGCGGCCTTTCGCACAGGCGCCACGGGTGCGGTTTTGCGCGCGGAAAAACGGAGGAACGAGGAATCCGGCTGCCGCGGCTTGGAAGATCCGGCCGGGCGCGGAAGACGCGGCTCGACGTATCGCCCGGAGACCGTCGCGATCCGCGGCGTCGCAGACACGGAAAACGGGCGCAAGGACGGGAAACGCGCGCCGACGCCGGCTGGAATTTTCATTTCCGGGAAATCGCGGCGCGCGGAGGCGGAATCGAGCGGCAGGCGCGCGGCCGTAATCGGCCTGGGGTTTTCTCGCCGCCGCATCAGGCTCGAGATCTTGTTGGTTTCCGTCAGCCGGTCCATCCCGCGTTTCAGACGGTACTGGTTGCCATGCTCGCGCGAACAAAAATCGTCGCCCGCGCCGACCCATATTCGGCTTAGCGGCTTGCCGCATAACAAGCAGGTTCTCGCGCTCATTTTCCGCTCAATTATAGGCAGTTGATCTCAAAATTACTAGGATATATGGCGGGGGTATCCACACATTATCGAAGGTTACATCCCACTCCTAACCAATGATATCAACGGTTTATGAATAGTACGGCCGCATGCTAATTTTGGTGAATTAACGGAAATAAACTAGTCTCAAACGAAAACAATCGAGTAATATTATCCTGGGTCGGCCCCGCCCCGAAGGGCTGGAACCGACGGAGGCCATCGCATGACTGAGTCCACTGTGCGTGCCGAACGTTTCGAGCCGCAGTTTTCCGCAGCGCCCTCTTACACTTGGGCAGTTCCGCAAAAGCCGGTATCGGTGCGAATCCCCTTCGCGCTGATCGGCCGGCTCGACCACGAAGCCGTCGAGAGTTTCCGCTCGCTGCATTCGCGCGGATCGGAAATCGGCGGGTTCCTGTTGGGGTACGTCTCGCCGGGAGATCCGGCGGCGGTCTCGATAGAAGATTACGAGCTGGTCGAGTGCGACTACAGCCGCGGCCCGCTGTACCGGCCGTCGGATGCCGACATGGGGCGTTTCGAGCGCGCCATCGAGCGGCGGCGCGCGGCCGGCGGCCTGGTGGTGGCCGGCTTCTTCCGCAGCCACACGCGAAAAGGGCTGGCGCTGGACGCCGATGACCTGGCCCTTTTCAAGGCGCGCTTCTCGGAACCGCACAATGTGGCGCTGCTCATCCGGCCCTTCGCCGCCAAGTCCAGCACCGCCGGCATCTTCATCTGGGAAGACGGCGCGGTGCGGGGAGAGGCCAGCTATCTCGAGTTTCCTTTCCGGTCTTCGGAGCTGACGCCGTCGAAGCCGCTGGAAGAGGCCAGCCAGCCCCTCCCGGAGGCTGCCCAGCCGGCGCACGCGCAGATCGTCCCGATCGCCTCGCGGCGGGAGATCGCGCCGCTGGTTCCGCCTCCTTTTGTGGAAGTGCCCGCACCGGAAATCGCCCCCGGGAAGAACCCCGAGCCGGCGGCCGCCGAGAATGAGCCGGCGCCCGTTCCACCGGCCGTTCGCCGCGCCGTCAAAATGGCGCGCATGGCGGCGCTCGCCGCGGCCCAGCTTGTGGTGATCGTGCTGCTGTTTGTGTATCCGGGCTTCCTGTTGCATCGCGGCAGCCGGTCTGGGGTTTCCACGCAGCAGGATTCTTCGGCGCTGGCCTTGCGCGTTGAGAACTCGGGGGGAGAACTCATGCTGACGTGGAACCGCGGGTCCACCGCCATCAAGAACGCAACGCGCGCGGTGCTGTCGATCTCCGACGGCGCGCAGCACGAGAACGTCGATATGGATCTCGCCCTGCTCCACAGCGGCAGCATCGAGTATTCACCCTCCAGCTCCGACGTCGTTTTCCGCATGGAGGTGACGGGTGCCGGCCAGACGAAAACCACCAGCGAATCGGTCCGGGTATTGCGGACCCGGCCGTCGCCCATGCCGGAACCTGGGCAGCCGGCGCAGGCTTCCAAGGGCGCGCCGGCGCCAGGCCCGGCAAAGCCCGCCGTCGCTTCAAGCGACGCCGGCGCTCCCGATTCCGCGCCCGGCCAGGTGCCGGCGCCCCAGGCCGGGGCGCGCCCCATCGCCACGCCCGCAAAGCCGTTCGACACCGACTCGCTTTCGCAGAGGCTGCGCCCGGTGCGTCCGGCGGATATGCCCGACGCGCCGGAGGTGGGCCGCGGCGGCGAGGCGGTGTCGGCGCCGGTCCCAGTCGGTATGAACAGCATGCCGCCGCCTCTGTTGACGTCCGCTCCACCGGCGGCGGCCACGCCGCAGAGTGCTCCCGCCCAGGCGGCGAATACAGCCAGGACAAGCGCAAACGGCGGACAGGTGCAGCAGGCCCAATTGATTTCCCGCAAGGACCCCGAATATCCCCCCATCGCCAGGCAGTCGGGCGCGGGGGGCGAGGTGATCCTCACGGCGATGATTGGCGTGGATGGCAAGGTCAAGGACGTGAAGGTGGTGCAGGGCCATCCGTTATTGCGGAATGCCGCCGTGGCGGCGGTGAAGCAGTGGGTTTACAAGCCCACGCTTCTGAATGGCGTGCCGGTCGAGGCGGAAACCAGGATCTCCCTGAATTTCGTGGCGCGGCGCTAACCCGCGCTCATGCCGGCAGCCGCAGGCGCGCCACGCACCCCGGCCCGTCGGTCCGGTTCTCCAGCGTCAGCGCTCCGCCATGGCTCTCGGCGATCTGCCGGCTGAGCACCAGTCCGATTCCCGAGCCTCCCGGCTTGGTGGTAAAGAAGGGCACGAACAGGTTGGCGGTGCCCGACAGTCCGGGGCCCTCGTCCTTCACCCAGATTTCCGTCATGGTCCCATCGCGGCGCCACCCGATGCGCACCGCGCCGCCGGTGGCCAGAGACGCGTCCGTGGCATTGCGCAGCAGGTTGATCAGCACCTGCTCGAGTTGGTCCGGATCGCCCCGGACGGTAAGCGGTGGACCCGGTTCCACCTCGGCCGCCAGCCGCGTTTCGGAGCTCACCGCGCGTCCCACGCAGTCGCCCACGCTCAGCGGCTGCAACTGCGGGCGCGGCAGCTTGGCCAGGCGCGCATAGGCGCCAATGAAGCGGGTGAGACTATCCGACCGCGACGTGATGACGTCGAGCCCGCGCCGCATGTCCTCGCGCCAGTCCTCCGGCAGGCGCTCCCGCGCCAGGATGCTCTCCAGGCTCCCGGCGATGGATTTGATGGGCGCCAGCGAGTTGTTCAGCTCGTGGCCCAGCACCCGCACCAGGCGCTGCCAGGCTTGCAGTTCCTGCTCGCTCAAGGCCTGGGTGAGGTCGGAGATGACCACCAGCTCGAGCGGCAGCCCGCGCTCGCGAATCCTGCTCCGGCGCACTCCCCAGCGCCCCGCGCCGCCGGGGAACGCCGCCTGCAAAGTGCTCTGCTGCGGGCCTTCCAGACACGTTGCCAGGTGAAGTTCCGCCGCCGTCTGGCCCAGCAGGCGTTCGGCCGTCGAGGCCAGCAGGCGCTCGCCCGCGTGGTTCACCAGCCGCAGCCGCTGGCGCTCGTCGAACGCGAAGATGGCCACGTCGATTTCGCGCATCACGGTGCGCAGCAGCGTGGTGGCTTCCAGGGCGCCCAGGCGCTGCTCGCGCAAAGTGCTGCCTAGCGTGTTCACCTCGCGCATCACTTCGCCCAAGGCGTCGTCGGGACGCGGTGAGCGGCCGCGCACCGAAAAGTCGCCTTCCCGCAGCGCGCCCAGCAGGTTCGAGAGCGTTTGCAGCGGAAACACCACCCGCTCCCGCACCGCCATCGCGAAGCCCAGCCAGGCGCACACGATCAGCAGCGTGAGGGTCCACTGCGTTCGGGCGGCGTAGTCGCCGGTCCACAGAATTGTCAGAGCGCAGGCCGAACCCGGCAGCCCCGCCAGCAGCGCCAGCAGCACCACGCGTCCTTCATGGCTAAGCTTGACGGATTTGCGGTGGGGTGCCATGGGATTGCCGGGGTCACAATCCGTATCGTTGCAGGCGCCGGTACAGGGCGCTGCGGCTCAGCCCCAAGGCATTGGCGGCATGGCTCACGTTTCCATTGAAGCGCGCCAGGGCCTTCTTGATGAGCAGAGCCTCGACGTCCTCGAGGCTCATCTCCTCGATGCGGGGCGGGCCTTCGCGGCCGGCGCGCAGCCCCAGGTCGGCCGCGCGCACCGCCTCGCCCTGCGCCATCAGCACGGCGCGCTCGACGGCGTGGTCGAGTTCCCGCACGTTGCCCGGCCAGGGGTGCGCCAGCAGCGCCTTGATGGCGCTTTCGTCGAAGCCCGTCAGCGGCTTGCGGTAGTGTTCCGCGTGTTGCCGCAGGAAGTGCGACGCCAGCACGGGAATGTCTTCGCGGCGGTCGCGCAGGGGCGGCAGCCGGAGCTCTATGGTGTTCAGCCGGAAGAGCAGGTCCTGGCGAAACCGCCCCTCGGCCACCGCCGTGTGCAGGTCGGTGTTGGTGGCCGAAAAAACGCGCACGTCCACGCGGCGCGTCTTCGAGGACCCCACGCGCTCGAACTCGCCGGCCTCCATGGTGCGCAGCAGCTTGGCTTGCAAGGCCTGCGAGATGTTGGCGATCTCGTCCAGAAACAGGGTGCCGCCATCGGCCATTTCGAAGCGCCCCACGCGGTCGGCCTTGGCGTCGGTGAAAGCGCCCTTCACATGGCCAAATAGCTCGCTCTCGAAAACGCCTTCGGCCAGCCCTCCCGTGTTGACGGTCACCAGAGGCCGCGTGGAGCGCAGTGAGACCGAGTGCAGGGTCTGCGCTACCAGCCCCTTGCCCGTGCCGTTTTCGCCGGTAATCAGCACGTTGGCATCCGACGGACCGACGCGCGAAATCACGTCCAGGACCGGCCGCATGGCCGCCGATTGCGCGATCAACTGCGGGAAGCGCTCGGCGCGCAGGGCCCGGTTTTCCTCCTCCAGCCGCTGCCCTTTGCGCAGCGCGCGCCCCAGCTCGATCTGGGTCTTGAGAATGGCCGAGAGCCGCGCGTTGTCCCAGGGCTTCTGAATGAAATCGCGGGCCCCGCGCCGCATGGCCTCCACCGCCAGCTCGACCGACCCCCAGGCCGTCATCACGATCACCGGCAGGTTGCCGTCGAGGCTCTGAATGCGGTTGAGCAGGTCGAGCCCTTCCTCGCCCGAGGTGGTGTCGCGCGTATAGTTGAGGTCCATCAGGACGGCGTCGAAATCGCGCGATTCCACCGCGTCCAAAGCGGCCGCGGGCGAAGTCACGGCCTCCGCCTGGTAACCTTCGCCCTTGATCAGGAAGCGGAGCGCTTCCAGAACATCGGCCTGATCGTCGGCGATCAGGATGGAGGGCGTGCGAGGGTTGGAAGATTTCATCTAGATTCTATTCATAGCGCAAAGCCACGATGGGGTCGATATGCATGGCCCGGCGCGCGGGAATGTAGATGGCCAGCGCGGCCGCGGCAATCAGCGCCAGTGCAATACCGAGGAACGTGGCCGGGTCGGTGGCGGTCACCCCCCAGACCAGCGACGCCATCAGCCGGGCGAGCGCGTAGGCCGCGGCCAGACCCGCCGCCAGCCCCGTGACCGCGGTCAGCATCCCGCGGCGGAAGACCATGCCGAGCACGTTCTCGCGCGGCGCTCCCAGCGCCATCCGGATGCCGATTTCGTGGGTCTGCTCGGAAACCAGGTACGCCATGACGCCATACACTCCGATGGAGGAAAGCGCCAGCGCCAGCAGGCCGAATACGCCCATCCACACAGCCACGTAGTCGATGCCCAGGGCTTCGTTGCGCCGCAGCGCTTCCAGGGTGGACACGGCCGTGATGGGCTGCTCGGGATCCACCGAGCGGATGGCCGCCGTGACCGCCGCCACCAGGCGCAGGGGATCGCCGGAGGCGCGGACGCCAATATCCATGCCGGTCCTGGGCGCCTGCACATAGGGGACGTAGACGGTAGCGATCGGTTCGCGGTTGAAAACGCTTTGCGGCGCGTTGGCTACCACTCCAACGATGGTGAGCCACCGCCCCGCCTCCTCCGGAATGCCGATCTGGATACGCCTGCCGACCGGCCACGGCTCGCCCGGCCACCAGCGCCGTGCCATGCGCTCGCTGATCACCGCCGCGCGGAGACTGCGGGCGCCGTCGGCGGCGCTCAGCAAACGCCCCGCGAGGAGCGGAATGTGCATCGTCTCGAAATAGTTCACGCTCACCGCCTGGTAGCCGCCGTTGGGCAGGTCGCCCGGTTCCGGCGGTTTGCCCTCGATGGTGAAAACCCGCCAAGGAGGCTGGCCGTTGTAAGGCAGGGAGGCTGCCGCCACGGCGGAGCGCACCCCGGGAATGGCGCTTGCGCGGTCCAGAACCTGGCGATAGAATGCGGCCTGCTGGTAGCCTTCGCGGTACTTGTTCTCGCTGATCTCCAACTCCAGCGCAAGCATGGTGGCGGGTTCGTACCGCGCGCCGCTCGCGGCCAGCGTCCGGAAGCTGCGGACCATCAGACCCGCCCCTGCCAGCAGCACCACGGCCAGCGCGATCTCGGCCGCTACCAGGATGGCCCGCAGGCGGTGCTTGCCGCGCCCCGTGGCCCCGCCCGCGCCGCCTTCCTTGAGCGCCTCGTTGACGTTCGTCCGCGAACCTTGCCACGCCGGCGCCAGGCCCGCCAGGATGCCGCTCAGCACCGCCGCCGCCAGCGTGAAGGCCAGCGCGCGGCCGTCGAGCGAGATTTCCTCCCAGCCCAGAAAGTGCTTTCCCACTTCAGGCGGCATACCGGCCCGGTTCAGGTCGAGGCCCCAGCTCGCCACCAGCAGGCCGAGGGTGGCGCCCACGAGCGAAAGCAGGACACTTTCGGTGAGGAACTGCGCCACCAGTCGCCCGCGGCCGGCTCCCAGCGCGGTGCGCACGGCCACTTCGCGCGTCCGCCCGGTGGCGCGCGCAAATTGCAGGTTGGCGACGTTGGCGCAGGCGATCAGCAGCACGAAGATCACCGCGCCGAAGAGCATGAGGGCGTACTGCTGAGTATGAGGGCCAAACAGAAACTGGCGCACCGGCAGGGCCACAAAGCTCCGGTTCTTGTTGGTATCCGGGTACTGGCGGGCGAGGCGCGCGCCGATGGCGTCGATTTCCGCCGCGGCCTGGGCCACCGTGAGGTCCGGTTTCAGCCGGCCAATAGCTTCGAGGCGCCGCCTGGTGCGTGAGTGCACATCCTCGGGGTCCAGAGCCAGCGGTGTCCATAGCTCGGCGTTGATGGGGAATTCGGATTTCTCCGGCATGATCCCGACCACCGTGTAATTCTCGTTATCCAGCCGGATGGGTTTGCCGAGAATCTCTGGGTCGGCGCCAAAGCGGCGCCTCCAAAGCCCGTCGCTGAGCACGGCCTCGCGTTGCCGGCCCGGCTGGTCCTCGCCGGGTTGAAACACGCGGCCGCGCGCGGGATGGACGCTCAGCACGTCGAAGAAATTCGCGGAGACCTGGTACCCCTTGACGCGCTCGGGTTCTCCGCCCGCTCCTACGATGTTGGCGCTCCCGCTCTCCCAAAACGCCATACCCTGGAAGGAGGTGTTTTCGCGGCGGATGTCCTCGGCGTCGGCCGGGGTATTGCTGACCCAGTCGTCGGGGTCGTCCGGGACGTGTTGCAGCACCATCGCCAGTTGATCCAGTCGCGGCAGCGGCAACGGTTTCCACAGTATCGCATCGCAGACGCTGAAAGTCGCGGTGGTGGCGCCAATGCCCAGCGCCATGGTGACAACGGCGGTCAGGGTGAAGCCGGGAGCTTTGCGCAGCGTGCGCGCGCCGTAGCGGAGGTCTTGCCGGAGGCTCATGTGTACCCGCGGAAGTGTATGCACGAGAGCGGCCATTGGCAACTTATTGAGAAAACTGGCACTAGCGCGACCTCGGTGTCCGGTTTTGGGACGCGGCGGCGCGGGGCCGGGCAGACGAATTGGCTTGGCGCCGGCCAGCACCTCGCCCACGCTGCCCTGCAGGTGGCGCCGGTCGAACCCAGGTGCGCGACACCAAGAGGGAGTGTTCTTGGGTTTCCGCGGGAAATGGTGGGCTTCTGAGTGCAGGCGTACACCAAGTTGAGCGGCGGTGGCTGGGGAAAACAAAGGGGTCGCGGTAGGGATGCCGGTTGCCCGGCACCCCCCGCACGGACCCGTGCGGGCGCTCATTAGCGCACACGGTTCTTATCGCGGATGATTGGCGCAAAACCGCTCCAAAG
>Ga0187865_1000676_pt1 | contig 45375 bp, 65 predicted proteins | sample June2016WEW_11_1_2_FD_132989 | JGI IMG/M metagenome (GOLD analysis project Ga0187865, IMG submission 132989) | Peatland microbial communities from SPRUCE experiment site at the Marcell Experimental Forest, Minnesota, USA - June2016WEW_11_100 | ecosystem: Environmental > Terrestrial > Soil >...
AGGTATCCAGCGTGGCGCGTTCGGACGCACTCAAGACAATGGCCGGGGACCTTCTACTCATCCACGACAGATTACACCCGGCCTAATATTATGTCAAGGTATTAGCGACGCATTACACTAGCTGGTCAGCCCACGGACATGGGTTGAGATTAGGCGGCCCAGTTCCCCGAACTGAAGCAGGCGGGAGTGGCCCTGCTATCTCCCCGCCTCAAGGGATGCTTTTGGGCCGGCCTGCATTCAATGGTCCGCCTGCATTCCCCTACAGCCCCCCCCGTGCGATCTGAAGCGCTCGATCCCCCCGCCCGCTTGCGGCCTTCCTGGTTGCGCCCGCCTCTTGCGGCCCTGCCTGATTGCACGGCAACAATTGTTGAGCCGATCGTCCCGCTTGACGGGACAGGTGCGTCGATGGGCCCGGGGAGGGGAAAAAGCAGTGGCCACGCGTATTCAATTCAGAGGGACGGTTTGTGATATCATGTTATCAAGGAGTAAAGTCATCATGCCTTCATCCAAGGAAGTCAGTGTATTCGTACGTCTGTCGGAGGCGGAACGCAGGAAGCTGAAGGCGAAGACGGCGCTAGAGGGCACAAGTATTCAGGCGCTCTTGTATTTTTGTGTTCGTGAATACCTGTCTCGGAAGGGGAAGGCGAAGAGACTAGGGCGCCGCCGGGAGCAAGGTGTGCTTGGCGAGGTTGCCACACGGAAGGGGAGACTCGGATGAGACAAGTCGCCGACATTGAGATCAGGAAGGGAGAAGGACCAGGCAACGAGGATGGATGTTGGTTCTGACGCCGGTAGTTGGGTGGCACGGGGACGCAATGCGACTACTGCCCTTCTACACACGGCAACGCAGGCTCCCCCGGTGAAGGCCGCGACCGCGTCACCAGTTGCGGCGACAGACACCCCGGGTTCTGCAGGAACGCCAGTTCCCCTGGGCGCCTCGAATGGTTTCTCTGGACGCAGTGCCCAGGATAATCAGACCGGAATGGCCCACATGAACGCGGCCGAAGCGATACTTGGCGAACCATTGACCATGATGAACACCGTGGCCAAAAAAAGGTCCGCAAGAGGCCGTGGCGCGACCAGGGGTGCAATTGGCCGGCTCAAACGGCCGCGAATGTCACACATGAGATGAGGGCATGCCAACCCGTTGCGACTTCCAGGGATGGTTTTGGGTGAATCCGCCAGAGATCTTCGCGCAAGACTGCATTCTCTAAGTCAGTTCATGGCGGGGATAGAAAACGGCAATACTACTCAGGCCGTTTGTGACCTCACCTCTGCGCTCAGCATGGGGAGGGATACATCCCGGACTGCCGCAACCTGACTGCATGGCCGATCGCGCCTCTTGCAGCCACTCCCTGACCGGGAGGCGGACGATGGGGTGCGGATCGCCAGGATCGGGACCGGGGAGTTGGCTGATCCCGTGCTGGTAGGAGCCAATTCTTAGCCGTACTCGAAGCAAGGGAGGAGAGAAACCATGAAGCGTTCAGTTTTTGTTCTCGCAGGTTCGCTCGGGATGCTTGCGTTGGCCACCTTGGCCTGTTCGCTGCCGGGGGCCTTCGCTCAACCTACCTACACGCCCTACCCCACGTATACGCCCCCCCCGACTGGGACGCCCTCCGTGACGCCCTCGCCCACGAATGCGCCCTCCGCGACTGCCACGATCACCGCGACTGCGACGCCCACGGATACGCCCTCTCCCACGGATACGCCCTACCCGACTGCGACACCAACTAAGGTGCCGACGAACACGCCGGTCCCTTGTAGCGGCTTGAGCTGCACCATTCATCTACCCCTCGGCCCCATCCACACTTTCTTCCCCACGGCGACGCCAACCGCTTGTTTTGGTCCTTTATGCTTTAAATTTCACCTGTAGTAGGAATCAAGCTCACGCCTCTCTGTTTCTACGGGGCACCCGGTGTCGCCGGTGGTGCGGAAGGCCCTCGCCGGGCCTTCCGCGATTCCCTGGGGATTGGAGCAATCCTTATGGACGGTAGCAGGCTGGGTGTCCTTATGACCGCCTTATGCCTCCTAGGACGGCCCGGACCAAGTTGTTGCTGCAACCGGCATCCTGGAGGCCGATGGTGTAGGCCAGGACGGAGGGAAGTGGGTGCTCAACAGCGCGATGGACGGTACACCTCTGTCTCCAACAGGCTTGCCTTCGCCCCACAGTTGGGCACGAGCGGGGTCTCAGCCCGGTTTTCGACATAATGGTCACATCGCCGGACGACAATTCTGGTTCCTGGTGGAGAAATAGGACCCCGAGCAGTCCCGGGGGGTCTATCCATATCTGGGATCACGGAGGCGGAGGAGCTGTTTTCGCCGTGGGTTGACTCCTGGCCAGAGCGGCTCTACGATCGAACCAGAGTGTGCTGACGAAAAGACCAGGCCCGGGGGCCCGACTCGGTACGCATGGGAGTGAGCCCTGCCATGTGCGGGATAACTTCGGCACAAGGGCCCCAACTGCCAACTGTGATGCGCCGCCTGGGTGGCGAAGGGAGAAGAGCTAGCGAGGCTCGCCGCTTGGGCGCCTGCGCCGAGAATTCGAATCCTCTCCACACGCCCGGCCTCGGGCCCGGGTCACCTGGCCTCTCCCTGCTTCTGTGTTCCCCCGGGCCAGGCCGACGAAACGCACACAAGGAGATGAGACCATGGCCTTTCAGCTACGCAGCGGCGCCTTCGCGGAGGGTACGGCTATCCCCAAGAAGTTCACATGCGACGGGCAGAGTATTTCGCCAGCTCTTTCCTGGAGCGGTGCCCCCGCCAACGCGAAGACCCTGGCGCTGATCATGGATGACCCCGATGCACCCTCGGGCACCTATACTCACTGGGTTCTCTACAACATTGCTCCCGCCCTTAGCTCCCTTGGCGAGGCCGTTGCCGGCACTCGCGAGGTTCCCGGGGTGGGAACTCAAGGCTCCAACAGCGCAGGTCGTACGGGCTACGTTGGACCCTGCCCTCCCTCCGGCACGCATCGCTACTATTTCAAGCTGTTCGCGCTGGACGCGAATCTCCAGCTGAAGCCTGGACTCAATGCGCGGGAGCTGCAGATGAGCATGGGAGGTCATATCCTGGCCCAGGCATGGCTCATGGGCCGGTTTAGCCGCCAAGCCCCCCCGGGCTAGGGTGTCGTCGCTGATCCGTGGAAGGGGCATCTCCAGGTCGCCGACAGTCGACCAGATCCGGAGTTGGCCAAAGCGAGGGAAGGGCGGTCGGGGCCTGCCAGGGCGAAGCCTACGTCGCTGGGGCACCTGCCCCAGGACACTTGAATGAGGTCTCCGCTCGGGCGAAGGATCAAACCAAATCGGCGCCGCAGGCTATTCTCGAGACCGGTCTTCCTGCATCCAGCCGAGGAGGCTTAGGGCCAAGTCCCGCAAGGCGATGAAGCCATTCCGCCCGCGGAGATCGGCGGAACCAGGGGGGTCTCCGCCTGGAGGCGCTTCCCGAACCGGCCCTCGGTCATCGATCTGTGGAAGTCGCAATCCGGCAGGGGATGCGTCGTCCCGGGGAGAAAGGAAGCTATCTTCGCCGGCTGCAGATCAGCACCGCAGCAATTATCCCGGGGACCCAGCCGACCAGGGTTAAGGCAGTCACGAGCACGATCGACCCGCAGCCCTGGTCCAGGACAGCCACAGGGGGCAGAATCACGCAGAGAACGGCTCTTCCGCAGCTCACCCCAAGCCTCTCCTTGTTGAACGGCTCTCCCCGATCTGCTGGAGAGCCCTCAGTTCATGAAGTGCGCACGGCCTGATCGACACGGGTTAGCCCCTCGTCCACAATCTCGAACCCTTCGTCCAACTGCCCTTCGGTGATCACCAAGGGAGGCGCGACAAAAAAGTTGTTCCAGTGGAAGAAGGTATATAGGCCCCGTTCCCGGAAATAGGCAGAAAGCAGTTGCATCTCGGCGCTCGTTGCGTTGAAGGGAGCGAGCGGCTCGCGGCTACGACGATCGCGCACGAGCTCAACCACACCAAACAGGCCAATCGACCGGACCTCGCCGACCGTGGGGTGGCGATCTTTCATTTCCGCCAGACGCCGCGAGAGCAGGCTCCCCATCTGCGCCGAACGCTCCACAAGCTTTTCCTCCTGGATGACCTCGATGTTCGCAATGGCGGCCGCCAGGGAAAGAGGATGGCTGTTGAAAGTCAGCCCGCTCTGGAAAGCGCGGTCGTCAAAGGCCTGGGCGATCTCGGAGCGCATTGCCACGGCGCCCAAGGGCGCGTAGGAAGAGGTCAGCCCCTTGGCCATCGTCATGAGGTCCGGGACCACGCCCCAATGATCCACGGCGAACCATTTTCCCGTTCGCCCAAATCCCGTCATCACTTCGTCGCACACCAGCAGAATCCCGTGGCGGGTACAGATATCCCGCACCCCCTGGAGATACCCGACCGGAGGAATGATCAGCCCATTGGTGCCGGTGACAGTTTCGATCAGGACGGCGGCGATACTCTCCGGCCCTTCAAACTGAATCACCTCCTCCAGATGGTCCAGGTAGTCTCGACTGAACTCCTCCTCAGAGAGATCGGCTCGACCGCGGTGGAAGACGCTGCGATAGCGGTAGGGGTCCAGAAAGTGTATGACGCCGGGCAACCCCGGCTCCCCTGCCCATCGCCTTGGGTCGCCCGTCAGACTCAAGGCCCCATGGGTGGCTCCATGATAGGAGCGATAGCGGGCCAGGATCTTCGAGCGTCCGGTATACGCCCGGGCGATCTTCAGGGCGTTTTCATTCGCGTCGGCCCCGCCCAGCGTGAAGAAGAAGACCTGCAGGTCCCCCGGGGTGACCTCACTCAGAAGCTGCCCCAAGCGGGCGCGCGGCGCGGAAGCCATCGACGGCGCGGCGTACGTCAATCGGGCAGCCTGATCCTGGATGGCCTGGACCACTCGCGGGTGGCCGTGGCCGATGTTCACGCAAATCACCAGGGAGCTGAAATCCAGATAGCGCTTGCCGTCCATATCCCAAAAATAGACCCCCTCCCCGCGGGCCATCGGGATCGGATCCAGCTTGGATTGAGCTGACCAAGAGAACAGGGTATGAGCCCGAGAGAGCTCGATCACCTCGCCTGAGGAAAGGGAGGCCTGCCAATCGTCCTTCATCGCTGGAATTCTATGTTCAGACAAGGATCCCTCCGCCTGCCCAGCCAAATCAAGTCAGCACGGAACCCGAGTGCCAACCGGAGGGCATCGGGACCAGATGAGAATCTTCCTTCCCCACCCTGCAAGGGCGGCCGGCTCGATTCCCACTGGCTGGCGCATCTGGCTCACCGCGCCCGGTCCGTGAATTTGGGCCCCTTTGCTAGAGGGGTTGCGGCCCCCCGCCGGGAAGGAATACCCCCCCTCCCCTGCGACCGAGCCATTGTTTCCCGTCGACAATCAGGCGTCCCCGGAGAAACACCTTCTCCGGCACACCCACAAGTTCCCACTCTTCGTACAGGTTGTAATCAGTGCGTTGGTGTCCTTCCCGCGCCAACACGCGCCGTCGCGTGCTTGGATTCCAGATCACGATGTCGGCGTCGGATCCGGGTTGCAGGGTTCCTTTGCGCGGGTAGAGACCGAAGACCCGCGCCGGGTTGGTTGAGGTCAGCGCCACGAATTGGTTCGCCGAGATCCGCCCTTGACCCACTCCGTAGGTCCACAGAATCGGCAGGCGGTCCTCTATTCCGGGCAGGCCGTTGGGTATCTTGGTGAAATCCCCCTGACCCAGCTCCTTGCCCGGGATGGCTACCTTCCGGCCCTCATAGACGATCGGTTGGGTGCCATCGAAGAAAAAGGGACAGTGATCCGTTCCCACCGACTGTATCCATTGCTGTCTCAAGCCCTGCCATAAGGCCTGGTTGTCCTCCGGGGAACGGACCGGCGGAGAGCAGACCCACTTGGCTCCGTCCGGCCGAGTCAGCTCGTGGATTGAGAAGAAAAGATACTGCGGGCACGTTTCACCCATCACGGGTAGGCGCCGCTCGCGCGCCTCGCGAATCGCGCGCAGGGCCCCCTCACAGGTGACATGCACCACGTAGAGAGGCGATCCCGCCATGGCGGCCAGAGCAATTCCTCGGGTCGTGGCCTCCACCTCGCCCCAAGCCGGGCGCGTCAGCGCATGCCACTCCGGCGAGGTCTTGCCTTCCGCCAGGGCCTGAGCCACGAGAAGGTCAATGACATCCCCGTTCTCGGCATGAAGCATGGGCATCAGCCCGAACCGGGCGGCCGCTTGAAACACCTGGAAGATTTCGCCGTCTTGGAGCCTCATTCGCCCGTTGTATGCCGTGAACACTTTGAAGCTGGGAACTCCCTCCTCCCGCAGCCGGGGCAGTTCGTCCAGGATCCCCTCCCCCAGCCAGGTCACATTCATGTGAAAGCCGAAGTCGATGGGCGAGCGGGAGGCCTTTTCCTGCCAGGCCCGCAGCCCGGAAAGAAGCGAATGCCCCGGCTCCTGCGGGACAAAGTCCATCACGGTGGTGGTGCCACCGAAGGCCGCCGCCTTGGGGCCGGTGTAGTGATCGTCCGACGAAACCGTTCCAAACATCGGCAGATCCAAGTGCACGTGAGGGTCGACGCCACCGGGCATGACGACCCGCTCCTTGGCATCGACCACCTTGGCTCCGCGGGCGTCCAAGCCGGACCCGATCGCCTTGATCTTCTCCCCCTCGATCAGGATGTCCGCCGGAACCGTGTCCGCCGCCGTGATCAGCGTGCCACCGCGAATGAGCAACTTTTCTTGTGCCATCTGACAATCTCACTCTCCAAGTCTTCGGCCCAGGGGTTCGCGTGGACGAGCGTGCCGCGCGGCCCGGAGGAGATCTGCGCTACCGCTAGCCGGATTTGGCAACCGGGCCCGCCAGCAGGGATGAAGCTTGAGCGCCCTTCACCTGAGCCATGGATTGGGCCTGCGCCTGAATTGCCTTGCGAACCGGAGCCGGGTCGCCTCGCGTTTTCGGGCTTGCTCACCTGGATCCCGGCAGCAAGCCGCTGGGCTGGCAGGGCCCGGAGTTTCTCTGCCTTTTCCCTGAGGGGGAAGCGGCCCACGAACTTGCCCGCCCTCCCCGGGACTCAGGCAGGCCTTCATTCTTCCCGTGGGTGCCGGCATTCGACGACGCCCTGCTGCTCGGTGACCAGGTGCTGCACGGGCAGGTCCTTGGGCTCGTGAGGGAGATCCTCCAGCAGCAGAGCCTGGTAGCAGACTCCCGCCGTCTGAACATGACCGGTACCGGCGAGCAGGCGGTCGTAATACCCTCCCCCGTAACCGAGACGAAACCCCTGGCGACTGAACGCCATGCCGGGGACGAGAATCAGATCTGCCTTGGCGGGGGGAATCTCCGGCAAGGTCGGGTCCGGTTCCAGCATCCCGTAGCGATGTCGGATGAGTCGATCATTCTGATAGGGGTGGAATTCCAGGTGGTGGAAGGGCGTCTCCACAACCCGAGGGATGGCCCAGCGCTTTTCTGGGAACTGAGAGAAGAGCGGCCGCAGGTCAATCTCCCCGCGCATCGGAAGATAGGCGAGCACCACGCTGGCGGCGCAAAACAGTTCCCAGGCTCCGATCTGGGCACAAATCAATTCACTCGCCTGCTGTTGGTACGCCGCGCCCAGCTGGTCCCGGATCTGCTGGGAGAGAGAGCGCAACCGACGCTTGGCGGCCCGCGACTCCTCCGGAGACCCCGCGCTACCCGGGGCGGAGTTCTCGAATGCGCTTGTCAATCTCCCCTACCCTTTGCTGGTGGCGTACCCACCAATCCTCGCCCCATTGCGCATTCAATTCCTCGACGGTCTTCCCTTGCTGCTCCACCCAGGTGTAGTACTTCAGATTGTGCCATTGCCGGCGCATGCCCGGCGTTCCGTCTTTGATCCATTCGGTTTTCTGTCCGAGGAAAATGGATTCCACCCGCGCCTGAGCTTCCGCCGTGTTCATCCGGCCGTAGCTCCGAGTCATCTCCGCCATGACCGAGCGGTAGCGTTCAATAGTGTCGGTACAGATGGTGACAATCACGTCGGAGGACTCGAAGCCATAGTGCTTGGCCGTCTTAATCGCCCCCAGCAGGTTGCACACCCCGGAAATCCCGAAAATGGTAGACAGCTTCTCAATTTTCTTCCCAGGGATTGACAGCCGGTCGCCCAGGATCTTCCAGCCCGCGTGTTCCGTGAGGACCTGGAGCCCCTTCTTGCATTCCACATCGTCGATGCACATGATGGCATCCATGTTGCTCACGTGATGAATCCAGGTCACATGTTTGTCGCCAATCCCTTGAATGTCATGGCTGCCATACCCGTTGTTGTAGAGAGTGGAGCACTGCACCGGTTCCAGGCCCACAATCCGGTGGTCGGGCCAGACTTGCTTGAGGCGGTCCCCGGCGGCGATCGTCCCCGCTGACCCCATCGCCGAGACGTACGCGGCGATCTTGCCCCTCCCGATTCCCTGTCTCTGGAGCTCCTCGGCCAGTTCAACGATCGTGTTGCCCGTCACGTGGTAATGGAAGCGATAGTTGCCCATCTCTTCAAACTGGTTCAAGACGCGAACCTTGGGGTCTCGGCGCAGCTCCCAGGTCTTGTCGTAGATCTCTTTGACGTTCGATTCCGAACCCGGCGTCTTGATGATCCGGGCGCCGTACGATTCAATCTGATCGAACCGTTCCTGGCTCATTAACTGAGGCAGGACCACCACGCTATCGAACTTCATTCGGCATCCCACCCAGGCCCCGCCGATCCCGTAATTCCCCGTCGAGGGCCAGACCAGCGTGTTCACCGCCGGATCTACCTCGCCGAATATTTCCTTCTCGACCAGGCAGCTGTACGCCGCCCCCACCTTGTGCGAACCGGTCGGGAAATCCCGGCCGTAGAGAACTACGATGGGCGCCGCGACCCCGGTCAGTTCCGGCGGGATCACCTCATACATGATGCGATTGCGGCCGTCGCGCCAAGTGATGTTGTATAGGTTGATCGGATCCAGCGGATCCTTCTTCCGCATAGCCAGCGCTCGCTGCCTGAGGGAGCCCTCAATTCGGTCGGGGTGGAGCATCTCTTCAAAAGTGGGGCCGATGACCAATTGACTCACGGTTTTCCTCCAAGACTACTCGAAGTAACTGGCGGAATTCGGTTGCTCCTGATCCAGATCCTCGCGCAGGAGATAAAGCGGGCGGCCCCGAACCTCATCATAAATGCGGCCGAGATACTCCCCAAGGATCCCAAGACTGATCAGCTGAACTCCTCCCAGGAAAAGCACCACGGCCAGCGTAGTCGCCTGCCCGACCAGAGCCCGTACCCCGGTGAGACGGAGAACCACAACCACAGGAATCGCCAGAAGGCTCAGCCCCGCGGAGGCGAAACCAAAGTACGTGGCCAGCTGCAACGGAAAATAGGAGAAACCGGTTACTGCTGTAAGGCCGAACCGAAGCATCTTCTGCAAGGGATACTTGGTCTGGCCAGCATAGCGAGGCCGCCGCTGATAGGGTACCCCGATCTGCCGAAAGCCGACCCAGGAGGCCATGCCGCGCAGGAAGCGGTGATGCTCTCGCATGCGGCGGATCGCAATCACCACCTTGCGGTCCAGCAATCGGAAATCCCCGGAGTCCGGCGGGATCTTGACATCCGTGATGCGATAGATCATCCGGTAGAAAAGCGAGGCCGTCACCCGTTTGAACCAGGTTTCGCCCTCTCGCTCAGAACGAACGGCATAAACAACCTCGTAACCTTCCTGCCACCTCGTCACAAGCTCGGGGATGACTTCGGGGGGGTCCTGCAGGTCCGCATCCATGATGATTGTGGCCTCTCCCCGAACGTGATCGAGGCCTGCCGTCACCGCGATCTGATGCCCAAAATTGCGCGTGAAGGTCAAAACCACGACCTGCGAGTCCTCCTTGCGCAGCTCTTGCAGGATCGCGTTCGAGCCGTCGTTGCTGCCATCATCGACGAGGATGAGTTCCCAGGGTTGGCCCAAGCCATTCATCACTTGGGACACACGGCGGTGCAGCTCCCTGAGGCTCTCCGACTCATTGAAGACGGGAACGACGATGGAGTATCGAGGCGAGGACATTCTGGCGAGCCTCCCAAATCATAGGGCACGCGAGGGCCTAGTATAAGCGATCATCCAAGGCCCAGCAACATCCCGAATATCTTCTCTTTTTGTTACCTATTATCGAATTGAACCAGCCTGCAAAAATTGGTATATTGCATAGGTGTTTCGAACGGGCCCCAGAGGTGGTCTGAGCAATTCCAAAAAACTCATAGGATGATAAGAAGACATTATGATTCCTGAGGCGAAACACCTCGCGGTGGCACGCGCGCTGCATGCAGCGTTCGGCGTGAGTGAATACGAAGATATTCGCCTTTTGACTGGAGGACTTAGCACAGCCCTTGTCTTTAAGATTGTCGTGAGAGAAAACCCCTACCTCCTGAAAATCATGCGTACGGAGGTGATAAGCGATCCCACGCACGAGTTCGCCTGCCACCAAACTGCTGCTGAGGCCGGCATTGCTCCCCGGATTCAGTATGCAAACGTGGAAGACAGGATTCTAATTACTGATTTTGTGGAGGCAAAGCCTTTTCCGGATGATCTGGTGCCGCTGATCGCTCCTGCGCTCCGCAGGCTTCATTCTCTTCCTAATTTCCCAAAGGTGGTGAACTACTTTGGCGCGATCGACGGATACATTCGGCGCTTTCAAGCGGCAAATATCCTGCCAGAAAGCGAGACCGGGGAACTGTTCCGCCGCTACACCAACGTCCAAAAAGTGTACCCGCGGCATGATACTAACCTTGTCGCAAGCCACAACAACCTGAAACCGCAAAATATCCGCTTCGATGGAAATCGCCTCTGGTTGGTTGACTGGGAATCAGCCTTCCTCAATGATCCGTATGCCGATTTGGCCATCGTGGCGAACTTCTTTGTCAAAGACGAAGCCCAAGAAGAAGGTTATCTGAGAGCATACTTCGGCGAGCCAGCCGGCGAATACCGGCGTTCTCGCTTCTACCTGATGCGTCAGGCTGTTTCCATGTTTTATGCAACCTTATTACTGCTGGAGGCTTCCCGGTCAGGCCTGTCAATCGATGCGGGCAAAACAGCACCAGATTTCAGAGATTTTCATCAAAACCTGATATCGGGCAAGATAGACATGGCGAACGCCGAGGCAAAGTTACGGTATGGAAAGATTCATCTGCGCGAGGCACTGCGAAACATGCGCACACCGCGATTCGAAGAGGCCGTGGCCAGCGTAAGCATTTCACAAGTGACCTTTTGAAAATGGTTTCAAGTCGCGGTCCTGAACCGGCGGCTACCATTGGATAGCGAAGGATTGTCTTAACAGCAGCGCTCGTCCGACGTTATACATAGGCCAAACATCGTATAACAGAAAGGTGGTCCAGTATGACAACGATGGTAGTCTCCTCAAAAGGCTGAGTCGTCATCCCGGCCGAAATCCGCAAGAAGTACGGCTTGTATCCTGGGGATCAAGTGATGCTGGTGGACTACGGCGGCGTGTTGGCTATTGTCCCGGCCCTACCGCGACCGATTGCCGGCTCGACGGGCTTGCTGAAGGGCGGTCCATCAATGACAAAGGCCCTGTTGGCGGAGCGTGCCCGGGAGCGGCGGGGTGAAAAGTAAGGTGCCTCTGTACGTTCTACACAGCTATGCCTTGCTGGCATACTTGCAAGCCGAACCGGACAGTCGGCGCATCAAGGCGATCCTCGATGCCGCCGAGAAGAAAGAGACCGAGATCTTCATCACAACGGTCAACTATGGTGAGGCGATCTACATTACCGAGCGGGAAAAGGGGCTGACCGCCTCGCACAGTCTCATTGCCGCCGTCGATCAATGGCTGGTTACCGTGGTTGAGGTGGATCGGAAGCTGGCTTTTTCGGCGGCTCATTGGAAAGCCAGGTACTCGATAGCCTACGCGGATGCCTTTGCTCTGGCGCTGGCCGAGCAAATGGAAGCAACTATCCTTACTGGGGATCCCGAATTCCACGAAGTCGGCGACTCTGCATCCATTGAATGGTTGCCACAAGATAGTTGATCCTGCCAGCCCGCGCTGAAGGCTAACGGTTGGCGAAGCCTCGCCCGCGTCGGCCCGCTGCCCGAGCGGGTTGCCTGCTTGCCTTTGGCCAGAAGAGCACTGCACAACCTCCAGCCCATCCACGAGGGAACTCATACCCCTCTGTCGCTGGCCCGGCGCCCCGTCACCCGACACGTTTGCGGGGCAACCTCTCCCCTGCCGGCGCGTCGGACTGCGCTGGGCCGCCGATCCGATACGCTCAAAGACCCGCTCGCCGTCGAACTCGGTTTAAGGCTGGTCGGTCACAACCACATCTGAGTGCCTCAGATTGACGGTGATCGGCTTGTGCCCGGCATCGCCCGGCGGCGCCATCAGCATTACAAGCAGTCATCGCAGCGAAATCTGTGGGACATCATGTAAGGGAGTTAGGCGTGGGCCAGAACTCGGCGTGTGCCTGTGGTTTGAACTGGCTCTTGCAGCCACGACGAGCCAGAGCTCTTGGAATCGGAAGCTAACTCAAGAAACGACGTGGACTCAGCGGTTCACCACCTTTGCTTTGGCGCGATCACAGTCCTTCGGGCCGCTAGGCCGGAGGTCCCTAGTTCTGCCTCAGCTCCCACAAGGCAGGGTGGCCCCGATTAGCAGTCTGCCCCCTGTTCGCGCGCCGGCAGTTACGCCGCCGAAGGGCGATGAGATGCTTCAAGGCCGCTTTCATGCTATATTGTGCCTGCTACCCAGCCGGAAGGACGCCCAGCCTTTCACGCCATGGGTCGTTCCTCGGAGGATCCGAAGCGTCGTGTGGCCGTCGCCGTCGTGATCATCCGCGTGGCTCTTCCGTCATGCAACCTCGCCGCTGCTGCTTCTCGCACCATTCAAGGACCAGCTCAGGGCGAGGGGGTCGCCCAGACTCCTTCTGGGGCGGTGAGACTGCACTGCTTGGCGCTGGGGACGCCACACCGTCGATCCTCCCTACGCTCATGGCTGGGCCGGGGTCCCCGAGGCAGTCCCAGATGTCGCAGGTTGGCGTCATCCTGACCGCATCTCAGGCCGGTCTGCCCACAGGCTTTCCGATCTATCCTGGGGCGCACGGTCTCGGTCAGGAGCAAGGCAAGGTGCTCACCTAAGCGGCGGATGCTGATGTGCGCATGACCGCAGGTTTCTTCTGCACCCAGCTCAAGGCCGGCGGCTGGACGTCGGTGCAGAGCGTTCTCGGTCCGATGACAGGAAGCCGCGAACATTCGAGCGGCTGCGGGGCCGTCCAGGCCGCGACTCCCGGGCCAACCCTCACGGCGACACCGGCCAGCTCGCTGAGCTGGGCATCGTATTGTGGACCTAGGGCAGCACCAAGGTCTCGATCCAATCCCCGGTCAATGAACAGGGCGGCACGGAGGTATCCATCCTCCTCAGCAAACAGTGATCTCGTTGATGTCATGCCGCTCCCTCCGCGCGAGGAGATGTCCGGGCCAGCCGGATGGGTAGGCGATAGATGAAGGGGAACGATGAACCTCGATCTGCGGCTGACTGACCGAGCCGTCCTCGTGCTGGAGGCCGTGGCCGCCGGCCGCTTCCTGGGTCCCGAACAGTATCGCCTGCAGCTGGAGGCCGAGCACCTCACCCTCGTCGCTGGGTTTGACGAGCTCATCAGCCTCGACGGGTTGCACTTTCAACCCTTGGACTACCAGATTCGCGCCGCCCAGGCCGCGCTGCGCCGCTTCCGTGGCCGCGCCCTGCTCTGTGACGAAGTCGGCCTAGGAAAAACCATTGAGGCCGGACTAGTGCTCAAGGAATACTTGGCCCGACAGATGGCAGAGCATGTGCTCATCCTTACCCCGCCCGCTCTTGTTGAGCAGTGGCGCGAAGAACTCAGCGCAAAGTTCAATCTACCGGATTTCGTTACCTCCGCCGACGCCGAATTTCGCGAGCAGGGCCCGCGAGCGTGGGTGTCCTTCCCGCGCATTATCGCCTCCCTTGCCACCGCCCGCCGCGCCGAGAACCGCGCGCAGATAGAAGCGCGCCTGTATGATCTCGTCATCGTAGACGAGGCACACCATCTCAAGAACCGGGCCAGCGTCTCGTGGAAGTTCGTCAACCAACTACAGAAGAAATACCTGCTGCTGCTCACGGCCACGCCGGTGCAGAACAGCCTGGATGAGCTCTACAACCTCATCACCCTGCTCAAGCCTGGCCAACTGAAAACGCCGCGCGAGTTTCAGCGTCAGTTCGTCGTGCAGGGCGACCCGCGCCAGCCCAAGAACCGCGGCCGTCTGCGCGAATTGTTGTCTGACGTGATGGTGCGCCATGCGCGCGGACAGGTGGGAGTGCGCCTCCCGCCGCGCCGAGCCCACACCGTCCGCCTCGCCCTCTCCCCCGACGAGCGTTCCTTCTACGACGACGCGAGTCAGTTCATCCGCTCCTCGCTGGCGCAGGCCGCGCCGACCGAAACGGCAGCACAGACCGACGAGACCCGGACTCCTGCCCCCACCACCGGCATCCGTTTCACCCTGCAAACCCTCCAGCGTGAAATTGGCTCCAGCCCTCTCGCCGCCCGTTCCACGCTTCTGTCACTGGCCAGCCACAGCGCCCTGGAACCGCACCGCCAAACCCTGCTGGGTCTGGCCGACCGAGCCGCGCACATCCACACCTGGGCCAAAGCCGACGCGCTGGAAAAGATCCTGGCCCATCTCCGCGACGACAAGGTGCTGGTGTTCACCCACTTCCGCCCCACCCTCGATCAGTTGGCCGCGCGGCTGCGCGCCCTGGGCTTGGACTTCGTCGTGTATCACGGCAGTCTGAGCGCTGGGGAAAAGGACGAGACCATCCGCCGCTTCGAGCGCGAGGCGCAGATCCTGCTCTCCACCGAGGCCGCCGGTGAAGGGCGCAATCTGCAGTTCTGCCGCACGATGGTGAACTTCGACCTGCCCTGGAATCCGCTGCGCATCGAGCAACGCGTGGGCCGTATCCACCGCATCGGCCAGACACGTCCCGTGGAAATCACCAATCTGTCGGCCTCCGGCACCATCGAAGACTATCTGCTCGATATCCTCGACCGCAAGTTGAACATGTTCGAGATCGTCATCGGCGAGATGGACATGATCCTCGGCGAGCTGACGGAGGAGGGTGATTTTGAGGATCTGCTGTTCGAAGTGTGGACCCGCGCCCACGACACGGCCGAGGTGCGCGCCGGGATGGAGCAGTTGGGCGACTCGCTGGCCCAGGCCCGCACCCGCTATCAGAAGACGCGCGAATACGACGAGGCCTTGTTCGGGCAGGATTTCGTTGCCGAGTGAGGTAAGTGTGCAGGTGATTGGGGCAGTGACCAAGTACGTGAGTGAACAAGTGTGGCAGTTGAAACTCACGACTTTGGATTGACTTGATGCCTGACCTCGCCGATTTCGTCCTCGACTTCTGCCGCGCCCACAGCGCGGTAGTGGAGCCGCCCGCGTACGGCGTGTACGACGTCCTGCTGCCAGACGCAGTGGCCGCACAGCTGGGGATTGAGCCCTTTCAACGCTTCGCGTTTGACGAGCCAGCCGCCGCCCAGGGCGCCACCCTCATGGTCTACGGCCACCCGCTGGTGGAACGCATGATCGAACTGACGCGTGCGTCCCCGGCCTGCGCCCGTTTCTACGTCAACGACCTGCGCCTCGACAAGTCCGGTCTGGCCGGGCTGGCACGTGCTGCTCTGGCCTTCCCAAACGCCAACCTCGTCGAGGCGCCGTGCACGCTCGAAACGAGCGCCTTGTTCCGCTACGTGCGTTTCAACTTCAAAGCCACTCTGGTCTCCGACGAAAAGCACGAGCAACTCGTCTCGGTGTTAGTCGACGTACAGTCTGGCGTCGCTGTCCCAGATTCCTCTATCTCCGAATCCCACCGCTTGGCCGAGGCCCCGGCGTTCACTGAATTGCCGCTGGCGCCAGTGTTATGGACGACGGCCCCCGATCCGCTCGACCCGCAACGGTTGCGGGCGCTCCTCGACCGCGCCGCCCAGGCCGCTGTAGACTCTCTGGGCACCGCCCTCAGTGGGCTGCAAGCCCGCGCCGCGCGCCACCTGGAACTGGACCGCGCCCGCCTCGACGCCTATTACGCCGAGCTCGAGCAAGACCTCGAGCGCCGACAAATGCGCGCGCAGGATGAAAAGCACTCGGCCAGTCTCCGCAGCAAACTCACCGCCACCCGCGCCGATCACGCGGCCAAACTCGCGGATGCCGAAGCCAAGTACCGCCTTCGAATCGAACTGGACCTTGTCCATTTGGCCCTCATCGCTCAGCCCAAAGTCACTCTGTCTGTCCGGATCGAGAACCGGCAAGCCGGGGTAACGCGCAGTGTGGTGTGGGATCCACTGCGCCACCTCATCGAACCGCTGATCTGCGATGTGTGCTTGCGGCCGAGCGCCAAATTGTTCCTGTGCGCCAATAACCATCTCGCCTGTGGCGAGTGCCTCGCGCCGCAGTGCGTGGATTGCAAGCGCATGTACTGCAAAGCCTGTGCCTCCGAAATCACAACCTGTGTGGTCTGCCAGCGCCCGGTGTGCCAGAAGAGCCTCACCCGCTGCCGCGAATGCGGGCAAGGCACCTGCCGCGAACACGCCGGCCTGTGCCACCGGGCGGCCGAGGCAGTTCTTGTGCCGGCGTCGCCCGCCGCCGGCCAGATCGACGCCAATTCTCAGTCACCTCCGCAGGTTTCCATCCCCGCGCAGGTCGCCGCCGCCCAGTCCAAACCACGCCTAGGCCAGACGAAACGTACGGCCTCGAAACGAAAGCCGCCCCTCCTCCCCTCGGCTCAACGGGCGCAGATCACCGATTACCGGCTGGAGGTTGAAGTCAGGACAGACGAGCCGCTGGTGGCCGCCTTCGTGCTGACCAAAGGCAAACACGAAGTGGCGCAACGCGTCTGGAAACTGACGGACGAGGGAATCGCCGTTGCCTGCTTTTGCGAAAAGGGCTCGCGCTGCCGGTCAGCGGCCAGGCTGCTCAAGCCGGCGTCGCCGGCGCGCATCGAGGCTCAACTCGAGGCGGAGATTGACAAGTTCCGCGCTGAATATCGCATCGCGCCCTATCGCGCTGCCATCTACATCGCGGAACACGGCGAGTTCGTCCGCCGGCCCCGACTGCGGCTGCCGGGCCTGTGGAAAGAGGAAAGTCTGCTGAAGGCCGCCCCCGCTACGGCGCGCGTGGAAGAAATCCCATCAGAATCTGCGCCGATTTGCCACCCGGATTGGGTGCTCGCCTTTACGCCTGAGGATGCCCAGCGCTTCATGCCCGACATTGAGCGCTTCATCCGGATCGCTTACGGCTGGCTGTTCTATGAAGGCGCCCTCAAAGCCGACGAGCTGGCAACCCTCACGACCTCGGTGGTTCAACCTGGCAAATGGTACTCGCCCGAGCGCGCTTTCTCTCTCTTCAAAGCCGACCCTCGCCTCCACGTTGCCCGCGGAAACGTGGTCTCCATAGGCCTTGTGAATCATCCCCTCAAAGTGTTGAGGGAAAAGGAAGCGCGCCGCCTGCCACCGCGCGCCTTCAGCGCGGAAGAACTGAGCGCTGCCGCCGACGGTCAGCTCGCCCTTACCCCGCGCGAGGTGGAGATCGAAAATGCCCTTAATCGGTTTACCTCGGAAAAGGTGGATCTGCGTTCGTTGCAGTCCCTCTTCCGCAACACGGACAACCCCAGCGGGCTTTTCTCGATGGTCCTGGAATTGTGTGCTCCCCGGGATGAACAGGAAGCCAGCGCCCTGGTCGGGCTGCTCAGCGAACTGTGGAACAACACGCCTCGGTTCGAACTGCGCGGCCGGACGCCGGAGGAAGTGCTCCACCATAGGGAGGCCACTTCCCCTGACGAGCCAATCCAGGAAAAAGACCCCTCAGATTGATCCGCGCATGCTTACGACCCGGCGTCTCAACGCGCTCTTCAATCGCCACACCGGCGGCCACGCGATCGGGCCTCGGCCAGCCCGGCCGAGGCGTGGAAGGGCTTACCACAGTTCCAGTCCTCAATAGTTCGCTCCATGACTACCGGCGCGCGGGGGGAGCGAGTTGTCCCCCAAACCTCGGACGGGATTTTCGGCTGGAACAGGTGGTTGGAGTCCAGCCCCCCTACATAAGTGAAGAACCGAGGCTGTCCGGACCTCGGTTTCTTGTTCATCCGCATCAAACCCTCTCAAGCAACATCCGCCAGGTTCCCCTGCGGTCTCCGCCCTTCGCGTCAGTTCGCGTTGGATAGACTTGGCGCCAGCTGATTCCAGGTTCCAGACCCGTGGTGCCTCTATCCCCAGCGATACGGGATCGCGTCCCCGGCACTTTTGGTGATTCTCCCAACGTTGGCATGCTTGGATGGGATCCCCGGCTGCCACACCCCATCCTTTCTGATCGTCACATCGATGGTATAATCATTGTAGATACTGTTTCACGAGGAGCCGCGATGAAGACACACGTCCAGCGATGGGGGAACAGCCTAGCCGTCAGGATCCCCAAGGCCTTCGCCCAGGAGATCGGGCTTGAGGAGGATTCGCCTGTGGACCTCCGACTTTCCCGAGGCAAGCTTGTCCTTGAGCCCTGCGCCCCTCAGGCACCTTCCCTCAATGAGCTCTTGCGCCGCGTCCGCAAAAGCAATCTTCACGCCGAAGTAGACACTGGCCCCGCTCAGGGCCGGGAGGCCTGGTAGACGATGGCCCGGATTCCTAACAGAGGCGACGTTGTCCGTATCTCCATGAACCCTCGAGCAGGCCACGAGCAGGCGGGCCGCAAGCCAGCGCTTGTCCTGTCACCGGCGGCCTACAACGGCAAGGTCGGCCTCGCCATCCTTTGCCCGATAACGAATCAGATCAAGGGCTACCCCTTTGAGGTCGCGATACCGGCCGACTTGCCGGTTGCCGGCGTCGTCCTTTCAGATCAAGCGAAGAGGCTTGATTGGAGAGCAAGGAAGGCGGAATTCACATGCTCTCTTCCTTCCGCCACGACGCTGGAGGTTCTTCTGAAGCTCCGCACACTGCTCATGCCATGAGGTGACCCGAGCCTTAGAGCGGCCAACACCTCGGTGCAGCTGACCGGTCCAGGGCCGCCAAACTGGCGCTTGCCTTGCGCGCCATGCCGGCGTGGAGTGAAGCAGGGTTTGCCCACGATGGCGGGCGGCACACCTCGAGGGCGTTGGGCAAAGGAAGAGATACCAGTGGGTGGAACAAAGAAACTGAAGCGACGCCAAAAAAGATCCGATCTAGTTGTCGGAGTTGCGTGGTATCGCCGACAAGACTGGCAAAGGCTGCTAGAAGTCTCAGTCGATCGAGAGGAGCTCGAGGAAAGCTACGACGAATGGGCCACCGCAATGCCCGCGCGCATGGCGGAAATTGAGCAGGCCGGGTTCACGCCTCATAAGATTGATGTTGCGGTCGACGAACTGATCTCTTGGTGTCACCATAACGGCAGGGTCGTGGACGGACCAGCACGGGCTGACTTTGCCGCTCACAAGCTGCGGGAATTGCATATGCAGGGCAAGCTGCAGGAACCCGGCGCTTAGCATCGATGAAGGCTCTAGAGCCGACTCGACGGGCTGGCCCGAATCTCACAGTGCGCTGCCTCGCGTCCAGCCATTGAATGAAGTTGTATGTGCCCCCGTCGAAAACCTCATCCGTCGGCCAGTTGGCTTGGTTCGTGACCGGAAAAATGGATGCCCAGGGCCGGCGACGACAGAAGTTTCCCAAGATCCGCGGCAGCACCACGGATGCCGGGTATTGCCATGCAGAGTCGGCACCCCCATGTGTCGGCTCCGACGGCCCGTGGCCTCAGTCGCCCACTTGCGTTTCGCCGAAGTCAAGAAGAAAAGCAAGATCCAGCGATTCGACCTCAGTCTGGGCTCTGGCAAATTCCTCTTACCAAGGAGCAACCTCCTCCTTATACTCTGCCAGGATCAGTCCACATAATCCAGCAGGCACGGCTGAACTCGAACGCGATAGTAGGGTTGTTCTGGCAACCGGTTCGCTGCAAAGTGCCAGATCCTCGAGATTGACTCCGCCCCTCAGACCTCTCGTGCAGGCCCCCTCCCTCTCAGCAAGGCCCTGATCGGCTTCACCAACGCCAAGCTCGCCGAAGGGCTTGGCCCGCCAAATCAACAGCCTCTTGCTCGCAGGACCCGAGGCTTCGTATCTGGCCAAGCCGTGTACCGTGCAGAATCGGAGCTAAGCGTTGTCTGGAGGAAGAAACGTGGCACAAAGGTCTTGGCCCGATGCCGAAATCTAGAGTGATGGCCTTGGGCAGTTTCTCTCCTGAGGAGGGGTTGCGTCGTGTCTCCAGGCGTATAATGCCAAGGGGAACAACGTCATGACTGTGGTTGAGATTGATCGGCGCAAGGTTGAAGGGATTTGCCGCGCGAACGGTATTTTGCGCCTGCTTCTGTTTGGTTCCGCTGCGAGAGGAGAGGCTACGGCCAGCAGCGATGTCGACCTGATGGTCGAGCTGCCCGCGGAGGCCACACTCCTGGACCTGGTGCGCCTCGAGAGAGAATTCTCCTCTGCGCTTGGGAAGAAGGTGGATCTTCTTACTCGAGAGTCAATAAGCCCATACATCCGTGACAGCATAGGAAACAACCTCGTTGTCATCTATGAGGCACCCTGAGACCCCCTACCTGCAACACATCCTGGATGACATCCTGAAGGTGGAGACCTACCTTCGCGGAATGAGCGAAGCAGACTTCATGGCCGACACCCGAACGCAGGATGCCGTGCTACGCGAGCTAGAAATCATTGGCGAGGCCACAAAAAAGATCCCTCCAGACATTCGAGTTCGCAGCCCTGATACACCTTGGCAGGACATTGCAGGGATGCGAGATAAACTGGTTCACAACTACTTCAGTGTCGATCTCCGCCGCGTCTGGAACACTGCCGAACGCGATCTTCCCCCGCTTAAGTCGGCGGTAGTCGCTTTGCTTGAAGGAAAACGAGGCGACTAGGCCTGTAGCTCCACCTTTCATGGACTTCGGATTCCGAGCTCGACACAATTCACGGTCAACTCCCAAGGTTCCCTGCCCAAGAACCACATGTCTACGGCCCGGCCCGCGAAGAGTGATGGAAAGGCAGGGGCCGTCGAGGGTCAGTTTTCGGGAATGGCTCTTTTCTGTCCGACACGGCGGGCAGGACCGAAGGAGGCAGAAAGACTGGCAGCAAATTCGAGCATGCAAGGCTTTGAGGGGGAGAGTCGGAGCTCTCAAGGTGAAACCCCAGTAGCTGAATGTTCTAACTGGCGAGCATGTGGTTTGCGCTGCAGTCTGAATCCAAGCCCTCGGAAAATATCCTTGGGCCTCGTTGACCCCCCTTTTCGGCGCATGCTAGAATGGCAAGGCCTGGGCCGTTAGCTCAATGGCAGAGCAGGTGCCTTTTAAGCACAAGGTTGTGGGTTCGAGCCCCACACGGCCCACCTCAGGAAACAGCCGAAAACCCGCCTAACAGCGGGCTTTTTCGTCCTCAAGACATGACCAGGTGCCATATGCGCACTTGATTATCTTCGTCTGCGTCCGGGTCCTCCACCGTTCAGTCGGAAAACCGGACTAAACCGATCATGCTCCCCTTTCAACTCTCCTGTACTAAACATCGCATAGAATTGCTTCGTCACGGAGATTTGGGTATGCCCCAGGATCTGAGAAACTGTTCCAATATCCCCACCGCTAAGAATGAACTCCCTCGCAAAGGCATGTCGAAACGCATGCGGATTCACTCTGCCCTCTACCCCTGCCCGCTTCTTCAGCCGCCTCAACATCTGGTTAACGGTCGAATCACACATCGGCCGACCATCCCGAATTGAAGTGAAAACGCACTCCGACCCCGGAAAGGGTCGGGCTCTCAGCCACGCCCGAACTGCATGCGCAGTCTCCTCGACAAACAGCACCGTCCGAGCCTTCTCCCCTTTCTCGACAACTTCACACTTGCCTCCCTTCAAGTCCAGATCCCTGACCCTCAGCCGACACAAGCCCCCCACCCTACATCCCGTGTCCAGAAGAAACAGCACAATGGCTCTGTCCCTCTTCCCGCTCGGCGAGGCTCCACACACCTTCAGCAGAGCTCGCACATCCCCAAGCTCAACCGCCTTCGGAGGCAATTGCGGAAGCTTCGGAGACTTGATCCGCTTGTAAAGAGGTTCATCAATTCGTCTTTCCTCATAAAGCCACTTAAACAAATGTCTGACCTCTCGCACGAGTGAGAACTCTGAGTAGGCAGCAAACTCCAAAGCACGAATGGCCACCATGTAGGCTCTGACATCATCAAGGGTAATACTTCGAACATCCCGATCCCCATACATGCGAGAGAACCGCGCCAGCCTGTGCCGGTACCACTTCACAGTCCCGGCTTTCACACCTTCGGCCTGGCACGCGAGTAGCATCAACTCGATGCCCTTGTTCACTGTGCAGATTTCTGCGGTTTCATCCACGCGACTAAATCCCAATACTCAGGGGGCCCAATCACCAGGCCTACCTCGGCAATCATGTGATCCATTACCTTGACTGCCTCGTCTGCCCCCATCAGCTCGCCGCCCTCGCCGCCCTGCGCACTCCCCCGGCTCACGCCGGGTGAGCCTCGCGCAGGTGCGGCTCGTGCGTCTCATCACTACATCGGATACACTTTTCCTCGTTCTGGTATTGCGTCATAATCCGGGTGAAGCTTCAGCATGTCCTCCCACTCATTCGCATCTAGCACAGCGTCCCCATCGCACCCGGCATAGGGACAGTATCGGAGACCATCCAATCCAGCTTGGAACTCTCCCACCTTGTAGCACTGCTCACAATGAAGGCACCAAACCCAAGTTCCCTCAGGCACCTTTGACACTCTCATGATCCCGACCTTGCTCATTCTTCCCTCCAGCTAATCTCGAGTAGACTGCCGCCTTCTCCTCGGCTCTCTTCTGAAGCACCGGCAGCCCCTCGCCAAATTCATCCAGTCCCTCAAGCAGTTTTACGAGACTCGGAGCTTCAACATCGAACCTCGCCATTCCTCCAGATATCGCACCGCTAACAAACTTCGCATACTTCTCCGAGACACCACTCACCTGTTTGCCGACCCGCCCAATTGGCATGCTTCCTGCCTTGCACCACTCCTCCACAACCTGACGCACTCCCCTCCAGAAATCCGACTCGGTCCATCTCCAGCGTGGAACGTCCATCTCCGCACATTCGCAAAGCCTCCCCCAATCCAGCAGATACACTAACAGCTCCGACACCCCCTCGTATCCGAACTTCTCCAAATCCGTCACATCATCAGCAAATCCCCCCTCCTTCGGTCTCACCTCCCACTCCACCCTCGTCACCGAAAGGGACTCATTCGCCCACACTGAAACCCAATAGACAATGTCACCCTCCTTGATGGCTTGAGCAACCTTGTCGTACACCCTCAGGTACACAGGAGAACCTCTCGCCCCCACATTGATCGTTTCGAGAGCACCGGTCCTCGAGTTGAAATGGCAAGCCGATACCTTCGACCTTCCAACCCAACCACGCCGCCACCTCTCCACTTCCAGGCTCTTCATTTCAACATCGAACAGATCTACTGCTACATCCAAACGGGTGACACTCATCGGCCAAATTCCAACCACTCCGATCCTTGCTAACAACCACACGACAGCATCCCTCACTTTGGATTCCTTCCCCAGCAGAAACTTGGGCCCCAGCTGCACCCATATCCCCATCCCATTTCCCTCTCCCAGTTTCTCGTCAACAAGATCGGTCAGAAACGCTCTTGCGTCACCCAGCCACACGCTCAGACTGTAGCCGCTTGCCCCAGGCCTCACGACAAAATCCCCCAGGACTACCCCCGCCTTCAGCTTCCGATAGTCCACATTGCCCACATGCTGCCACACCAGGTCGAAAACATCAGCCTTCGGGTATTTGACGCTCACATACATCGTGTCCAACAACACAACACCTTTCATCCCTAACTAACCCTCTGTAGATTGCACCCCCGTATTACAGGACGGGGGTGGCCTCGGCACCGCCTGCGGCGACCGCGCCTCCCGTTCCACCAGCATCCGCGACACGGCCTCCACAACTGCACTCCGCACGCTTTCCCTCCCCACACCACCTAGCCGTTGACTGACGTATTCATGTACAGCCTGACGCAGGCGCACATCCGCCAGCAGTTCGCCGAATCCCGCCAACCTCACCAAGTCCGCCCACCGATGAAACGTACTGGCCGAGACGAGCCTCCCCGACAGCAGGCATCTGGTCCCTCCTCCGCCACGAACACGACCATCCCAAGCAATTTAAAGGCGGAAGGATAGTCACCTCCGCACACACCAGCCACCTCTCTTACGAACCTCCCGCAGTCCAAGACTCCCTCCCGATTCCCGCTTGCGTATTGCCCGATACGCCTGTATGATATTTGTCGGCAAAACAAAAAGCCATACCAGGCCCGTATCGGATTATACCGCAATCGTAACGCCTGTCAACCCCCAACGAACAGGACTCTCAGCATGCTCCAGCGCGTCTTGGAAAGGCTCATACCAGACAAGGACAACGTCCCCAATAGCCTCACCAGAGGGATGGGTAAGCTTATCCGGCAGGCACGAGAAGAGGCGGGCATCAGTCAGGCAGAACTTGCCCGCCTCATCGGCAGGCGCCAAGCCTCCCTTTCCAACATCGAAAACGGAAAAATGGAGGCCGACGTCAGCACACTTATCTATCTGGCCGCCACCCTCCGCAAACCCCTTACTTACTTTTTCCCTTCCAGAGTCAGGAGAGAGCTTGCCACTGAGCAGCTAACCCCAGAACTCCAAGAACTCCTCCTTCAGGCCCAACTTCTTGATGGCGATCAACTCAATGGGATCATGGCCCAAGTCCGAGCCCTGGCCGAGATGCACCGTCACAAGAATAAGATGACACTCGACGACCAGAATGAATTAGAGGGTGCGAATGTACCCGGGACCTTCAAACGCAAGTAGCAGCACATTTACACCCAAAGGAAGGACATCTCATGGTCGAGCAGGAACTACGGGACTGGAAGCAAAAGTTTGAGAGAATGGGGATCAGGTTCGTATGTGAGAATCAGCCAGGGACCGGAGCTCAGGTCGGAGGAATCCTGGCAACCGCCACCGACGCTCAAGGCCGAATCTGGCACGCCATCAACGGCCACCTTCAAGACAACCTCATGGAGACTCTGCGCGAAGTGTTGGTCTATGTCGCCGGGAAGGGATTCTAGGGCGTCTGCTCTCGCCCATGCTCAGCGGTGCCTCATCCGCCCAAGGAACGATTGCCTTCAAGCCTTGCATGAAGGCCGCCCACAGTATCAGCGGCTCTAGCAAGGAAGCCCAATTCTAGTTGACTGAGATGATTTACACTGAGATTCTCAACTTGACCCCGCCACCTACGGAAGACAGAGAGAAGGTATGACCATGCTCACCTCCCTCGAAGTCCAGAATTTCAGGAGCATCGAAAAGGCCTCCGTCGAGTTCCGGCCAATTACCGTTTTCTTTGGTCCGACCTCATCGGGAAAATCCAGTCTCCTTTACGCTCTCCTCACGCTTAGAAACTTCGTCCTTAACCCCAACCAGGTTGCCGATGGACTGTTCAATCTCGGCTTCCTGAATCTGGGGGGTTTCGAGCCATGCGTGTACAACCACGCGCAAGGGACAAGTATTGGACTACTGGCACATTTCGCCGGCTCAGCGGGCGCCGGCATGTACGGGATTAACCTCAGAACCACAGACGCAGAAATAGCGACCCTAGCTGACTACGTCGAATCACCCAAGATGTCTCTAAAGGTGCCCGTTCCATATGCAACAAACCTCACCTCATCTTTCGATATTGCGGTTGACGGGGTGGAGTTCACTGCCAATTGGAATGGCTTCGCCTCCACCGTGACCCCAAAATCGCCTACTTCCGAATCACTTTCAACGGCAACCGTGATAGCGGCGCGCCTGAATGCCCCCGCCGAGGCATTCCGTCGCATTGACATCTGTCCCCAACGCCGCGGCTTCTTCAGGCCCAGCTATTCTCCTTCCGCGCTAACCCATACTCCCACAACCGAAGACGAAGTTGCCACTCTAATCATTAACGACCCCAATGCCGCTCCGCGCATTTCCATTGAAACGACCGAAATCTTCGAACGAGACTTCCGCATCTATACAGCCCCCGGTACCGCGACTACATACCTTCAAACCACGGAGCAAACAGCAGCTCGCGTCCCCGGCTATTTAGTGAATGACGGATTTGGGGTGAACCAAGTCGTGTATTTGCTCGCGAAGATTCATCGCCCCGACAGCGAGACAATCCTGATAGAGGAGCCGGAAGTTCACCTCCATCCGACCGCGATCCGCAAGTTCGCCCAAGTTGTAGCTCGCCTCGCCAAAGATGAACAGAAGCAACTCGTTTTCACCACGCACAGCGAACAGTTCCTCCTTTCGATTCTCGCATGCGTAAAAGCCAAGGTTCTCTCCCCTGGTCTGCTCGCTTGCTATCATGTGGTGCGCGAGGGGAAAAAGACCCAATTCAACCTCGAAACAGTTACGGAAGATGGTCAGATCTCAGGTGGCTTGTCTTCATTCATGGAGGCAGAGCTCGAAGACATCAAGACCTTTCTTCTCCCCAAGAAATAGTGCTTCGTGGCAGACTTCGTCATAAATGAGTGGCTCTGGGCTGATCTGGCAGGAAGCAATCAGCAGAAGGCGCAGGCTGACTCGCTCGCCTTCATTGAGCAATTCACAAAATCGAATCATCGTCTCGTCCTTCTCGAGGGTTCCCCGTTCGATCAGAAGGCATGGTCTCTGTGTGAGAGTCAGAACCCCCTCCACAAGCACCTGAGTAAACTATTTGTCCTGGGAGTACGACAGGACCCTCAACGGGTTTTCATCCTGAATGCTCAAAATCTTCCTGCACTGCCTGGGGACCTCGCGAATCGAGTGAAGCCTGACGATCATTACCTGGTTCAGGCCCAGCTCGCGGTGCCAGGGGCAGCCCTCGTCACTACTGACGAACCTCTTACTGTTCTCCTACAGGAGGCAGGCCTCCCATTTATGTCACGAGAGCAATTCCTATTGACCTATTTCGGTATTCATAACTGAGTTCCACTCCGTACCCCGATAAGGTCTAGGTTGTCCTACAAGCACTTTACTTATCAGTCCGGTAACGTACTGAGGCCCGACCTTAACTGATCTAGGTCTACTGACAGGGTGGCTTTTGAGCACTCCGCTGAGAGTCTGACCTGTTTGGAACTCACCCCAGCAGAGGCCAAGGACCCCAATCAACGCCATTCCCAACTCCAAGGACTCGAAATGAGAATAGCAATAATCTAAGGGTGATCATGTGCACAACGCAACTTGATTTATTCGATTGCGCCCTTCCCCACCTTGGTCTACAATCCCCTGTGACCGCCGACCCCCCGGCAAAGCTGGTGCCCCTAACAGGGCACTTCGTTGGCCTAAAGGACGACACTACGTGCGCTAAAGGCCAAGTCCTCTGTGGACAAACACAGTTGAATCCACAGAACTGTTGCAATCAGTTCCGGCCACAAGTCCTGGTCGGCGGATCGGCCCTTACTCCCACGCCCTCTTCATCCTGACCAACAGAGACCGTGCCGAAAGAGTTACAACCAATCCGTTGCCTTAGGCCTTTGTGCGATGAATAGCAACACAGTTCGATCTCCAGAATCAGACTATCCCTCCATCGTTCGCGACATAATGGCGCGGAGCGGGCTGACAGCCGCTCAATTGGCGCATTATCTTGGCACGTCTCTCGTTTCGGTGGCCCGCTGGGAGCGAGGTCACACCCGGCCAACTCGAGAAATGCGCGAGAGAATCCTTGACGCCCAAGACTGCCTCAACCTAGGCCTTCGACTTGATCCCAGAGCCAACCGAGCTACCAGTCTGTTCCCCTCCCGGGGTGCCCAACACCGAATTGAAGATCTCCCGCTGTTCGCCCCGCCATTGACAGTTGTGAGCCACCTCGCCCCCCAGGATCCAATTGTGACCCGCCTCCGCTCTGGCAACTTCTGGAGCCATGCCGCCAATTTGCTCCCCCAAGTCCTTGTGGATCGGAGCGATTCAGCTCGGACCATTCAGAGCCCCCCGACCGAAGGAATCTCAGCGGGCAAGAACACCTACACATATGACGCCCATACCTACCACACGAAAGTCCCACCACAAGGAATCGCCGAGGTCTTGAGCCGGTATCTCCCGAATGGTGGTCTCGTGCTTGACCCATTCGCAGGAAGCGGAATGACCGGCGTCGCTGCGCAAACCCTTGGAATTGATGTCATTCTCAATGACCTTTCCCCCGCCGCCTGCTTCATCGCAGATCGCTTTGTCCGACAAATCGACCCGCTCCTTTATTCCGCAGGCATCGATGCCATCCTCGAAACAACACATGACCTCCGCAAGGACCTTTACACCACCCGCTGCCGGGAATGCGGCAAACCCACCGAGATTCTCTTCACTGTGTGGTCCTATTATGTTGTCTGCAGCACCTGTGACCACGAATTTCTCTTGTGGGATCATTGTCGCAAGTACGGCGCCACAGTTAAAGAGCACAAGATAATTGCTCAATTCCCTTGTCCCCGATGCGGTACCTTGCTTAAGAAGGCCCTCCTCCGCCGAACAAAGGCGGTACCCGTCTTCCTCGGCTACAAGTGCTGTTCCAGGACCCAGGTCGAGCACCCCCTTTCTCAAGAAGATCTCACAATCCTCAGCAACATCGAATCTCATCCACCTCTCGCCGAAGGCTACTTTCCCACTACTCAACTACCGGATGGCGTCAACCTCCGACAGCCCAAGAGACATGGCCTCACGTCCATTGACCGTCTCTACACGCCTCGAAACCTCGCCGCGATGAGCGCGATTTGGCGCGAGATTCACCGGATCCGCGATGATGACCTGGCCGGCTTTCTGGCCTTCACATTCACATCCCTCTACCAACGAGTTACCCGCCTATCAGAGTTCCGTTTCTGGGGGGGCAGCGGAAACACGGCCAGGTTCAACGTACCTTTCATCTTCAACGAGGCCAACGTCTTCGTCACCTATGAACGCAAGGCCCGCACAATAAGGGACCATCTTGAGACTACAGCTCGCAGCTACAGAGCCCGTGCGATCGTCCACACAGGCTCTGCAACCGATCTTCGCTTCCTTCCCGACGAGTCAATCGATCTAATCTTCACCGATCCCCCCTTCGGGGCAAACATAAATTATAGCGAAATGAATATCCTCTGGGAGTCATGGCTGGATACCTTCACTGACAACCACTTCGAAGCGATCGTCAATCGATTCCAGGGGAAGGACCTGCCGCGATACAGACAGATCATGACCGACAGTCTCAAGGAGTGCTACCGTGTGCTTAGGCCGCGCCACTGGATGGTCCTTGTATTCATGAACTCGGCCGAAGAGGTGTGGCAGGCTCTCAGACAATCAATCCTCGAGGCCGGTTTCACAATTGAGCGCGTCGACACCTTCGACAAGCAGCATGCCACATTCAAGCAGCTCGTAAGTGACAATACTGCCGGCTTCGATCTCATGCTTCATTGTCATAAGACAAGTGCTTCTCGAAAACTCTCAACCCCAAAGCCAGCTGAAAATCCGACCGATGTTGTTCGTCAATGCATCCTCAACCACCTAGACAACATTCCTACACAGTCCTATCTCCACGTCAAACGCGAAGCCGAAATCGACTACCGCCTTCTATACAGCCAATTCCTCGCAGTCCAAATAACTAGTAACGGCCGTCTGATGGACTTCGCCACATTCCGTCGTATTGCCTCGCATATCATCGAGCAACATTCAGCTGAGACGGATTCCAAATGACAGCAGTCAAAGCTTTCTCCCCTGAAGAGGCACACAGCGCCAAACTCTTCCTCGCCACGCAGGTCGCGTCGATGATGGGGCGCAAGCTCGAAGAGGGTGACTGGACGAAGGTCTACTGCCACGCCAAGGGGATCCCGGGGTCCGGCTGGAGCAATCTCTACATCGACATCAACTACAACGGACTTGGCTTGGAAATGAAACTCCTCCGAATCACTGGGCTTGATGGCAAATCACTCAGAGTGTGCTGTGGCACCACACTAATGCATCCGGCTGCCACCCGCTCGATTCGAATCGACGATCCGAATCTCCCTGCAGAACAAGTCATGCGAGACGTCTTCTCGCAATGGGCCGCTCTTATTCAGCTAAGGACCGAAGCAGTTCGCAAAGCTTCGCCGAATATCGAGCCCGAGATGCGCACTGGATGGCTCCTCTGGGAGGACACCCTTACCGAGTTCCTGTATTTCGAGGAACCCATGGCATGTCCCAATCCCGATTTACTCTACGCCCAGTGGAATCGAACACCTCCAAGGGGTGCTCGAAAAGGCAGCCAAAGCTTGTGGGTGTACGACAAGTCTACCAACCAGAAGCGGTATTCTGTCACAACAAGTGCCGGCATCAAGATACAGCCATACTTTGACGTACCCGCCCCTTCAGACCCGAATCTCTATTACTTTCGTGTTCAGAGCGAACCAGCAGGCGAGGACACAATCAACCTCTGGGTCACTGCCTCGACTGCAAATGCATTGCGCGATCGATTGGGGTCTCTCTCGCGTGATGTTGTAAGCAATGCGATCCTTCAACGACTCCCGACCCGAAGTGCGATTTCCGACGCACGAATCCAAGAAGTTGAGTTCGCCGTACCCATCCCGGTCTCTCTCGAAGCCCACTCCCTTCTTCTTGCGAGATGGACCGCGGTCAGCGACGAACACCGAGCCCAGCTCCTCTTGAGGGCGCTAACAGAAAGATGATCTCCTATTTCCTAACGTCAGGGGCTCGCAACGGACAAAGATAAGGTGGCTTTTAAGCACAAGGTTGTGGGTTCGAGCCCCACACGGCCCACCTCAAGAAACAGCCGAAAACCCGCATCTCAGCGGGCTTTTTGCTTCTCCAGACGTGATCATGTGCCAAAAGGACCACCACAAATTGAATGCATTTTGGGCGAATGAATATATCATCACTGCTGGCCAGACTTGACGGACATTTGGCAGAAGGTCGCAAATTCAACGGGCGGGACTTACGTTTCTGATACGCAACTCTAGGACACCACCGCGTTCTTGTTGAAGCTCTCGCGGTATGCCAAAGACATTTCGCGGAGCTTGGGGAGGGATCCGATGAGGGGGGAGAATCGATTTGACACCGAGGAGCTCAGACAATATGCAGAGAACCATCTCTCGCGCGAAGTAGAACTGCTAAGATGGACCGGTTCTTTCTTGAATGCCTTCAGCACGGCATCCCTTTCGTCCGAGAGAATAGCTGGGGATATCGCTGATGCCTTCCAGCGATCCGCGCTGGAGTCCTTCGGGATGCATGCGCGGAACCTCATCGACTTTCTCTACGTTCGCAATTACTATCACAGTGATTGGCCCACTGATATAGTCATCGAGGATTACGTTAGCGATAGCGTCATCTCCACCAAGCTCATCCCGATTACTGAAACTCTCAAGGATGCTAGGATCAAGGCCGACAAGCTCATCGCGCATCTCACGGTGGAAAGGGAGACGTTTGGCTTTTATCAAAAAGCATGGATGTACACGTTCATCGCGATCGATTTGTTGAACGCTCTGCGCAGCATTGCCAATGAGATACCTGCCCCCTTGAAATCCAACCGATTCCTGGAGGCAATCTCAACTTCACTTCCATTGTTGTTCGACATAGATCTTCGGCAGTACTCCCTGGAAGACAGGAGGGGTCCGGGACTCGCGATGGAATTCGGCATGTGGTACCAACCCGATTCCTACAAGCAGCCGTAACCAACTATGGGCCGAGGCCGGTCCTCCGCTGTTCAATATACCTGCTTCCAAGGCCCATCCCGTCTTCCGCCCAACCCGACGTCAGGCCCAAACAATCCGAACAAGATGCAGGCAGCCTACACTTTAGTCTCATCCCGCCTTCAATTCCCTTAAGGCGTCTCCCGCGAGTCGAGGTGGCTTTTAAGCACGGGAGCCCGATTGCGCACCCGCAGACCCTCGGCGTCAAGAGTTCATCAGCCAGAGCCCTCGCTCGCAATCCTCCCGCACCTATCGTGATGAAGGATGCACAACATGACTTCAAGGACGGACCGCAGGCGTGCACAAATCTTGCATTCCAAGCAATCAGGTCGTACTTACCTGGTTTTCATCTACCATCGGTGCAAGGGGGACAGTAGCTTCCACCGTTCCTCAGGGATCTTGCCAATGGATCTTGGCATCAAAGCAGGTGACTTTCTTGCAGCCATTGCCGGCACAATGTATGCCCTCTGGCCCCTTTTCGTGCTCGCCCCGATTTCGTGGGACAGAACTTCCTTCGCACGGATGGCACGCGCAATGCTTTTCTTCTGGTTCCTGGCTGCGATCGCAGGTTTTGCCTCATGCCTCATCAAATTCCCACGTCTGGTCGTCATAAGTGAGCCCACCAATTCGCTGCTATTTGTAGGCGCCGGCGTCGTCCTTCTCTTAATCAATCTCGTCTTCCGTGGAAGGCGGTGATTCGATCCGAACGCCGATTAGTCGCTTGCTTGTTGCGGTCCAGTGGGCCCGCGATTCACGGTCATCGCCTTCCAATGGTGCGAATAGTCCCGATCCCGACTGGCTTCACATGCACTCCCGGATCAATCTACAAGGCGGTATGACTGGTGGGCCTTTAAGCACAAGGTTGTGGGTTCGAGCCCCACACGGCCCACCTCAGGAAAAAGCTGAAAACCCGCGTCTCAGCGGGCTTTCTTGTTCCCAAATCGTGATCAGGTGCCAAAGGGTCACCTGCCCATCCCCGTCTCTTCGCTGACGCCCCCGTTCAGGCACGACACCAGGCTGAACCTGTCATGCTCCCCCTTCAGTTCCTCCGTGCTCCACACCGCACAGAATCGCTTTGTAACCGTTATCTGTTTATGCCCAAGGATCTGGAACAGCATCCCAATGTGCCCGCCGTTTAGAATGAACTCCTGCTTTCGTAAGGAACCTGGTCGGCCCACGAAGCAAATGTACTCTGGCGATTGAGCTCACTGTCGGTCTCGGCGATCTGGGGCTCCACATGATGCAATATGGCCAAGTGCTAACGTGTCCGAAGGTTCTCGGTCCGTGAGATGTCTAGACCCAACCACCAGCTGCAATTCTCGTGTAAGAAGACCTCCCCTTTAGGCAGGGTCAGGTTGTAGCGGCGGACCGTGCTGTGCAGACGGTTCCCCATCGTCGCCTGTGTCTTCGCCAGCCGTCGCAGGTGCGCCAATAGGGAGCGGAGTTCCCGAGCCTCCACCGGCGGCACCCACACTTCTGGAACCAGCCCGGCTGCTAGCAGGCAGGCAAGCCGCCCAACGTCCACCCGATCCCTCATCATCCGCGCCTAGGTTATCCATTCTCGTCTGCGGTGGCTGCAAGGACCCTCTTTCATGTAGCCCAGAAGGACTTTCCATACGAGCAATGTAGCCATGCCACTTCCTTGGGCCGCTGCCAACAGTCATGAGTTGCACTCGTACACCCTACTATCGTATGCTGCGGCGGGGTGGGCGCCTACTCTTCGCAGATACGGTTTGTGATCGTTTCGCCGCCCCGGAAAACCTCCTGCAAAAGAATCCCGCGCATACAGAACGCTGACAGTTGCGGGCACTGGCTATCCAACTTGGTGATCCGCGCCCGAATGAGGCCAGCATCGGAGGACTTGGCACCGGTTGGTATCGTGGGGGTTGAACAGGCCGCATCTCGCGCACCGTGTTGCGCACCACTCCCATCCTGCCGCAAACTGCTCTGATCGAAAGACCCTCGACGTATAGTTCAAATGTCCGCCACCTCTTGGACGCAAATTGCGCTCCCGCCTTCAGCGACCCCACGATCGGATCCTCTGAGGGCCCATCCTAATGTCTGCAAGGTGCGGCCAGTTCGGTGCCCCTCATGAGAAGTCGCCAGCTTGCCAGAATGGCCAGCGACATCTTCACTGGTCGTGACCGCACTCGCGCAGGAGTACCTCCGACATGAGCAATAGGCGCACTCTCCCTCCTCACAAGCCTCAGCCTTGCTTTGATGGTGGTGTGCCCTTCCGATTTGGCTTTTAGAAGGGTGAGCTACACGGGAAGCAACCCAATGCCGCCGATTGCCTCGGACTCCTTTCTGAGGTCCGGAGTCGCTTGAAAAGCTTGACAGACGGAGCATAATCGGTTATATTGGATGACAATAGTCCAGGACACCCAACTGGCCATTCCGAGTTCTATTGCCCGTTGGGGGGCAGGCTCGCGAGAGCCAATGCCGCAGGATCGTGGGTGTGTCGTCGAATCCTGGACGTTATCCGCAGAAATTCAATGGGGGCGAGGCTGTCATATGAGCCCGACAACTCGGACCGCGCTGGGTAGTCTGTGCACGGAGGCTAGTTGTGGACGCTTTCCTAGTTCGATCTATGGAAGACTTTAGTTCAGACCATAGACACGCTGTTATTGGGCAGGCGCTATCCTTGCTCGTGGGGCGACGCAACCATCTTCTCCCTTTCGAGGAGGTCAGCAAGAAACTTCAATTGGGAGGTCCGGCCTACCGCGGATTGCAGACTGTCCGTATTTCGAGCATTGTCGGTAGCCTCAGTCGCCACCAGGAGTTTGACACTGGCTTTAGGCCAATCCGTTCGCACACTTACGATCGATGGGTTCGGATTAGCGAGATGTCGTACCAGGGGAAACTATTGCCCCCAGTTCAACTCAACAAGGTTGGGGCATTGTATTTCGTGGCCGACGGGAACCATCGAGTCTCGGTGGCGCGTCATCAGGGGCAGGAGTTCATTGATGCCGAAGTGTGTGAGTATAGCCCGCGGTAACCAATTCTGTGCCCCATTTCAGAAGCCTCATAATCTGAGTCTCCCAGTTGCCAATAGGCTACAAGACCAGCTTCGCCGCCCTAGTAGCGCTTACACCGCAAGCGAGGACCACTGTCCGTCAACACCGCGAGGGTTTGCGGACCTGTGTGCGTCTCATCAATGCCGCCGTTCCTCTCAATCATTTCCTTTCTGGGTTGCGCGCCTCGATATTTCAACTCCGCCCGCAAGCGGCAATGCGACTTAAGTTGGATAGGCCTCGACCAAACCCGGGCGTAATTCGGGGTGAAAGGCTATTGACCAAGGATGGTGGCTTTTGACGGCCTTCGGCGTGTTGGCGGATAGCGCTCGCAGTTGTTTTATGCCAACACCATTTTGGTTAACTTGGCACTTGCGTGCCTATTTACTTGATTGGAGGATCCAATGAAAACCAAACTCTTGCTCTTCAGCCTTACAATTCTTGCTTTGATCGTTTCTGCTTGTGCATCCGCAACGCCGGTGCCCCCCACTGCCACGAGCGCGCCGACCGTGCCAGTGACCGGCCAGTCGACGGACACTCCGTCAGCTGCAGCACCCAGCGGGCCGGCTGCAGTAAATGTCGGTCAGAATGCGGTCCTTGGATCTTTCCTGGTTGATTCAAAAGGAATGACTCTATATATATACACAAAAGACACAGCCAATACTAGCACCTGCACCGGGACCTGCGCCAACAATTGGCCGCCCCTATTGACAAGTGGAGCACCTACCGCCGGAACAGGCGTAACCGCTTCTCTGCTCGGCTCCATCACACGTGCCGATGGAGGCATCCAAGTTACCTATGATGGCAGGCCACTTTATTACTTTGCAGCCGACAAGGCTGCGGGTGATACCAAGGGTCAGGGTGTGAAGAACGTTTGGTATGTCATTGATCCCAACGGAAAGTCAGTTACCAGTGCTCCGGCGTCCACAGGTGTGAGCCCCAGCGGAGGCGCTGTGGTTAATGTTGGTAAGAATTCGACCCTGGGTTCCTTCCTGGTTGATTCGAAAGGCATGACCCTGTATCTTTATACCAAAGACTCACCGAATACGAGCAACTGCTATGGCAGTTGTGCCACATACTGGCCGCCCCTGCTGACCACCGGAGCCCCCATCGCAGGAACTGGTGTAACCGGATCCTTGCTGGGCACCACGAAACGTACCGACGGAACCACTCAGGTCACTTATAACGGTTGGCCGCTGTACTACTATGTGACCGACAAGGCCGCCGGCGATACCACCGGGGAAAATGTACAGGGCGTTTGGTTTGTGATCACTCCGGCGGGAGTGCAGAAATGAGGATTGAACTCGAAACGAAGGATGGACTAACGGCCGGAAAACTGGATCCCCGAAAAAAATAGCCACAATCCTATATAGTATTTGACCATCGGAGTGCCCCCTGCAGGAATGATCAACAGGGGGCACTCCTCAACATCTAGATGAGCAAAAGCGGGATAACGGACGGTGGATTAAATGGCTGCCATGATCCAAGGCGGCTATTTCAGGAGTAGGGAACGGATATGGCCGTCTGTCCGCAGAATAGATACCATCCTGCACCTGCTGCCGGAAAGACTCTTAAACTATCAATTGATGAAACAGCTCCGATCTTGTGAAGATCCTTCCTTTCTTTAGAATCCGTATACGATAATAGCGCCTAAGAATCCCTCGACGGCGACCAGGGCGAAGAGGACAATGTGGACTGCAAGATAAAGCCCTCTAAAACGGCTTTGGAACAGGTTCGGATTTTTCCAACGCAGGAGCACTGTTGCGCTTGTAAGAATGAACAAGATGCTCGCGATGATGATTTTTGCGATATGGTTGGGAGCCGTTCCTTTGAAGATCACCGCGTTGTCTCGTATGCCAAAAGAGGCAGCCACGATGATGCTGACGGCAGCGACGCAGAGGTTCGCAAAGGCGACCTTTTCCAAAATGTCGCTTTTTCTCCATAGGGCCAGAAGGAGAAAGAAAAGGGCAGTACTGATCAAGGCAATCGGGAAATGTACGAATAACGGGTGCGGAGGTTGGACGACCAGCAATGCATGGGCTATTTTTTGAATGAGGGCCATGGATTCCTCCTTTTCATTGGCAGGCCTGACAAATAGTCGGTCCGGCGAATATTAAGGTAACAATATCATAAGCTTCAGACAAGGATACAGCCGGTATCCATGCCAGGCCACCAAGTCAGTGGAACGACGCAATTATCCATTCACTGATACCTTCTTGTTCTAGGTATCTGATAACTTTGGCGCCCTCCCCAATATAACCTTCCCTCAGCATTTATCTCTTCATGCTTATCCCGTGAATATCGCCAAACCGCATGTTCAGGCGGCCAGCACTCCGAGTAATCTCCAACAAAGGCTCCCGTGCCCCGCGGCTGCACCCAACAAAGATGTCACGATCACGAAGAATGGATATTCGTTATATCGGGTTAAGCGGATCAAACTGTTCATTCGCCTTTTCACGGTCAATATTCCTTCTTTCTGCGCCCAATTGTTCTCGCTACAATATCCTTTTCTCACGACGGCTTCCCGCATGAGAGTAGTCTTTCTATCAAAATAGTCATGCCTATGGAACCTGTTGCACTGATGAATATTGCGGGGTCGACTACGCCACCAACCTTCTCAAGTTCACTTACGTCTTGTTGCATCCTCAATTCAATCAGGGCGATCTCGGGCTTCAGGTCAAACGGCTTGGGGTTCCCTGCTGCCCGACAGTATGCGGCATAGAACCTCGCAGGTCCAGAGTATTTGCTGTGCTTCGGGGGCCGTCCGCCTGCGCCTCCATGTGACCGGCACACTGTCGCTCCCTTCATCGGCATTCGCTTGCATTGGCGGCCGTTTCTCCCGCTCCAGGCACGGCATCGCGGTTTCCCCTCCCAACGATGGCTGGTTGCGAAGACTTCCTAGGGTTTGAGGTCCGACGGCCTTGACACTCGAGTCTGTGGGGCAAAAGCTTCACTGGGCATCATGGGTTCATTTGGCATCCTAGGTATCCTCCGATACCCGCATGATGCATGAATTGTCCAGATTTTCATAGCACATTTGCACCCACCCAACTCCCCAGCAGGACTGCTGTCCGGACTGGCATAAGGCGCTTTTTAAGCACAAGGTTGTGGGTTCGAGCCCCACACGGCCCACTGGCAGCTCGTCTTTCGCCTTGTTTCTGGCCGAACTTGCGTCCTCCGACTGAGAGGAGGACACATGGAAGGCAAGGAGGAAAGCGAAAGTAATCAGGCGCCGTTTGAGGAATCGATGCGCAGGGAAGTAGTCTCGGCCAGCGTCGTGTGTGCCGGAGTACGTCGCGATTCGCTGGCGCATGCGATGGCGATGTACATCCTCGCTCTTATGGCCGAGCAGAGGGCGCGCAACACGACGCGGCTCTATGCCACGCATCTGAACCTGTTCACCGGGTTCACGAAGCAGCTGCGCGTCGTCGCCGCCGAAGACGTAATGGCTGAGGCCGTGCGCGGCTACTTGGCATGGCTCGAAGAGAGTGGGCGCTTCAACGAGGGCGGCCTGCATTAGCGGTTTCGTGTCGTTCGCAGCTTCTTCCGGTGGTACTGGCGTGAGTAAGACGTTGAGGCGTCCAACCCCTTTTCGAAAGTCAGGGCACCGATTTGCACGAGAAGCTACTTCCGCCTGTTCCACTGAGTGATGTGGGGGCGATGCCACGAGCCAACGAGGCCACGCCCAACCCCGATGCCAGGGGCAGGAACAAGGCTGTTTTGCTTGCGCTGACCGCCACCGGATGCCGTTCCGGTGAGCTGACCGACTGGGACTTGTCCGCCCTAGACAAGGTCACGGGCCGCCTGACGATCCGGCGGTCCAAGACGGGTAAGACTCCTGTCGTGTTTCTGGGGAACAAAGCGGGCCGTGCTGTGCGTGGCTGGCTGCGACATCGGCCCGAACGCGCCACGGCATTATTCTGTTCGCTGCCTGACGGCGGTCGACTGACTTACTCCGGCTTGCGGCAGATCATTCGATGCGACGCCTGGCCGTGCGCGCCGAGATTCGAGTGCCTGCATTGCACGCTTTCAGGAGAACATTCGCCACTGAGTTCCTGCGCTCGGGCGGGACGATGCTCGACCGCCAGAAACTCTTGGGCCACAGTACGTTGCATCTGATCCAACGCTACGCCACTCGCAACACCGATGACCTGCAAGCCACAATCAATGTGCGTAGTCCTGACGACAAAGTCTAACCGCGCACTGTGCACCCGCTTCATCTCACTGAGCCGCCGCTCGACTGGGCGGCCCACGTCGTTCTAGACCCCCCTACCCCGCATGGGGTCCCCGCACGCTCCACTGACCGCAAAACCATGTTCTCATATCGGCGGGCGCGTTCCAGGGGATTTGCCCCGCTAGGTAATCAGCCACGGTTTGTTGCGTTGACGGGCCTTGAGGGGTCGAAGGCCACGAGCGGCAGGCACCGTCTTCGCGAGACGCCCGCCCTTGGTCAGCACGCCGATCCTGCGGGCGAAGTCCTGCAAGTTCAGGCCGTCGCCACAGAGGGCGTTGATGCAAATGAGGCGGTAGCGTCCGTATTCAGTGGGAGGGTGCGCGAAGAGATCCATCACGATGTATCGACCCGTGGTCGGGATCGACTTGTCTCCGCGCTTGAGCTCCAACAGTTCCAAGTCCACAAGGCTCAGCTGGCGGTTGACCTTTGCCAGCATCGCGGCATGCGATACGTGCGTTGTCTTGGTAGCCATAGTCGCCTCCGTGCCCAGGATTGTGGCACCGAGGGCGGAATAGGGCAAGAGACCCCGCGTCGTGGTCGCCGCCCGTCCTCAGGTAAGGAGGCTGCTCTTAAGCACAAGGTTGTGGGTTCGAGCCCCACACGGCCCACCTCAAGAAACAGCCCAAAACCCGCATTTCACCGGGCTTTCTTGTTCTCAAAACGGGATCAGGTGCCAAAGTGACCCCAGATCATCTAGGTTGATGCCACGCGCCCGATCACTCAGCCGGGAAACCGGACTGAACCTGTCATGCGCCCCTTTCAGCTCCTCCGTGCTCACCACCGCATAGAATTGCTTTGTGACCGTTATCTGTGCATGCCCAAGGATCTGCGACACCGTCCCAATGTCCCCGCCGTTAAGATTGAACTCCCTCGCCAACGCATGCCGAAACGCGTGCGGATTTACTCGCCCTTTCACGTCTGCTCGCTTCCCCAGACGCCATCGATTATGGCCTCTCCTATGCCATCCTGCGCCCGGCCGTGCTCTCTGGCAAGAAGACTGATTTGATGGCCTACCCGGGTATGGCAGGGCTTAGCTTGTGCCCATTTCGCAGCTCGATCTCGATCGGATTTACTTACGACGACCCCTCAACAGGTTAATCAAGATGACGATCAATGCCACCACCAGCAGAAGGTGAATCAGCCAACTGGTGACGTGGAAGAGAATAAAGCCCAATAACCAAAGTACTACGAGCACTACAACAATTATCCATAACATCGGGGTACCTTCCTTTCTTGTTGTCCAAACGTGGCCACGTGGCAAATGGTCACCTGCTCATCCGCGTCTCTTCGCTGCGGCCCCCCCTTTCAGACGCGACACCGGGCTGAATCTGTCATGCTCCCTCTTCAGTTCCTCCATGCTCCACACCGCATAGAATTGCTTTGTGACCGTTATCTGTGTATGCCCCAGGATCTGCGACACCGTCCCAATGTCCCCGCCGTTCAAAATGAACTCCCCGACAAATGCATGCTGGAACGCATGCGGGTTTACGCTGCTGCTGACACCAGCTCTCTTGCCCACACGCCTCAGCATCAGAATCACAGTGGACCTCGTCATCGCCCGACCGTCTCTGATCGACGCTTGGATAGTTCTACGACGGTGTCCACCCAGCAGTTTCGACCAGGTCAGAATACCGGCCACCGACCTCTCTTATCCGGTACAGGTCGGCCCAGTTCACCCATTCCAAGATCAAGACATGACTCATCCCCGTTGTGGCGGCAATTTCCTTCCAGTTTTTGTCAGAAGCGCCCCTTTTTGGGAGCGCCTCCACGGAGCGAGTGCCAGCCCTGGACAAATTGGCTGCACATGCCGGTGCAATTCCTTCAATATCGATTATCTTCTTGTCTGACTCCCATTTTGCAGGTCGGAGATTCCTCGGGGCTAAAGCAAATCCCTCTACTGGCCCCAAAGACTCCCAACTATAATGCTGATCTGCCTTCCACGCCCGACCTCACCGGCCCAGAAGGCAGATCATTCTTGCTTTGGGAAAGTGAGCGACTCCAAAGACAAACAAAGAGCTACTTTCCCTGACCTTGTGCTTATTCCTTTTTCCCAAACTTGGATGCCAGGTTGCCTAGCGCGCTCTCACCCGTTTTGACAGCGGCCCCCCTGCTCAGCAGGCCATCGATTTGTGCACCGACGGGGCGCAGCTTCTTCTTGAGGGAGTCAATGACCATATTGACAATAGTCGTTGCGGCCTCGGCCAGGATCCCGGTCTTTTGGACAATCAGGTTTCCCAGTTCGTGTAATCTCCCTTTTTGATCATGAAGCGGATTGTGAGAGTACAAGATCGGCAGTACAAGCCAGCAGGATTGCGGAGCCTACCAACTGGCAGCGCGTATCCCCCAATGACCTACATGCCGTCAATCAAGTTCCCCAACAGCAAGATTACGAAGGCGATCACCACCAGCCAGAATGCAAAACCCGAGAGCACAGGAATTTTCACAAGCTCGGCGATGATGCCAATGACCGCCACGATTACGGCGATCCAGAATGTTACTGTCTTCGGTTTCTTGAGTTTGAGTTTCATATTCCCCTCCTCGAGGAAAGGCTAGGGACCTCCCTGGCTCGGTGCAGTTGTGTCAGTTTGGAAGGCCCCTTTCATGATAAGCATACACCCTGGTTTGCGGAATCTCGCATCAAAGTCCGACTAATCGGAAAACGGGCCTATATACACCCCCGATCGTTCTAAATCATACAATTGGGCGGAAACTACAACTAATTGGTCCTCGATATCAATGCGCAGGTTGACCCGCAGGGGGGGACTGAGTTGCCTGTCTAGGTCGGATAAGCAGACCTTTTGAGCACAAAGTTGTGGGGTCGAGCCCCACACGGCCCGCATGAGAGGCAGCCGAAGCCCGCGCCTCGGCGGGCTTCTTGGTTGCCCCGGCGTGACCATGGGCCAAACGGTCCCCCTCTCATCCGCGTCTCTACGCTGCGGCCCCGCCGTTCAGACGCGACACCGGGCCGAACCTGTCATGCTCCCCCTTTAGCTCCTCCGTACAGAACACCGCATAGAATTGCTTTGTGACCGCTATCTGCGTATGCCCCAGGACTTGCGACATTGGGATAATGTCGCCCCCGTTCAACATGAACTCTCGGGCAAACGCATGACGGAACGGATGAGGGTTTACTCTCCCGCTAACGCCAGCTCTCTTGCCTATCCGCCTCAGCACTTGAATCACGCTGGACCTTGTCATCCCCCCGCCGTTTTTGTTAGACGTGAAAACGAATTCCGACTCGGGAAATGGCCTCGCCCTCAACCAGGCACGTATCGCGTCTGACGTCACCTAAAAAAACAATCTTATGAAGTTGACTCGAAAATTGGGAACCAGATAGGCGGGAGCTCTATTCTAGGTATCAGTCCTCTGGTTGAAATAAGTGTAAAATGAATTGATCCAACAAATCCCGAGGAGTGATTTATGGACACCATTGAATTTATCCGGCAATTGGTCCAGGCTGCACGCCGCCAGACTGACGAATCCATGAAAGATATGACTGTTGAACAGTTCAACTGGACGCCGCCCGGAACCGCCAACCCTATCAGTGCTATTTTTGTTCACTTTCTGAACTCGGAAGATGCCTTCGTCCAAACTTTCATGCAGGGGAAGCCAAAGCTTTGGGACCAAGGTGGCTGGGCTGAAAAAACGGGCGTGAAGGTCCCGCCTGGTTATAGTGGCGGCTGGGAGGAGGTCAAAAATATGACTCTGGCACTGGAGCCCATGTTGGCTTACCAGAAGGTCGTGCGCGCTGCGACGGATTCCTACCTGGATGAACTGACTCCGGACGGGCTCGATCGTGTGGTGAAATCAGCGCGCGGGGATCGTAGCGTGGCAACCATGTTTATACACTTGGTCGATCACGCTTTGATACATTCGGGTGAGATTGGCGCATTGAGAGGCATCCAGGCAGGCAAAGACTTACAAGTGTGAAAGCATAGTTTTTGGAAAACCCTCGCGCAATCTAGAATACATTACATGCCGAATTAAGCAGTACCGGCTTCCTAATACCCTGCATCTAACAATGTTTTATCAGAAGATGAATAGTATTTTCGTAGGCACCACAGGATTTAATTGAGCGCCGGTCCATTGCATGGGGATTCCTGCCAGCGCCTGGGCCCGCGAGAATTTCTGATTTTGGAGGCCGAGTGGCTGACCCAGGGGCGATTAACCTTGCGCAAAATCCGTGAAATTCTTCGGATGAAAAAAGAGGTCGGACTATCTGCCCTCAAAGCCTGATTCCATCTCCCGCAAGTCAGATGGCTTTTGCGCACAAGGAACATGCCGAAGGGCTCGACATGGTGCTCAAGATCCCAAATGGGAGCTCAAAACAGGTGCCAAAGAAAGACTTGCCAACATACGACCAGATGATGAACCTGCTTCTGGACGCCCCGAGGCAGCTTGGAGGCTCAAGCTGCCTCGAAGAACTCGAGGGCAAAGTTGCAGACCTTCTTCCTCTGACTGACGACCAGATGGGAATTCTTCACGACTCCACGAAGCGCAATATTGGGCGTAGGATGTAAATTGCGAAACACTACAATGGCCGATGAGGAAGGTCAAATGAACAATCCAAACAATTGGAACCAGGCAAATATTGATGAATTTCGGGCCAACTCCGGTAAGGTTGGCGGTCCGTTCGACGGAAAAACGTTGCTTCTCCTGCATACGGTTGGGGCAAAGAGTGGGCAAGAACGAGTTAATCCGGTCGCCTATGTCGTCGATGGAGATCGCCTCGTGATTGTTGCATCTAAAGGGGGCGCCCCGACGAATCCGGATTGGTACCATAACCTTCTCGCTCATCCGCTGGTTACGGTGGAAGTCGGTACGGAACAATTTCGGGCTCAGGCAGCAATTGCGTCCGAGCCAGAACGAACCCGTTTATACAACCAAATGGTTGAAATGATGCCTGGCTTTGCGGACTACCAGCGGAAAACAGCGCGTGTTATCCCGGTGATTACTTTGACGCGCATGAAATGACTGCTATCTTGGAAGGATCCCTGCTGCTAAGTCAACCCTTTCCACGGCATGATTGGCGAAGGCAATGACTAACCTCCACTAGAAGGAGGATTACATGAATCGATTCACACCTCAGGAAATCGATTATCTCAAAAGCCAGCGCCTTTGCCGGATGGCGACCATTGATGCAAAGGGTGACCTTCACGTAGTTCCAGTGGGTTTCCGTTACAACGCAGAAGAGGACACGATTGATATCGGCGGGCACAACCTCGCCGGCACCAAGAAATACCGCGATGCGTTGCGTCATGGCCGGATTGCTCTTGTTGTCGATGACGTATTACCACCTTGGAAACCCCGTTTTGTGGAGGTTCGCGGAACGGTGGAGGCATTTTCAGAAGGCGGGAAAACGATCAATGAAGGCTTCAAGCCTGAAATCCTGCGGCTCACGCCGACGTATATCTTTTCGTTTGGCATAAACGACGAGGGTGTCCTTCCCGGTCAAGGGACAGCGAATTACGGCGGAAGGAAAGTAGCGTAGCGGTTAGGCCTGGAGAGTTAAAACCAATACCACGCTTATCACCGAGCGACAGTCCGGTCTGCCTGTCGTGCTGGAGTGCAAGCCGGTGCTGCGAAAACTCGAGACCCATCACCGCGGCCAGATCCCCAACGGTCATGGAATGGGTGGACTGGTCCAAGATAGCGGCGACCTCGATCATTGCTGATTGAAGATCAAGAACCGAGTAAAAAGGCCAATGGACCAGGATCTTCGTTTGAAATGATCGATAATAGCTGGCCAGCGGCATCCTTTTCGTAACTTGGGGCGCCAAATGACTGATCCGGATCTCAGGGAATGAAAGCATCGACCCTTGCGCAGCTCACCGATCGCCGTAATTTGCTGATCCTCACCTACGCCCCAGCCGGGCTAGGGCATCTGCGGATCACCGACGCTCTCTACGACGGATTGCCGAAGGCGATCAACCCGGTCGTCCTGGGCAGCCAGGATAGATCCATCGAGACCCTTCACCGGATCACGAGCATCCATCCGCTTGGCCGCGCGATATTCGACTGGCTACAGACCGGACCGCTGGCGCTCCAGGCCAACCGGCTTTACCGGTACATCCTGCGGATGAACACCGGCGTGGTTTACAACGAGATGGTTCAGCTCATCGAGGAGCGGCTTGACCCTCCGAAGAAAATCCTGGTCGTCTCCACCCATTTCGGGCTGGCGCACAAACTGGCGGTGATCAAGAAGCGCCTGCAAGAGGAAAAAGGAGTACGCATTGTGCTCGTGGTGTTCGTCTCCGACGACACCTTCCAGCACACTTGGTTCGTTGACGGCGCGGACCTGCTGGCCGTGACGAGCAACTTTATCAAACGGAAATACGCCGCCTACGGCCAGAGCCTCGGCCAGGACGTGCGAATCGAAGTCGTCTCCTATCCGCTGAATCCTCAACTCGGAGTTCC
>Ga0187865_1000677_pt1 | contig 45352 bp, 40 predicted proteins | sample June2016WEW_11_1_2_FD_132989 | JGI IMG/M metagenome (GOLD analysis project Ga0187865, IMG submission 132989) | Peatland microbial communities from SPRUCE experiment site at the Marcell Experimental Forest, Minnesota, USA - June2016WEW_11_100 | ecosystem: Environmental > Terrestrial > Soil >...
ATAAGGCAAGGGCCATGCCAGATGATCATGGTTTATAACTCAATGATTATACTAACTATAAATATTCTCTCGCACCATATTTTTGCCAAAATGGCACAAGTGCATCAATGAAGATACCGGGCATGAACAAATTGGCAAAACCGTAGGGTAACCATGGTCAAAATGTGACAAAGTGGCAATGCCGTGGAATTGGAGAGTGAAGGGGTGCAGTTCGCTATGCCCGTATTACCGGACCGGGACATGGTCTACACCTGTATGAGGAAATAGGGTAGGGCTTCCCATCCATGTACGAACTCATATTATATAACTGTGTTGCATGGCAAAATTTATTGAAAGACCATGGTATAGTAATTGTTGGACAATCAAAAATCATATACAAAGTATTAGGCATTGATGAAAAATGGGCATGGTGGATGTAGAGATGAAAGGCTGCTGCCATCTTTCCTGGGGAGTGAGCACAATTTGAAGACCACGTTGCTGTCGGACCAGGCGGGCCTCTCCCGGCTGAACCTTTTCTTGGCCCTTTCCAGGACCCCCCACTTATTGCTGGATTTAGCCACCCCGGGTCTGGCGGCCCTTCTGTGCCTAAATACCTTTCCTTCATTCGAGGTGCTGGCCTTAGGCCTGATAACCGCCTTCTCGGGTTACACGGCAGTGTATGCGCTCAATGACCTCATCGATTACCGTGTTGACCAGGAGATTATGTGTTCAAGCACACCAAGCGAATCAAGACCGGACCTGGATAGTGTCTTCGTACGCCATCCCCTGGCTCAGGGGATGCTGAGTTACAAGGAAGCATTGTTCTGGACTTCTGCCTGGGCAGTGCTGGCACTGGTAGGGGCCTTCCTCCTTAACCCTGTTTGCCCTGTCATTTTTCTCTCGGCCGCTTTCCTGGAGGTGATCTATTGCTATCTCCTGAAAATCACCCATATGCGGAGTGTCATCAGCGGATTAGTTAAGACATCAGGGCCCGTTGCTGCTGTGTTTGCCGTAAATCCGAATCCTTCGACGCATATTGTGGTAACGATATTCCTCTGGCTTTTTTTCTGGGAGATCGGGGGGCAGAATGTGCCCAACGATCTGTCCGATCTGGATATTGACAGAAAGATACATGCCAGGACTATCCCTGTACGCTTCGGTGCCCAGCGAGCCACTCATATTATCTTCTTTTCTCTTGTGATCACTGCGGCCATGAGTCTGGCCATGTTCTGGCTTTCGCCGAGGCACTTAAATTATCTCTATATCCTGGGTGCATTGTTTTCTGCTTTTTATTTGCTTCTTCTCCCCGGCTACCGTCTTTATCGGGCCGAAGATTCAGGAGAGGCCGTGCGCCTTTTCAACCGGGCAAGCTATTATCCATTGTCCATGCTCATGGTAACACTGCTGAGCTGGGTGGTCTTATGAATAACGAAAGGGAACTGTCGGCTTGGGATTATCCGTTTGCCCTATCATGAAAGGACGATATGAAGGAATTCGACCTGGAATCTCTCTCGGCATTCAACGGTAAAGATGGACAGCCTGTGTACATAGCCCACAAGGGCAGGGTGATCGACGTCAGTGCGAGCAAGCTGTGGAAGGCAGGGCTTCACATGAAACGCCACCATGCCGGCTGCGACCTTACCACAGATATCGAGGCCGCGCCTCATGGCCCGGAGGTCCTGGATAAATTTTACCTCGTTGGGACCTTCAGAAAGAAAGATAAGGCTTTAAGGTCTTTGCCCAATCCATTGGAAATAGTGTTGGAGCGGTTTCCCTTTCTTCGCCGCCACCCGCACCCCATGCTGGTGCACTTCCCGATCGTATTCATGATCTCGCCGGCACTCTTCAGCCTTCTTTATCTCCTCACCGATGTGAAATCTTTTGAGACAACAGCATTCCACTGTCTGGGAGCCGGCATCCTTTTTTCCGTTCCGGCTGTCCTGACCGGCTATTTCACTTGGTGGCTCAATTATCAGGCAAAATCCATGAGGCCGGTCAGGATCAAGATATTCTTATCCGGCATCCTCATGGCAGTCTCCATCATTGTCTTTCTCTGGCGGGTCTTGTTTCCCGATGTCTTCACCTCCTTGGCCACGGAGGGTATTGTCTATTTCTTTTTGATCCTTTCGCTGGTCCCCATTGTGGCGGTCATAGGGTGGTATGGGGCAACCTTGACCTTTCCCCTTGAAAAGGAATGAGCCGTTACAATCCAGAAGGAAAGAGAGCACGTGTTCTATCCCGGGATCCTATGATCGGATGAAAAAACCAATACAGGGGTTTGTACAAAATCTTCCTCTCCTGGTGGGAGTGATTCGGGACATCCATGTCCCTCACCCTGAAGGGTGAACGTAAAGTACATCCAATTCGTCTGTCCTGACGAATTGTGGATTCAGGAGAGGAGAAAAAGGAAAATACTCCTTATAAACCGCTTAAGCTTGCTGCGCGGAGTTTCATTTCGGCTACCCATAGCTTTCCCTTTTCCATCGCCAAGGTACATCAATAATTGTTCCGGGTGTTTTAATTTCCATCAGGGCTTCAAATGCCTTACGCAGAACGGCACGTTGTTGATCAATGTGATTCGGCTCACCCAGCGGGTGCCCGAAGGGCCACTTGAGGAAGATCGTCCTGGGCGGTTTAACCTTTTGCGTATACTGCCTGACAATGGAGATCCCGATGGTGGGTATACCGGCAGCCTCGATACCCCGCTGAATCAATCCCACGGACTGATTGCAGATAGCTCAACCCGGTGTCAACAAAACATAGTCCACTTCCTTCTTCTTTAATCTGGCAGCCACCTCCGGGGTACTCATCTCCATGAGCGTGTAGATGTGCGGCCCCATGATGTGACCCATGAATGTGTAATGCGCATCCGCTACTTTTCCAATAATACCCTCTGAAGCGAATTCCTGCAGACGTTCTATGGGGAAGACGATGTTCAAGTCTTTTTCGGCATCGGTGTGGTCATAATAGTCATGGGTGATCATGAGATCTCGCAGCGGGGTATTGCCGTCGATCTCCCGAAAAGAAGGGTCACCGTTTTTATCATGCATGTTGAAGGGTTTTTGGTCTTTACGATGCACACCCGCAGTAGTGACGATGGCAACAGTACTCTGTACCAAAGGCTTCTCCACAAGAGTCCACGGGATGTCCTCAGATTCCCATGGCTTATATGCTTCGATGAATCCTTTAGCCAAAGCCGGGAGACCGGTAATCACCTTCGCAATGACCCTGTTTTTGAGCCTCCTCATGAAGAACATCATACACACATCTTCCCTTGCCTATGTTTATGGTAGGGCATGGCACACCCCCTTAATCATATGATAACCAAAAGAAATAATAAAAGATATGATTTCATCTCGGTTTTATGATGTCTGAAAACTGATGATCTTGAGTTGAAAGCTACGCAGCCTATCTCTTCATACCAGAACGTTGCTCATGGCACGAAATCTATGATTTTGAAAAATCCAAATCAGTTCGTTGCCTCTGGCATAATCTATGTTTTCTCCTATGTATTTTTTCTATTGAAGATGAACGGGTATGACCATGTAGATGGAAGATCTTCTAGTAGCGTAGCGCTATATCGGAGATGCTAATTTACATAAAATCGGAGACTTGACTTATTTATTGGATATCTCTAACTTAGGAGGAAGATAACTTAATGAAAAGGGTTACTATAATCTGTAGGATTTAGATAAATTTCTTTTCTGTCAATAATGGATTTGCTGATAGTAAGTTAACGCAATGAATTACCTTAACAAAGACATAAAACAAAAATATGATATTTTTGAAAAACACGCTATTATTATCTCTATATTTCTTATAATATTAACCTGCTCCGTATACTTGCAAACCAAGAATAACGACTTTGTTAGCGTTGATGACAATTTTTATGTTACAGAAAATGAGCACATTATTTCAGGGATTACTCTAGAAAATATCAAGTGGGCATTCAGTCTTTCTGGCGAAGAAAAAAACTACTGGCATCCTCTCACATTGATTTCACACATGCTTGATATACAACTGTGGGGGCTGGATGCAGGCAAGCATCATCTTACTAACCTTTTTCTCCACATCATAAATACTTTACTCTTGTTTTTAGTACTTAGAGTTATGACAGGATCTCAATGGAAGAGTGCCTTTGTAGCAGCGCTCTTTGCACTCCATCCAATCAATGTGGATACTGTAGCATGGATTGCAGAGAGGAAGAATCTCTTAAGCACCTGTTTTTGGTTTATAGTCATGCTTACCTACTTCAATTATACAAAGCGTCCATCCCTTATTCGATATCTACTAGTAGTTATCAGTTTTATCATGGGACTTCTCGCAAAACCCATGCTCATAACATTACCCTTTGTATTACTATTACTTGACTATTGGCCTCTTGATCGTCTCTCGTTTAGTCATATAGGATCTGGGAGTTCTATCCAATCTCATAAATCTGTCATAAGTAGTCTTGGTGACTTACTGAAATCACGGGTAATCCTTGATAAAATCCCTTTAATTCTTTTATCTTTTCTCTCCGTCTATGTCTCCACATTATCGCTTAAACTATCAATATATGTTAATATTATATCATATGAACAAATCCCAATAGGTTTAAGGATTGGTAATGCCCTAGTTTCATATATTGCATACATAGGGAAGGCGATCTGGCCACATAACCTGGCGGTATATTATCCCTTCCCACAATCTATTCCATTTTGGCAGAGTTTCGGAGCCTTTCTCTTGATTGTATTTATCAGTGCTATAGTTATTGTAACCTCCCGAAGACATCCTTATCTTCTCGTAGGGTGGCTTTGGTATGCTGGTACCCTTATACCAGTAAGTGGATTATACCAGTCGGGCATTTGGCCGGCTATGGCTGATCGATGGGCCTATGTCCCTTTTATTGGTATATTTATCATGGTTGCCTGGGGTGTACCTGAATTACTCGAAAAATGGCGACTTCAAAAATACTACTTGTTTACATTAGCAGGGGCAAGCCTTTCTATTCTTATGATATATTCGTGGATACAAGTGGGGTATTGGAAAAATAGTGATACTCTTTTTGAGCATTGCATCAAGGTGACTGTTAATAATGATGTAGCCCACCTTTGGCTTGCAAAGACCCTAATTGGTGAAGGTGATCTTGACGGCGCAGCAAAACATTGTAATGAGGCCTTGAAAGTAGCTCCCAATGATAAATATATAAATCTAATAATGGGTGAAATATTTATAATGAAAGGTGATATATCAAAAGCAGTTAGTTATTATACCAAGGCTATATTAATTGATCCGACTTATGAAGATGCTTATAATAGTCTTGGTGTTGCATACATGCATCAGAAAAGATTTGATGGAGCAATCAAGATGTTCTCTAAGGTCCTGGAGATAAAATCTGAAAATGCATCTGCGAATGTAAACATGGGTATTTGTTTAGAATCTCAAGGTAGAGTTAACGAAGCAATTCATTACTTTAATAATGCACTTCAGATTAAGCCAAATTTATCGGAAGCACATTATAATCTCGGAAACGCACTTTTATCACAAGGCAAAATTGATAAGGCAGTTGAGCAATATAGAAAAGTATTAATTACAGATCCAAATTATTGGGATGCTCAACAAAAATTGATAAAATTGCTAGCAAACAAAAAATCTTCCGATGTTCTTAAGAAGGGTCCCGACTTTATCAACAACTTACATCAATGAATTAATAAGAAATCATTGAGATATATTTATCATGGAAAAGTGGAGATTCCTGCGATAAATCACCGGTCTCAACTGCCTACTATCAACTGTAGATTTCTTCTATAAATGACCGGTTACAAAGAGGACTGAAAAGTAAAAGTTTTTGGGAGAGATATATGGATATTCTCCTGATATCCGTTCCGATAATTTCTCGTAGTCTACGCCTGTTTGGTCGCATACCCGAAGATTTCCAGCTTCGGGATCTCTAAATAATTTTTCAGCTCCAGGCCCGCATTTTTCAGGGCCTCTTTCAGGTCTTGACTGCGGAAACGGTTCTCAGTGGGATGGAGGAGGATGTGCCTGGTGATAATGTTCTGGTAAAGCGTTGGGTAGAGCTCCTCGAAGAAGTAGGTCCCGCCGACCTTCAATACCCTTACGATCTCGGCCAAGGCCTCTTGCCAGTCCGGGACATGGTGGAGGACCCCGAACCCGAACACGGCATCCATGGTGCTGTCTCGGTAGGGCAGCCGGACCACGTCGCCGACAAAAAAAGAAATCCCATTCCTTTTTTCAGGGGAGAGATAGTCATGCGCCTTTCGGATCATCCGAATATCAAGATCCATGGCATGGACAAAGGCAGGATCAAACATCTTCTTGATAAGATAAGACCCTGCCCCCCTGCCGCACCCTACCTCCAAGACAAGGGCGTTAGGGTTGAGACGGATATTTTTCTTCATCCAGCCGATCTCAAGGCGCTGTTGCAGAGGCCTTATGGGGTTATTGACCGCCAGGCGCTCCGCCCAGTTCAGCTTCATGCCTTTACCCCGGTATAAATGACTGCAATCCCGTTGGTAAGCCTTTGGTACTCCACTGCGGAAAACCCGGTACCTTTGAGCATAGCGGCAAATACATCCGGCTGCGGGAACTTGCGGATTGATTCGGGGAGGTAGAGATATGCCTCGCGAGTACCGGCCAGGAGTCGCCCGGCAAGGGGCATGAGGTGAAAAGAATAGAAATCATAGAGGAGGCGGAACCATGAAGATGTGGGAAGGGAGAACTCAAGGCACATCATCTTGCCCCCGGGTTTGAGTACCCGGTACATCTCCGCAAGCCCCTTCTCCATATTGGTCAGGTTCCTGATCCCGAAGCCCACCATTGCCGCATCGAAACTGCCTTCAAGAAAACACATGCATTCCGCATCCCCCTGGACATAAAGGATTCTCTTTGCAAGTAAGGTCCTTGCAACCTTGGGCCTTCCCCCTTCCATCATGGCCCGGTTGATGTCATAGAGAACGACCCGGCCTCTGCCGCCCACAGCCCTTGCGGCAAGGATAGAGAGGTCTGCAGTGCCACCGCATACATCGATCACCAAGTCCCCCGGCTTCAACACCAAGGCCTTTACGGACAAACGTTTCCAGAGGTAGTGAAGTCCGAGGCTTAAGATGGTGTTCATGAAATCGTACTTGAGGGCTATGGTGTTGAAGTGCCGGAGTACGTATCCGGCCTTCTCCCGGACAGGGACCTTGCGGAAACCGAAGTAGGTGTCTTCCCCGGGTTTCTTCAGAGAATGTTTTGAATCCTGATTGGGGGGCATCGAATAATTCAAAGAGTCATCCTCCTTCTTCTCCTGTTTGGTTCGTAACTCTGCGTAACAGCATGTCAACATCAAACCCTGCTTCCTGAAAGAGGGGCAGGAGAAAGGTCAGGCTTTTCCGGCCGGCATCAACAGGCCTGTCCGCATAGGTGTAGAGCTCAAGGCTGATATCCCCCTGGTAGCCGGTTTGCCGTATAGTTGTAAGGACACGCTGAAAATCGATGGCCCCCAGCCCGGGGATAAGATGGTGGTGGCGCCGGTTTTCCGCAATATCCTCGATATGGACATGGCCGATCCACGGCAGGAGCTCCTGAAAGGCTTTACCAGGCTCTTCCCCGGCACAGAAGAAATGGCCGATGTCGAAGTTGAGCCCCACAAAGGTCGAGCGGACCTCCCGGATGAACTCCTTGAACTGCTGGGTGTTTTCCATGAGCAGGTCCGGCTCGGGTTCCACAAGGACCTTGACCCGAAGCTCTTGGGCCAGGGGAACGACCTTATCGAGACCATCATAGAACAAGGACAAGGCTTCCTGACGTGCAATTCCGTGCAAGGGCCCGCCGGGGGGAACGGAGATGTTATCACACCCGAGAAAGGATGCGAGTTTCAGGCAATCAAGGGTATGGCGGATACGGATATCCCGTCTCTCTTTCACGGGCTCTATCCACGATGGAAGGTAGGTATCTCCCACGGCGAACAGGGTGAAGCTGTTCAGGTTGGTGATCCGAAGGCCCTTTTGGAGGATCAGGTCTTTGAGCCGGATAAGGCCTTCGTGTCCCCAGTCCTGCGGGTAGAGATGGGGGCGGTCGGCCATGATTTCGACCCCGCCGAACCCAAGCTCGGCAATCATGTTTACCGCATCGAACAAGGAATAATTCACAAAGGCATTGGTGCTGTACCCGAACTTCATGATGCATACTCCCTTACCAGGATGCTCAACTATTTATATGCCCCTTGCAAACAACTTCCAATCGATCAAGCGCTGCGAGTTGATCCTGGAAGGTCACCGGTGGATTGGGGCCCAGGGGTTTCTTAAAATAGAAGCCCAACTCCGGAACCAGGCCTGAACGGCCTGCAGCATGCAGGGCGGCCATCCAGCGGGCCAGGTCGATGACAAGGGGGGCTGCCAGGATGGAGTCGCGCGCCTGCAGGTTCAGCCTGAGGCTCATGGGCAGGCCGAAGAGGCCTGCAAAGTCGATGACATCCCACGCCTCTTTGCAATCACCTCTGGGTGGATAATAGTCGATAACGACCTTATGGGAATCAGTTCCATATTGCCTGCCAACCTTATATCCGAGAACCTCTTCCAGCAACCCGGTTTTGTTGGCCACTTTGCCTGATGCCTTCGTGGGATCGGCAAGATTCCTGCCGTCTTCGTTGCCGAGTATATTCAAACTGTACCATCCGTCAACCTGAAGGCTGCGGGCCTTCAGGGCCGAAGCGAGCACTACCTTCAGGTAGGTCTGACCGGTCTTCCCGTCACGGCCGCACACAGGGACGCCCGCCTTAAGCGCCTCTTCGACGATCACGGGCAGCTCGAGGGCATTGGATGTGAAATTCACGACCGGGATACCGGTTAAGATTGCAGCAAGGGCATAGGCCAGATCGGGGAATTTTGTTGAATCCGTATGCGAATACAGCCGATCCAGCCGGTCCAATCCCGAAAGATCGATCGTCCTGCATGCCGGCAGAAGGTTGATCAGGACCGGATGGGTCTTGGGATAGAGTGCCTTGAAACCCTCAATATCCCCTATCAACTGTTCAACCTGCGCATGAAGGGGCAGTTCGCCCGAAGGGGCCTGATGAATCCGGATCTTGCCCAGATACTCTTCATAAAGGAGGGATTTATTTGGGAGGACCTTGTGGTATTCGATGGCCTGATTGATTGATTCGGGGGAAGCATCCCATCCGGAGAATTCCATACCCCCGAAGGGACCAAGGTGATTACACAAAGGTGCCGTGGTCAGCCAGGGGAGGACTGTATCCGGGTCCTTTTTCATCGCTGAAATAGCAGCCGCTACCGTTGAACCTACTGCGCCTTTGGCCCCGGCAATGAGAAGAAGAGGTGGGTATGAGAGCAATTCTCTAGCCTTCTAAACCTTTCCCCTCAGAACCCAATAAACCACGCCGGTATAGATAAGAACAACGGGGAAGACAATGATACCCGCCCCGTAGAAAAGGAACCTGAGAGACTGCACCGGTGCCGCCGCCGTCTCGATCGTTACGGTAAACGGGATCATATAGGGCCAGAAGCTGCCTGCCAGCGACAAAAAGGCGGCAAGAAAGATGAGAACGGCCATGGCGTAGGGAACCCTGTCGCTCCGTCTGCGGACCCCGAGCCATAAGCCGATGGAGGCCAGGAAGATGATCAACGGAAAGATGACCAGCCACAAGTGCTGAAGCCAGCGGTCCCTTACCTGCAGATGCGTAGTAAGTGCGAACACGGCGACAATAAGGAGAATCATAAGGACACCTGCAAGCAGCCGTCCTAACCGGCGATAGGCCCAGTCGCGCAAGGCGCCGTCCGTCTTCAAAACCAGCCATGCGGCTCCGAGGAGCGTATAGCCTATTGCCAGGCCGATTCCACAGAGCACGGAGAACGGTGTCAGCCACTCGAAGGCACTCCCGGCATATTGTCCGCCTGCTACCGGCAGTTCCTGCACCATCCTGCCGATGGCCGCACCTTGAACAAAGCTCGCAATGAGAGACCCGAGGAAGAATCCCGAGTCCCAGAGCCGGCGCATTTGTTTTGCATGATAACGGAACTCGATGGCAACACCCCGGAAGATCAAGGCGAGCAGCATCAACGCTATGGGCAGGTAGAAGGCGGGGAGAAAGATTGCATATACCATGGGGAATGCACCGAATAGACTTGCCCCGATAAGGACCAGCCAGACTTCGTTCCCGTCCCAGAATGGAGAGACGGCATTCACCATGGCGTCCCGATAAGCCTCATTGCGGGTAGTACCGGACAAAATGCCGATACCGAGGTCGTAGCCGTCAAGGACAACATAAACGAACATGGCAAAGGCGATCAGGCCTGCCCAGAATAAGGGAAGCCAAGTAACATCCATCGGGCTTACTCCTTTGCCTCAAGAGTGCCGGGGGTTACAGTCCCGGAGGCTCCGGTCGTCTCAGGTCCGCCCTTGGAAGGCCCTTTGCGCAGCACGCCATAGATATAGTAGGTCCCGAAAGAGGAGATCAATGTATAAACCACCACATAGCCTACAAGGGTTGCGAGCACATTCGCCCCGGTCAGTGTCGGTGTCACGGTCTGTGCTGTACGCAGGAGCCCGTATACCACCCAGGGCTGACGGCCGACTTCGGCAGTGAACCAGCCGATGATGACGGCAATAAAGCCGCTTGGAAAGGCAAGAATCGCACTCCAAAGGAACCAGCGCGTTGTCTCCAGTCGACCCTGCAAGCGGAGCAATATGCCGAACGAGCCGATGGCCAGCATCAACAACCCAAGGCCTACCATGATGCGGAATGAAAAGAACGGGATAAGAATGGGCGGCCAGTCTTCTTCCGGAAAATCACTCAGTCCGGAAACAGGCGCGGTCCAGCTTCCTGTTGCGATCCAACTGCCTGCATAGGGTGTTGTGACGGCAAAGAGATTTCTCTTGTTTTTCTCGTCGGGGATTGCAAACCATACTTCCGTACCCGGCTGCTCATGCTGCCACCGCGCCTCGATGGCAGCGAATTTAGCTGGCTGATACTTATACATGTGCTTGCCGCTTATATCCCCGAGATAGAACTGAAAGATCATCAGCACTGCTGCCAAACCCAGGCCCCAGTCCAGCATGATCCGCGCCTCTGCGCGATGGATATTGCGGAGCACATACCAGGCGCCTGCAGCAAGGATGCACATGCCGGTGGTCAGGAGAGATGCAAGCAGCATGTGCAGCCAGCGGATCAGGAATACAGGGCCGAGCACGATGGCCCTCCAGTCAACCGGGGTTATCTTTCCGTTTATTATCTCATAACCCACCGGCACCTGCATCCAGCTGTTGTTGCAGAGAATCCAGAAGGACGACAAGGTCGAACCGAGGGCGATCATGCAGCAGGAAAAGAAATAGAACCATGGCGGCACGCGGTTGCGTGCGTACAGGACCACACCCAGGAAGGTCGCCTCCAGCATGAATGCCGTGAAGGCCTCATAACCGAGTAGCGGGCCCAGGACAGGCCCTGTCTTAACAGACATCACACTCCAATTGGCGCCGAACTGGAACGCCATCACGAGGCCGGAGACAACGCCCATGGCGAACAGTATGGTAAAGATCTTAAGCCAGAGATCGAAGAGCCTTTGATACAGGGCATTACCGGTAGCCTGAGACATGCCCTGGAGCATTGCCAGCCATAGAGAGAGTCCAATGGTCAGAGACGGGAAGATGATGTGAAAGGAAACAGTGACCGCGAATTGGATGCGGGAGAGGAACAAGGGGTCAAGGTTCACGGCTCATGCCTCTTTTCATTTAATAAAAACCTACTTTAGTTTAAGTTATATATACGTTAAGTCAACGGGGTTGAAAGTCAAGAAGAAAGAACTATGAAGATTTTATGCGGAAGATTTTTATAGGGGGATCTTTGCATATGAGCATGCATCAATCCCTTGGTGTGATGTATGCAGCTTAGTGTTTGTGATGCGCCCGTGTGTGCTTTGGAAATCGATAAGTTAGTGCGAGCAGTGCGGTTATGCCTATAATGTGACAACGTGGCAAAACCCACAAGATGAGGTAAGAGACTGGTTTTATTCTTGAGGAGACTCTATTATAAAATAAATTTCTTAAAGAAGGATGCCAAACACGTGATACAGGTGTTTAACATGCAGAAGTAATTTTATATTAAAGGAGATTTGCTATGTCCAGACCTTACTATGAAACCAAAGACCTCGAAGATTTTCCGAACATAACGGAGTATGCCCCCGAGCAGGGCAAAAAGTTCTTTGAATATTACGCCGAGGTAACAGGACCCGGCGTGCTCACCGAGCGGGAAAAGGCATTAATAGCCCTTACGGTGGCTACTGTGCGTCACTGCCCGTACTGCATTGATGCCTACACGAATAAATGCCTTTCGCTGAGCGTTTCCAGTGATGAGATGATGGAGGCAGTACATGTCGGAGCTGCAATGACAGCGGGTGATGTCCTGGCTCATTCCACGCAGATGCGAAAGATTATCAAGAAGAAGGAAATGTAATATGACTTCTTTGGAGCAAATGGAGATCCTCAATAATAACCCTGTAAGGATCCCGTTTCATAAAAGGATCAGCACTCCGCTGAGATCTGAATCGATTGAAATACTCCAGATGAATGTGAGTAAGCGCTGCAACCTCTCATGCAGGCACTGCCATGTCCAGGCCGGTCCGGAGCGATCGGAAATCATGGGACGCAGGGTGTTTGAAAAATGCCTGGAAGTGCTGCGTACCCATCGGATCGGTACCATAGATATCACGGGCGGCGCACCGGAGATGAATCCGGAGCTTCCCTGGTTTATCCGGGAAGCTGCCACGTTGAATCGGCGGTTGATGGTCCGCACCAACCTTGTAATCCTCCGCGACGAACAATATAAAAACTTCATTGATCTCTATGCGGACCACAGGGTCGAAATCATTGCTTCCCTTCCCGACTACCATGAAGATAGGGTCAACAGGCAGAGGGGCGGCGGCGTTTTCAGATGCATCATCGAGGTCATGCGGCTGCTGAATGAAAGGGGGTATGGCATACCCGGAAGCGGCTTGATCCTGAACCTTGTCTATAATCCGGTTGGTGCCTTTCTGCCTGGGGCGCAGCAGGCACTGGAACATGAATACAAGACCCGGCTGAAAGGAGAGCATGGGGTTGTCTTCAATACCCTCTATTGCCTGGTCAACTCGCCTGTAGGCAGGTATCTGGAGTACCTCATCCGGTCGGAGAACTTTGAAGACTATATGAATGTTCTTCACACATCATTCAATCCTTCGACTATTCATTGTTTGATGTGCCGGAACACCGTTTCAGTAGGGTGGGACGGGCGATTGTATGATTGTGATTTCAACCAGATGCTGGACTTGCCGGTGGAAGGCAAAACGCCGAACCACATCGATGATTTTGATTTTGAGAGATTGAAGACCCGGGCAATCGTCATCGGCAATCACTGCTTCTCCTGTACTGCGGGTGTAGGATCATCCTGCCAGGGTGCCCTGGAAAGGTTGACCGAAACCGAGTTCCGGTAAAAAAGTAGTTTGCATGAAATGAAAACCGTATATTCAATTATTGCTCCATCATGTGAATATCGCTATGGATTATTGTTCACTAGTAGTCTTTAACAGAATCCAGCTTCACACCCAAATCGTAGTATGCCGACATGCGGGAGGCGAAGCTGTTCTTGAGCATGCCGTTGGTGTCGAGGTAGTCAAAGATAAACGCGTCTTCCTTGCCCTCGGTCACCCTGAGGATCCGGCCGATATACTGCTTGACCCTGCCGGTGAATTTAATCGGTGTAGCCAGGAAAATCGAGGATAGTTGCTTGAGGTCGAACCCTTCACCGATGAGCTGGGCTGTTGCGACCAGGACCTGTGCCTGGTTTCTGTTAAGTTCTTCTACTATCCGGGCCCGCTCCTTGACCTGCACCGAGCCGGTGAGCAGGCATGCCTTGACCCCGCGGCCGGTAATGGCATTGAAGAGATCCTCACAGTGGGCAACCCGGTCCGAGATGACGAGCGCAATCCCGCTTTCAGGTGTAAAGACCCGGTTCACCACGTCTTCCACGATGAGCTTGTTCCTTTTCCCATCGTTCACCAGGGCCGAGATCATGTACTGGTACTCGTCCGCATCGAAGTAGTAGGCGCAGTTGGTATGTCGCAATATGAGCTTGGCCCGCATGATCTTCTCTATGGCCTGGAGTTCGTGGGAATGGATCTGGTGCGCCCGGTCGCCTAGATAGAAGTAGATGATCTTGGTGAGCTTGTCCCTCCTATACGGTGTGGCAGAAAGCCCCAGCATGAAGGTGCTGTCGAAGAGGCTCACCGCCTCGGTGAATGTGCGGGCAGGTGTGTGGTGGCACTCGTCCACCACGAGGTGGCCGATGACAGGCTTGACATCATCGATTACTTTATAGAGCGAGTTGATGATGGCAATGGTGAGCCTGTCGCCTATCTGGCTGTTCCCATCGCCGATAAGTCCTATCTCGTCCAAAGGGATGCCGAGGAATTCGTACGAGCGCTTGTGCCACTGGTACATGAGCTCCTTGGTGTGGACGATCACCAGTGCGGGCTGTTTTCTCTGGGCAATGACGGCTAGGGCCATGACGGTCTTGCCTGCACCTGGCGGTGCCTCCAGCACACCGAATCTCCTGCCGATGACATCTTTGACCGCTGAGATCTGATAGGGATGCAATTGCGTTTTGAATGAAAAATGAACGCTCGGCAATAAGCGGGTCTTGTCCACGATGGTGCAGGGGGCGTCCTTCAGACGGGAGCGGAGGGTGTGGATGTAGCCCCTGGGCATGAGGAGCACACCACTCTTCCTTTTATAATACCTGATGAATTCGGGCTGGAAATTTCGCCTGCGGCTGCGGCTGTAGGTCTCCACCTGCTCCCACTTGGGATTTGGCAGCGTCAGGTCCGCCTCTATGGCCTGCACTGCCTCTAATGGCAGATCGGCCTCAAAGATTCTTATGGCATTGTCCACATGGATCAGGACATTCATGGTCTTATTTAATGGCCTCTTTTAATTCATCGAGGAGCCGCCCGGCATCCTCCTTGTTCAACACAATACTTGCCGCGCCGCCTCCCGGGTGCGCGAACTTGAGTTGAACACCGTCATCGTCTTTCTTGATGGTCCATTTAGTGTCCTTAGGCATCCTGAGGGACGGTGAAATCCAGTCGTCCGCATTGAACTCAGCGAGCTGCACAAGCACGCCGAAGGCGTGCTTCGGGTGAATGAAGATCTCCTTCCATATCTCCGCGTAGTTGGTGAACCCGAAAAAGGGGATGTTATGCTCTTCAAGCGCCTCTTTTGCCTTTTGTATGTCGGGGGTCTGCAGGGTGATGTGATGCACGCCGCCCTTCTTGTCTTTAAGGAAGTTGTCCAGGAAGCTCCCTTCTCCGGTGGGGGTGATGAGCTCAATCCTGCTCAGGTCGCCTAAAGAGAGGATCTGCCAGTAATACTTCATACCCGGGTCTTTGCCTGAAGCGCCGGGTACGGCGCCCAGGAGATCGGTGAAGAAGCGCAACGCTGCATCAATATCTCTGACTGCCAGCGACACGTGATCTATCCGTGATATCATGGAACCCTCCTGAAGCAATGATAGTAACAAAAGCCTAAGCGAAGCAGGGCCGTGCCGTCAAATAAATTTCATTTTTGGTTGACGTATGTCCAAAGGATGAAAAGACATAAAAAGGGAGGCCTCAAGAAAAGGCCTCCCTTGGAACTTCTTTAAAACTTTTGTCCGGGAAGAGGATTTACTTCACACGGGATGCTTCGGGCTCTTTCGTGCTCACTTTCGATGCAAAACGTACAGTGATGGCAATGAAGGAAACAGCGCCGATACCAATGAATACGAATGTCATGATTCCTTTCTCCTTTCTACCAGTACCTCTTCGACAAAACCCTTAAACCCTATAACGATACCAATTATAAGTCCAAGCATCGTGAAATTGGGCGCCATGTGGGTGATCTGGTCGACATACATACCCACATACAGGCCGAGGAATGTCATGATAACCAGCACAAAACTGAGTGCGCTGATCCTGGCTATCCTGCCGGATAGCTTCCTCGGTAACCTGTCTTTTATTGCCTTTTTCACGTCTTCTTCTCCAGTATGCCTTTGTTAGAAGAGCTGTGCGATCATCTGCCTGACAGGGCCCGAATTAACACCCACCAGCGTCACGATGAGCACGAAAACGGCAGTTGCTTCGGCCGGGGTGAGCCCCAACACGCGGTACATGAACCTGATCCCGATTCCCGTCATGAACAAGCAACCAATTACGATCCAGAGTGATATCATTCTCGTTCTCCTTTGTTTTATTTCTCTGATGAATGAGAAGGCAATGTTCATGCCACGAGATGAACCGTTGTAACTAATTGAAATTAGGATTATAAATGAGATAATATTTGAAGGCGAAATGTCATTTTGACAAGTGAACACTTCTACCGGGATTTTGTTGTGACAAAATGACAAATAAGAATGAAAATCCGCCCACCGGCATGACATTGTGTCACATAAACTGTAACAAGCCTGATGAGACCTCTTTATGCCCTTGTATCAGGCCATGCTCATGGAACGGTAGTCTTTCTTGGTGGGCGTATACCTAATCTCGAGCCTGCGGGCAAAACGTGACATACTGTAGCAGCATATGAAGTAAAGCACGGCAATGGTGGTGTAGATCTCGAAGGGGTAGATCATGAGGCGGTTGTTGAGCGTCTGGGCAACAGTGGTGAGCTCAAACACCCCGACAATATAGGCAAGCGAGGTGTCCTTGAACAGGGAGATGAACTGTCCCACAAAGGCAGGGATCATGATCTTGAGGGCTTGGGGCAGCACCACATGCCGCATGGCCCGGAAATAGGAAAGACCCGATGCCGTAGCCGCCTCAATCTGACCATTGGGAATGGCACTCACACCTGCACGTACGATCTCGGCCAGGTAGGCCCCTGAGAAGATGGTAAAGGCTATTGTAGCGCTCCAGAATACGTCCATCTGAAAGCCCGTGACAAAATGCGAGAAGAAGTAGACCCAGAAGATGACCATAATGAGGGGGTTGCCCCGGATGACCTCGATATAAAGAACGCTCGGAGTGGAGACAAGCGGGTTTTTTGAAAGCCTGCCGAGCCCAATGAACAGCCCGATGAAAAAACTCACAAGAAGAGCAATAAAAGCCAGAATCACACTCAGGGCAAGCCCGCCGAGACCATAGAAGATCTCGCCCGGCCCGCCGTGGGGGAAGGTCCAGATGAGGAGTGATACGATGTTGGAGGAGATCACGTGCCAATTGTATTTATAGACGATAAGACCCAAGAGACAGATAAGACCGATGAACAGAAAGACGAACAGGACCCTTGCGGATAAGATGAGCACCTGCCATATCTTTCCGGCTAATCGCTCCCAGATGGAGGCGTAAATCGCTTCTTCGTGTACCGGGGCAAACTCTCCAAATCTAAGTAGTCGCTTCAATGCCGTAATAATGGAGGATATCGCCCTTCCGAGCAGGAATACGGGGCGGAGGACAAGGGCGAAGAAACGGTCTACCGTATTGAGCCGCTTTGCCTGGCCGATGGCCAGGTGGTGGTTGATGCTGTTCATGATGAGCGAGATGGAGAGCGAAACGGTCAGATAGATGAGCGATGCAGCGGTTGTGGCCTCGAACCCACGGAAGGTGAAAGACTGGATCTGCTGGGAATTCCAGCATAGTTCGCCTACGCCGATGGTCATGGCAAGGGACGAGTTTTTCATATTATTGAGGAATTCACTGCCGAGCGGAGGGATGATAATGCGGAATGCCTGGGGCAGGATGACATGACGCAGCATCTGCGCGCCGGTGAGCCCTGAGGACACGGCTGCCTCTATGTGCCCATGGGGAATGGCCTGAATACCGGCCCGTACAACTTCGGCCACAAAAGCGCCGGTGTAGATTCCAAGCCCGCATGTGGCGGCCCAGAATTCGTAGTTATGCGCGTTGAGGTACGTGTTCAGGCTCTCGGGGAGGACCAGGGGGAAGGCAAAGTACCAGAAAAAGAGTTGGACGAGCAAGGGCGTATTTCTGAAGAACTCGACATAAGCCGTAGCAATGGCATAGGTAGGCGTGAATCGCGAGAGCCTTGCTATGCCGAAGATTGTGCCCATGACCAGGGCGATGCCCGTACTGATCAAAGATATCTCAATCGTGAGCAACAAGCCCTTGAGCAGCCAAAGGCCGAAGATCTCCTTATAGGTGGGGTTTACCTCCCACAGAACAGCCCAGTAGAACTTATAATCGAAGTGTGCATGTTTGAAGAGAAGGAAGACAGCGACAATGATGGCGCATACAACACATATCTGCTGGAGCAGGTTCTTGGTTGAGTCTCTCATAAAAGTTTATGTTCTCACCAGCGATAGCGACGATTTTTAACAGACTCTAAAAAATCTGCGGTCCGGATGACCGGACCGCAGATTCGTTCATAGCGGTTATCTTTCTCCCATCACGGCCACATCTCGATTTTTTCGGTCAAAGGGAAGAAGTAGGGTGTGGTGGGGCCGTACCATTTGTCGTAGATCTTCTTGTAGGTCCCGTCAGCCCACATATCCTGGAGGGCGAAGTTGATGGCGCCGCGCCATGCACTATCGTCCTGCGGCATGCCGATGCCGTATGGCTCACTGCTGAAGAATTCACCCACAAGCTCATACTTGCCGGGGTCCTTTGCCGCATAGCCCAACAGGATAGTGCTGTCGGTTGTCCAGCCGGCCACCTTGCCCTGCTGGAGGGCAAGGAAGCAGGAAGGTTCATCCTGGAAGCTGATGACGTCCTTCTCCGCATTCGGGTCGCCGAGTCTCTTTAGGAGGGCTACAGCGTTCTTCTCACTCGTGGTGCCCTGCTGTGATGCGAGCTTCTTGCCCTTGAAATCCTTGAGGCTCTTGAATTTACCTTTTTTGGCAAGGATCTTCTGGCCGTCGAAGAAATAGGTGATGGAAAAGTCGATGGTCTTATCGCGCTCGCGTTTATGGGTCATGTTGGCAACGGACATGTCGATCATGTTTGACGTGAGCATGGAGATCCTCGAGATATTGTTCACCTTGACCCGTTCCACCTTGAGCTGTTTGCCCATTGAAGCGCCGATCCTTTTGACCACCTCTTCGGCTATGTCCACATCAAAGCCCACCCACTCATTCTTGTCATTGAAGTATGCTGCGGGGATGCTGTTGTACATCATGCCCACGCGGACAACTCCGTCTTTCTTGACTTTGTCATAGGTGGTACCGGCATAACAAAGTGTGGGACCTGCAAGTACCATGAAAACCAGTGTGACGAGTACCCCTGTAAATATCCTCTTCATATCCTCCTCCTTTATTAGGATGTCTCTTATATAGAATGCGTAGAGACCCCTAGTGGGTCAAGATCTTGCTTAAGAATAGTTTTGTGCGCTCGTGCCGTGCCTCACTAAAGAACTTGTCGGGCGGCGCGCTTTCGATGAGCTGGCCTTCGTCCATAAAGACCACCCGGTGAGCTACCTCGCGGGCGAACCCCATCTCATGCGTGACCACGATCATGGTCATTCCCTCACGGGCGAGTGTCTTCATGACATCGAGCACCTCGTTGATCATCTCGGGGTCCAGGGCAGAAGTAGGCTCATCAAAGAGCATGATTTTGGGGCGCATAGCTAATCCACGGGCAATGGCAACCCGCTGCTGCTGACCACCGGAAAGCTGGTCGGGGTAGGAATTGGCCTTCTCTGCTATATCGACCTTTTCAAGCAGCATGTGGGCATAAGCTTCGGCCTCCTCCTTTTTCTGCTTGCGCACATGGATGGGAGCCAGTGTGATATTCTTAAGAACGGTCATGTGCGGGTAGAGGTTGAACTGCTGGAACACGAAACCGATCTCTTCCCTTACTCGCCGCAGATTGATCTTCGGGTCATGGATGGGCATATTGTCTACATAGATCTCGCCTTGTTGAATGGGCTCGAGCTTGTTGATGCATCTGATCAGGGTACTCTTGCCCGATCCGCTGGGACCGCAGATAACCACTACCTCACCTGCATCCACGTGAAAATCCACGTCATTGAGGACATGGAGTTCGCCGAACCACTTGTTGACCTTCTTGAAGGTGATCATACCTGATAGAAATAAGCCATGATAGGCCCCTGATGTCAAGCAATAAGCCGTAAATGATGATCAGTGATTCAGTTTTTATGTTTTGTTGCATTTGGGTAGTTTGTGCATTATCATCACTATGTTTGTACATATAAATATGAAAAATATTTCATTCCCTTACAAGTATCGAAGACGGATTCTTATCCCTTTGACAACAATGAATTCGATCGTTGAGGCTCACCTTTGGGGGAACCAATGGTTGAAAAACTAAAGAAGACCGGCATCGATACAGAACGCAAGAGGGCTGAAGAGGAATTGAGCTCAAGCGAGGCGCGTTACCGGTCTTTAGTTGAATCGTTTCCTGACGGCGTCATCGTGCACCGTAACGGAAAATTCTTATACGCAAATTCGGTTGCACTGAAGCTCTACGGCGCAGAAACTCTCAAACAACTTCAGGCAAAGACCGTTCTCGAACTGATTCATCCGGACGAACAAGACGTAATGGAGTCCCGGATGCGACAGGGACTTGCAGGACAGAGACTCCCCTTGCAGGAAACCAGGATGCTGAGTCTTGACGGTCGGGTAATATATGTTGAGTCCGTTGGCGGCATGATCGACTTCCAGGGCGAGCCTGCTGTTCAGATCATCATACGCGATATCACCGGAAATAAGAGAAGGGAAGAGGAACTCAGCAGGCTCAACAGGACACTCAGGGCACTCAGTAATAGTAATCAGGCCATGATGCATGCAACAGACGAATCAGAGTACCTGCAGGAAGTATGCAGGGTTATAGTGAAAGACTGCGGTCATGCCATGGTGTGGATAGGGTATGCCGAAGAGGATGAAGGCAAAACCGTCCGGGTAGTAGCACATGCCGGTTTTGATGAAGGATATCTCAAAAGATTGAACATCACCTGGGCGGATACCGAACGCGGCCGGGGGCCCACGGGCACGGCTATCAGAACAGGGAAAGTAAGTACGTGCAGGAATATGCTGACCGACCCCCTCTTCAAGCCCTGGCGTGAAGAGGCAAGAAAGCGAGGGTATGCATCTTCAATAGTCCTTCCTCTTATGGAAGGCAGCAAGGCCTTCGGTGCAATAACCATATATTCAAGAGAACCGGATACATTCTCGGAAGATGAGGTGAAATTACTTACTGAACTGGCCTATGACCTTGCGTATGGAATAACAGCGATCAGGTTGCGCGTAGCGCATGCGAAGGCGGAAGAGGCGCTTCGTATGGCGCACGACGAGCTTGAGTTGAAAGTACAAGAAAGAACAGAAAAGCTGGTCAATGCCATTCAAGCATTAGAGGCCGAGATCACCGAGCGCATGCGGACGGAAAATATTCTCTCAGAAAAAACGAGAGAATTAGAGACATTCTTCAAACATTCATCCACCTGTATGGTATTTCTTGATAGGGATTTCAACTTCATTCGTGTGAATGATGCATATGCCAAGGTATGTCATCGAGATGTATCGGAATTCCCCGGCCATAACCACTTCGAATATTACCCATCGGATGAACTGAAAGAAAAGTTTCAATGGGTTATTGAAACGAAAGAGCCGTATAATGTCTTTGCAAGGCCGTTTGTCTTTCCCGATCATCCGGAGTGGGGGGTTTCTTATTGGGACCTGTCTCTCTATCCCGTGTTTGATGATGTCGGCGAAATAGCCTTTCTGGTCTACGTACTGAATGATGTGACCGAGCGCAAACGTTCGGAGGAGGCCATTCAGCAATCCTCTGCAGAGATTCACGATCTTTATAACAGTGCACCGTGCGGCTATCACTCACTGGACAAAGACGGTTTCTTTGTCCGGATAAACGACACCGAGCTTAAATGGCTCGGGTACACGAGAGAAGAAATCGTCCGAAAGATGAGGTTTTTAGACATCCTCACCACTGAAAGCCTACAGACCTTTATGGATAGTTTTCCCCGTTTCAAAGAGCAAGGATGGATCAACAATCTCGAATTCGAGATGATACGCAAAGACGGTACCATCATGCCGGTGCTCCTGAACGCAACTGCCGTTAAAGACAATGAAGGCAAGTATGTCTTGAGCCGGTCGACCCTCTTTGACATTACCGAGCGAAAGCATCTGGATGAAGAGCTAAGAAAAGCCGCACGCGACTGGCAGGTCACCTTTGACTCCATTAAAGATCATGTGATGATCCTTGATGAGGATTTTAAGATTTACCGGGTGAATGCCGCTGCTGCTTCTTTCTTCGACCTGCCCCTCGATAAGATTACCAATAACCACTGCTTCTCCCTGATGCACAATACGGATGGGCCCATTGATGGATGTCCTCTGGCAAAGACGTTGAAGACAAAAAGACATGAGGAGGTTGAACATCATGATGAAACAAGAGACCTGTGGTTCCTTGCCTCTGTGGACCCGGTAGTTAACGACAAAGGAGAAATCATTAGAGTCATTCACACGGTGAAGGACATAACCGAACGCAAGCGGGCGGAAGAAGAAAAGAATAGACTCGAGACTCAACTCATCCAAGCACAGAAAATAGAGGCGCTGGGTAAATTGGCAGGTGGAATAGCCCACGATTTCAATAATGTGCTTCAGCCTATTCTTATTAATTCAGAGCTCATATCGGATACACTTCTTAAAGGGACACAGGAGCGGGAGTACCTTGATCAGATAATCGATGCAGCACAGCTCGGGAAAAACCTGGTCAAGCAGATCAAGTTGTTCGGCGCCACAAAAGAATCTCTCTCTAAACCCGTTGTTGTTGGTCCTGTTGTCAAGGATGCCCTGGCCTTCTTCATTCGGTCTCTCCCTCCTGATGTCAAATTCAGGCAATCGATAACCACCCAAAAAAGTCTTGTACAGGCAGAACCGACCCAGATATATCAGCTGATTCTCAATCTCTGCACCAATGCGATGCAGGCCATGAAGTCCGACAAAGGGTCTCTCAGTGTCACACTCAAGGAAACAAAGATCGCAAAAGCCTCTCAAGCCTTTGTCAATGATCTCACCCCGGGGAGATACGTTAAACTCACTGTTCGTGACACCGGATATGGGATCAGCCCGGAAATAAAAGACAAGATATTCGACCCGTTCTTTACCACCAGGAAGTCGGGCAAAGGCACCGGGCTTGGTCTCGCCGTGGTGCATGAGGTGGTAAAGAATGCCGGAGGCTCGATACTCCTTCACAGCGAGGTTGGAAAGGGGGCAACATTCGAGATCTTCTTCCCGCTGTATCTTGATTCCGGGAATCAGACTCTTATATCAAGTCTGAATATGAACGGACACAACGAGAAACATATCCTTTTGGTCGATGACAACAATGCGGAATTGCGCAGTATCCATCAGCTCCTCGTTCATATTGGATACCGCGTTACTGCAACCACTGATCCCCAGGAGGCCTTAAGCCTTTTCAGGAGTGATCCGGATAAGTTCTCCCTGTTGATAACCGACCAGGTAATGCCGCTGATGAAGGGTCATGAGCTGGCAACTCGTGTGCATGAGATCCGAAAAGACTTCCCTGTTATTGTGTGTTCCGGTTCTGAAGGGGCGCTGCAGGAACTGCAGGAACAAAGGACGGGTATCCATGAATACATGCTCAAACCGTTTTCAAGATCCGAGCTGGCAGATGCTATCCTGCGTATAATGAGCTGAGAAAGATTTTATTTCAAAACCTGCTCTATATTCTCTATCGCCCTTTCTACGTTTTCATGGCTGTTGAAGGCACTGATGCGGATATAGCCCTGTCCGCACCTGCCGAAACCGGAGCCCGGGGTGCACACGACTCCTGCCTTGTTCAGGAGCATGTCAAAGAAATCCCAGGAGTCCATGAGAGTCTTCACCCAGATATAGGGCGAGTTCTCTCCTCCCGTGCATGTGTATCCAAGCGGCTGCATACGTGCCCTGATAAGGGAGGCATTGTTCATGTAGTAGCCGATGAGTTCTTTTACCTGGGCCCTGCCTTCTTCTGAATAGACCGCCTCAGCAGCCTTTTGCACAGGGTAGGAGACGCCGTTGAACTTTGTGGCCTGCCGCCTGTTCCAAAAGGAATGCAGGAAATGTGTTCCACCGGCACTGTCGTAGGCCATGCAGGATTTGGGCACAACCGTGTAGGCACACCTTGTCCCGGTGAATCCTGCAGTCTTGGAGAAGCTCCTGAACTCGATGGCCACCTCCCTGGCGCCTTCCAGCTCATAGATGGACCGGGGGAGCGACTCATCCTTGATGAATGCCTCATAGGCGGCGTCATAGAGGATCAGAGCCTTGTTGTGCCGTGCATAATCCACCCATTGCTTCAGCATATCTTTTGTAATGACGGCGCCTGTCGGGTTATTGGGAAAGCACAGGTAGATGAGATCCACCTTCTCTTTCGGAAGACCGGGCACAAAGCCGTTTTCCGCAGTGCTGTCAAGGTAGATGATTTTCTTATATCTCCCATCTCCAAGGTCGCCTGTCCGGCCTGCCATGACATTGGTGTCGAGGTAGACAGGGTAGACCGGATCGGGGATTGCGATGAGTATATCACCTGAAAAGATCTCCTGGATGTTGGCCGTATCGCTCTTGGCGCCGTCGCTGACGAATATCTCGTCTGCATGTATCTCGGCCCCTCTGGACTGATAATCATACCGGGCGATCTTTTCTCTGAGAAAAGCATACCCCTGCTCAGGACCATAGCCCTTGAAGGTGCTGTCTGATGCCATTTCCTCCACGGCAAGGTGAAAGGCATTAATACATGATTTCGGCAGGGCCCGGGTGACATCGCCGATACCGAGCCGGATGATATCTTTGCCGGGGTAAGCCTCCTGGAAAGCCTCCACGCGGCGGGATATTTCGGAAAACAGATATGACGGTCTGAGCTTCAGGTAGTTTTCATTGATTCTGATCATAGTGCACTCGCAATTTTTGTGCCCTATATACCCATACAGGGCGGTCCAAGATCAAGCAGATTGTAGGAGCGGCTTTAGCCGCGATATCCCGAACGGGTCGCGCCTGAAGGCGCTCCTACATCTCCGTAATATGCTGCATAATATATGAGCGGCTTTAAGCCACGATATCCTTCGTAAGATCGCCCCTCAAGGCGTTCCTTCGAAAGACCTTAGGTGATGAAAGTATGTGTCTCCTTGGCCAGCCACTGCGCCCATGCATCAATCCCGGCCCCGGTCTTTCCCGAGGTTTCGATGATCGTAATGCCGGGGTTCAGCGTGCGGGCCCGCTCATGGAGGGCCTTCATGTCGAAGTCGGAAATGCTTAAGTAATCGATCTTGTTTACCAGCAGCACATCACAGATGCTGAACATGAGTGGGTATTTCAAGGGTTTGTCATCGCCCTCGGGCACGCTTAAGATCATGGCGTTCTTCACTGCGCCGGTGTCGAACTCGGCCGGACATACGAGATTGCCCACATTCTCGATGATGACAAGATCAAGGCTTGAAAGGTCGAATGCATTGAGTCCCTTCATCACCATAGTGGCGTCCAGGTGGCAGAAACCGCCGGTCCTGATCTGCACGGCAGGGATGCCTGCGGCTGCTACCTTCTCGGCATCCACCATGGAGTCGATGTCCGCCTCAAGCACGCCTATCCGGAATCTGGTCTTGAGGTGCTCGATGGTCTTAAGTATCAGGGTCGTCTTACCGGCGCCCGGCGAGGACATGAGATTGAGGAGAAAGGTCTTCTGATCTTTCAGCTTCTTTCTCAAGGTGTCGGCATCTTTTTTATTGTCAGAGAGGATCTCTTCTTTGATCTCGATCAGGCGGATCTCGCTCATCATTCGGCCTCCATGTCCTTGATATGGTATTCCTTGCCGGACACTAGTGAAAACTTCTTTTGCCCGCATGCAGGGCAGGTGATGCCGCCCAGCTTGGTCTTGTCGATCTCAAAGTGCTCCCCGCATGCCTCGCATGAGAGCACGGCAGGCACCCACTCGATCTTGAGCCTGGCCCCTTCGGCAACCGTCCCGGCGCTTAAATGATCAAAATAGCGCTGCATCCATTCGGCTTCAAGGTCGCTCAATGTACCCACGGACAGATTAATAGCATGAATCTTCTTCATACGATGCATGGCTGCATGTTTGAGTACAATCGTAAGGATGCTCTGCATGACAGGGAGCTCGTGCATGACGTTTTCCTAAGTTATTCGATAAACTTTTTATATGTTTGAGTCATCACAGCAGCCCCTCATGCTCCTTAAGGAAGCGCTCGAAGAAATCTTCCATGAAGGCATGGCGTTCTTGCGCCATGCGCTTGCCTTCCGACGTGAGCATTTTATCCTTAATCCGACTGAGTTTCACCCTGTATTCCCGATAGCCTGTGTCATCCTTACTGTAGGGCTTGGTCTGCTCAGGTATTGCATGGGGGTTGTGCAGTACGGCCCCCACCTCGCCGGCAAAAAGGTATGCCCGGGCTATTCCCACCGCGCCTATGGCATCGAGCTTGTCGGCATCAAAAAGGACCTTGGCCTCAATAGTCTCGGGTACATGGCTGTTCCGGTACCGGTGGGTCAGGACGCAGTGGATGATATTCTCCTTCTTCTCGTGAGGGATCGGGTACTTTTCCAACATCTCACGGGCCATATCGGCACCCTTCTCGGCATGACAGATGCTTCCCTTGGCCTTGTCCTGGTGAGTCCTGCCGATATCATGCAGAAAGGCGGATATTGCAAGTACATCAAGGTCCGCCCCTTCAATGGCGCCGATGTGCATGCACAGCTTGTAAACCCGTTCAGTATGCTCCCAGTCGTGGCTGTATTTTGCATCCTCGAAGTGGTTCCGTGCATATTGTATGACCGCATCTATGACGTCGTTCATAGCCCAGGGCTGTTACCACATCCGTTTCGATCATGACAAGGAGAACCGGGCCGTTTCAGGGCAGCTTTTGCCTTGACAGTAAACAGGGCGTATATTAGCATAAACACTAATTATTTTATTAGGGATGTGCGGAAAAGGAGAAGTCATGAACGAAAAAAGAAAGAAAAAATCCGGCATGGCATCCCGGGCGATCCACGCGGGTGAGCCTCGGGATAAATATGCCGATTCCCTGACCACGCCGATATTTCAGACCTCCACATTCACATTCAAGAACAGCAAGGACATCAGAGAATACACAAAGGAAAAAAAGGAGAGGTTCGAGTACGGCAGGTATGGCAACCCTACCGAGGTCATAGCCCAGCGGCGCATTGCGGACCTTGAAGGGGCCGAAGACTGCGTGGTCTTCTCATCCGGCATGATGGCCATCACCACCACGATCCTTTCCCTGGTCAGCACCGGAGATCACATTGTCATTACGGATGACAGCTACAAGAAGACCCTTGAATTCTGTAATATCTACCTGCAGAGATTCGGTGTGGATTGCACCATAGTACCCTTCGGCGACTATGATGCCCTGGAGGGCGCAATTAGAAAGAACACCAAGTTTATCTTCTCCGAGTCTCCCACGAACCCGTACCTCAATGTCTTTGACCTTGTTTTACTCAAGAAGATTGCTGATAAACATCATATTATGACTCTCATCGACAGCACCATAGCCACGCCTATCAACCAGAGGCCCCTGGAGTTCGGCATCGATCTTGTCACCTACAGCGGAACCAAGTACCTGTCAGGGCACAACGATATCCTGGCTGGTGTCGTACTGGGGAGTACCGAGCTCATCACCCCTATCCGAAGCCTCCATAAGTCCATGGGCGGCCTTATCGACGCCCACTGCTGCTATCTCCTGCTGCGGGGAATTAAGACATTCCCCATGCGGGTGAAGCTGCAGAACGAAACAGCCCTTGAAGTGGCCAAATTTCTTGAAAGCCACCCCGACGTTGAGCGGGTGTACTATCCGTTTCTGGAAAGCCACCAGCACTATGCAATCGCCAAGGAGCAGATGACGGGCGGCGGGTGCGTGGTTACCTTTATCACGAAGGGTGACCTTGATGATGCCAACCGTTTCATGGACTCCCTCGAGATGATCTATATCGGTCCGAGTTTCGGTGGTGCGGAGACACTCATCACCCATCCGGCCACCATAACGTATTACGACTATACCCGTGAGAAGCGCTATGAACTCGGCATCACCGACACCCTGTTCCGCCTGGCTGTGGGACTGGAAGATGTCGAAGACATCATCGAGGACCTGGAAAGGGCGTTCAAAAAGGCCAAGAGGTGATCAGTGAACATGAGGGGATTCATCCGTGTGAAGACCGGCAAGCGTGTCCTTCAGGATGTGTGCCGAGAGATGAAGAGACTGCAGTTCATCCTCGGACAGATGTCCTTCTATGATCTTCTCAACACCCTGCCGGGTGACGATGCAGGGGATGCTCAGACAGACATCCTCAACCCCATATTCTCCCCCCAGCATAGTGGATACGGTCAAGACACTGTGCTGGTTCCGGACAATTGCAGATACGATCTGAACCAGGGCCAGTCCTATGGCAAAATATGTTGAACCTTTATAATCTATAATGTGGTAAGCGGAATTCCTGACGTCGTCCATTATTTTCTTCCGTCCTTCTTTCCAATCGTCGCACTTGTTGCAGATTTGGCAATATTGATCGATGGGGATGCCGGCCATATGGGTCATAGACCATGCTGCAAACTCGCTGTCGCCATGTTCACCCAGGATATATGCGTGGACGTTATGTACATCTATCCCGCAGTACTGGTGAAGCATGTACCGCAACCTGGAGCTGTCAAGGACGGTGCCGGAGCCTATGACGCGTCCCCGCGGCAACCCCGACTTCTTCAGGGCGGCATATGACAAAATATCCACAGGATTGCTCACCACGACAATGACGGCCTGCGAGCCATTCCGGGCGATATCATAAGCGATCCGCTCAATGATGGTGATGTTTCTCTTAAGGAGGTTCAAACGTGATTCCCCCTGTTGCTGCTTGGAGCCTGCAGTTATAACGACCACTTGGGCATCGCGGTAATCATCCGGCAATCCTTCATGGATATGTACCGTGGGGAAGAAAGGCACGCCATTGGCCAGATCGAGGACCTGGCCCCTCACCAGTTCCCGGTTATGGTCGATTATCGCGATATCGTCTGCTATACCGCTCTGGGCAAGGGCGTAGGCAAAGGTCGACCCCACCGCACCGGCACCCACGATAACGACTTTTCTTCCTTTCCAATCTGCAGCGTTATTATTTTCCATGCCTTTATTCCATTTCATAAACTCCATACCCGGGTTGTCAAGAGGACGGGGCAGGCTGTTTATGATCACCAGGGGTGAGAGGTGATGGACGACGTGCAATCAATCAAGGAACAATGTCTGGCCGTGCTTCAACTCAAAGAGTCTGTCATACAGCCCTGACTTTTCCATTTCCTTCCTGATGTCCAGAGGGGGCTGGTATACCGGCTCATCACCCAGCCTGAAGGTACCCCAGTGAACGACCATAAGCTTCTTTGCGCCGAGTTCCTTGAATGCCTGTACCGTCTCCCGGGGGTTGATATGGGAATACTTCATGAACCATCGCGGCTCGTATGCCCCGAGGTTGAAGATTGCCAGGTCTATCTTATAACGCTGCCCAATCTCTGCAAACCGGTCGAAGTAGGCAGTGTCTCCCGTGATATAGATGGTTCTGCCCGATGAGGATTTGACGAGATACGACCCCCACAGGGCCGTGTTGGGCCCGATTATGGGATTGCGCATGGTCCAGTGGTTGCACGGCAGGAATGTGATCTCAAAAGGGCCCACTGTTATGCTGTCGAGCCAGTCAAGCTCTTTGACCCTTCTTGATCCGTTTTCTTTGAGAAGGTCGCCGTATCCAAGGGGGCACAAGAAGAGGGAGTTACCATTGAACGTCTTTAAGGATTTCAGGTCGAGATGGTCGTAATGTCCATGCGTGATGAGTACGGCATCGATTTTCGGCATCTGATCCGGAGAAAAGGCAAGGGGGCTGAAATCCTTGATGGGCCAGAACATGCCGAACAGCACCGGGTCAACGAGCAGAGAGGTGGTGCCTTCCTTGATGAGCACGCTTGCATGGTTGATATAGGTGATGCTCAAGGAGGTATTCGATTTGATAGGTTGCCAGTCGATGCGGACAGGCTCGACCTTCTCATCTTTGTAATACTGCTTGAACTGATTGTCTGAAAAGAATTTCCATCTCAGTACATCGAGCATGCTTCTGCGCCGCATCTCGAAGGGGGTGAATGGATTTATAAAGTAGCCGTTGCCGTGGTGGATCTTGTTTCGTGCGATATCCCAGATACTCATGCCTTCTCCAGCCGGCACCATTGATGCTTCAGGATCGTTCTTAGGTATTTCCATCATAAACACCACCATCACGATGATCAAAGCTGCGGCAAGGGGCACATATGCCATAGCACGCTTAAGTTTTGTGGTGGCCACGTGAGTTATCTAGGGTATCTCATGGGAAAAGACAATATGCATCTCTCTCATGATTTCAAGCCAAAAGCCTGATTGACACACAAATACCATCTGATGTTTTGACATCGGGTATCATTATATGATTGAAAAGGGTATCATATCATCTGGTATGGGTTCCGAGGGATTTTTTATAATAATGTAGAACAGTCCGTATTGAGAAGGAGACGATTTTGGCTGCCGATGAATACGTGTTCATCCCTGCAGAGCATGGTGGAAAGATATCTACACTGGTTTCTTTTCCACAGAACTATGATGCATCACGCAAAACTGCAGTGATCCTTGCCCATGGTGCAGGTAACGACATGTTCAACCCGCTGCTCGTCCATATGGCCCATGTCCTGGAGCAGGCAGGGTATCTGTGCGTGAGGTTCAACTTCCCCTACCGGGATAGAGCCCGGAGAAACCCGGACAGTGACGATGTGCTTATGGCCACGTGGCTGAGTGTGTACCAGTTTTTCAAGAACCACCCCGCGTATCAACCGGAGAGGGTTGTGGTAGCAGGCAAGTCCCTTGGCGGCAGAATAGCCAGCCAGGCTGTAGCGGCCGGACTCTTTGATGTCAGCGGATTAATCCTCCTCGGATATCCCCTCCACCCGCCCGGCAAGAAGGATATCCTGCGGGATGCCCATCTCCACAGGATTGATGTCCCCATGCTCTTCTTTGAAGGGAGCCACGACCCTTTCTGCGATATTACCATCCTAAAGGATGTGCTCAGCCGGATCAAGGCACCCTGGACCCTTGAGGTTATCGAAGGAGGGGATCATTCCTTCAAGATGCAAGTCGCCTCCAGTGTCACCGATGAACAGGTCTACGCCAGCATCCTCGGGAAGACGCTGAGCTGGCTTGGGAACCTTGACAGTCAGTGATCTGTGATCACTGATCACTGATTACTTTAATCTCAAGCTCTTTCTTCTTATCCCCTGCCTGGTTGACGGTTTGCATTGGGTAGGCGAATTCAATGCCCTCAGCCTCAAAGGCGTTTAAGATCTTGAAGCAGGTCTGCTGGAGCCAATCCATGTATTGCCAGTACTCGGCAGGGTGGTACCACGTCAGCACGAGGATGTTGAGGCTTGTACCATTGAAGCCGTTGAAGTAAACCCGTGGCGGAAAGTCGGGGTTCATGCCTTCATGGTTGTCCAGGATGCCCTTGATGATTGCAACGGCCTGCTCCACCTTGGCGGGAGGTGTATCAGAGGCAAGGGTGAAGTTGTTAAGCCAGCGAATATAGGGTTTCTGCCCGATGTTCTCCAGGGCACAGGTGATGACTTTTTCATTCGGGATGCTCACGAGGCTGCCTTCCATTGTCCTGATCCGCGTGCTCCTGAACCCTAACTGTTCCACGACTCCATCGTAATTATCGATGACGATCCGGTCTCCTAGGGTAAAGGGCTTGTCAAAGATGATGGTGAGCGAGCCTAAGAAGTTGCCTATTGACTCTTTGGCTGCAAAGGCGATGGCTGCGCCGCCGATACCCAAAGATGCGATCATGAGGCCGAAGTTCATGCCGGTGAGTCGATGGAGTATGACGGCAAATCCGATAAAGATGATCAGAATACCTAAAGTCTTGCCGAGAAACGGCAGCAGCATGTCGCCAAGGCCTTTTTCGGATTTATCAGCCTTGTCTTTGAGGTAATTCTCCAAAAAGAAACCAAGGCGGTAGAGATACCACAGGATGGCAAAGTAGCAGGCGATATCAGCGGCCTTGCCGACAACGATAGGAATATACTGCAGGTCCTTGACAGACTTGAATTGCGACAGGATGGGGGAGAAGGACCATAGGGCACCATACGAAAGGATGAACAGGGATAGCGGACCGCGCTGGGCATCGATCAAGGATGCAAGCGTCTGCATGCGCATGCGTGCAGCAAATTTCTTATGGATCTGTCTGCTGAGGATATACTTGATGATGCGATCGAGGATGAGAACACCCAGAAACAAAATCAGGCAGTAGAAGATCTTAAGCCAGGTGATGTCGAGAAAAATCTTGTCGGCCACCCAGTCCCCCAGAACTTCGGCAAACTTTTGTGTTACCAAGTCGATCTTGTTGCTTGTAATTTTTCCTGAGGCAAGGAGGTTTTGCGATGGGGTGTTCTGACTGGTGGACTTTCCCGTGATTATTCCAAGCACCGGCTTTTGCTGAACTTGATTTTCTGCAGCATACGCTTGGGCCATAAAAACATGGAGAGAAAAGAGAATCAGGAGAAAGATCGAAAAAAAAGAACGCATCCTGTTCATAGTATTACCTTTAAAATCTTTTTTGTTTTTATGAAATAGCATCAATATTTATCCCTGCGAGCATTTGTGTTTTAGCCCAATTCGCAGGCCCTTTCAAGAAAATGCCTCTGTTTCATTTTCATGGCATATTCTTGAAAATTCCCTTGATCGTTTACAGAATCAAGTGTACCAATGGTTTCGAGGGAGGTGAGGAATGAAGAAGTCTGTCTCGGTTCTGGATATCCTCAACAAAAAAGGCAAGCAGCCCATCGTCATGGTCACCTCCTACGATGCGACAATGACCCGCATCGTTGACGAAGCCGATATCGACATCATCCTGGTGGGCGATTCTGCAGGCAATGTTATGGCAGGCCTTGACAACACGCTCGGTGTCACCATGGAAATGATGCTTCAATACGTCGTAAGCGTAACCCGTGTAAAGCCCAAGGCCCTCGTGATTGCAGATATGCCTTTCCTCTCCTACCAGACCAGTGTCCCGGATGCCGTGCGCAATGCAGGCCGGTTTCTCCAGGAGGCCGGCGCCCAGGCCGTGAAGCTCGAAGGCGCCCAGCGGGTCATCGAACAGGTAAAGGCTATTGTACGTGCCGATATCCCTGTGATGGGCCATCTGGGGCTCACTCCCCAGTCCATCCATGCCTTCGGCGGCTATAAAGTACAAGGCAGGGGGGAGGAAGCGGCCAAGCTCTTGAAGGAAAACGCGCTCCTGCTTCAGGATGCAGGGGTGTTTTCTCTCGTACTCGAATGTGTTCCCGCTGCCGTGGCCAAGGAGGTGAGCGAGGCGCTTTCCATACCCACCATCGGCATCGGCGCGGGTCCCGATTGCGATGGCCAGGTACTGGTGATCCAGGACCTGCTGGGCATGAATAAAGAGTTCAAACCCAAGTTCGTCAAGCGTTACGCTTTTCTGTTTGATACCATCAAGGACGCTGTGAACACCTATGCCAAAGAGGTGAGGAGTAGGGCTTACCCGGATGAAGAGCACTGTTTCAAGAGCTAGGAGATTAGGAGTGATGGAAGTCATCACCACGATCCACGACATGAAGGCCTATGTGAAGGCCGTCAAGCAGCGTGGAGAGACCATCTGCCTCGTGCCCACCATGGGCTACCTGCACAAGGGCCACCTTGACCTCATGCGTGTGGGCAAGACCCTGGCCGACCATCTTGTCATCAGCATCTTTGTAAATCCCACCCAGTTCGGGCCCACGGAAGACCTTGCCAAGTATCCCCGCGATTTCGAGCGTGACAGGCAGCTTTCAGAAGGAGTCGGAGTTGAATGCATCTTTTTCCCCGATGCAGCCCTGATGTACCCCAAAGGCTATGCCACCTATGTAAACGTAGAGGGTATCACCAATGGGCTCTGTGGGGCCGCCCGGCCTACCCATTTCAGGGGTGTGACCACCGTGGTGGCAAAGCTTTTCAACATCATCGAACCCAATGTCGCTGTCTTTGGTGAGAAAGACTACCAGCAGCTAACCGTAATCAGGCGCATGGTGGATGACCTCAATATGAGCGTGAAGGTCATTGCCCATCCCACAGTCCGGGAAGAAGACGGCCTGGCCATGAGCTCGCGGAACAAGTACTTAAGCCCTGAACAGCGCTTAAACGCCCTTGTGCTCAGCAAGGCGCTGATCATGGCTAAGGATCTTGTGAAGAAGGGCGAGAGCGATGCTTCAAAGATCAGGCAGATGGCCCTGGACATGATTTCATCTACTCCCGATGCGGCCATTGACTATGTGGAGATCGTACACCCGGACACCCTGGAATGCATGAGCCATATCGACACGAAAGCTGTTATGGCACTTGCCGTGAGGGTAGGGAACACTAGACTCATCGATAATATGGAGCTGAAACGGTAGTAACTTAAGATTTGTAAGTGCATGTCATTGCGAGCGTAGGGAAGCAATCCCTCTGATTGCTTCGCAGGCATTCTTCCTCGATGCATCCTTGCAATGACTTAGGCTATTGGGCAAAGGTCATGATGATAACTTATGAAAGAAATTAATGTTTCAGAACCTTGTTGCCGAAGAAAGGGATAAACACTTGCTTTCAGGCCGGTACCCGGTCATGGAAGCAGGAAAATACTTATTTTAGAGGGGGATGAAGTATGACGAAGTCGGAATTGGTTGATGCAATTGCAAAGAAGACAGGCAAGTCAAAGGTAGCATCGGCAACAGTGGTGGATGCCATTCTCGACGCTATCAAGGCCGCTCTGAAGAAGGGCGAGAAGGTTACCTTGGTGGGATTCGGTACATTCGAGGTTGCCAAGAGGGCGGCACGCGAAGGGATCAACCCGCGCACACAGAAGAAGATCAAGATCAAGGCAAGTAAGGTTCCTCGTTTCAAGGCAGGCAAGGCCCTGAAGGAAACAGTCAACAAGGGCAGGTAACTCAATAAGCCAGTAAGAAGAGGGCGTTTCATCTTCGCTGAGCAGGATACGATCCGCTCAGAGAAGGGAAACGTCCCTTTTTTTTAAGCAGGATTCAGGAGTCGGTATACACGAATTAAAACCTTTTTCCATAAAATATCCATTGTCGCGCTCTAGCGGCACCAATGAATCTTCCCTACCTATTCACTAGTCACTATTCACTCAGCTCAATTGCCTCACGGTGATACGCAGCTTCCAGCTTACGGACCTTCTTCAGCTGTTCGAGAACGGCGCTGAAATCGGGCATGGTCTGTTCGGATACATACTTGAGACTGAGAGCCAGCTCGGTCCAGGCATGGCCTATCTCGCGCATGTTCATGGAAAGGCCCCGGGATGAGATCTCAGGAACATAGGCGTGGGCTTCCTGGAGAAAGTCCGCATACATGAGGCGAAAGCCCCCACCGCCGGTGCCGCGCCGCTCAATGACTTGGTAGGCAAAGCGGGCCGTCCACTGCCGGTCGGGATACTGCGGCCAGTCAACAAGTTCTCTCATCCATTTTCCAAGGCCTATAATGCCTTGGAAGTCATAGCCATCCGAGAGGATCACGCGGCTGTTATGGGCAACGGCCCTGCGGATCACATCCGGCATGTCTGAAGGCATGATCAGTCTTTCCGGGGCAAACTGATTACCCTCCATGGTGAAAAATCCGCCCTTTGCATAAAGCGCCTTGCGCATGTTTTCAAATGGGACTGACAGGAGCACCTCACGTTCAGTATCCGTGATGAGGAATTCACCTCCGGATGAGTCATATCCCCATATCGTGATGTCATGGCCCGGAAAGTGTGTGCTGGAGTTATAGTAGGGGAGATGGTAGATGTCGGTCTGAACGATGGATGGCAGGCCGTTATCCAGGCTCCTGCACAGTGCCTTTTCAGCCTGAAGGGGGTCTTTGTATTGCTGCCAGGAAAAGGGGATGCCCATCCGGTTGAAGAACTGGGCCTCGATGTCTGCCGAGCGTACGTGGATCATCCTGCTGGGCTGTATACCCGGGTAGCTCAGGTACCAGATCCCAAGCCCCGCGCCTATTCCGAAGCACATGGCCTCGCTGAAGCCGATGCCGTGAAAATTGACCATGTTGCAGATCGCAGTGCTGGCGCAATGTCTACCCGGATGATGCCCGACAGGGATGAGGATATGATTCATGACCTCATGATTGTACACGTGCAATCAATCGGGTTCAACTGTTGCTGTTTTGTGAAAAACCGAGCTTCTCAATGGTCTCGATAAGTAAGTACTTTCGGATCGGTTTATGGAGGATAGCTTCACACATTGCCGTAATGTCGGCATACTCTGTTTCAATATTGCTTAACCCCGTGGTCATGATGACCATCACCCTTTTCCCAAGATAGCCGCCTTTTTCTTTCTCGATTTCCCTTATACGGGTTAACGCGGTGTGTCCATCTAATTTAGGCATTATGAAGTCCATGCAGATCAGGTCGAATGGCGCGCCCTGATCGATGGCGGAGCTGAAGGCATCGATCGCCTCGTTACCATCCAGGCACAGGTGCACTTCTCCATAGGGCGATAAGATCTTTTGCAGGATGATCCTGCTCGTCAATTCATCTTCAACAATGAGTGCTTTCATTGGCGTTGTTCTTCCTTTCCAATCCATCCGCTCTTTTCGGCAGCAATCTTGAAAAGATCAAATTGACGAAGAAGCTCCGGCATCAAAATGGCGGCAGCCCCCATGTCACCAGCCTTGCCTGCCGTCTCGATCTTGAATGCAATTTCTTGCATTGCCACCCCCCCTGCATTACCCGATGCTCCCTTGATGGTATGCGCATGCAGCCCTATTCCAGGAGTATCCGCCTTCTCAAGCGCAACTCTTAATTGAGAGACAGTGTTCGGAATGTCTTGGAAGAAGGCGCTGAGTACTGTTCGCACCAGTTCTTCATCACCATCAAACCTGTCTAGGAGATCTGCAGTATCAAAGACAGGCTCTGCATTGAGGGCAGACTCAAGTTCTATCACAGGCGAAGGCCTGCCTGGAACAGGAAGAACAAGATTTTTCTGCTCCCTGTCTGATGATTTTGCGTCAAGACTGCCCAGCCATTTCTTGAGCATATCGGCGATGTCTGAGGAACGGATGGGTTTTGAGAGGTAATCATCCATACCGGCTGCCAGGCACTTTTCGCGATCGCCTTTCATGGCATGCGCAGTCATGGCAATAATGGGGACAGAGTGGTTCATAACACCGGAATGAGAATCGCGGATGATGGAGGTCGTCTCGAAGCCATCCATGCCGGGCATCTGGCAGTCCATGAAAACAAGGTCATAGTGCGAGGTTTCCAGGGCCTTTATGGCCTCAATCCCATTGTGAGCGACAGACGTTTGATATCCCAGGTTCTCCAGGATGCCCATGGCCACCAGCTGGTTCGTATGGTTATCCTCCACCAGGAGTATGCGCACCCTCCGGCGTTTTTCCTCGCTTATACTATGGCGTGTTACGAGCGGCCAGGGGCTGCCTTGTTGCACGCTTTCATTCTGTATGCCCAGGACCGTTGTTAGGCAGTCAAATAGTTGTGATTGTTTAACCGGCTTGGTGAGATAGGCATCGAATCCGGCTTCTTTCAATCTTGATGCCTCGCCTCTTTGGGCAAGAGAAGAGAGCATTACGAGAGACGTGTCCTTGATGAGCGGGTCTTTCCTTATGTTGCGGCCGAGTTCTTCCCCGCTCATGCCCTTCAGGATGGCATCTAAGATAGCCACACGGAATGGATCGCCCTTTTGATGGGCCCCTTTGAGCAGTATAAGGGCTTCCTCTCCACCCGATGCCTCTTCATAACGCACACCCCAGGTGTCGCAGAGGAGTGACAGGACAGCCCTGTTGGTGGCATTGTCGTCAACAATGAGTACATGCTGGCCTGATATCCCCTCAAGCATTTTCGGCCACGCCGGGGCTACCCACGGCTGCTTCATGAACATTGCCGTGAAGGTGAAGGTAGCGCCCAGCCCCGCAGTGCTCTCAACTGAAATTGTGCCGCCCATCATCTCAACGAGCCGTTTGGAAATGGCAAGACCGAGGCCTGTCCCGCCGTACTTGCGCGTGGTCGACGTATCCACCTGGGTAAAGGCGCTGAATAGAATGGGGATCTTGTCGGAAGGGATGCCGATACCGGTATCGGAAATGGAAAATTTGAGTGATACGGATTCATCTCTTTCTTCGATCAGGCCAACCATTATTGCCACTTCACCCTGGTCGGTAAACTTCAATGCATTCCCCGAGAGGTTCATGATGATCTGGCGAAGCCTGCCGGGGTCACCGCGCAGGCGGGTCGGCACTTCGGGCTCGATGAGACAGGAGAGCTCTATGTCTTTCTCAGCAGCGCGGACTGACAGCAAATCGGCCAGGTCCTCAATTGTCACACGCAGGTCAAAGTCAATGACTTCAAGGTCGAGCTTGTCAGCCTCAATTTTTGAGAAGTCCAGGATATCGTTGATGAGGTTAATGAGTGCATCACCGCTTTTCCTGATGATATCGGCATACTGGACCTGCTTGGCATTAAGGTCGGTTCCCAGCAGGAGTTCACTCATACCGAGGATGCCGTTCATCGGGGTGCGGATCTCATGGCTCATGTTGGCCAGAAACTCGCTTTTGGCTTTGTTTGCCGTCTCGGCCTTGATAGTCATCTCGATACCGAGAAGATTGGCCTGTTCCAGAAGCTTGTTGGTTTTTTCCAGTTCCTCCTTGGATTGGAGCAAGGCCTCTTCTGCCCGTTTCCTGGCCGTGATATCGATGAAGCTCTCCAGCAGATATGCCTTCCCTCCGATGGAGACATTTATCACGGTCTTGAGGATGGGGATCCTCCTTCCATCAAGGGTCAGCAATGTACGTTCATCATTATCAACAGTCTGCTCGAGGTCGGTAATGGGGCATTCTCCTTTAACGGCAGGGCAGATTTGATCATGGCATATACGTCCTGTCATCTGTTCAGGGGTTGTGCCGCACAGATCCGCTGCCATCTTGTTCGTGCTTATTATGGTATGTGTTGCTGGATCTATCAGGATGATTCCGGCCTGGACGTGGTCGAACACCGCATGGAGGCGTTCTTCACTCTCCTTGAGGGCATCCTCGGCCTGTTTCTTCTCGGTGATGTCACGGGCAACAACACGGAAACCTGTGACGGTATCTGTATCATTATCAAAGATAAGACTCACACTCTGCCAGAGCCAGACCTCGCGGCCGTCCTTGGTGATCATGGGGATTTCATGGGATATGGTCGGGATCTTTTTTACAAACTGCCGGCCCACCAGCCTTGCAAGTTCATTGTGATATCGCTTCGGGATAAAATCCATATAGTGTTTGCCGATGAACTCGTTGATGGAGTATCCGCAGTTCTTCTCAGCCGCAGGATTGAGGTACCGGAAGTACCCCGAGGCATCGGTCTCATAGATTATGTCGCTGGCATTTTCCACGAGCTGGCGATACTGTTCCTCGCTTTTTCTTAAGGCATCCTCTGCCCGTCTTATTTCCGTGATATCGCGGGCTACTGCATGGAACCCCAAGGGGGTATCGCCATCGCGGAGAAGCTTTATATTCTGCCCGATCCAGACCTCGCCCCCGTCTTTTCTTATAAGGGCAGCCTCGAAATAAATACTTGGGGTTTTTTTCACGAACTGACGGCCTGTTGCCCTGGCAAATTCTTTATGGAAATCGGACCGGATAAAATCCAGGTAGTGTTTTCCCACACATTCATCGGTTGTGTAACCTATGAGTCTCTCGCAGGCAGGATTGATGAATTGGATATATCCCGAAGCATCGGTCTCAACAATTACATCACTGGCGTTTTCCACCAGCTGCCGATACTGCTCCTCGCTCCTCCTGCGGTCCTGTTCAATCTTTTTGCGCAACGTGATGTCCGTAAAGGTCCCGACCATCCGGATAGGCGCCCCTTCAGCATCCTTTTCCACTACCTTGCCCCGGTCCAGGATGTACCGGTATTCACCCGTCGCTGTTTTCAGGCGGGCCTCACATTCGTAAATGGGTGTTCTCCCCAGAAGGTATGCTTCAAGGGACTCCGTTACAACGGGAAGGTCATCGGGATGGATGATGCTTTTCCGGATATCACCGAGCAAGGGGATCTCTTCAAAGGAATAACCCAGCGTTGCCACCCAATGCTTGTTGTAATCGATCTTGCCTGTCCTTATGTCCCAGTCCCATACACCTTCGCTCATTGCGTCCATGGCATAGCGCAACCTTTGCTCGGACTGAACGACCTTGAGATGGTAGAGCCTTGATCTCCTGCGATCTATGGCAAAGGCCAACACAAGCAGTGTTATGATCATTGTCGCAAGGATGGGCTGCCTCCTGGCTGCATAGATTTTTCTCATCCAGGTCGATGCGTTGACATCAATCCCAAGAACGGCGAGGACTTTGCCCGATTGTGGATCTTTGACCGGTATGGAGGTGCTTATCCAGGTTCCCCATTCATCACTCAAGGGACCTTCCGTGATCTCATTACCCGGATCGAATGTCTGCAAGAATTCATCCTTGGATTCTTCATAGGGCTGGCCCGGAGGGGAATAGTCTTTCGAATCAGGAAGCTCTGAGTCTGCGTAGAAAAAGACTTTCTTGCCTTTCCTCCCCATGAGATAGACAAAACGATACAAAGGATTGGCGCTGTGAATACCCATGAGATGTGATTTTATATGTATGTATCCAGGTATGGCGAGGTCCTCGGAACTGCCGGTAAGCGTTAACAGAGCGGGTATGTCAATGGCCTTTGAAGCTATGCGTGCCTGGGTAAGGATAATTTTGCGCTGGGTATTATCTTCAAGTGTGCCTGTCCACTCAGTGAATAACCAACCTGCAACCAAAACAAATCCAATTGCCCATACAAACCATTTCGTGACCGGCAGATGTTTTTCTGTTTGTTCAGAATTCTCGCTCAGCGATGAGAAGAATAGGGTGAATGCTATGAACATGACAAACGAGGATATGGCAAGACCAAGGTGGAGAATAAATGTTAAGATGCCATTATAGGCATCCGGTATGAATAAAGTGACAAAGGAGAAGCCTGTATCCGACCCGATGATGATTATAATAAGGGTATAGGTGAGCAGGCATATGCTCGCCAGACCAAGCCGTTTCCCGGCCGGGGTTTCCAGCCCTGTACTCCTTTCCTTCCAGAGAATGAGGGCCGCCAGGAAGCCTGAGGGCAGTGCAAAAGCGAGGTAACAGGCTGCCTCAAAACAGCTCAAAGAGAATATTCCGGATACCATGACCGGAATGAGTAGTGCTATATATATCAATATTCCAGGATTATGGCCTGCCTGGATTCTCATGGAGCGGCGGGAGAACTCGGCCAGGGCAAGGAAAGAGAGTATATAAATTACCGGTTGAGCCGCCTGTAACACAATCGTGTCGGGAAGGCTCAGTGAAAGCATGGTCAGGAGACAGTATATGCTCTGGAGCAGTCCGAACATAGCCGGCCATATCCAAGGCAGCCTGCCTTTGTGCTCAATGGAAAGGAAGAGAAACACAATCCCGGTGGTCATCAGTGAAAAGGCAGTTATGAAGGCAAGGTAGTCTATTTGATGTGTGAGGAAGGAATAGATCATCCCTATAGTTCTCTCATTTTTTCTTTGGTCGGCAACATCGCTCTATCCTTCATCGAGTGTACAGTGATCCCCCGAAATGGTCTCTTAACGGAATTATCGTTATTTTTAGGGGGGTAACTTGAGATGATATTAAAGATCTTATGGGATTAGCTCAGTGAGTCTAGAAAACTTTTAACCATTACGGAAACTTGCACGTAGTCTGTAAGAAAAGCGTCATGGCCGTGGTCGGTTTCAATCTCGGTATATGAAACCCGCACGTTCAACCCGGAGAAGAATCGAACAATGTCTTGAGCCTGCTGAGATGGATAGAGCCAGTCCGAGGTAAATGAGATAACGAGGCCTTTCTTTTTCCTCAATGTGTCCAGACCCTTTCCCCGGGCACGATTATCCCCCCTGAACCGTGTGGTGCCGCTGATGGAGGAGACAAGATCAAAGTTGTCGATGGCTGAGGTAATGTAAAGGTAGCTGTTTGCATCGAACCTACGGACAAAGGAAATGCCCTGATAGTCCAGGTAGTGCTCCACCTCGAAAGAAGGTCTGAAAACAGCTTTAGAATCTTTACCCTTACGGAGTCTGCCGAACTTTTCCTGCATCATCTTCTCCGAAATATAGGTAATGTGGCCGATCATCCGTGCCACTGAAAGCCCGCCCTCCGGCGGGACCTCATTATAATAGTTCCCCCCGTTCCACCTCGGGTCCGCCATGATAGCCCTTCTGCCCACTTCATTAAAGGCGATCTGTTGTGCGGAATGCCGCATGGTTGATGCTATGCAGATAAATGAGTCAAAGATAGAGGGGTAGTCGCAAAAGAACTGCATGGTCTGCATTCCGCCCATGGAGCCTCCCACGATACTCTTGAGACGTTCAATGCCGAGATGTCCGAGAAGAAGCCGCTGCACCTCCACCATATCACGCATGGTGACCGGCGGGAATGTCAGCGCATAGGGCATGCCCGTAGCCGGGTTGACTGAGGAAGGGCCGGTGGTGCCATTGCAGCCGCTGATGACATTGGAGCAGATCACGAAGTATTTGTCCGTATCAAAGGCCTTGCCCGGACCGATCATGACATCCCACCACCCCGGTTTTGTCTCTCCCTTGTGATAGAATGCAGCATGGGAGTTTCCTGAAAGGGCATGCTCGATGAGGATGGCATTATCTCTTGCCTCATTAAGCTTTCCATAGGCCTCGTATGCGATATCCAGGCCTGGAAGCATTTCGCCGGACTCCAACCTGAAGGGCCTGTCGATGTGCAGAATGCTGGTCTCTACAATGTTCTCCACGCTTATTTACCACGTCCCAGCATGAAGATAGCCTCTTTTACAAGGAGGTTATCCAGGGGTGTCCTGGTTTTCATTACCGCGATGTCAAAGGGCAGGAAGAACCTGGCATCAAGCACTTCAACACCCATGTCATAAAGGAAACTTCTGAACTCGGAAAGACAGACGAACCGAATCACCGGTGTATCATGCCAACTGCCGGTGAGCCTCATCTCGTTGGTGATGCAGCCCTTAAGGAGAATCCTTACCCTGTTCTCCCAATAGCCGAAGTTGGACACCGAGATAACGGCGCACCTGCCCACCCTGAGCATTTCGTTGATCACGCTCACGGGCCGGTGGATCACCTGCAGGGTGGCGTTCAGGACAACGTAGTCAAAGCTGAGTTCGTCCCATTGGGAAAGCCCTCGGTCGATGTCCGCCTGGTAGACGCTGATGCCTTTACCCAGGCACTTCACGATCATATCCTGTGAAATCTCTACGCCGATGCCGTCCACCTGCTTCTTCTCAATGAGGTCGTTCAGCAGCGTGCCGTCTCCACAGCCCAGGTCCAACACCCGGCTGCGGGGTTGAATCCAGCCTTCTATGATATTATGAGTTTGTTCGGGAATTGTAAGCATAGCAAATACTTCCAGCGCCCTCCTTTAGAAACATATATTGATCATTTTCCCAGTTACATCAAGGCTTGGAATGGATCTTTACTATAATTGAAATCTTTTTGAAAGGTTCAGATGGCGCGGAAGAGTGCAGGTTGTCCCTCATCAACAAGCTCAGCCCTGCCTTCATCAATGAGCATTTCCAGGTGGACAAGGATCTCGGAGACGGCAAGGAATGCCTCGGATTCCTCGACGCCCGGAAATACATCGGGCATGATTCCATAGATTGAACTTACTTGCTTATTCAAGACGTGCCATATTTCTTCAGTTCGCTGCTCGTGATGCTTCCGATATCCCTCGATGAGTGTCCCCATGTGGTTGATATACTCTCCATGTGCAGGGAAGACATAGCTTACATCGAGATTTTCAAGCCTCTTAAGCGATTCCATATATGCCTGGAGGCTCTTGTAAGAGGGGTCTTTCAGGCGGGAACGGCTCACCTCGTGGAAAGGGTTGGGGGTGATATGTTTGAGGAGGTGATCACCGCTGAACAGGATGCGGCTGTGCCTTTCGTGCAGGCAGCAGCATCCCGGTGAATGACCGGGGGTGTGGATGACCGAAAGCTCGAAACCGTCTCCGCTGAAGATATCACCATCCTTCATGGGGATTGCATCATCCACAGGATCGCAGAGGTTTTTAAAAAAGAGAGAGCGTCGCTTCATCCGCTCTACTGTCTGTGCAGGCATGCCTACCTTTGCATAGAAACCTTCGGCTTCCTCACTCCACATGCCGTTTCTGATATAATCGCCTGCGAGCCTCCATAGGTCGTCTTCATGGATGTAACAGGGGATGTCATGACCGGATGCGCTGCGGACCTGGCCCACAAGGCCGAAGTGGTCGATATGGCCGTGGGTGATGATGATACGCTCCACGTCTTTCCAGGTGAGGCCTGTTTCATTCAACTGCTTCTCCAGGGTATAAAGCGAACCCGGAAATTTCGGGGCAGTGTCGATAAGGGTTACAGGCCCATTCCCCAGCACAAACATGTTGGAACAGATAAGATCGGGGAAGCCGGGAAGGGGAACCGTAAGGGCCCGGATGGATCCGGTTCTGGGGAAGCTGTTGTAATTCATCAGTTCCTTATTCACTAGTCACTTGCAAGTCACTGATCACTTGTAACTAAGCAACAGCCTTCACTTCCTTGACCTCGGGCACCTCTTTTTTGAGTACACGCTCGATGAGGGATTTCAGCGTCATGGTTGCCATGGGGCATCCGTTACATGCGCCCTTAAGCCGCACCTGGACAATACCGTCTGTAGTGACATCCACAAGCTCTACATCACCACCGTCACCCTTCAAAACGGTGCGGGTCTTTTCGAGCGCCTTTTCCACCTGTTCAAAACTCACGGACATGATCAACCTCCTAAAGGGGTTCATTTTTCATGACAGCCCGATAGTATTGATGGGCATGCATGGAAAAACGTTTCTTTTGTAGTTGATTGAATGGCACGAATCAAGACCCAATCGATGCAAGGCTGTTTTCATTGAGACGATCATCGTGCTATGACGTTGGACTTCAAGCCGACATTTTTAAGACAGGGGCTCATATGGGGGGATTTTTCAAAGAAAGATGGTCCGGCCAAGCGGGAATACGCGAGGTGCTTGTCTTGGCCTTCCCGCTCGTGCTCAGCACCGGGTCATGGTCCATCCAGCACTTCGTGGACCGGATGTTCCTCGCCTGGTACTCGCCCGAGGCCATTGCAGCCGCCATGCCTGCAGGTATTTTGAACTATACGGTCATGAGTTTCTTCATTGGAACTGCCAGTTATGTGAGTACATTCGTGGCTCAGTATCATGGTGCCGGTATGCCACACAGGATCGGCCCGGCACTGTGGCAAGGTAT
>Ga0187865_1000679_pt1 | contig 45256 bp, 34 predicted proteins | sample June2016WEW_11_1_2_FD_132989 | JGI IMG/M metagenome (GOLD analysis project Ga0187865, IMG submission 132989) | Peatland microbial communities from SPRUCE experiment site at the Marcell Experimental Forest, Minnesota, USA - June2016WEW_11_100 | ecosystem: Environmental > Terrestrial > Soil >...
CCGCGCCAAAGCGCGGATCGTTGCCCAGAAGTGTGCCGTGGTGGCGGCGTCGAGGCTGCGCGTCGGTTCGTCGAGCAAAAGCACGCTGGGGCGCTTGACCAGGGCGCGCGCGATCCCCAGTCGCTGGTACATGCCGCTGGAGAACTTCATGACCAGGGTGTCGGCCTGCTCTTCAAGGCCGGTATCGCGGAGAACCTCTTTAATCCTCCGCGCTCGCTCGCTGCGCGAGACTTCGTCGAGGGCGGCAAAGAACTCGAGGTTCTCGCGAGCGGAAAGACGAGGGAAGAACGAGCGCTCCGCGGCGACGGCGATGCCGACTTGCCGCCGGACTTCACCGGCATCGTGCCGCGCATCGAAGCCGCCCACGCGCACCGATCCCGCATCGGGCAGGAGCATGGTCGAGATCAGCTTGAGGGCCGTGGTTTTTCCGCTGCCGTTCGGGCCGAGCAGCACTAAGACCTCGGCGCGGCCTGCCGAGAAAGAAACGTCTTTCAAGGCAATGGTTTCGCCGCCCCGCTCTCTTCCAAGCCAATTGAACAGAGCTGGACGATGGCGAAATATCTTGCGGACGGATTCGAAAACGACTTGGTCCATGAAAGTGCGAACGGCGAAAGCGCGAACGACGAATTGCGGCTTGCGACTTGCGACTTGCGAACGACGCTTCGGGCGCGCGCCGAAGACTCTGTATTATAGTGGCGATTCGCGATCCTAATTGATTCCAACTTGCGGCCGCTTGTCTATCCGTTCGTAGTGCGGGTCAGATTCGTATCAGGGCATGCCTTTAGGCATGCCGCAAGCGCTCTAACATTGACGCGCCTTTAGGCGCTGGATTTCGAAGGTTGGTACCATCGCGGTTGTGGCCCCCGGGCGCTTTCATGACCAAACTCTTGCCTTCGTCTCCCATGTCGAGCACTGCGCCGCAGAGAGAATACGGATTTGACCTCCTGTGCGCATTGGCTGGCACGGAGCTGGCTCCGGAGCGCCTCGATCGCATCGCGAACTGGAATCGCTCAGCGCTCGACTGGAACGAACTCCTTCGCCTGGCGGAGCACCATGGAGTTCTTCCGCTCGCGGCGCGCAACCTGATCGAACATGGTCGCGGCCTTCCACCGGAAATCGAGCGCTCGCTGCGATCTGCCTATGAAGCAAACCTGCGGCGCAGCATGTGGTTCACCGCCGAACTGGCACGCATCATGCGGCACTTCGAGCGCAGGCAGGTGCGGGCGGTTCCGTACAAAGGGCCGGTGCTGGCACAGTCGCTTTACCGCGATCTCGGCTTGCGAAGTTTTTCGGATCTCGACTTCCTGATCTCTCCCGCGGACTTCAAGCCGGCGAAGCAGGCTCTTGCCGAAATCGGATATCGCCCTGCTGCGGATCTTGTCCCGGCCGTCGAGCGATTCTGGCTGCGCAAAGGCTACGAGCGCTCGTTTGATAGCGCAGCGGGAAAGAACCTGGTCGAACTACAGTGGGCGTTGCTGCCGCATTTCTACGGGGTTGATCTCAGCGTGGAGCATCTGCTGGCGCGCGCGGGCCGGACTGTCGTCGGAGGGTGCGCAGTGCCTTGCCTGTCTGCCGAAGATTCGCTGTTGGTGCTGTGCCTGCACGCCGCCAAGCATCTTTGGACGCGGCTGATCTGGCTTGCGGACATTGCGGAGACTTTGCGAACCCAGACCCTCAACTACTCGCTGGTGTTCTCCCAGGCGCGCGCTCTGGGAATCGCTCGCATTCTCGGCGTAAGTTTCTGGCTGGTGAAGAACGTGCTTCGGGCGAAGCTTCCCCAGCCCGCGGAAGAAATGATTGCGGCCGATCCTCGAGTGCCCACTCTTGGCAGCGAATTCGCGGAACGTCTCGCTCGCGGTGCGCGCTATGATTTCGAATCCACGGAATACTTCCGCCTGATCCTGAAACTGCGCGAGCGACGCGGCGACCGCTGGCGATATCTGTGGCGGCTGGTCTGGACGCCGGGAACGGGAGATGTTGCAGCGGTGCGATTGCCGGAAGCGCTTTTTCCTCTTTATCGAATCGTGCGGATTGGCCGATTGATGCGGAAACTAATTCGGTGACGGAAAAATTAATTTCATGAATTGTCATCCCGAGCGAAGCGAGGGATCTGCAGTCCGCCGCAAAATGCAGATCCCTCGCTTTGCTCGGGATGACAAAATCTGGAGAGTTGGGAGTTGAAGAACGGGCTATCAGTTTCGCCACGCTAGTGCGTTTCGCCGTCGCCGGGCGCGATGTCTGGAGTGTCGACTTTTTTCTGCGCGATGTCTGAGTTCCGGGGAGCCGGTGCGGGCTGGAATTCGCCGGGATCTTTGCCGGCCAGGGCGACGTTCATGAACTGCATCCAGATTGGCAGGGCGGCGTGGGCCCCGGTTTCTTTCTCGCCGAGCGCTTTTTTTTCGTCGTAGCCGATCCAGACGCCGCAGGTGAGCGACGGAGAAAAGCCCACGAACCAGGCGTCGGTGAAATCGTTGGTCGTTCCCGTCTTGCCCGCCAGCGGATAAGGCATTTTGGCGGCGGCGGCCGCGGTGCCATGGAGCACAACTTCCCGCAGCATGGATGTCATGACGCGGGCGGTGCGCGAACTGACAACGTCTTTGATGTCGGAAAAATCTTCTTCCAGAACGCGGCCTTCGTAGTCGGTCACCTTGGTGATGTAGCGCGGAGCGACGCGCACGCCATCGTTGGGAAACACGCTGAAGGCTGAGGTCTGCTCGATAGGCGTGATTTCCGCCGAGCCCAGAGCCACCGGAAGATATGCGGGAATGTTTGACGTAATGCCGAAGCGGTGCGCGTAGTCGATCACCGTCTTAATGCCGATGCGGTCGGCAAGCTTGAGCGCGGGAATGTTTCTGGACTGGGCGAGAGCGCGGCGCAGCGTGATCGTGCCCTCAAATTTGCCGTCGTAGTTATGCGGCGAATAAGCGCCGGACGCAGTTTGAAAAGTTACCGGCGCGTCCAGAATGGTGTCGTCGGGGCTGCCGCCCTGGTCGATCACGGCGGTATAGACGTATGGTTTGAAAGAAGACCCGACCTGGCGCAGCGCCTGCGTGGCGCGGTTGAACTTGGAGACGTTGAAGTCGCGGCCGCCGACCATGGCCTTGATCTCTCCGGTCGCATTATCGATGGCGACGAGCGCTCCTTCGGCCCCTGAATCCTGCTCCAGACTGACGCGCGATTTTCCGCCCGCATCCAGCGAAAGCACTTTGATATAGACGACGTCACCGGCGTGGAGAATGTCGGGCAGCTTGAGCTTGAGCTTCGTCCAGGCCACATCGGCCTGCACGAGCGTGGCCTTGCGCTGCCCGAAGCGGACTTCGGCGGCGCCGGGCGAGACTTGTGTGACCAGCGCGTGCATGTATCCGTTGATTTCGGGCTCATCATCCCAATCCGGATCTGCGTATTTGTCGAGCTTTTGACCTTGGGCAATTACGTTCAGGAGTTTGCCGTGCCAACCATGCCGGCGCTCGTAGGCGGCGAGGCCGTCGAGCAGCGCCTGGCGCGCGGACTTCTGCAGATCCATATCGAGCGATGTGTAAACGCGCAGCCCGCCTTCGTGAACCTGGTCGCTGCCATACTTCGCTTCGAGGTAGCGCCGGATTTCTTCCACATAGTGCGGAGCCAGCGAATTCGGATCTTTCTGCAGGTCGAGCAGGATCGGCTTGCTCTTCGCATCCGCAGCCTGGGCGGCGGTGATCTTGCCGTCCTCAAGCATGGCGTTGAGCACGAGGTTGCGCCGCTTGAGGGCGCGTTCGGGGTGGTTGACCGGCGAGTAATATTGCGGCGCCTTGGGCAGTCCCGCGAGCAGCGCGGCTTCTTCGAGCTTTAGTTGCCGGGCAGGTTTGCTGAAATAGTATCGCGAGGCGGCCTCATAGCCGTAGGCGCCGTGGCCGAGGAATATCTGGTTGGCGTAGAGCGTGAAGATCTGCGGCTTGGTGAACCGGCGCTCGATCTGGATGGCGAGCAGCGCCTCCTGCACCTTGCGATAAAACGAGCGGTCGGGAGAGAGAAACAGATTGCGGGCGAGTTGCATGGTGAGCGTGGACGCTCCCTGCACTTTCCCGCCGGATTCGATATCGCGATACGCCGCGCCTACGATGCGCCAGATGTTGATGCCGGAGTGCCGGTAGAAATCCTTGTCTTCGATCGAGACCAGCGCATTGCGGAGAACCTCCGGATAATCGTCATAGGTGGCAATGACGCGGCGCTGTAGGGCAAAGGTGCCGATGACTCGCCCTTGTCCGTCATAGAGTTCGGTGACGGAGCTGGGACGGTAACGTTCGAGTTGTTCAACCTGCGGCAGGTCTGTCGAGTAGACCAGAAGCAGCCCAGCGGCCGCGCCCACCGCGGCGGAGAGCAGGACGAACAATCCGAACAGGACGAGTCCGACTAACTTCCGCCCGGCAATTTCTATCGTCAGCAAGGGCCAAGTTTCAAGGTTCCAAAGTTTCAACGTTTCAATGTTAACGCAAAAGAGCAGGTTTCAAGGTTTCAGAGTTTCAAGGTTTCAATGTAACCGGAAGCATCAGGTATTGCGCTCAAGTCTTCTGAGTAACAAAAAAATCGCCCGCCAAGGCGAGCGATCCGAAACTTTGAAACCTTGAAACCTTTATCCTTTCGATTCCCGGTTCTTCAACACTTCCAGCGCCTTGTTCAGTTGCTCGTCTATCTGGTTCTTCGGCTTTTCGTCTTTCTTCTCGCCGGGCTTTTCGCCGGGAGCTGCCTGCTGATCTTCGTCGGGTAATCCACCGTCATCGTCGGCAGTGTCAGCGATCAGGACGTTCGGTGTGACGGCCGCATCCTGAATTGCTTTTCCGCTCGGCGAGTAGTACTTGGCGACCGAAAGAATCAGGGCGGAGTTGTCCTGCATCTCGATCAGTTTTTGCACCGAGCCGTCGCCGAAGGTTTTGTCTCCGACCACGTCGCCACGAGCGTTCTCAAGGATGGCGGCGGCCACAATCTCGGCTGGACCCGCCGTGCCACGATTCACCAGCACGGCCACGGGAAGCTTGGTGATGTCCTTGGCGGGGTCGGCGTTGAAAGCCTCGCGAGGATACTTCTGCCCCTGCAGATAAGTGATGGTGCCATGGTCAAGGAAAAGATTGGCGGTGGCGACGCCCTCAGACTCCGCGCCACTGGCGGAGTTGCGCAGATCGAGTACGAGCTTCTTCGCTCCCTGTTTCTGCAGGTCGCGAATCTTGCCGGCGATCTCCTCCGACTTGCCTTCGGGGAACGCGTCCACCTTGATGTAGCCGACATTGTCCGCGAGCATTTTCTCGCCAGCGGGCGGGATGGTGACCACGTCACGCGTGATCACAATCTTCTGCGGTTCGGCGCGCCGTGGCCGGACCACCGCCACGGTAATCGTAGATCCGATCTCCCCGGAAAGGATGCCGTGAATCTCAGCCAGCGACATTTCGTGCGTGCTCCTGCCCTCGATGGACTCGATGATGTCGGAGTTCTCGATACCGGCCTTGTCCGCCGGGCCTCCGGGAATCACTGCGACCACAGCCGCGTATCCGAAGCGCTTCGAGACGGTGGCGCCGATATCCGCCTTGCCGTCGGTCTTCATCGTCTTGTAGTGCTTGTACTCGGCAGCCGACAGGTAGCTGGAATTGGCGTCGAGCGACTCCAGCAGACCGTGCAGCGCGCCCTCGGTGACGCCAGCGATGTTGGGCTCTTCAACGTATTCGAGGCGGATGCGGGACAGCACTTCGCTGTAAACCGACAACTGGCGATACGCGCCCTCATTCGAAGATGCGCGAACGTTGACAAAACCGCCAACGATGGTGAACAGCAGAATGGCCAGCGAACTGGCAATAATTGTGACTTTCAACTTCGTCGACATAATTTGATCTTCGCTCTTTAGCTTTTTTGATCTGGTGATCGGGCTTCCCCGAGGAACGTTGTTTCATTATAGACGGTTTGATGCACAGATCGGAGAGCAAGCTTTGCAGGGGCAAAGTCGTGGGTAACGTGAGAAGGGCTGCATCGTCCCAAAGGCATGCACGGGTTTGGTGCTGGGATGGGATGGGATGGGATGCTCCTCCCCTGTCTATTAGAATCATGGATTTAGCAGCCCGTGGCGAAGCTCGCGAGGCCGCGCGAGCTGCGCTCGCCTCGGACGGGCGAGGGCGCCCGTCCCCACACGACCTCGCCCGTCGCTCCACAAGCTCCGCTTACTTTTCCAGCAGGGCGGCAAGTTCCTCGTGGCCTTTTTCTCTCGCTACCATGGCCGGGGTCTTGCCCTCGTGGTTGGCTAGTTTGGGATCGGCGTGGTGCTTGAGCATTAGTTCCACCATCGGGCGATCTCCGTTCTGGGCGGCGGCGTGAATCGGAACCCAACCTCCTTGCTGACGGGCGTTGACGGGGGCTCCGTGTTCGAGCAGAAGGCGGGCGGCCTCGAGGTTACGGGCTGAAGCGGCGGAGTGCAGCGGCATAACCTGCATGGGATTCGCGGCCACGGCATCGACCGCCGCTCCGCTTTCGATCAGCAGACGGGCGGCTTCAGGCTGGCCGAAAAAACAGGCGAAGTGCAGGGCCGTGAAGCCGTCTTTCGAGCGAGAGTTGATGGCGGAAGCATCGCGCAGGCCCGCTTCGTCGAGACAGGTCTTGAGGCGATCGAGACGGCCGAGCGAGGTGGCTTCGAAAATATCCAGCGCCTTTTTCTTACTCGCGATTAGGTCCGCAAGGTCGCGGCGGCCGCGATAGAGGGAATGCATGAGCAGGCTGACGCCGGTGGAGTCGCGAGTGTTGGCGGCGGCGGGATCCCCTTCGAGAAGGCGGCGAAGGCCATCGCTATCTCCGGCCTGCAGAAGCTCGAAAGCGCGATGGGAGTCTTCCACGAGTGTTTCCTCCACCGCTATGGCTGGTCGGCCACCGGATTGCGCAACTGGCCGATGCCTTCGATCGATACTTCGATGGCATCGCCGGCGACTACCGGTCCGACGCCCTCGGGCGTGCCGGTGGCGATCAGGTCGCCGGGTTCGAGGGTCATGATTTGCGAAATGTAACGGATGACGACCTCGAGCGGGAAAATGAAATCTCGCGTGTTGCCGGACTGCCGCACATCGCCATTCACGCGGGTTTCGACCTGGACGCCGGCCCAGGGATCGAGGCCGTCAGTGACGAGGGGACCGACGGGGCAGAAAGTATCGAAGCCTTTGGCGCGGGCCCACTGACCGTCTTTCTTCTGCAGATCGCGGGCGGTGAAATCATTGACGCAGGTGTAGCCGAGGATGTAGGGGCGTACGTCTTCGCTGGCGGCGAGCTGGCGGCAGCGCCGGGCGATCACGACGCCCAATTCACCCTCGTAGTCGGTGCGCGCGGAAATTTTGGGCCGCAGAATCGTTCCGCCCGGCGGCAGCAGGGAAGAGGGCGGCTTGAAAAATAGCAGCGGCTCCTGCGGAACTTCGTGGCCGAGTTCGGCGGCGTGCTCGCGATAGTTGCGGCCGACGCAGACGATTTTCGAAGGCTGCACCGGCGGCAGCAGAGATGCCTGTGCGAGCGGGATGCGATCCATGCGGCGGCTGGGAAGGCCTTCGACGTCGCCGTCGCTATCCTGCGGAGGCTGGAGGAGCAGACGAGTGATTTCGTCGCTGCCCGCGACAGACTCGACCAGGCCGTAGTGGGCGGAACCGTTGAGGTCAAATCGGCAGTATTTCATCTGAGCAATATCTAAACACAAAGGACGGACAGATCACGAAGAAAAATCTGCGCTTGTCGCAGGCATCCTGCTGGTCATGGATGCGTCGGAGTTGGGCCGAGCTGCGCTCGGCTTGGACGGGCGAGGCGCCCGTCCCCACACGAGCTACGGGACGGGCTCGCTGGTCTCCTCGGAACGCTGGCTTTCGTTGCCACGCACGTCCACTGCGGAAACTGAGTAGGTATAGGTTTTTCCGGAGGCGACCGCGCTATCGCGATACGACGGCGATTTCACCAGCTCGGAATTCAGCTTGATTGGGGAGCCATTGGCTTCGCTGCGATAGACGTTGTATCCCGCGAGATCGGCGTTCGTGACCGGCGCCCAGATGAGATCGATGAATGGTTTTTGTCCCTCGCCCGAGTACGCGGCTTGCAAGCCGGCGGGTACGGAGGGCGGAAAGACATCGTGGGCGATGACGCGCTGGGGCGGAGTGTCGTCTCCCTCAACCTGCACTTCGCTGTCGGATCGCTTGACGATGCTCACGACGGTGATTCGGTAGAGGTAGGTCTTTTCCCATTCGAAGCCGGAGTCTGTGAAATGCGCGGGGCCAGGTTCGCTTAGGGGAACTTCGCCCGCAATCGCGTCTTTGCCGGAGCTTTCGTCGCGCCGATAGATTCGATAACGATGTTGCAGGTCGGGAAAACTGGTGGCGGAGTTAGCAGGAACGTTCTGCGATTCGCCGGTGGTTGTCCAGGTGAGGACGACGCCATCGCCGGTAAGTTCGGCGGCCAGATCGCCCGGCGGAGGCAGGGTCGCGACGGTGGGCACATGGACGCGGTTCGACAATCCCGCGCCGCGGGCATTGCGGTTCAAGACCTCGACGGCGTAAGTGACTTCGGCGGACGGGTCCTGCTGCATGGCCGAGGGTAGTGTGTCGGTGTAGGTCTGCGGGGCGGGGCGCGGGGATCCTGATTTCTGAGCTGCCGGGTGCGCCGAGCCTGACTTCTGCGGGGCGGCGGGTGGCGCCGGTAACGTGGCGGCGGGATTCCCGCATTCGGTGATCTCAGATTCAAGGCTGCGGCAAATGAGGGTCGGACCGAGGTAGCGCACGCTCTGGCGGTCGGTGGTGAGCGTGGGCTCGCTCCAGTTCAGCGTGACGCGATTGCCTTTGCGGCTGGCGCGCAGATCCGTGGGCGGCTTGGGGAGTTCGAGCGACGGCGGCAGAGGCGGCCCGGTCTGGGCGCAAGCGGCCAGGAGCAGGCAGAGGGCGGTCGGCGCGATGAATTTTCCAGGATGTAGTTTCATGCGGAAAAAGAAAGAGTATCAGAGGCAGCGCGGGCGAGTCGCCCGCACCCACACGAGTCGCCCGCGCCCACACGCGGACAGGAGTGTCCGCGCCACACGGGCTCATCCCACCAGTTCGCGCACGGCTTCGCGAAAGACTTTGCTGTGGTAGTCGACGTCCTCGGGCGCGGTTACGGGCGACATCAGCGCCATGTTGTGGAAGGGCGTGAGCAGGATGCCGCGATTCATCGCGTAGAGATGCATGAAGCGTTCGAGTTCGAAGTCCATGGCATCGTGAGCTTCCGTTCCATTCTTCGGCTCGTTGGGGCTGAACAGATACTCGGCGCGGCAACCGAGGCGCGTGACGTGCCATGGAAGACCGAAATCGCCGATGACTTTTTGCACGCCGGCGGTCCAGCGCTCGGCCATCGGGATCATGCGGTCGAAGGCTTCTTTGGTCAGGACTTTTGAGAGCGTGGCGCGCATCGCAGCCAGGGAGAGGGCATTGCCGGCGAGGGTTCCACCGATTCCGCCGGTATCGCAGTCTTCGAGGCTGTGGCGCTCGAGAATCATGTCCGCGACTTTTTGGGTGAAGCCGTAGGCCGCGCCGGGGAGTCCGCCAGCGATCGGCTTGCCGAAGACGAGGAAATCGGGGTCGAGCTTTTCGGCGCGCGTGTAGCCGCCGGGGCCGGCGCAGATGGTGTGCGTCTCGTCGATGATGAGCAGAGTGCCATACTTGCGCGTGAGTTCGCGCAGCGCCTGGTGGTAGCCGGGAATGGGATGCACGATGCCGACGTTGGTCAAGGCAGGCTCCGCCAGCACGCAGGCGACGTCGCCGTGAGCGAGCGCCTGTTCGAGAGCGGGAACGTCGTTGAATTCGACGACGCGCGTGGTTACGGAAGGATCGACCGGCGGGCCGATGTTGCCGCGTCGCGCTCCGGAAGTGCCATCGGGATGAAGCGTGATGAAAGTTTCATCCACCGTGCCGTGGTAACACCAATTGAAGACGAGAATTTTCGCGCGGCCGGTAATCTGGCGAGCCAGACGAATCGAAAAGCGGTTGGCGTCGGTGGCGGTGAGCGCAAATTGCCAGTAGGTCAAGCCGAAGCGCTGCTGCAGTTCTTCGGCGACAAAGACGGCATCTTCCGACGGCAGCATGAGGGTGATGCCGCGTTTGACCTGCTCCTCGATGGCTTTCGCGGTGGCGAAGGGAGAATGACCGGTCATGGCGCCAGTGTCGCCGAGGCAGAAGTCCACGTAGCGATGGCCGTCGACATCGAAGAAGTGCGCGCCCTGGGCCTCACGGACAACGGGTGGAAAAGCTCCGGCCCACTTTACCATCCAGTTCATGGGGACGCCGGAGAGCAGCGACTTCTTGCCGCGTTCGTAGATGGATTTCGATTTCGGGCGTTCGACGACGAAGCGCTTTTGCTCGCGCTCGGCGAGGGACTTCAGGCGGGTGCGGTCGAAAGTCATGGGTGTCAAAGGAAGGGCTTAGGTTAGCAGAAAGTGTAGGCGCGGGCGACTCGCCCGCGCAGTCCCAAGCTTGAGCTTTGTAAAAGAACCCTGAAAAACCGGGCGGGCGGGGTCGCCCGCCCCCACACTCAAAATCCCACTCTTACAGTATGTAGCGCGAGAGATCCTGATCTTTCACGATCTCGCTCAGCATCTTCTGCACGTAGGCTGCGTCGACCACGAACTGCTGGCCTTTCTTTTCGGGCGCCTCGAAGCTGATTTCGTCTAGCACGCGCTCCATGATGGTGTGCAAGCGGCGGGCGCCGATGTTTTCCGTGCCTTCATTCACGCGAAAGGCGAAGCGCGCGACTTCTTCGAGGGCGTCGGGCGTGAACTCCAGCTTTACGCCTTCGGTTTCGAGCAGCGCGATGTACTGCCGGGTCAGCGAGGACTTCGGCTCGGTCAGGATACGGACGAAGTCTTCCATGGTGAGCGACTGCAGTTCCACGCGGATGGGGAAGCGGCCCTGCAATTCTGGGATCAGGTCGCTTGGCTTCGAGACGTGGAACGCTCCCGCGGCTATGAACAGGATGTGATCGGTGCGGACCATGCCGTAGCGCGTGTTCACCGTGGTGCCTTCGACGATGGGAAGGATGTCGCGCTGCACGCCTTCGCGCGAAACGTCCGGACCATGGCCGCTTTCACGGCCGGCGATCTTGTCGATTTCATCGAGGAAGATGATGCCGGAGTTTTCGACGCGATCAATGGCGACGCGCGTGACCTGCTCCATGTCAATCAGGCGCTGCTCTTCTTCCTGGATCAGGTACTCGAAGGCCTCGTTGACCTTCATCTTCCGCTTCTTGGTGCGCTGGCCGAAGATGTTGGGCAACATGTCCTTGAGATTGACGTCCATTTCCTCGACGCCCTGGTTGGAGATGATTTCAAACGACGGGAAATTGCGCTCGCGGGTTTCGATTTCGACAGTGCGGTCGTCGAGTTTGCCTTCGCGCAACTGCTGACGCAGTTTCTCGCGGGTACGGCTGGAGGATTCGGTCAGGCTGGTGCTGGCGTCGATGACCACGCCACCCGTTGAGCTGGATTCCGCCGGGCGCGGCGAGATCGGGGGCAGAAGAATATCGAGCAGCCGCTCTTCGGCGTTCAGTTCCGCTTTATCAGAGACGTCTTCCAGCTTTTCTTCGCGAACCATTTCGATGGCGATCTCAACCAGGTCGCGGATCATGGATTCCACATCGCGGCCAACGTAGCCGACTTCCGTAAACTTGGAAGCTTCGACCTTGAGGAACGGCGAGTTGGCCAGCTTGGCGAGGCGGCGGGCGATTTCGGTTTTGCCCACGCCGGTGGGACCGATCATGATGATGTTCTTGGGAATGACCTCTTCGGCCATTTCGGGCGCGAGCTTCTGCCGCCTCATGCGGTTGCGCAGGGCTATGGCGACGGCGCGCTTCGCGTCGTTTTGACCGACAACGTACTTGTCGAGCTCAGTGACGATTTCGCGCGGCGTCAGTTCGTCGAGCGTGACTTGTTCTTCTTCGGCGGTTCCGGGTAAGTAAATGGCCATAATTGCGTCGTTCGCTGTTCGTCGTTCGCTATTCGCAACACCGTCGGCATCTTAGCGCGAACAGCGAATAGCGAACGACGAATAGCTATAGTTCCTCAATCGTAACCTTGTCATTGGTATAGATGCACATCCGGCCGGCAATCTTCATTGCTTCTTCGGCGATTTCCCGCGGCGAGAGCTTGGTGTGATCGGCCAGGGCCTGCGCTGCCGCCTGGGCAAACGGGCCGCCGGAGCCGATCGCCGCAATGCCGGTATCGGGCTCGATCACGTCTCCCTGCCCGCTCAGCAGGAACGTCGTATCCTTGTCGGAAACCAGCAGCAGGGCTTCCAGATGCCGCAGAAATTTGTCGGTGCGCCAGTCTTTCGCGAGTTCGACAGCGGCGCGGCCGATGTTGCCGTGATACTGCTCCAGCTTGGCCTCGAAACGGCTGAACAAGGTGAAAGCGTCGGCGGTCGAGCCGGCGAATCCAGCAAGAATTTTGTCCTGATAGAGGCGGCGAATCTTCTTCGCCCCGTGCTTGATGATGGATTCCCCGAGCGTGACCTGGCCGTCGCCGGCCATGACAACCTTGTTGTCGCGGCGGACGCAGAGGACGGTGGTGGAGCGGATTCTGCGGGGAGCGGCGGCTTCGGTGGCGCTTTCAGTGGCCGTGGCTACTGGTGTGTTCTTTTTCATGAGCGCAATTCTTGATTATACAGCCCATCGCGATGGAGGCACGGGCGCCCCGCCCGTGCGGCCCGACTCTGAACTCTCAATCCAGATCCAGCGATACTCTGCTGGAGTGCCCACCAGCCCCGCGCGTACAGGATTGTTGACCATATATTGAATCTTGGCGACCAAGTCCTCCTCTCGCCGGAGAGCCCTGTCAAACGACTCCTCTTGCCAAATATGGCCAAAGTGTCCTGTTTCCTTGTTAATCCGATGTGCCGACACGCTTTTGATCTCCTGCATGATCCCTTGAATGCCGACGGGCCCGCGCTCGTCCCACCTAGGCGTGAGGGCGAGATGAACATGGTCTGGCATTACGACAAGCGCATGCAGCTCAAAACGGTGCCCGTCGCCGCGAAGGCAGGTCTCCATGACGATATCGCGCGCAAGGTCCGGAAGGATCCAGCGCCTGGAAGTGGAAAAGGCGATGAAGAAAATCTTATTGTCGGGCTGGAGGTGAGGAAGCTTGCGACGATAGTTGTATTGGCGTTGCATGAGTTTGTCATATCAGGCCTGTCCGTCCGAACGCGGTGATCGCCAACATAGGTGTTTTGTGACGAATCGGCGGCGGACGGGCGGGGTCGCCCGTTTCTCCACCGGCCTTCCAGGCATGTACATTTAAAATGGCATCGGAGCGGTACTTTTATGGCCAAGGTAAGGAATCGGTCGCACAAGCACTTTCAGTTGGATTCAGTGAAAATCAAGCGCGCCCAAAAAGCCTTGCGAGCGAAAACGGAGACTGAGACCATCGAGCGCGCGCTGGATTTGGCGATTGCCGAACATGAGAGCAACCGATTGGCTCTCGAAGCCAACGACGATTGCGCCCCGGACTGTCTTCCGCGTTTAGACTTGGGAAGTCTGCCAGAATGTCTTCCGCCGAATCTGCGGCGGACGGGCGGGGGCGCCCGTCTCTCCACCGGCGCAATGTAGAATTCAAGTACCGAGTTCTGTGGAGCCATTCTCTTTTGTCTTTTCTGGACGAGTTAAACCCGCAACAACGCGAAGCGGTCGAGACTACCGAGGGGCCGGTGCTTATCCTGGCCGGGGCGGGCAGCGGGAAGACTCGCGTCATCACGTTCCGCATTGCTTATCTGATCGAGCGCATGGGCGTGATGCCGGAATCGATCCTTGCCGTGACCTTCACCAACAAGGCCGCGTCCGAGATGGTGGAACGCGTGGAAAAGCTTGTCGGTGGGCTCAGCGTTGCCAAGCCGGTGATTTCGACGTTCCATTCGTTTTGTGTGCGCGTGCTGCGGCGGGACATTGAGACTTTGCGGATTCCCTCGACCGTGCCGGGACAGCCGCCGATCGGGCTCACAAAGAATTTCGTCATCTACGACGAGAGCGATCAGCAGCAGGTGGTCAAGGGCATCATGCGGCGGCTGGGGCTGGACGACAAGCAACTGACGCCGCGCAACGTCCTTTCGCGGATTTCCTGGGCCAAGAATCACATGCTCGATCCGCAGGAAGTTTATCTGCAATCGGGGGATCCGAAGACCGAGCGCATCGCGCACATTTTCGAGGAGTACCGCAAGGAACTGCGCAAGGCGAACGCGATGGACTTCGACGATCTGTTGCTCGAAGCCATGCGGTTGCTCAAGTCGGTGGCGGCGGTGCGCGAATATTACAACCGGCGATTCCATTATCTTTTGGTTGATGAATACCAGGACACGAACCGTCCGCAGTATGAATTGATGCGGCTGCTGGCGGGCGACGGGCACAACGTCTGCGCGGTGGGCGACGAAGATCAGTCGATCTACTCGTGGCGCGGGGCCGACATTCGCAACATTCTGGAATTTGAGCGCGACTTTCCGGAAGCGAAAATCGTGCGGCTGGAGCAGAACTACCGCTCGACGCAGAACATTCTGGAGGCGGCGTCGGCGGTGGTGAAGAACAACGTCCGGCGCAAGGGCAAGAACCTGTGGACGGCACGGCAGGGCGGGACGAAGATCGGCTACTACGAGGCTCCGGACGGCGAGAACGAGGCGCTGTTTGCCGCCGATACGATCAACCGCTACGTGCGGCAGGCCGGCGAAAACGGCGAGACGGCGCGAGCGGCCGTGCTTTACCGGACGAACTCGCAATCGCGACTGTTCGAAGAGGCGATGCGCCGCTATCAGTTGAAGTATCACGTGGTGGGCGGTTTCTCGTTCTACGAGCGGGCTGAGATCAAGGACTTGATCTCGTATTTGAAGGTCATCCAGAACCCGGATGATTCGGTTTCACTGCTGCGCGTGATCAATACGCCGGTGCGCGGGATCGGCAAGACGACCATCGAGATGATCGAGCGGCTCGCGCTTGAGACCGGATTGTCGATGTGGGGCGCGGTTGGCGAAGCGATTACGCGGCAGTTGTTGGCGGCGCGGGCGTTGGCTGCGCTGAAGAGCTTCCGTACGCTGATCGAAGACGGGCGCGCGATGCTGGCGGGGACCTATGCGGAGCGGTTGGAAGAGACGGCTTCGGCGAAGACGGGCGGCGATGCGGGGGCCGACGCTGCCGAGCTGCGCTCGGCTTGGACGGGGCAAAGCCCCGCCCCCACACAGCCTGGGGCCGACACCGATTTCGATCCTGGCAACTTCAGCTTTGATCTCGCCGCCAACGATGCGACCGGCGAGGACGTCGCTCCCTCCACCGATGAGGCGGTCGAGGGTTTCCGCGCTGCTGGCGCGGCGGCGAATACGGCCGAGATTCTCAAATTTCTGATCGACCGCACTGGATACATCAAGCAACTGGAAGAGGAGGACACGCCGGAGTCTTACTCACGCATCGAGAACCTGCGCGAACTGGTGAACGCGGCCATGGACTCGCGCGATCGCGGGGAAACGCTCGATCAGTTTCTCGATCACGCCGCCCTAGTTAGCGATGCCGACCAGTACGATGAGCACGCGCAGATCACGCTGATGACGCTACACGCGGCCAAGGGACTGGAGTTTCCGCTGGTGGTTCTCGCGGGGATGGAAGAAGGGCTGTTTCCGCATTCGCGCACCATGCTCGAGCCGGATTCGATCGAAGAAGAACGGCGGCTTTGCTACGTTGGCATGACGCGCGCCATGGACACGCTGATTTTGTCGCGAGCCGTGTATCGGCGGCGGTATGGGACGGACATGCCGGAGGCTAGCGTGCCGTCGCGATTTCTGGAGGAAGTGCCGCCGCAGTTGGTAGAAGAGTTGGGCGGATCGCGGGCGAAAGCGCGGGCGAGTCGCCCGCGCCCACACGACGATCGTGTGGGGACGGGTCTCCGAGCCGTCCCAGCGGGGCGAAGCCCCGCAGCCGCCGACAGCACGCACTACTCCTACGAAGACGAAGACCAGAGCGCCACCTGGGACCCGGCGCGGGTCAAGCCGAAAACGGCGACTCCGCTCGGGAACTACAACTCGATCGACAACATTGCCGAGTTTTTTACCTCGCGCGGCAAGAAGTTCAATGTCCAGAAAATGCCGTCCGAGGAGCCCACAGGCAGGCGCGGATTCCGTCCCGGGCAGAAGGTCAAGCACCCGAAATATGGGGAAGGGACGGTGTATCAGCGCGAAGGGGATGGGGAAGACGCCAAGATTACGGTACAATTCCCTCGCTTCGGTTTGAAGAAGCTGGTGGAGAGGTACGCCCAGCTGGAGAAAGCATAGAGCTGCGAGCTTCGAGCCGCGCGCCTTGATATACGCACCAAGAATTTCAGAGAGGATTTGAAACGCACTGATGGCAAATACAAAGAAGCTAACCAAAGACGAACGTAAGAAAAGCAAGCGAGCCGCCCGCAAGAAGATGAAGGCGGAAAAGCCGAAGAAGCCCCGCGACTACGCGCGCGGATCGAAGAAGCGCAAGGTGAAAAAGCTGGCACGGGGTCAGGCGAAACGGTAGGCCGTTAGCCTGAGCCGTGAGCAGTGCCGGGCATGGGCCAGCGCCCATGCCCGACTCCCGCTGTGAGGAGACAACGAACTCTTGTCGCAATTATCCCCTGAGCCGGCAGCCGGCGTCATCCGTACTTCTAACAGCCAGCTTCTCTGTTGCAAGTCCATCGACAAACTGATCTCGGAGTCGGAGAACCCGGAAACCCGGCTCAGTAAAACGCTGGGGCCGTGGTCGCTGACGGCACTCGGCATCGGCGCCATCATCGGTTCGGGAATCTTCGTGCTTACGGGAACGGCGGCGGCCGGAGAATATTTCCAGGCGCCTTCCATCCTGCATGCGCAGGCGCTCGACCTGATCGTGAATTTCCTGCGTACCGGCAGCACGGCCGGAGCGCTCATGCATGGCCGCCCGCCGGCCGGGCCATCGATCGCAATTTCGTTTTTTCTGGTGGCGCTTGCCTGCAGTTTTGCCGGATTGTGCTACGCCGAGTTGGCGTCGATGATCCCGATTGCCGGCAGCGCCTATACCTACTCGTACGCAACGCTCGGCGAAATCTTTGCCTGGATCATCGGCTGGGACCTGATTCTCGAATACGTGGTCAGCAACGTGGCGGTGGCGGTTGGCTTCGCCGGTTATACGAAGGCGCAATTCGCGGCGTTCGGTGTCATCTTGCCGGACAAATGGGCGAGTCCTGTCTGGGCCGGCGGGCAATGGACCGGCGCCTATTTCAACCTCCCCGGCTTCCTGATCGTTTTTATTCTCACGCTGCTGCTGGTGCGCGGAGTGAAGGAATCGGCGGAGACGAACAACATCATGGTCGCGATTAAGATCGGCGCCATCCTGACCTTCCTGGTTGTCGGTGGAATGCTGGTGAAGCCCGCTAACTGGACGCCGTTTGCGCCTTCTGGCTTTGCCGGAATCGTCACCGGAGGCGCGATCGTTTTTTTTACCTACATCGGATTCGATTCGGTCTCAACCGCGGCGGAGGAATCGCGCAATCCGCAAAAAGACTTGCCCTTCGGCATTATCATGTCGCTGATTGTCTGCACGCTGCTGTATGTCGGCGTCGCTATCGTGCTGCTCGGCATGATGAAGTACACGACCTTCGTGTCCGGAGAAGCCGCCGAAGCCCCGGTCGCCTACGCGTTGAAGTATCTGGGAGCGCACGTGTTCTTCCGGTCGGTGATCGTAATTGGAGCACTGACGGGGATGATCTCTTCGTTGCTAGTGTTTCAGTACGGGCAGGCGCGTATTTGGTACGCCATGTCTCGCGACGGCCTGTTGCCGAAATTGTTCTCCGCTGTGCACCCGAAATATAAGACGCCGCACTGGTCCACATGGATCGCCTGTTTTGCGGTGGGGATTCCCGCCGGGCTGGTGGATATTGGGGATGCGGCCGACCTCGCCAACATTGGGACGCTGTTTGCCTTCGTGCTGGTTTCTCTGGGGGTCATCTTTCTTCGACGCAGGCAGCCCGATCGCAAGCGAGCGTTCCGTGTGCCATTTGTGCCGTGGTTCCCGCTGATGTCAGTCGTCCTGTGCGGCGGACTGATGTTCGGGCTCACGCTCATTACCTGGCTGCGATTTGTGATCTGGCTGGCGCTGGGGCTGGTCATTTACATCTTCTACAGCCGCCACCACAGCGAGTTCTGCAAGAAGGATCGGGTGATCGGGTGATCGGGCCATCGGGTCATCTGGTTCGGGTTTTGAGGTGTCAAGGATCACCCGATGACCCGATGGCCAGATGACCCGATCCGCACATCACCCGATCCTTTAGAATCGCTACATGCCTTCGGAGCCGTCCAGCTTCATCCTCTCGCTTCCCAAGGCCGAGATCCATCTGCATCTCGAGGGATCGATTGAACCCTCTACACTGCTCGAACTACGCCAGCGTCACGGGATGGATGGCGCCTCGCCCGCCGAGGTGGAGCAGCTCTACAACTACAAGGACTTCACGGGTTTCCTCGCTGCTTTCAAGGATGTGACCGGACACTTGCGTACCCCGGAAGACTACGAGCTGATTACTTACCGGCTGATGGAGCGGCTGAAATCGCAGAACATTCTGCATGCGGAGGTCATTGTTTCGGCCGGCGTCTGCCTCTGGCGCAAGCAGGATTTCCCCGTGATTTTCGAGGGGCTGGAACGTGGCCGCCAGCGCGGAGAGAAAGACTTCGGCATTTCGCTGTTGTGGATCTTCGATGCCATCCGGCAGTTCGGCGCCGAGAAAGCGCAGCGCGTGCTCGACCTCGCCATCCAGTTTCGCGATCGCAACGTAGTTGGCTTCGGCATTGGCGGCGACGAGCGGGCGGGCCCACCCGAGTGGTTCGCAGGGGTTTACGCGCGCGCCGCGGAGCACGGTCTTCATCTCACGGCCCACGCCGGGGAAAGCGCCGGGCCGGAGTCCATCTGGGGCGCGCTGAACCTCAAAGCGGAACGCATTGGCCATGGCCTTACCGCCGCGCAGGATCCGGAATTGATCGAAGAGCTGGCCGGGCGCCAGGTTCCGATTGAAATCTGCGTGACCAGCAATCTGCGGACGGGCTGCTGTGGCGAACTCGCACAGCATCCGGTGCGCCGCTACTTCGACCAGGGTCTGATGCTGACCCTCAACACCGACGATCCCGCCATGTTTCGAACGTCGCTGGCCGAAGAGTACGCGCTGGTGCAGGAGACGTTCGGCTTCACCGACGAACACCTGCGAGAATTGGCGCGCAATTCCTTCGAGGCGTCCTTTCTGCCGCCAGAAAAGAAAGTAGAATTTCTGAATCTGTTGGACTCCGCGGCTCTGCGGGCGTGAGGCGCGTCGTTCGCTGTTCGCTATTCGTCGTTCGCTCTTCGCTTCCCAAAAGCCGAGAGCCGATCGGCGAAAAGCGAATAGCGAACAGCGAAACGCGATCCCCCCTCGCCTATAATGTCTGCCTATGAAACTCGAAGAGAAGATTGCCGAACTGAAAAAACGAGACCAGATGGCCCAGGAAGGCGGCGGGGCACAGCGGCGCGAGCGGCAGCACAAAGAGGGCAAGATGTCGGCCCGCGAGCGCATCGAATTTCTGCTCGACGAGGGTACCTTCGAGGAAACCGATAAGCTGGTCACGCACCGCTGCCACGACTTCGGCATGGCGGAGCAGAAATACTACGGTGACGGTTTCATCACCGGCTACGGCCGCGTCGAAGGACGGCTGGTCTTTGTCTTTGCGCAGGACTTCACCGTATTCGGCGGCTCGCTCTCCGAGGCCAACGCTTTGAAAATCGTCAAGATCATGGATCTGGCGGCCAAGATGGGCGCTCCGGTCATTGGACTGAATGATTCGGGGGGCGCGCGCATTCAGGAAGGCGTGATGTCGCTGGCCGGCTATGCCGACATTTTTTTGCGCAACACGCTTTATAGCGGAGTGGTGCCGCAGATCTCGGCCATCATGGGTCCGTGCGCCGGCGGCGCCGTATACTCGCCTGCCATCACCGATTTCATCCTGATGGTGGACCAGACTTCGTACATGTTCATCACCGGGCCGGACGTGATCAAGCTGGTGACGCACGAAGAAGTCACCAAAGATCAGCTCGGCGGCGCGCACACGCACAACGAAACTTCAGGCGTGGCGCACTTCATGTGCCGAGATGACGCCGAGTGTTTGTCGATGGTGCGCGAATTGCTGAGCTTTATTCCGTCGAACAATCTGGAAGACCCGCCGCGCAAGGCCTGCACCGACCCGATCGATCGCCTGGACGAGAAGCTCGACACGCTGATCCCCGATCAATCGAACATGCCGTATGACATGAAAGACGTGATTCATACGGTCGTCGATGACGGCTATTTTTTCGAAATTCACGAGCACTATGCCAAGAACATCGTCGTGGGATTTGCGCGCTTCAACGGGAAGCCGGTTGGCATCGTCGCCAATCAGCCCGCAATGCTCGCCGGCACGCTCGATATCAATGCATCGGTAAAGGGCGCGCGCTTCGTGCGCTTCTGCGACTGCTTCAATATTCCGCTGGTGACGTTTGAGGACGTGCCCGGCTTCCTGCCCGGCACGCAGCAGGAGTATGGCGGCATCATCAAGCATGGCGCCAAGTTGCTGTATGCGTTTGCGGAAGCGACCGTGCCGAAAGTGACCGTGATCACGCGCAAAGCCTACGGCGGAGCGTATTGCGTCATGGCTTCAAAGCATATCCGCACGGACGTAAACTATGCCTGGCCGAGCGCGGAGATCGCGGTGATGGGGCCGGAAGGCGCGGTAGATATCGTGTATAAGCGCGAGCTGGACGGTGCTGAAAATCGCGAAGCGGTTCGCCAACAAAAGATCGAAGAATTCCGCGACCGTCTGGCGAATCCCTATGTGGCCGCCGACCGCGGATTCGTGGACGCTGTCATCCAGCCGCGAGAGACGCGCAAGAAGCTGATCCAGGCGCTGGAGATGCTCGGGACCAAGCGCGACAAGAACCCGCCTAAGAAGCATGGGAATATTCCGCTGTAGGGCAGTGGTCAGTGGGCGGTGGTCAGTGGTCAGTAGAAGCGACTTGACCCGAGCGACTGGGGTACCCCCCTCCCCCCCTATTTTGTTAGATAATTCATTTTAAAGGAGTTAACGCACATACCTCATAACAAAGGACTTACGGCGGTGGTTTGAGACCTTGCCTTTGGAATCAAGGAGTTGGACTTCCTCGGTCGCGCAAATAATAGATTTCAAAGAACTTACATAAAAACTCGGCGCGGCCGCACTGGGCTGCAACCTAACTTCTATTATAGCTGTTGTTGTCAAGCGTCTTGGCGTTCCAGTTCGTCAAATACTTCAGCTGCCGGACGTCCCGCGCCTTTGCGAGCTTGCGCTAGGCCTCGGCGAATGCTCGCCACCACCTTGAAGCGGACTCGTTCTTTGCGCTGAAGGTACTGGACGATCTCGAACAAATTGCGCGCCTGCGGATTGCCGGACGGGGACAGCATCCGCATCAGACTCTTCGGAGAGTGTCCGGTGACTTTCGCCACCGCAGCAAAACCAATAGTGGCGTTGATGTAGTCGCGCAGCACAGCTTTGCCGGTTTCGAAGTCTCCCGAAAGGAAGCATTCGACGCTTTCACGCAGAAGTTCGTTACGGAACGCGGGGTCGCGCCTCGCCCGGGCTTGAATCGTTTCTTTGAAACTGCGGGTTAAGGGCATGGGCAGGTGCTAATCAATCAACATGGTAACATGAATGGTACTTTACGGAGATCTCCGCCGGTCTCCGGTTTGCTCGTTATCACGGAGAAATATCGAAAGTGAGAATAGAGCAGGCAGGACCGGGGCCGGATATCATGAGGAATGACAAGTGATGGTGACGATCCTCCCTTGAACTCGAATATCCAAGAACCGAATCCTGCCAAGATCAATATAAAGAGAACGGGTTTTCCAGGTGAACCGTATTCGATGGTGCTGACCAATATTTTCAAGGACCCTGACAGTCACTTGAATCAGGTCCCGCCTTGGGGTCTGCCAGGTCCGTATCAAGTGACATTTGTCCTTGGCAGACCCGGCAGCAGAGCATTTCCTGAAAACGAAATCAAATTTGCGCAGTTCATGCGCGGCGACTCACATCTCGCAATTTTGCCCCCGGCGTTCCCTGCGCCCATCGACGCCGCTAAAATCCGGCTCGAAGTGAAGGTTGAAGGTGAATCATTTGTATTCGAAGGATTAGCAAATGAAGAGGGCTTTCTAGCAAAGCTGGAAACTCAGCCTTTCCATGCGCAAAATAGAAATGATGCTGAACTCCGCTCTACAAGAGTGGTGCAAACGGTGCTAAGCGAATACTCAGCCAGCCTGGACATACCTATTCAAATCGACTTGATTGAGGTTACCGAGATGGCTACCTCAAATAAGAGTCTTACGCTGATAGCATCATTTCGAACAGGCGGAAGCTCTGCGCCGATTGAAGCATTCGATCCGGAATTTGCAAATCTTGCGGCGCTTTACCGCGAAGCGCTTATTTCGAACACTCCAGCGTATCGCTACCTTTGTTTTTACAAGATATTGGAGGCGAGTCGCAAGAGACGCGAGCGCCTCAGCCGAAAATTGAAGAAACAATATCGTCCTATTCGGGAAGGAGAACATATCCCCGCGTCTCACGCCGAGCAAATATCTTGGCTTAAGGCAATTTTTGTTGGCCAGGACGATTGGGGGGAATTGGCCCTTAATCAAGTATTCCCGGCGGAGGTGCGCGGAAAGAAACTGACTGCATTATTCGATAGCCAGCTGCGCCCGCTTAGAGACCGGATCGCGCATGGGATTTTAGATTCAGGGAAGTACCTTCATGTCGATGATCTTGCCGCCGTCCGAGAGATAACCAAATGGTTGCCGTTCCTGCGCTGCGCCGTTAGGAGGACGCTCAAGAATGATTTCCCGGGCCATTACCTCCCTTATTTGAATGAGGATGGCTCAATCACCCATAAGTAAGCCGCAGCGGTGAACCGCTGCGCCACCCAAAATCAAGTGCAACACAGACTTTTACCCGCAGCCTGAGTCGAGCAATGTCTCTTAACTCTCACATCGAATGGACCGACGCGACCTGGAACCCCGTCCGCGGGTGCGTCAAGATTAGTCCTGGGTGCAAGCACTGCTATGCCGAGACGTTTGCGGAGCGGTTTCGCGGGGTTAAGGGGCATCCTTATGAGCAGGGGTTTGATCTGCGGCTGGTGCCGGAGAAGCTTACGGAGCCTTTTGCCTGGCGGTCTCCTAAGTTGGTGTTTGTGAACTCGATGAGCGATCTGTTTCAGACGGGAGTTCCGGATGACTACGCGGAGGCTGTTTCGCGGGTGATGGCTGCGGCGAATTGGCATACCTATCAGGTGCTGACTAAGAGGTCGGAGAGGCTGCTGCAATTGCTCTCGGGGCGGTTACGTTTTGCGGCGGAGCAGGAAAATATATGGTGGGGCGTCAGCGTTGAGGATCGGAAACACGGTTTGCCCCGTGTGGATCATCTTCGACAAGCTCCTGCGAAGGTTCGCTTCCTGTCGATCGAGCCGCTGCTGGAAGACCTCGGGGAGATCGACTTGTCTGGGATTACATGGGTGATTGTTGGGGGCGAGAGTGGGCCGGGGGCGCGTCCGATGAAGCGGGAGTGGGTCGTCTCTGTTCGGAAGCAGTGCCGAATGCAGGGCGTGCCCTTCTTCTTTAAGCAATGGGGCGGGGTTAGAAAGGCTAAGAACGGCAGATTGCTTGATGGGCGCACTTATGATGAATATCCGGAGCGCGTTCTGAGGCCTGTGCCTGAGAGAGCGGAGTGCCTTGCTTGGGCTGAGGAGTTCGGGAAAGGCTTTCAGGCTTGGCCGCTTGCGGTGGGGTGATGCTGATTTTGCGGCGGGCTGCCGAGCTTTGCTCGGCTTGGACGGGCGAGGGCGCCCGTCCCTACACGATCACGGACGGGCGAGGCGCCCGTCTCTCCACAATCTCAGTGCAAACGTAGAGAGTCCCGAGGTGATGTTGAACTCATTCCTCTCGGCCAGTAGCTCGCGTTTAGACCCTTGCTGACCTTATTCCTACAACTCCCTTGCGGGTTTCATTGTAGGCCGATCTTGCTCGGGCTCCGGGCTCACCGCCAACCGGATAAATTAGTTCAACGCCTCGGGACTCTATCCTGCCTTCAACAGAGGCTCTTGTTCTCCTCGACCAGCGCTTAGCTATAGACCCTTGCTTGCCCTCCCAAACTCACCTCGCGGTTGTCTGAGTGACTTCGCTTGAGCCCCGGACGCCGCACCAACCGGGAAAACTTCAGAACGTGTCAAAGAACGATTATGGTTTTACCACTCTCATTTTTAACGTCAATGAAATTCGTGCATCTGTAACTTCTTATTCCTCAATCGAGTGCAGCTCATGCACAGCCGGGTGCCACGGAAATTGTGCAATCGCCGGCAGCGGACTCCGAAATCCCCAGCATCCATGCGGTTTTTCTGGGTTTCTGCCCGGCAGACTTCCGCTTTCGTCCGATGAGCACATAAGACTGCGACTGTGCAAATCGCCGCTTCATCCGCATGAATCCCGCTTTTTGCGCAATTCGTCCACGGTTCTCACCCAGATACTTACGTCAATAAATTGCTTTCCCTACAATTCCAATGTGAAAAGGAGTGTGCGATGACGACCTATGACCCTCCCCCCGGCCGCGGCCGAATTATCGATATGCAGGGCGGCTCCCTTGCGCGTCTTTTGGGATTCCTTGGCCTCGGTCTCCTGATTGTGATCTTCCTATTCTCCGCCGTTACTCGCGTGGACTCAGGCGCGGTCGGCGTCCTGACGCTTTTCGGACGCGTCACGGGCGAGGCTTTGCCCGAAGGCATCCACCTCATCAACCCGTTCAAGACCAACCACGAACTCTCCATCCGCACCCAGGAGAACAAGGAAACGGCCAGCGTGCCTTCGAGCGAAGGCCTGGTCATGAACCTCGACACCTCGCTGATCTTCCACCTCAATCCCCAGAAGGCTGCCGATGTCTTCCAGAAAATCGGGCCGAATTACGTGGAAGTCCTGATCGAGCCCAACCTGCGAGCTGCCATTCGTGAAGCGACGGCTTCGCACACTGCGAACGCCCTCTACACCGGCGAACGCGAGATGGTCGCCAAGCAGATCTTTGACCAGCTCTCCAATCTTCTCGGCCAGCGGGGCTTCATCGTGGAAAGCGTCCTGCTGCGCGATATCCAACTGCCCGCCACGCTCAAGGCTTCCATCGAATCGAAGCAGCAGGCCGAGCAGGAATCGCTGGCTATGAGCTTCCGCCTGCAAAAAGAAAAGCAGGAAGCCGAGCGCAAACGGATCGAAGCCGCGGGCGTCCGCGACTTCCAGCAAATCGTAGCCCAGGGCATCAGCGCGCAGCTGCTGGAATGGAAAGGCATCGAAGCCACGGAAAATCTGGCCAAGAGTCCGAATGCCAAAATCGTAGTGATCGGCAGCGGCAAGAACGGGCTGCCACTGATCCTGGGGCAGTAGCGAGAATCTGTACGGTCGTTTTCGGCGCCGACGGAGACGCGGCAAGCCGTGTCTCTACGGAAATCTTCTTCATCGAACGGTAGAGACGTGGCTTGCCACGTCTCAATTGCGCGCGGGGAGCCCGCTTCCGCCAGCGCCGCCGCCGACGAATCCACTACAATGCTGGCTCTGGTTGGAGGCCTTTTTGTGATGAGAAGCCTGCGTTTGGCGGCAATGGTTTGTTTCCTGACAGTTCTTTTCTCGGCGCAAATCTCATCGGCACAAGTCCCCCGGGCGCAGAGCCCGGAAGAGAAGACGGCGAAGTATCTGGAATCGGTGCGGCATCAGCCGGGGTTGCTGCTGGCATTTCTGCAGCAGATGCCCAAGGGCGGCGACCTGCACGTCCACCTGAACGGCGCGATTTACGCGGAGAGCATGATCGACTGGGCCTCGGAGAGCGCGCTCTGCGTGGACCGCAGCACTTCGAAACTGATTCACGCGTCATGCGACTCGTGCGAGCCCTATAAGAACAAGCCGTCGGTGCGCTGCGCCTATCAGGACCACGTTCTCTACAACCAACTGGTGGACGCCTGGTCGATGCGCAACTGGCACCGCGAGGAGGAATCGGGCCACGACCATTTCTTCGCTACGTTCGAGAAGTTCGAGCCAGCTTTGGAGAAGCACATGGGCGAGGCGTTCGCCGAGGTGGCGTCGCGGACGGCGGCCGATCATCTGCAATATGTGGAGGTGATGAACACGGCCGACGAGGCGCAGGCAGCTATTCTGGGCGACAAGGTGGGATGGGACGACGACTTCAGCAAGCTCCGCGACAAACTGCTCGCCGGCGGAATGGCGGATGTTGTGGCGTCGGTCCGCAGTCAAGCCGATTCCGATGAAGCTCGCAAGAAAGAAGTGTTGCATTGCGGGACGGCGCAGGCTGCTCCGGGATGCGAGGTCACGATCCATTATCTGTACCAGGTGCTGCGAGGGTTGCCGCGGGAGCAGGTTTTCGCGCAGATCTTGCTCGGCTTCGAGTTGACCAAGGCCGATCCACGCTTCGTCGGCTTCAACCTGGTGATGCCAGAAGACTATTACGTGCCCATGCACGACTTTGATTTGCACATGCGAATCATCGAGGCCTTGCACAAGTTCTATCCGGCGACGCACGTGTCGTTGCACGCCGACGAACTGGCGATGGGGCTGGTTCCGCCCGAGGGCTTGCGATTTCACATTCGCGAATCGATTGAGCGTGGCGGCGCGGAACGGATTGGGCATGGCGTGGCGGTCATGAGCGAAAACGACCCGATTGGGCTGCTGCACGAGATGGCCAAAAAGAATGTGCTGGTCGAGATTTGCCTGACGTCGAATGATGTGATCCTGGGCGTCAGCGGCGACCGCCATCCGCTGCCGGTGTACATGAAATACGGAGTGCCGGTTGCGCTCGCTACCGACGATGAGGGCGTATCGCGCAGCGACATGACGCACGAATATCTGCGGGCGGTCGAGACGTATGGCTTGTCGTATGCCGATCTGAAGCGCATGGCGCGCGAGAGCCTGGAACACAGTTTCATTCCCGGAGATAGTCTGTGGAGCGATGGACGCGAGTGGCGTCGCGCCGCAGCGTGCGAGGATGAGAAAGCGTCCGGTGATCGCGTCTCAGGAAAATGTCAGAAATTGATTGGGGCGAGTGAGCGCGCTCGGGTGCAGTGGCAACTGGAGAAAGCCTTGGCCGAGTTCGAGAAAAAGTTCTAGCAGGCTCCGGAAAAAGTCGATGCCCGGGCCCTGGAAGGGGCGTCTGATTTCGAAGACTTAGGGCATCGCTGAAGCGATGCCCTGACACGAAACGCGAGTTTTTCCGCAGCCTGCCAGGGTGTAGGGGTTCTTCAACTCCGCCGCCTGCCTCGCCAGCGAGGCAGGTTGCTGCTCTCAAGATGACACGTTAGAGAGCCACTGGAAGCCCGCGGCCAATGGTCGCGTTACTTCCGTCATCTCGTGCGCGGGGGCGGTTCGGGTCATGATAGGGACGGTAGCTGGAGTCCCGCCTGCATGAATATCGATGACTTGCTCCGCATTGCCATGGAGCGCCGCGCTTCCGACTTGCATTTGAAGGTCGGGAACTATCCTCACCTGCGCATTGATGGCGATCTGGTGCCTTTGACCGACCAACCGCGTGTGTCCGCCGAAGACATGTTGAACATGTCGTTCAGCATGATGTCGGCGCGGCAAAAGCAAAAATTCAAAGAGACCACGGAAATCGATATGGCGTACGGCGTTGCGGGCCTGGGACGCTTCCGTGTAAACGTGTTTCAGCAGCGCGGCAACGTGGGATTGGTGTTGCGCGTCATTCCAACGAAGATCCGGGCGCTCGACGAACTGTTCTTGCCGAAAGTGGTAGAGCAGATCTGCGACATGCCGCGCGGTCTGGTGCTGGTGACCGGGGTGACGGGCTCGGGCAAGTCGACGACGCTGGCCGCCATGGTCGATCGCATCAACTCGACTCGCGCCGAGCACATCATCACGATCGAAGACCCGATCGAATTTCTGCACCGCGACAAAAAAGGCTACGTGAACCAGCGTGAGGTGGAAGTGGATACGCCATCGTTCTCGGCGGCGCTGCGGGCTTCTCTGCGTCAGGATCCGGACGTGATTCTGGTGGGCGAAATGCGCGATCTGGAGACGATCGGGACGGCGCTGCACGCGGCCGAAACCGGTCACATGGTTTTCTCCACGCTGCACACGCTGGATGCGGTGGAAAGCGTCAACCGAATTATCGCGATTTTTCCGCCGCCGGAGCAGAAACAGATTCGGCTGCAGTTGGCGGCGGTTTTGCGCGCCATCGTCAGCCAGCGCCTGGTGCGCCGGTCTGACGCCGAGGGCCGAGTGCCCGCGGTCGAAGTGATGGTGACGACGGCCTACATCCGGGAATGCATTCTGGTGCCGGAGAAGACGCGCGCCATCCGCGAAGCGATTTCCGCCGGCACCTCGCAGTACGGGATGCAGACCTTCGACCAATCGCTCTGGGATTTGTTCCAGGCGGGTCTGGTGAATTACGAGACGGCTCTGGAGAGCGCCTCGAACGCGGATGAGTTCAAGCTGCGGATGCAGGGTATTGCGTCCACGGCAGACATCTCGCGCCAGTCGATGCAGTCGGCGGGCTTTGGACGCTGAGAGTTGAGTTTGTTTCTCCTGAAACTTGGGCGCGCTTCGGCGCGCCCTTTTTTTGCGGCAGAGAGGTGGCTGAAAAACTCAGGTTTCGTATCAGGGCATCAGTTCATCTCTCCCGCCTGTAGAGACGGGGCTTGCCCCGTCTCCGGAGACGCGGCAAGCCGCATCTCTACGGGAGGCTGGGCATCGCATGTGCGGCTGGAGCCGCATTTCGATGAGTGGCGATCAAGACGAGGCCGAACTGCGCTCGGCTTGGACCCATCGCCTTCGCTCAGGGCAGGCTCGCGAGGCGCCCGTCCCCACACGAGCTTAGTTGGGCTTGCGGAACTTACTGTCGGCCAGGTAGCGGAGCATGATGGCGTCGGTGGCGTTTTGGAATTGCTGCTCGAGTTCGGGGGCTTGCGCAGGGGTGTCCTGGCGCAGGGTCTCGCGAAATTTCTCACCCATTTCGGAATCGCTGGTGACGACCTGCATGTAAAACCAAAGGAAGTGGCGCATCTGGTCGAGGGCGGACTTGAGCACCTGGATGGATTCCATCTCCGGCTGATCGGCGAGGGCTTCCATGAGTTCGGGGTCGGTGGGGGCCTGCATGGCGGCGCAGTTGAGTTCGCGCTGGATCACGCGCAGGTCGTCCGTAACGCGCAAAATGCGGAGATGAATGTCTTCCATGCTTTCCCGGTTCTCGCGATCCATAAGGTCCTTTCTGTCCCGACCAAGCTTTCCCGACCAAGGCGTTCTATCAAGATCGCATCCCGGAGCGCGGGGGGAAAGGTTCCCCGTGTGCATGAGCTTCGGTAATTAAAGTTACCTTAGGTCGAAAGCCACACGGGGCGGGCGATTTCAGGCGGTCTTTTTTCAGGCGCTCTTGCGGGTCACTTCACGGGACAGGTTCAGTCCGGCGGAGCGGATTTCGGGGACACCGACGATGCGGGTGCCCTGCGCGGGCGATTCCACGGCCTGGACCAGCGCGAGGATCAGTTGGTCAATCGTAACCAGACCGAGGCGCAGGGCGCCGGCGCGCGTGAACGGGAGCCACTCGCACACTTTGTAGAAGGGCAGCAGCGCGTAGGGCCAGCGGTGTCCTGGTCCGAGCACGTACCAGGGGCGGAGGATGGTGGAATTGAGGTGGTGCTCCTGGATCATCTGTTCGCACTCGGCGCGCACGGCGATGTAGTCCTTCATCATTGGAATTGGAACGGGGTGGGCGACGCTGAGATAGATGAAATGACGCACACCGAGTTCGGCGCAAGCGTCGATGGCCTCGCGGGCGGAGACCAGGTCAATGGCGCGAAACTCGGCGGCTTTCGCTGGGGATGGGTGAGGGACGCCGACCAAGTGGATGAAGGTATCGGCCGGACGAATGAGTTGGCGGTAACTGTTGGCGTCGAGCGCATTGCCGGAGACGACTTCGCATGCGGCGGGCAGCTTCGCTTTCGAGCCGGGGCGGACGAGCGCGCGAACCCGATGTCCACGCTCGAGAAGAATGGGAATGAGAGCGGTGCCGATATAGCCGGTTCCTCCCGTGATGAAGACGCGCCGGGAGTCGGACGCCTTGGGCAAGGATTTAACTTTCAGCAAGAGCCGGATATCGGAGATGGATGCAGGCACAGCTTAGTCCCAGGGGCCGTTTCGGATTGTCATAGTCATAGCCCATAAAGAAGTTTAATCCAAGGGAGGGGCCGGGTGTGATACAAACGGTTCGCGATGACATCACCGCAAACTGGCCTGGTGCGGGCCATTGGCCGTTGGAGCCTGGCCGCACTGGCGGTGAACTCGATTATCGGCAGTGGTATTTTTGGGTTGCCGGCCACGGTGGCTGGGCTTCTCGGCAAACGCAGCGTAGTGGCCGTGTTGATTGCGGGGGCTGCGATGGGCGTGATTATGGCCTGCTTTGCCGAGGTGGCCTCGCAATTTTCCGAGGCGGGCGGACCTTACCTGTACGCGCGCACGGCGTTCGGGCGGCTGACGGGCATTCTGGTGGGCTGGATGCTGTACCTGGCGCAGACGGCGGCTCCGGCGGCGAATGCCAACTTGTTTGTCATTTATCTGGCGGAATTCTGGCCGGCGGCGAAAGAGCCGTGGCCGCGCTTTGTGATCCTGACGCTGCTCGTGGGAGTGCTGGCGCTCATAAACGCTCGGGGTGCGCGGCAGGGCACGGCGGTGAGCAACGTGTTCACGGTGGCGAAAATTCTGCCGTTGCTGATGGTGGTGTCGGCGGGAGCGGCGGTTACGATCATCCATCCGGCGCCGTGGGGGGCGGCGGCGATGCCGGCGAGCGCGTGGATGAAGGCGATGGTGCTGCTGATCTTCGCTTACGGTGGATTTGAATCGGCGCTGGCGCCTATGAGTGAAGCCAAGAATCCGGGGCGGGACGCTGCCTTTGCGTTGTTTGTGGCACTGATCGCCTGCACCGTGATTTATGCGCTGGTGCAATGGGTGGTGGTCGGAGTGCTGGGGCCCGGGGCGACGACGGATCGTCCGCTGGCCGAGGTGGCGCGCATCACGATGGGCAATCGGGGAGCGGGGCTGGTTGCGATTGGGGCGCTGGTTTCGGTGTACGGTTATTTGAGCGCCAAGCTGCTGGGAATGCCGCGCGTCACGTTCGCGCTCGCCAAAGGTGGCGACCTGCCACAGGTGTTTGCCGCGGTGAGTCCCAGATTTCACACGCCCTGGTTTTCCATTCTGTTCTATGCGGCTGCCGTGTGGGGTTTGGCGATGGCTGGGAGTTTTGCCTGGAATGTGACGCTCTCGGTGGTCGCCCGGCTGTTCTACTACGGAGTGGTTTGCGCGGCGGTGATCGCTTTGCGGCGAAAGCAGCCGATGGCCGCGGGTTTCCGGCTGCCTGGGGGGCAGGTGCTGGCGGTGCTGGGGGTCGGGATTGCCGTGGCACTGGCGACGCAGGTGGATTTGAGTAAGTCGCTGATCCTGGCGGCGACGGTGGGGGCGGCTTTGCTGAATTGGCTGTGGGCGCGGAGGGCGGGAGTTGCGGAATAGAACGGGTTTCATTGGCCTAGAGGACGCGGGCGGGGGCGCCCGCGCCACACGCATGGTGGAGGGCTCTTGCTAAAGTTCCGACTGGTTGGCTTGTTTCTTGTTACTTGTGTTTCTTGCTTCGCGCAGCGCGAGGGGGTGCTCAAGCAGATTGATCTGCCGCACTCCTATTACTTCAGGGAAATGTATCTGCCGCAGTTGACGACGGGGCCGAGCGCGGCGGCTTGGTCGCCGGATTCACGCAGTTTGGTGTACTCGATGGCGGGCTCGCTGTGGCGGCAGGAAACGGGCAGCACGAAGGCGGAGCAGCTTACCGCCGGTCCCGGCTACGACTATCAGCCGGATTGGTCGAGCAACAGTGATGGGCGTTGGGTGGTGTTCGCGCGCTACGATCACGATGCGGTCGAGTTGTGGTCGCTGGATTTGCGGGATGGACGGGCACGGAGGATGACGTCCGGAGGCGCGGTGAATGTGGAGCCGCGATTCTCGCCGGATGGGAAGCGGCTGGCGTTTGTGTCGACGTCTTATAAGGGTCACTTTCATATCTTTGTAGGCCGATTCGAAGACGGATTACTCAGCGACGTGCGGCAACTTACTCCAGAGAATGTCAGCTCGCTGCCTCGTTATTACTACAGCAAGGTGGATCACGAGATTAGTCCGGTGTGGACGCGGGATGGTTCGGAGATTCTGTTTGTCTCGAATCGGGGGCACATTCACGGCACGGGCGGATTCTGGAAGATTAAGGCGGAGCCGGGTTTCGAGGCGCACGAAATTCATTACGAAGAAACGAACTGGAAGGCTCGTCCGGACTTTTCGCCGGACGGCAAGCGCATGGTGTATGCGTCGTATCTGGGGCAGGCGTGGCATCAACTGTGGGTCATGCCGGCAGCGGGTGGGGATGCGTTCCCGATTTCTTATGGCGCTTTTGACAACGTGAATCCGCGGTGGTCGCCGGATGGGTCGAAGATTGCGTTTATCTCCAATCGAAATGGGAACACTTCGCTATGGGTGCAGACGATTCCGGGTGGGGAGCAGACGGAGGTCGTCGCGCGCGAACGGAAATATTTGAAAGCGATGGGGCGAATTTCACTGCGCGTGGTGGATGCTCGCGGAAATCCAGTAGCGGCGCGGGTTTTTGTGACGGGCGCGGACGGACTGGCCTATGCTCCCGATAACGCATGGATGCACGCCGACGACAGCTTTGATCGCTCGGAGCGGGCGTTCGAGGCGCACTACTTCGATACATCAGGTGCGTCGGAGATAGCGGTGCCGGCCGGCGATGTCGAAGTGGACGTCATGCGCGGATTCGAGAATCGTTTCGAGCAACATAAGGTGGAGGTGAAAGCCGATAGCACCGCGCAGCTCACGGTCCGGGTGGCGCCGCTTGTTGGCGGAGTGGATAGAACATCGAATTGGGTGAGCGGCGATGTTCATGCGCACATGAACTATGCGGGGACCTATCAGAATACGCCGGCGCATCTGGTGGAGCAGGCGGCGGCGGAGAATTTGGCGATCGTCGAAGATCTGGTGGTGAACAAGGAGCAGCGCATTCCCGACATGGCGTATTTCTCGCCGCAACTGGATGCGGCTTCGACCGCGGATCATCTGCTGCTGCACGGGCAGGAGTTTCACACGAGTTATTGGGGACATCTGGGATTGCTGAACCTGACGCGGAATTTCATTCTTCCGGGATATGCGGCGTATCCCAATACGGCGGCGGCCAGCCTTTATCCGGCAAACGCGAACGTCGCTGATATGGCGCATGAACAGGGCGCGCTGGTGGGATATGTGCATCCTTTTGACAGCTTCCCCGATCCGGCGAAGGACGCTTCTCTTACTGCCGAGTTACCCGCGGATGTGGCATTGGGTAAGGTGGATTACATCGAGGTGGTTGGTTTTTCCGATCATAAGTCCACGGCCGAGGTTTGGTACAAGCTGCTGAATTGCGGTTTTCGGTTGCCCACGGCGGCGGGCACGGATTTCATGGGGAACTACGCGTCGCTGCGCGGGCCGGTGGGGTTGAATCGCGTGTATGCCGAAGTGAAGCCTGGTCCGCTGAAGATTGAACCTTGGCTTGCGGCGATCAAGGCGGGGCGGACGTTTGCGACGAATGGGCCGCTGCTCCGGTTCTCGCTGGGCGGGCAGGGGATTGGCGGGGAAGTGCGGTTGGAAAAGAAACAAGAGGTGCGGTTTTCGGCTGATCTGTTTTCGATGGTTCCAGTGGATCATCTGCAGATCGTCTGTAACGGGAAGGTCGCGCGGGAGCTTGCAATGGACAGCGACCGCAGCTCGGCGCACGTCCAGGGCTCGATCTCGCTGGACGCGAGCGGGTGGTGCGTGCTGCGCGCTTTCAGCGACAAGGCGGAGTATCCGATTCTGGATTTGTATCCTTACGCTACGACCAGTCCGGTGTATGTAAGTGTGGCGGGCGCGCCGGTGCGTAGTGCGGGAGACGCAGCTTATTTTGTGGCGTGGGTTGACCGGCTGATTTCGGCGGCGCGGAGTGATACTTCGTGGAACACGGAGGCTGAGAGGGAGTCGGTGCTCTCGATGCTGCAAGAGGCGAGAAAGAAGTATGTGAAGATGGGGGAGTAAGCGAGAGCGGCTTCAGGAAACAAAGTTCATGCGCATTGTTATCGCGGGCGGGGGGACTGGCGGGCACGTTATTCCGGCGCTGGCTATTGCTCAGCAGCTTAAGAAGCAGCTTGGCGCCGAGGTTCTTTTTATCGGGACGGCTCGCGGCATTGAGACGCGGCTGGTGCCGCAGGCGGGGTTTCCGCTGGAACTGATTCAGGTGGGCGCGCTGAAAAATGTCAGCCTGATGACGCGGGCGAAGACGATGTTTGATTTGCCACGTGCCATCGCGGCTTCTTCGCGGATGCTCTCGGAGTTCGATCCCGAAGTTGTGATTGGGGTGGGGGGCTACGCTTCCGGGCCGGCGATGGTGGCCGCGATTCGGCGGCGGCTTCCTACGCTCGCCTTTGAACCTAACGTCGTGCCGGGGTTTGCTAACCGCATGATTGCGCGCTGGGTTTCGGCGGCGGCGGTGCACTTTGAAGAGACTTGCCGGTATTTTCCTCACTGCCGGGTGACGGGCGTGCCGGTGCGGGCGGCGTTTTTTTCTATTCCTCCGAAGACCGGGGGCGCGCCTACGCTGCTGGTGTTTGGAGGCAGTCAGGGCGCACGCGCCATCAATCAGGCGATGATCGAGTCGCTGGCCGGTTTGCGCGCGAAGATTCCTGGGATCCACATCATTCACCAGACGGGGCAGCGCGACTATGAGCATGTGCTTGCCGCTTATCAGCAGTCGAGAGTCTCGGGCGAAGTCCACAAGTTTATTGACGATATGCCGGGAACGTTCGGGCGCGCCGATTTGCTGGTCTGCCGGTCGGGCGCCAGCACGGTTGGTGAGATCACGGCGGCGGGAAAGCCGGCGATTTTTGTGCCGTTCCCGGCTGCTGCGGATGATCATCAGAACGTGAACGCGCGGGCGCTGGAACGCGCGGGCGCCGCGGTTGTGGTCGAGGAAAGTAATCTGGGTGCGGCCTACCTCGTCGACACGATTGCGGCACTGATCGGCGATTCGAGCCGGCTGCAGAGCATGTCCGCCGCGGCGAAATCGCTGGCGCACCCGAAGGCGGTCGAAGAGATTGCGGAGATGGTCGCGCAGTTGGCTGGCGGTGCTTCGAACCTTTAACCGCGGAGGTCGCTGAGTTCGCGGAGAAATTAAGGGAAAGGCTGGTTAAGTTCTTACTCCGCGCTCTCTGCGACCTCTGCGGTTAAATGGTCTATCATCAGCCTTCATTTAATAGCTTCATCCGGGGATTGAGTTTTCATGTTCGCGAAGATTCAGCGCATTCATTTCGTGGGGATTGGTGGTATCGGCATGAGCGGGATTGCCGAGGTATTGCTGAATCTTGGTTACAAGATTTCCGGGTCCGACCTGAAGAAATCGGCGGTCACGCAGCGACTTGCGGCCCTGGGTGCGTCCACTTTCGAAGGACACGCTGCCGCCAACATCGCCGGGGCGGATGTTGTCGTCACCAGTTCCGCGATCTCGGTCGATAACCCTGAAGTTGCCGAAGCTCGGCGGTTGCATGTACCGGTGATTCAGCGCGCCGAGATGCTGGCTGAGCTGATGCGGCTGAAGTACGGCATCGCGATTGCCGGCATGCATGGAAAGACCACCACGACTTCGATGGTTGCGGCCGTCTTGGCCGCTGGCGGCCTCGATCCCACGGTTGTGGTCGGAGGGCGCGTGGACGCGATGGGCTCGAACGCGCGTCTCGGCAAGTCGCACTACCTGGTCGCCGAAGCGGACGAAAGTGACCGGTCGTTCCTGAAGCTTTCGCCGATTCTCTCGGTGGTCACGAACATTGACCGCGAGCACATGGACTGCTATCGCGACATGCGCGACGTTCACCGGACGTTTCTCGAATTTATGGAGCGCGTGCCGTTTTACGGTATAGTCTTCGGCTGCAATGACGACGTGGTGCTCCGGCGCCTGCTGCCGCGCGTCCATCGCCGCGTGACGACGTACGGAACCAGCCAGGGGTCGGATTTCCTGATCCGCATGAGGGCGTCGCAGATGCGATCGGCGCTGGCTGCCGGAGAGCACAGCCCGCTCGTCCGTTTCCATGTTACTTACAAAGAGAAGGATCTCGGAGAGTTCACGCTGCATGTGCCGGGCGCGCACAACGTGCTGAACGCTACGGCGGCCATTGCGGTGGGCACCGCGCTCGACATTCCCGCGGAGCAGATCCGTTCCGCGCTTGACGGTTTTCGCGGCGTGGACCGCCGCTTCCAGCTCAAAGGCAAGGCCGCGGGCGTCAGCGTGATTGACGATTACGGTCACCATCCGACGGAAATCCGGGCCACGCTGGCCGCGGCTCGCCAGTGCGGATTTCGCCGCGTGCATGTGATCTTCCAGCCGCACCGCTTCTCCCGCACTCGCGATCTGATGGATGAGTTCGCGACCGCCTTCGCCGACGCCGACACGCTTTGCTTGCTCGACATTTATCCAGCCAGCGAGAAGCCCATCGAAGGCATCACGGCGGAAGTTCTCGCGAGCCGCATTGCCGGGGCAGGGAAGCGGGGCGTCGCGTACGCTCCTTCTTTTTCTGACGCTGTCGTCACGGTTGCCGCGCTCGCCCGACCGGGTGACATGGTGCTGACGCTGGGGGCGGGGAGTGTTTCGCAACTGGGAGCGATGATTCTGGAGAAGCTAGAGACTAGAGCGAATCCAGAGTTGCCGTGACCGCCGGCAGCTGCCGAGCTGCGCTCGGCTGGACGGGGCATAGCCCCGTCCCCACACTGGCATTCCCACACGAGCGTCTGAACCAACTTGGCACTGTCTCAATTCGCGAAAACCAGTTATAGTAATTTTGCTCAGCGGTTTTCTGTCGACAACTGACTCGAAAGAGTGGCGCGGAAATCAAGTTCCACCGCGATACAGGAAGAATTGTATCCGCTTCCCGGCGTTTCTCAGCACGAGGCTCCCGAGCGTGAGCCCTTTGACGACGCACGGCTCGTCGATCTGGAAGCGGAGCAGGAATCTCCATTTCTGCGCGGGCAGAAGCGAGTCTCGGTCCGGCGCGGATCACTTCCCAAAAAGACTGCCAACCAGCTGAAGTGGGTCGCCCTGGCGCTCGTCGTTCTGGCAATTCTGGGAGCTGCCGGCGCGAGCCTCTACCGCTACGGGAAGCACTCATGGCGTTTTCGTGTCGATTCGAGCGATCAGATCGAAGTCACCGGCGCCGTGCACGTCGCGCACGCGCAAATCATGGAAGTCATGGGCGGCGATATAGGGCGCAACATTTTTTTCGTTCCGCTCGCGCAACGCAAACAGCAACTGGAGCAGATTTCGTGGGTGGAATCGGCGAGCGTGATGCGCTTTGTGCCGAATCGGCTGCGCATCGAGATTCATGAACGCACGCCGGTGGCCTTTGCCCGCATCGGCTCGCACATTTCGCTGATCGACGCCGGGGGCACGCTGATGGAACTCGCTCCAGGCGGCAAGCACAAGTATTCGTTTGCGGTGATTGCGGGCATGAACGCCGGCGAGCCGCTCTCCACTCGCGCGGCGCGCATGAAGAACTACAACGCGCTGGTTCGTGAGCTGGATTCGGGGGGCGCGCGTTATTCGCAGGAACTGAGTGAAGTGGACCTCAGCGACCCCGAAGACGTGAAGGTGCTGGCTGCCGACGCCAATGGCGAAGTGCTGGTGCATCTCGGCTCGGGGAATTACCTGCAACGCTACAAAACCTACGTGACCCATGTGCAGCAGTGGCGGCAGCAGTTCGACAAGCTCGAATCGGTGGACTTGCGCTACGACGGCCAGATCATCGTGAATCCCGATCTTAACGGGATGGCCCGGCAGCCGGCCTTGACGCCGGCGGCAGCCAAAGCGGCGATGGCAGCGGGAGTGAAACCTGCGGCGATCGTGAACTACGAAAAATATGTAACGCATCCCGTCCCTCCGGCTCCGGCGAAGAAAAACGCGAAGCCCAAGGCGAAAGGCGGGACGAAAGCGGCAGTTCATCATGCTTTCGCTAGTCATGCTGCCGTTAGTCATGCTGCCGTTAGTCATGCTCCCGTTAAACAAGCGCCAGTTACTCAAGCCGCGCTGAAGACAACGGTGAAAGCGCCGCCGGTCGCAGTTGCGAAAACTACCGCGGCGTCGCATCCGGCTGCGCCCGTTCCTACGGGCCAAAAGAAACCGAGCGCTGGAATTCGGAAGGAGACTCCGCAGAACTAGCGATCGTCATTTATGCCGAGCCACGAGCCCAATTTCATTACCGCCATTGACGTAGGCAGCGCCAAGACTTCAGTCCTGGTGGCCGAACTGAGCGAGCACGGATTGCGTTATCGCGGCCACGGCATCAGTGAATCGCGAGGCCTGCGCAAGGGCGTGATTACCGAACTCGACAAGGCGGTCGGCAGCATTCAAAAAGCGGTGGAGCATGCGGAAGACGTGGCCGGCATTCCGATCGAGCATGCGCTGGTGGGCATTGCGGGCGCGCACATTCGCGGGATGAACAGCCACGGCGGCATCACGTTCGGCGCTCGGTCGCGCGAGATTGGCCGCGAGGAAATCCGCCAGGCCGTGGACAAGGCCCGCACCGTGCCCTTGCCTGCCGATCGCGAGATTCTCCATTTGCTGCCGCAGGAATTCATTCTCGACGATCAGCCCGGCGTGCAGGATCCAACGGGCATGATGGCCACGCGGCTTGAAGTGCGCGTGCATATTGTGACGGCTTCTTCAAGCGCGACGCAGAATCTGGTGACGGCGGTGAACCGGGCTGGCGTTCACGTGGACGACACCATCTTCGAGCCGCTGGCTTGCGCGGACTCGGTGCTGCGATCGGACGAACGCGAACTTGGCGTCTGCCTTGTCGATCTCGGGGCGGGGTCGTGCGATCTGATTGTTTTCCAGCAGGGTGCAGTCGCACATACGGCCGTCATCCCCATCGGCGGTGACCACTTTACGAGCGATCTCTCGGTCGGCATGTGTACGGGGCTGGCGGACGCGGAGACGCTCAAGAAAAATTTTGGCAACGCGGTACCGACGCTGATCCCCGAGGGCAACGAAGTCGAGGTGCCGTCGGTGGGAGACCGGCCATCGCGCATGATGCCGCAACGCATGGCGGGCGAGATTCTTGGGCCGCGAGCCCGCGAACTTTTCGAGTTGCTGCGCGACAACCTGCGCCACGCCGGCGTGCTGGAGCACTGCATCGCTGGATTTGTGCTGAGCGGTGGAGCGTCGCGGCTTCCCGGGATTCTCGACGTGGCGGAATCGGTGCTGCGCAAAGCCGCGCGTCTCGCCTGGCCAACGCCGATGGCGAGGATGCCGTCGTTTTTAGCCGAGCCGGAATTCGCGACGGTGTTGGGCATGGCGTATTACGGCCACCGCGCCCGCCTGGCCCGCGGCTTGCAGGAGCCGGGCTTTGGTTCGCGCATGAAAGCTCTGTTCGCGAGGAAGGGCGCGTGAGGAATTGTGGTGGTGGAGGGACGGGCGTCTCGCCCGTCCAGCCGGGCGGGGACGCCCGGCTCTCCACTGGTTACTGAGAGCTGAGAACTGAGAGCTGACTTACGAGGTGAGACATGACTGAAGACAACGGACTCCGTATCTGCTTCAACGAAGAAGCGCGCAACGACGCTCGCATCAAGGTCATCGGTGTTGGCGGCGGCGGCAACAACGCGGTCAATCGCATGATTGATTCGGGCATGGAACACATCGAATTCATTGTGGCCAACACCGACTTGCAGGCTCTGCGGATGTCGCGCGCCGCGACCAAGATTCAACTCGGAGTGAAGCTGACCAACGGACTCGGCGCTGGCGCCAATCCCGAGATCGGCCGCAAAGCCGCGCTGGAAGATTCGGACAAAATCATCGAAGTCCTCGAAGGCGCGGACATGGTTTTCGTCACGGCTGGACTCGGTGGCGGTACCGGCACCGGCGCGGCGCCGATTATCGCCTCGCTGGCCAGCGAAATGGGCGCGCTCACCGTCGCCGTCGTTACCAAGCCCTTCGCCTTTGAAGGCAAACGCCGCATGCAGCAGGCGGAGCGCGGGATCGCCGAACTTATGGAGTCGGTCGATACCACCATCGTGATTCCCAACGAAAAATTGCTCGCCGTCGCCGAGAACGCGGGCTTCTTCGAGTCGTTCCGCATCGCCGACGACATTCTTCGACAAGGGGTGCAGGGCATCTCCGACATCATTACCATCCCGGGCATCATCAACCGCGACTTTGCCGACGTGAGGGCCATCATGGCGGGCATGGGTTATGCGGTGATGGGCACGGCTACCGCGTCTGGCGAGCATCGCACGGTGGAAGCCGCGCAGCGGGCCATCGCCTCGCCGCTGCTGGAGGCGGGCGCGATCGACGGGGCTCGCGGCATTCTCATCAACATCACGGGCTCGAATTCTCTGAAGCTGGCCGAAGTGCAGCAGGCTTGCACCATCATCCAGGGCGCCGCTCACGAAGATGCGAACATCATCTTCGGCGCCGTGCTGGACGAAAAGATGAAGGACGCGGTCAAGATCACCGTGATTGCAACCGGCTTTAAAGAGGCCGATATGCGCCGTCCGCGGCACCACGAGAACTATGATCCGGTGATACTTACGCGCGAGGTCTTGAGAGAAGTTTCGCGCCAGCGCGATCACTTCCACGAGCCCGAGCCGGTGGCCGAACCGGAGCCAGTCTTTGTGCCCGAACCGAGCTTCGAGCCAGACCCCGCGCCGGCGGCGTTTCAGGAATCGGCGCCGGTTAGCGCGTCGCATGCCGAGGTGATTTCGCTCGACGCGATGCGGTCGGCCGCTCCCAGCTACCAGGTGGAGGATCTCGACGTTCCGGCCTTTCTGCGGAAGCGCAGCGAAGTGATGTAGGGAAAGGGCGAGCGGTGGAGAGACGGGCGCCCTCGCCAGTCGTTTCCGGCGCTGTTGCATTGAGGAGTTATGCCAGCATAATCTGACACGCGGCAAATTTTCCTTGCCTCAGTCAGGCAGGACACAATCTTTCCGACGAATGCCACCTCTATCCACGAGCTCGAAATCTCTCCTCATTTTGCTGGTGCTGCTGGCTGCGTCCGAATTCATTGTGCGCGGTCCCGTGCGTTTTCTGCGGGCGGCGGACTTCAACGATTTCATCTCGCCTTACATCCAATCCAGGGCACGGGGCTAGTTATCCACGTGTGAAAGGTGGCCAACATCGCCATTGATCGCCGCCCTCTCCATGTTTACCCTAAGTGGACGAGCTGTGACCAGCATACCCAAGACCGGGTACCTGCCAACTTTAGATGGTTGGCGAGCGATCGCGATTCTTGCCGTGCTACTCGATCATGCCGTGGAATATTCGCAGCTGCGGCACTATCCGAAGCTGGTGAGCTTTACGCATACTGGACCGAACGGTGTGAGCTTGTTCTTTGCCATCAGCGGTTTCCTGATTTGCTCTCGTCTGCTCGAAGAATACCGGGCCTTCGGACGGATCAGTCTTCGCGGCTTTTACATTCGTCGGGGCTGCCGGATTCTCCCGCCCGCGTTGTTTTACCTGATCGTGATTGGGATTCTTTCTGTGTGTGGCCTCATCGTAGTCAGTCCTGGGGAGTTGTGGAGTTCCGCGCTCTTCTTTCGTAACTATCTGCCCGGAGGCTGGATCAGCCGAGGTTGGGGCGGATACACGGTCCACTACTGGTCGCTGGCGGTCGAAGAGCATTTCTATTTGCTCTGGCCTGCGGCGCTGGTCCTTCTGGGAAAGACACGAGCTCGATGGTTCGCATTGGCGCTGGCGATGGCCGTTGCCGCGTGGCGAACGTGGGATTTGCACCAGCATTGGTTCGACCGATTGATTCCGGGATTGTTGTTCGGTTGCCGCACGGACGTGCGGCTGGATGCGCTCCTGCTGGGCTGCGTGGCGGCTTTGATTCTGGACGATGACTCGGTTCGCGCCGCGTTTTCCCAGCACTTCAAGCCCTGGATGTGGTGGCTATGTGTGGGATCCTATGTAGCCTCACAGCTGATCTACCTGTCACAGCATTCACGAAGCTACTCTTTGTTTGAGTCGGCGCTTTTGCCTTTAGTGGTGGCGGGTACAGTGTACGGACCGAAAACGTTCATTACGACTCTGCTGGAGTCCCGCGGATTGAAATGGATTGGCCGGCTTTCCTACAGTCTTTACCTGTGGCAGCAGTTGTTCTCAGTCCCTTCAGCGGGGTCGCCCCTCTCGATTCTTCAGAGGTTCCCGCTCAGCACGGCCATGATCTTTCTTTGCGCTTGGTTGAGCTATCGGTTCATTGAACGCCCTTTCATCCGGTGGGGACACCACCTCGCTCCACCCTTTACGGAAGGACGCGACGATCTCGCGCCGCATCGACACGAAACCCTGAAGGCTGGGAACGAACTACCGGATGTTGCAGACAAACTCGGCTAATGATTGCACGGACGCCCGGAGCGCGCCCCGAGCCTAGCGCCCCGGCACCTTTTGGTCCTGGCCTGGGGTGTCCGGATTTTCCCGGCCTCTATAGCTATCCCCGTACGACGCATTCCTGCTAATTTTCCCGCTGTGCTGGAGTCTCCCGGAATTCTCTAGAAGCAAGGTCGCGCGTGGCGTTTTCCTGCTGATGCTGCCCTTTCTGGCGCCGAGTGGGTCCGCATTGGAGCAACTCCAGCTCCAAGGCCAGATTCCGGAAGCGATTGCACACTCGTTGTACTGGACTGGCATCGTGATGCCTCACCAGATTTGGTTTCTTTTGCTGTTGAGCTTGCTTCTTTTGTGGCGCATGGCGTCCGAGCGCGCGTCTGCTTTCCCGCAGAGACGCGGCTTGCCGCGTCTCCTGCCGCGGAGTGAGACGGGGCAAGCCCGTCTCTACTTCTGGGCTGCGATCCAGGCGTTGATCTTTGCTTCCAGCACGTCGAGCGGCAGCGGGCCTTGATCGAGCACCGCGTCGTGGAAGGCGCGCAGATCGAATTTCGCTCCCAGCTCCCGCTGCGCGCGATCACGCAGTTCGAGAATTTTCATCTGCCCCATCTTGTAGGAGAGCGCCTGCGCCGGCCACGCAATGTAGCGATCCACTTCGGTCTCGATATTCTGATCGTCCATCGCGGTGTGTTGGTGGAAGAAATCGACCATCTGCTGGCGCGTCCAGTGCTGGGAGTGCACGCCCGTATCCACCACCCAGCGCACGGCACGCCACATTTCATTTTGCAGGCGGCCATAGTCGCTGTACGGATCCCGATAGAAGCCCACTTCTTTTCCCAGGCGCTCGGAGTAGAACGCCCAGCCTTCGGTGTACGCATTCAGATCGAGGTTGTACTTGCGGAACGGCGGCAGGCCGGTGAGTTCCTGCGCAATCGAAAATTGCAGGTGATGTCCGGGGACGCCTTCGTGGTAGGCGATGGCCTCGACGTTTAGCAGCAAGCGCTTTTCGGGTGCATATTCGTTGACGTTGATGCGTCCCGGGCGCGAGCCGTCTCCGGCGCCGATCGAATAATCGGCAGGAACGCCGTCGGCGCTGCGGAACGACTCCATCGGCACCACGGCCAGCTTGTTCTTTGGCAGGCGGCCGAATAGTTCCGGCAGCTTCGCGTACATCTGGTCGCGATAGTGCGTGTACAGGTCAAACAATTGCTGGCCGGACTTAGCGTGCAGTTTTGGATCCTGCCGGATGTGATCGTTGAACGATTTCAGATCGCCGAAGCCCTGCGCCTTGGCGATGGTCAGCATCTGGGTTTCAATTTCCGCCACGCTCTTCAGGCCAAGCTGGTGAATCTGGTCGGCGGTGAAGTCGGTGGTCGTCTGGTGACGGACGGCGAAGCGATAGCGCGCTTCGCCGTCGGGCAAGGCCCACACGCCGGGATCGAGTCGTCCGTGAGGCGCGTAATCTTCGCGCACGAACTTGGCGAATTTCGCATACGCGGGCGCGACGGCGTTCTTTACCGCGCTTTCGATTCCTTCGCGCAGTTGTTTCCGGTCCGCTTCGGAAATGGAATCTGGGAACTTGCGCAGCGGTTCGGTAAACGGACTCTTTTCCAGGGGGTCGTCGGCAATCTGCTGCGCCTGACTGGACACTTTCTCGAGCAGATACCTGGGCGGCATGCGGTGGTCGCGTAGTCCATCGCGCATGTGCCCCATCGCCTGCTCGAGCACGCGCGGGATCTGGCGCAGACGGGACAGGTAGTCTTCGTAATCTTTCACGTTGCGGAAAGGTGAGTCGAAGGCCAGCGAAGCGTATCCGAGGTGAATGCCGCCAAACTGCGTCGCCGGCATCTCCCAGTCTTTGAATTGCGCGCTGTCTAGCGACTCGCGCAAGCTGCGCAGCATCAGCGAGTGGTTGAGCTTTTCTTGTTCCGGGAATCCGGTGACATCGACGGCCTCGAAGCGCGCCAGCGCCTGACGAGTGTGTTCGAGATCGTCGGCAATCGCCTTGTCTGAAAAATCGCTCAGCCGATCGTTGTAGCGGTTGTCTCCAACCTGGGTGGCGAGCTCAGGCTGGGTGCGTAGTGTGTACTCCCACTCATCGGCGAGCAGACGATTGAGTTCAGCTCGTCGGGCTTCGAGTGTCTGCTCGGCAGCCTGGGCGAAGAGGGGGACGACTAGAGCTAGGGCGAAAGAAACGATCACGAGCGATGTTCGCAAGATGTAGACCTCGGCAGCATTCATGAGGACGCGCCGTCAAAAAATATCAGAAAAAACGCGCACGTGGGGGCTTGGCTCGCGCCAACGATTTGTCAGCAGCGCTGGCTGGAGCCCTCTGAAAGTTTGGCCCGGCTCCAGCACGGATGTGCAAACTGATGCAGAATCCGAGTACCTTTCAAGGTAACGAGCCGATCCGATTACCAAGGTGCGTGTCCCTTCTGCGAAATCACATTAAATGCAATTTATTCATATAGTTATCGCGCAGATTCCGCTATGCACAACTTTATACTTTGCCGTTGCGCCGAAGAGCGTAAATCGCCTACTATCGGACAGTTGCAGGAGATGTGCCTTCGGTGTGGGGATTTGGCGAGGCTCTTGCATCCAATTAACTAGGCCGACAGATGGACTAAGCAGCAGATTGGCCGAGTACTACCGGGGATGGTGAAGTGAAGTTAAGGGCCTGGTTTCTTCGTCTCGCATTTTTCTTAGGATTGGCAATGTTGCTGGAAGCGAGTGGCATCGCA
>Ga0187865_1000698_pt1 | contig 44331 bp, 37 predicted proteins | sample June2016WEW_11_1_2_FD_132989 | JGI IMG/M metagenome (GOLD analysis project Ga0187865, IMG submission 132989) | Peatland microbial communities from SPRUCE experiment site at the Marcell Experimental Forest, Minnesota, USA - June2016WEW_11_100 | ecosystem: Environmental > Terrestrial > Soil >...
AAATCAGCCGACGCCGGCACAGCCGACTAATCGACCGGAGACGAATCGCCCTCCTGCGCCACAGCCGAAACAGCCAGCTCCGAATAACCGCCCAGAGACGAATCGTCCGCCGACAGCACAGCCGAATCAGCCAACGCCGGCACAGCCGACTAATCGACCGGAGACGAATCGCCCTCCTGCGCCACAGCCGAAACAGCCAGCTCCGAATAACCGCCCAGAGACGAATCGTCCGCCGACAGCACCACCGAATAACCGTCCCGAAACCGCTCGTCCTGCACCCAGTCAGCCCGAGCCGAACCGGAACCAACCCGCTCCGCGGCCGCAAACGCCACCGCCTCCTGCAGCGGCGAAGCCGGCGCCACCGCCTCAGCGCCAGCAAGCGAAACCGCAGACGCCCGAGGAGAAAAAGCAGGAAGAGGAACGGCGGAAGCGGGAACAGCAGAAGCCTCCAGGCGAGTAGAGGCTCAGCTTCCAAAAGGTCGGATGTGAATAGTACCGGGCATCCCGAGTCTTCTCAGGATGCCCTTTTTTGCAGTTCTGCTATGATCGCGGCAGGACCGGGAAAACCGGCGGACTTCACCCTTCACCAGGAGTTTTCATCATGGAAATGCCCGTTCTTCCCCTGGGCTCCCGCCGCAATGAAGACATCGCGCTCGACCTCATGAAATTTATCGCCATGACAACCGGCTACGGCAAGACCACTGGCGCCGGAGTCGGCTTCCAGGGTACCGGTGCGGCCGACAAGCCCGAGGAATACGCCGCCCATCTGCTGGAACTCTACGGGCGTTGTTTGCAGTCGGTGGGTGGAAAGTAACGAAATCGGGAGATCGGATCATCGGGTGATCGGGTCATCGAAGATCAAAAACTCTTGGGTTTAAGGTTTTAGATCGCCCGATGACCCGATCACCCGATGACCCGATCTCCTTGTTTCTGAACCTCTTCGTTGACAAGCGCGTCGGCGCTGGGCTATTCTAAAAGCCTTTGGAAGTGAAGTGGAAGTCCTGCGGCTGCCCGCCTGGAACACCTAGCGCGCGTTCTGCGTGGATCGATTATTGATTAGGGCACTCAGCGGTCTTCATAGCGTTCTTTAAAGTTCTGGGAGATTTCCGATGTCAACCTATTTCCCCAAAGAAGGGGATATTACGCGCAAGTGGTTTGTGGTGGATGCCACCGGGCTTCCGCTCGGCCGCCTCGCCTCGCGCGTAGCCCGTATTCTGATCGGCAAAGAAAACCCGAAGTACACGCCGTTTATCGACACCGGCGACCACGTGGTCATCATCAATGCCGAGAAGATCAAGATCACTGGCATGAAGGCCGATCAGAAGGTGTATCACCGCTACACCGGGTATCCCGGCGGACTGCGCTCGGAAGAAATGAAGAAGCGCATGGTCCGCAAGCCGGAGCTGGTGATTGAAGACGCCGTGTCGCGCATGCTCCCCAAGAACAAACTGGGCAAGCAAATGTTTACGAAGCTGAAGGTGTACCGGGGCGACAAGCACCCGCACGAGGCGCAGAAGCCCGAGGCGAAAGTGTTTGCGTAAGGCGGCTCCGAGCTACGAGCTCCGGGCTGCGAGCAAGCAAGACAGATTTTAGATTTCTTGGAAAGGTTGATAAGCCAAACGCTTCATTACTTCGCGCACGCGGGTGCTCGAAGCTCGAAGCTCGCGGCTCGAAGCTAAACAATGGCAGAAATTGTGCAATACTACGGAACCGGACGCCGCAAGGCAGCGATCGCCCGCGTTTTTCTTCGTCCTGGCAGCGGTGAGTTCAAGGTTAACGGCAAAGCGTTCGATGAATACTTTGTGACGCCCTCGCAGCGCATTAGCGCGAAGTCACCCCTGGTCTCGACCGATACCACGGCCAACTTCAACGTGCTGGCCAACGTGTGCGGCGGCGGAGTCGCTGGACAAGCCGATGCGGTGCGCTTGGGCATCACGCGCGCGCTCATGGTGTTCAACGCTGAATTCCGCGCTAAGCTGAAGGCCGAAGGCATGGTAACTCGTGACCCGCGCGCCAAAGAGCGCAAGAAGTACGGACAGAAGGGCGCACGCAAGCGCTTCCAGTTCTCGAAGCGGTAGTGCGATAGTGCGCAGGTTGCAAGGTTTCAAAGTTTCAAGGTCGGCGGCAAGCTGGCTTGGATCTTTGAAACTCTGAAACCTTGAAACCTTGAAACTTTGTTTTTTGTGTTCAATTCATCCCCCCACCTCCCTGAGGCGGGGTGGACGGGAATGGCAATCCGGGGCCTGTTAGCGTCCGGATGCAGACCAACTGAGGAGGTTGATTGGTAAACATCACGATGAAGGAGTTGCTCGAAGCGGGCGTTCACTTCGGGCACCAGACCAAGCGGTGGAACCCCAAGATGAAGGAGTTCATCTTTGGCGAGCGCAATGGTATCTACATTATCGATCTGCAGAAGACGCTGAAGATGTTTAAGGAAGCGTCGAAATTCGTGCAGGACCTGGCCGCTGAGGGCAGGATCATCCTCTTCGTGGGCACGAAGCGCCAGGCACAGGACGCAATTGCCGAAGAGGCGGAGCGCTGCTCGATGTTCTACGTGAACCAGCGCTGGCTGGGTGGCCTGCTGACCAACTGGGTCACCGTACAGAAGTCCGTGAAGCGTCTCAAGGAACTCGACGAAATGGCCACCGATGGCCGTTACGATCTGCTCCCGAAGAAGGAAGTGATCAAGCTCGAGCGCGAGCGCAAGCACCTGCAGGCCAATCTGGCCGGCATCAAGAACATGAAACGGTTGCCGGATGCGATCTTCGTCATCGATTCGAATAAAGAGCAGATCGCGGTGCGCGAATCGCGCAAGCTGGGCATTCCTGTGGTCGCCGTGGTGGACACGAACTGCGACCCGAGCGAAGTGGATTACGTGATACCGGGCAACGACGACGCGCTGCGGGCGATCCGGCTGTTCACCTCGAAGATCTCGGAGTCGATTGCCGAGGGCGTCCATGCCAGGGACGACAAGCAGATGGCGGACATTCAGGCGGCGGCAGAGCCCGAACCGGTGGTCGCAGCCCCGGTCGCTGAAGAACTGTTTGCCGAAGTCGCAACCGAAGGCGCAATTGCCGTTCCTGCTGCGGGACCCGAAGGTGAAGAGATCCGCATGGAAGATGTGCTGGGCAAGGGCACGCGCAAGCGTCCCTCAGCCGCCACCGAAGACGTTGACGAACTACAGGCCGAGACGCGCCGGTTCTAGCACTGGCTTCTAGCTGCTGGCTACTCGCAAGCACCAGATCTGACCCGCGCAGCTCGACTGTGCGCGGGTCGAGTTTTATAGATGCAGGTTTCGAGGTTGCAAGGTTGCAAAGTTTCAAGGTTGCAATCTTTAGATTGGTCCTCTGATCGACCCTCTGACTGATCCTCCTTGAAAACCTGAAACCTTGAAACTTTGAAACCTTGGAATTGAGGTTCTAATGAGCACTACTATGGCAAACATTTCCGCTGCCCAGGTTAAAGATCTCCGCGAAAAAACCGGCGCGCCCATGATGGACTGCAAGCACGCCCTGACCGAAGCCAAAGGCGACCTGGAACAGGCGATCGTCCTGTTGCGCAAGAAGGGTGTGTCGGTCGCAGCCAAGAAAGCGGCGCGTGTGACGAGCGAAGGTTCGGTGGGCTACTACATTCATGCCGGCGGCAAGATCGGCGTGCTGGTCGAGGTCAACTGCGAAAGCGATTTCGTGGCGCGCACCGAAGACTTCAAAGAGCTGGTGCACGACATCGCCATGCACATTGCGGCGAGCGATCCGAAGTTCGTCCGGAAAGAAGACGTCACGCCGGAAGCCTTCGAGCGCGAGAAAGACATTTATCGCGCCCAGGCCGCGGCTACCGGCAAGCCCGCTCCCGTGGTCGAGAAAATCGTGGCCGGGAAGATGGAAAAGTTCTACGAAGAGGTCTGCCTGCTCGAGCAGCCCTTCATCAAAGACCAGACCATCAACATCGCGCAGCTTATCGCCGCCAAGGTCGGCAAGCTCGGCGAGAACATCGCCGTCCGCCGCTTCGCCCGCTTCAAAGTTGGCGATGCGACCGCTACCGTTGCCTTCGTCGGCACCAAGCCAGACGAGGGTGGCGAGGCGTCTGCGCCGGCTGCCAAGTAGCAGCCGAATAATTCAGGGGCGCTGCGGCGCCCCTTTTTGCTAGGTTTCAGAGTTCCAGAGGTTTCAAGGTGCTAAAAGTCCGGAACGGGTTTACCTTGAAACTTTGAAACCATGAAACTTTGAACCCTGGAGACTCGATGCCGACTCCCATCTTCAAACGAATTCTTCTGAAACTCTCCGGCGAAGCCCTTGCCGCCGATCAAGGCTTCGGCGTCGACACCCTCCGCATTCATGAAATCGCGGCTGAACTTGCCGATGTGCACACTCTCGGCATCCAGATGGCGATTGTCGTCGGCGGGGGCAATTTTTTTCGCGGAGTTGCGGATCAGGCCAAAGACATGGATCGCGTCTCCGCCGATCACATGGGCATGTTGGCCACCGTCATCAACGCGCTTGCACTGCAGGACGCTCTCGAAAAACAGAACGTATTCACCCGCGTGCAGACGGCCATTGAGATGAATCAGGTTGCCGAGCCCTTCATCCGGCGCCGCGCCATCCGGCATCTTGAAAAAGGACGCGTCGTGATCTTCGCCGGCGGCACCGGCAACCCGTATTTCTCGACCGACACGGCCGCCTCGCTGCGCGCGATGGAGATCAAAGCCGATGCCATCCTCAAAGCCACCAAAGTGGACGGCATCTACGACGCCGACCCGATGAAGGTGAAGGATGCCAAGAAGTTTTCGCAGCTTACCTACATGGACGTTCTGAAGCTGGGTCTTAAGGTGATGGACTCGACCGCCATATCCTTGTGCAAGGACAACAATCTGCCCATCATCGTTTTCAACCTCAACCAGCGCGGCAATATCCGCCGCGTCGTGCTCGGCGAAAAGATCGGTTCCCTGGTCAGCGCGTAGGAAAGGTCAGAGGTTAGAGGTCAGATTGCAGAGGTAAAACCATGACATATCCCTTGGGTTCTTACCTCTGCAATCTGACCTCTAACCTCTGACCTTAGTCTTGGGTTTATAATGCACGGTTCCATATCGCTATGTTTGGGAGCTGAGTAAAGATGGCTCATCCTGCCCTGAAGGAAGTCTTCGCACAACTCAAGACGCGCATGGAGAAAGCGGTGGAAGACTTCCGCCGCGAAATGGCCGCCACGCGCACCGGGCGAGCGAACGTTCACATGCTCGACATTGTTTCGGTCGACTACTACGGGTCGCAGATGCCGCTCAACCAGATCGCCCAGATTCACGCGCCCGAGCCGCAAATGATCACGGTGCAGCCGTTCGATCCGTCCCAGCTGGCGGCGATTGAAAAGGCCATCCGCGGCGCCGACCTTGGCCTCAACCCGATGAACGACGGCAAACTTGTGCGCGTGCCCGTGCCCGCGCTCACCGAAGAGCGCCGCAAGGAGATGGTCAAGCACCTGCACCGGATTCTCGAAGAGCACCGCACTGCGGTGCGCAACATCCGTCGCGACGGCAACGACGCCACCAAGAAGACGCTGAAAGACAAGAAAATTACCGAGGACGACGAGAAGCGCGCGCTCGACGAAATCCAGAAGCTCACCGACGACGAGATCAAGAAGATGGAAGAGATGAGCAAAGCCAAAGAAAAAGAAGTGTTGGAGTTCAAGTAGTGGCCGTATTTCCTGTAGAGACGCGGCTTGCCGCGTCTCCTTTCGCGGCGGGAGACGGGGCAAGCCCCGTCTCTACGGAATCTTTTATAATCCGTTGATGAAGCGCGTCGTCCACGCCGCCTGTCCGCACGACTGCCCTGACGCCTGCGGCGTCCTGATCACCATCGAAGACGGCCGTGCCACCCGAATTCAGGGCGATCCCGAGCACCCCGTCACCCGCGGATTCCTTTGCGCCAAAGTCGCCAAGTATCTGGACCGCGTGTACTCGCCGGACCGGGTGCTGTATCCGATGCGACGGGTGGCTCCCAAGGGCCCATGTGGCGCGGGCGCCCCCGCCCGCGAAGTTTTCCAGCGCATCACCTGGGACGAAGCGCTAAACGAAATTGCGCAAAAATTCAAAGGAATCATGTCCGAGTTCGGCCCAGAGGCGATTCTCCCCTATTCTTACGGAGGCACGCTCGGCGCGCTCAACGGCGCTTCCATGGACCGCCGTTTCTTCCACCGCCTGGGCGCTTCGCAACTGGAGCGCAGCATCTGCTCCAGCGCTGGCGAAGAAGGCCTGAAATCGGTGATTGGCATCAAGCTCGGGACCGAGCCGGAACAGTTTGCGCATTCGCGCTACATCATCGCCTGGGCCTCGAACATTCACGGCAACAACGTTCATCTCTGGCCCTTCATCGAAGAAGCTCGTCGCAAAGGCGCGAAGCTGGTGGTCATCGATCCCTACCGCACGCGCACCGCGAAGTGCGCCGACTGGTACCTGCCCATCAATCCCGGCACCGATGCCGCGCTCGCTCTCGGCCTGATGCACGTCATCATTCACGAAAATCTTTTCGACGCCGACTACGTCTCGCGCTACACCATCGGTTTCGAGGATCTGAAGGCCCGCGCGCAACAGTATCCGCCTGAGAAAGTTGCCCACTGGACCGGCATATCCGCCGCCGACATCCGCAAGCTCGCCCGCGAGTACGCCACTGAGTGCCCGTCCGTGATCCGCGTCAACTACGGCATCCAGCGCTCCGAGCGCGGCGGCATGTCGATGCGCGCCGTCACCATGCTGCCGTGTTTGATCGGGTCGTGGAAAGACATCGGTGGCGGACTCCAGCTTTCGCTCAGCGGTTCTTACGGTTTGAATCGCGAAGCGCTCGAGATGCCCGAGTTGATGCGCAAAGCCCTGGGACGCCCCGCCCGAATCGTCAACATGGTGCAACTGGGCAGCGTGTTGAACACGCTGACCGCGCCGCCTATCCAGGCGCTGTTCGTTTACAACTCGAATCCGGCAGCAGTCTGCCCCAACCACAACCTAGTCGTCCGCGGATTGAGGCGCCCCGGCCTTTTCACCGTGGTCCACGAGCAGTTCTTCACCGACACTACCGACTACGCCGATATCGTGCTGCCCGCCACCACTTTTTTCGAGCACAAAGACCTGCAGACCGCTTACGGCCACTACTACCTCCAGGTTTCCAATCAGGCGATGGATCCGGTGGGCGAATGCCGGTCCAATGTCGAGATGTTCCGTGCGCTCGCCGAGCGCATGGGTTTTGAAGACGATTGTTTCCGCGAAACGGTGGATTCCATGATCGACCGCGCCCTGGCGGCGCCCAATCCGCGGCTCACAGGGATCACGCGTGAGCGGTTGGAACGCGAGCATCGCATCCGCCTGAATTTCGCCGCCCCGAACGGTGTGGGGACGGGCGCCTCGCCCGTCCATGCCGAGCGCAGCTCGGCAGCAACGCCCTTTCTCCCCTTCGCCCAAGGCAACTTTCCTACGCCCAGCGGCAAAGCCGAGTTTTACAGCGAAACTCTGAAGCGTCAGGGGCTTGATCCGGTCGTCGCCTTCACTCCGCCCGACGAATCGCGCCACGGATCGAAAGCCGCCGGCTTCCCGCTTGAGCTTCTCGCCCGCAAGCCTGACAACCATCTCAACTCGTCATTCGCCAACCTCCCATCCGTGCGCGCGATGGAACCATGGATCGGGGATCTCGAAATGCATCCGACCGATGCCGAGGTCCGCGGGGTGCGCGATGGCGACCGCATTCGCGCCTTCAACCAACGCGGTGAGATCGTCCTCCAGGCCCGGGTCGTCGGTTTGCGGGTCGATGGTTTGCAAGTCGATGGTTCTCGAATCGATGGTTCGGTGCCTCCCGGAGTGGTTGCCGCGCGGCTCGATTGGGCACGATTCAGCCCCGGCGGACACAATATCAATGTGCTAACCTCAGAAAAACTTACTGACATGGGCAACGCGGCGACGTTCTATTCCGTCTGTGTTGAGGTGGAACTTTTTCGAGCGTGACTCCAGGAACGAAATTTGTCCCTGCCTTGGACGGTTCTCACTCTCTACCGTATAATTACCGTTTTCCTGACTCTAGTTTTTCGAGGTAGTTGCAATTCATCGCCGTCATCAGGCAATCCCTGTGTGCGCCCCGCGACTCGGCTACGACACGGGCCCGCAGGGAGGACCGTCTGGGTCTCCATTTTCTTACACCACAAGAGTTTGGAAGCACAGTTCTATCTGGAATCGCCTCCTCTGTCTGTTGGCGCTTTTGCTCCTGGCTGCCCCCGTTGTCGGCCAGCAGGACCTCATCGTCGACATCAAAGTCCACGGCAATCGCCGCATCCCTGCCGACACGGTCAAGGCCCGCATCTTCACCAAGGTCGGCGACGTCTACGACACCGCCGCCATCGAACGCGACTTCAACGCCCTCTGGAACGCGGGCTACTTTGAGGACATCCGCTTTGAGCGCGAACAGAGCGCCAAAGGCTGGATCCTTCACATTTACCTCAAAGAGCGGCCCACCATCCGCGAGATCAACTACACCGGCCTGAATGCGGTTTCCACCAGCGACGTGCTCGACCGCTTCAAGGAGCGCAAAGTCGGGCTCGCGGTTGAGAACCAGTACGATCCCACGAAGATCAAGAAGGCCGAAGTTACCCTGAAACAACTGCTTGCCGAGCACGGGCGTCAGTTCGCCACCATCCGCACCGAAGTCCGCCCGATTCCTCCCGCCGCCGTGGGCATTACTTTCGTCGTCCGCGAGGGGCCCAAGGTCAAGGTTGGGCGCATTCGCTTCCGGGGCAACAAACACGTCAATGACCGCACGCTGCGCGCGGCCATGAAGAACCTCAAACCCATCGGCATCCCGCACTCCATCTTCCTGGAGAACATCTTCGCCAAGACCTACGACGCCACCAAGCTCGAAGAAGATACCGAACGCGTCCGCGCCGAGTTTCAGAACCGCGGCTACTTCAAGGTGCTGGTGGACGAGCCCAAAACCGAGATCCACGACACCGGACACACGGGTTTCCACGTTCCGGGGATCCAGCCAGGGCTGGGGAAATCCGTCGATATCACCATGCCCATCGAGGAGGGCGAGCGCTACCACCTCGGCACCATCACCTTCAAGCACAACAAAGCCATCCCCAACGCTGCTGCCCTGCGCAGCCTTTTCCCCATGAAGGACGGCGACATCTTCAGCCGCGAAAAAGTGGCCAAGGGTCTCGAAAACCTGCGCAAAGCCTACGGCGAGGCCGGCTACATTAACTTCACTTCCGTCCCCGACACCAAGTTCGACGACGAAAAGAAGACCGTGAATCTGGAAGTCGACGTGGACGAAGGCAAGCAGTTCTACGTGCGCCGCATCGAGTTCCAGGGCAACACCACCACCCGCGACAAAGTCATCCGTCGCGAAATTGCTCTGGAAGAAGGCCAGATCTACAACTCGCGTTACTGGGAACTGAGCCTGCTGCGCCTGAACCAGCTCGGCTATTTCGACCAGCTCAAGCCCGACGATCCCAATACCACCGAACGCCACCTCGACGAGAAGGCTGGCACCGTCGATCTCACCCTGAAGGTCAAGGAAAAAGGAAAGAACAGCATCGGACTGCAAGGCGGCGTCAGCGGCCTGGCCGGTGCCTTTGTTGGCATCAATTACAGCACCAACAACTTTCTTGGATTGGGTGAGACGCTCTCCGTGCAAGCCAGCCTCGGCAGCCGCCAGCGCGACCTGGTGTTCGGATTCACCGAGCCCTACTTGTTTGACCGGCCCATCCAGGCCGGCTTCAACGTGTACACCCGGAAGACCAGCTATGACCAGGCCCGGCAGTATGCCATTGCCACCGGACAGAACCTGAACCTGCCCTCCGCCTATCTGCAGAACCTGCAGAACTACTCGCAGTCCAGCACCGGCTTGAGCCTGAGCCTAAGCTATCCGCTGCGCCGTTCCTTCAAGCGCCTGGGCATCAGCTACTCCTTCGACCGCTCTTCGCTGGTTGCCGTCAGCAACGCTTCCAAGCTGTTGTTCGAGAATCTCAACTTCCGAGGCATCACCGGCCCCAACGCGCTCAACGGCATCATCACCAGCAAGATCACCCCCAGCTTCACCATGAACACCCTCGATGCGGCCTACGCGCCGCACAAGGGCAAGAGCCTGTTCATCGGCGGGGAGTTCGCTGGCCTCGGCGGCACGGTTCACACCATCCGGCCCATCGTCCAGTTCAAACAGTTTTTCCCGATGCAAAAGCGCCGCAATGCCCTCGGTTACAACGTGCAGGCTTCGTTTATTTCGGGATATGGCGGCATCGTTGCGCCCCCATTTGAACGAGCCTACCTCGGCGGCGAAAACGATCTGCGCGGTTTCGACATCCGCATGGTTTCTCCCATCGCCTACCTGCCGAGCGCCCAGAGCGTAGCCCTGCGGAACCCCGATTCAAGTTTCGTTCCCGCCAACCCGCGGTTCCCAGTGTTGACCAACTCTTCGGGAGCATGCGTCAGTAACTGCTGGAGTATCCCGGTTCCTTACTCGCAACTCGTAACTCCCGGCGGCGACCTCAGTCTGCACGGCAACTTGGAATACCGCATCACCATCGCCGGGCCAGTCGCCATCGCACCCTTTGTCGACATAGGCACCGATCCGATCCTGCGTACCTCACAGTTGCAGATCAACCCAGTCCAGTTCAGTAACCTGCAGAACACTCTGTTCGGCTGTCCGACTTTGAGCACGGCCTTCAGCTGTTTGGGCGGACAGAAACTTGGTACCAACGGCCTCCCCAGCATCTCGCCAGATCTCAGACCGGTTCCTGGCACCAACTGGGTCCCGCGTATGTCCACCGGAATCGAATTGCAGACGATGCTTCCGGTCGTCAATGCGCCCTTCCGTATTTATTATGCGTACAACGCCTTGCGCCTCGACGGAAGCGCAACGCCGAATGTGCCCATCACCCCGGGCATGTTCCCGAACAACGCCGCCGGCCTCTATACCTACCACACCACGCTCTCCACCCTTGGCTCCAGGTACACTCTGCTGGAACCAAGAAAAACCTTCCGCTTCTCCGTGGCCACCACGTTCTAGAAGCAGCTCTCAGCTCTCAGCTCTCAGCTATCAGTTCGTGATTGCTACTATTGTCGATGCCCGCTTGCTTGTGGAGAGCCGGGCGTCCCCGCCCGGATGGACAGGCGAGAGCTCGTTGCGATCATGCGCAGGTTTTCTGGGAAGTTTTTACTGAGAGCTGACAACTGAAAGCTGATAGCTAAAAGCTACTCGATGTGCACCAGTCCGCTGGCAGGCTCGGACGCCGGCGCCGGCCGCTGCGGCGCGCGCCAGGCGTCGAGGACCGATACCTGGTGCACGCACGATACCGTGCAATGCGGCGCGCACGGCTTCTCCGTATGGAACTCGCGCCGCAAATCGGCAATCGTGTATTTCTCGAGCGGAATGGCCGGATACCCGCGCTGCTGCGAGCAGTAGTGCACCAGCCCGTCCTCGCAAATATAGAGGTAGCGCGCCCCGGCGCGACACCGCCACTGATTCGGGCGCCCCAGCGCGATGTTGTCCTGAAACGCATTTACCCGCGTGAAGCTGCGTTTCTCCAGATTCTTCATCTCGTGATACACGCGCCGTTCCTCGTCGTTCAAGGGCTGCACCTGCCCCGCGCCGTCGTGAATGATGCCCACGGTCGAGCTGAACCCCAACTCCAGCGCCCGCTTGCCGATGGTGAGCGCGTCCTGCGGATGGCTCACCCCGCCGCCCACCACCGAATTGATATTCACGTGAAAATCCGCGTGCTCGGCCAGCAGTTGCAGTTTCCGGTCGAGCACCTTCAGGCTTTTCTTGGAAACTTCGTCGGGATTCACGTTATCAATCGAAATCTGCAGCCACTCCAGCCCCGACCGGTTCAGCCGCTGGATGCGATCCGCGGTCAGCAGATAACCGTTGGTGATCAGCCCCGAAACGATCCTGCGTTTCCTCATGTGGTGAATGATGTCATCCAGTTGCGGATGCAGCATCGGTTCGCCGCCGCTGATCGTGACCACGGAAGTGCCAAGATCGCCGAGCAGATCCACCCGCCGCAACATCTGCTCGGCAGGCACCGGCTTCGAAAAATCGTCGAACTCATTGCAGTAGGTGCAAGCCAGGTTGCAGCGCCGAATCGGAATCAGATGCGCCAGCAGCGGATGATCCGTTGACACCACGGCCTTCAGGATTTGCCACAATCCATGAGCGTCCCGTTCGACCGCCTTAAGTTTGCGGCGCAATGCCGCTGACCTTGTTGTCATGGTTTTACCTTGACCTGGTTGCCATCGTTTACCTCAACTGGCCTTATAAATGGTTTCGGGTAAATGGTTTCGGGTAGGGCACGGCTTTAGCCGTGCCACTACCGGCCAATAAAAATGCGGGCTTTAGCCCCTGAGGGCCAGACAGCCTGCTCGGAAAACCATTTACAACACCAGTCCCTACTTCTATTTCACCACAGCACCCCGCCCAATGCCCAATTCCCCGCAGTATTCGGCGGAAAAGCAGGGTCGAATGGCGACTCGGCCGCACTCGCGCATCAGCCAGCTTCTTCGCCAACCTTTTCATGTCCCGCCGCTTGCAGTGCTCTCACTGCATACTCCAGGTTTTCGCGCTTGATCAGCACATAATCCGTATTAAATGTCGAAATCGCGAAGATCGGGATCTGCGCGTCCGCCAGGGGTTGCACAAACGACGCCAGCACGCCGGTCATCGAAAACGGAAACGGCCCTTCGAGCTTCAGCGCCACCCATCCGCGCTCGACGGGTGCGCCGTCCGGCCGGAAATCTTCCGTGCAAACGTCTTCCGCACAAACAATGGAAAGCTCGTCGTGCGTACGTACCACGCAGAAAAATCCGCCCTCCAGCGCCCAGGCAGGAATACGGGCATCGGAGGCAAGCCGGCACACCACCAGCCGTTCCACCAGAACACGGTATTTCAAATTGTGAGGCAATTAAGAAAGGAAGATTACTACATCAGCCCGCAAACTTGCCCGATGGAGAGCCGGGCGTCCCCGCCCGGCCGCAAGGCTGCCCCAAGACGGCCCGAGTGTCGAGCGCGGGTATTCGGCGAAAAAGCAGTGGTCGAACGGCGATTCGCGCCACTCGCCAACCTCACCCCAAACTTGTCATCCTGAGCGAAGCGAAGGACCTGCTTTTTGCGGCGAACTGCAGATCCCTCGCTTCGCTCGGGATGACAATTCATGAAAGGTGTCGCTCGTGCACCGCCCTCCGACTTTCACCACGGGCTGCTTAGGAGAAGTCCTCCGAGATATACTTTCGGTCGAAGGCCGGCCCGCCCGACGTCACTTCCCTGCCAGAAAGTCGATCAACTCTTCCCGCGTAAACCCAGCCTCTCGCAGCAACGACATCAGAGTTCCCTTCGCCAAGTCGCGATTGTGCTGAGGCACCACGGCGCGGCGGCGCGAGACAGGATTATAAAAAATAAAGTGGCTTCCCGACGTGTGATCCAAAATGAAGCCGTTCTTTTCAAGGAACTGAATTACTCGACGGGGCTTAACGGAAGGAAGTTTTGACATGCCACTTCCCTTATATCAATCTCAACCATGCAAAAACCAGTAGTAACCGTAGGCAGATTGGGAAAAGTGGAAAACCCGACTATCTGGTCGCATTTCGCACCGCATGCGGTCTTTAGCGCGAATACTCCAGATCCAAAGAGGCAACCAAAGTATTGTCGTCAGTAGGGATAGGATCTTTATGCTTGCGCAAGCTGGCGATGTAGCCCGAAATGGCGTCCTTGGCCATTTCTCGCGCTTCGTCCACGGTACGGCCGTAGGTGACACAGCCCGGTAGCGCCGGCACGAGCGCGGTGTAGCCGCCCTCCGGTTCGGGCCGGAGCATGATGTTGTAGTGGTATCGGGCCTTGGCCATGAAAGCGATACTATCGTGCCGTAGAAGCCCGGTCAAACCCACGTAGGGACAGCCGCCCTCGGCTGTCCAGGCGGGCGAAAGCCCGCTAGCGCACTCGTCGATATCACCCCAGTTTTCTGAGGAGACATCTCCGAGATCCACTTCGCCCGAACGCCGGAGCACACCCAACCGCCCCACCCAATCTGTCTTCCTGAGCGGAGCAGGGACTTCACGAAGTGAAGCCCCAGCGGAGTCGAAGGACCCCTACTCCCTTCTCGCTCACCAGCGACGCATCACGGGTCATCAAAAATCCGGCGAGGTTTTAGATCGCCCGATGACCCGATCGCCCGATGGCCCGATGGCCCGATATTTTACCGCCTTCGCCACGGCAGGATATGATGAGCGCCAATGAAAGGCTGGCGCCATGGCGAACCGTGTGTGTGTGGAGCGGACACTCCTGTCCGCTGCCTTTGACCTTGATTTTTTTCGACCTAAAATATGCGCCGCGCGCCCCGCGTTTGCCGCGCCTGCAAACGGAGGTCCAGCCCGAAGCCACGTCCAAACGTCCTTCTCAAATACCCCATCCCCCAAGGAAAACAAGAGCCGACTAACCCACCGGAACCTCTCACATTTCTCCTAACTCGTTTACCGCCTTCGCCACGGCAGGGTATGATGAGCGCCAATGAAAGGCTGCCGCCATGGCGAACCGTGAACATCTCGCAAGACTCAAAGAAGGTGTAGAGGCTTGGAATGATTGGAGAAGGGCAAACAACGAAATAGTCCCAGATCTCCGCAAGGCCGACCTCGGCGGGTCGGACCTCAGACGGGTGAACCTCAGATGGGCGGAACTCATCGGGGCGAAACTTAGCAAGGCGAACCTCACCGAGGCAAACCTCAGCAAGGCAAGCCTGCGCGGGGCGGAACTCGTCGGGGCGAATCTCGGCGAGGCGGACTTCAGATTGGCGGACCTCTACCGCGCGCACCTCGACGGGGCAAACCTCACCTGGGCGGAACTCATCGGGGCGAAGCTCAGCAAGGCGAGTGTCACCGGGGCAAACCTCAGCAAGGCGAACCTCCGTGGGGCGGACCTGACGGATGCGATCATCGGCTGGACGACCTTTCTAGCCATCGACCTGAGCGACGTAAAGGGCCTCGAGACCGTGCGGCATAACGGTCCGTCGACCATCGACATCGACACCATCTACCTCTCACATGGAAAAATCCCGCCGGCCTTCTTGCGCGGGGCCGGTGTTCCCGAGAACTTTATTGAGTACATGGGCTCCCTCACAGGGAAAGCCCTTGAGTTCTATTCCTGCTTCATCAGCTATTCCACCAAGAATGAAGATCAGGAATTCGCCGACCGCCTGCATGCGGATTTGCAGAACAAAGGCGTGCGCTGCTGGTTCGCCCCGCACGATATACAAGCCGGAAAGAAGATACATGAGCAGATCGACGAAGCGATAAGAAGATATGAGCGGCTGCTCCTGATCCTTTCGACCAACAGCATGAAGAGCCCGTGGGTAAAGACTGAAATCCGCAAAGCCTGCAAGCGGGAGATCGAGGAGAAAAGACGCGTCCTATTCCCGGTAAGCATCGTACCCTTCACCGACATACGGACGTGGGAGTCTTTCTACGCGGACGAAGGAATAGACCTGGCCGAGGAGATTCGCGAATACTACATACCCGATTTCAGTAACTGGAAGAACCACGACTCTTATGCGAAGGCGCTGAAGAAATTACTCAGCGGTTTGAAGGCAGAAGCCTCGAAGGCAGCATAAGCGCTGCGTGCGGGCGCTTGGGGCGGAGACGAGTGCTAGAATCCCAGCGATGGCCGACCTGAGTACCTACCTTCCCGCGATTGATATCGCAGGCGCGATTGCGAGCGTAGTCGGCTTGGGTTTCACCATATACGTCCTGTGCGTTGCCAAAGACGCCAAGAAGGCGGCTGAAGAGGCGCGGGAAGCCGCCCTTTCGAGTACGAGAAAAAGAAGTTTAGTCGAGGACCTGGAGGACGTCCGCCGCATGACTCAGCAGATCGGGAATCTAATCCAGCAAGAAGAGTGGATGGCTGTTCATATGCGAACGGAAGAGATCGTTGGTACGTGCAAGTCCGCGATGGCCAGGTGGGGCGACAGCCTGCCCATTAAGGCGCGGGATGGCGTTGCTACAGCCGGCAGCCTCCTCCAGTCAGTCGCCGCAAAATCATCCGAGTATGGCGACCGAGAGTTGACCATGCCCGAGAAGAACAAATTGATTTCAACTCACCTCCGTGCGTCCGGCCTGATTCACACGGCGCTCGGCGAAGCTCGTCGGTTAGAAGAAAGGGATGGTGACAACGATGCCAACTGACAAGGATCAAGAATTTGTTAAATTTCTCCTTGACTCTACACGCTTGGGAAAGATTCAGTGGCAGCCGACCGCTGAGCAGAACGAATTCACGACCACTTTGCAGCTCAAGTACACGGTATCCATCTCTACGAAAGTTTCTTTCAGGGACCTCGTGCTTACAGACGACGCTGGTCAGCAACTAGTAGCTGTCAATTCCACCGACATTGAGCAAGTAGAGGAACTCTACGAACTTGTTCGTCGGCAGGCCCTCAACGTTGATTCGGTGCTCGACAGCCTCATGCGCGGCGAACAAATCACTATTCTTTCCGCTAGGTACGGAGCGGGAGCGGTTTGGATTGATGTTGCCGCCCAGCTAAGAGCGAAGATGCAACAAGGCAACCTTCGCATGATGGTAACCAATGAGGAATTTGGTTCTGACCCCGTTCCCAACGTTGCAAAATCACTAGAAGTAAGCTATTCCGTGGGCGGCAAAACCTACTCCAAGACAGTACCTGAGACTCAGATGCTGGTACTTCCGGAATAATAACAAGGAGGGGCTGGCCCCACTCATCGCGTCCTTTGTGATGAGTGGGATGCCGCGAACGTTCCCATCTCCGCACTCTGACGCCCGACCTTTTTCATCACAAATCAGCTGTGTGCCGCATCACAGACTTCCAACCCGCCGTGCGCGATAATGACGATCTGATTGGAGCAGCCAGAAGTGTGCCCGTCTCCCAAGACGGCCCTCGAAGCTGCCCCAAACCCATTTTCAGCGCTCTTTGACAACCGAATTTGAGGCGACAAAACGGGCCTCAACCCGTTCCGAAATCCCAAAAGCTGTAGATCAAGCCGCTAAGTCCTTATTGCTGAGGAATTTCCATATAAGTCCTTATTCTTGAGGAATTTGCGGGAACTTCCCGCTAACCCTATGATTCTAATAGATCGAAAAAAAGGGGGGGGTAGGGGGGTACCAGTCCTAACGAGTCAATACATGAACTAGGAAACAGGCGGAAATAACGCGCCGGAAGCTGGCGCACTTCGCAGGATGACGCAAACACCAGCCTCGCGAAGAGCGTCCGTCCCGACGCGGATTGATTTTGACTGAGACCTGACACCTGACACCTGATTCCTACTGCATATCTCCGCCCATGGGCACGTAGCGGAACTTCCTGCCGTCGAAGAACACGGCAGAGCTCTCTCCCATTTCGCCCGCTTCCTCGACGTATATCGCTTCGATCGTTTTCTTTCTCAGCTTCATTTTTCTAACCGAGAGCGTCCGATACGGCAAATTCACAATCACGTACTTCGCTTTCGGAGTTGCCGAGCGCCAGCCCTCCGGCCCCGCGCCATGAATGATCAGCACCACCAGACCGCGGTGCGTGGGATCGCCCTCGCTGAACGTGGTGGTCATCCTGGGATCGCCATAGCCAAAAAAATCGTAGTAGGGATCCATCACGGTGTAATTGCGCTCCGCTTGATCGAGCATCGGATTCTTGCAGCGCGCCGCAATCGCCACGTCTTCCACGCCGTCGCCGTCCAGATCGCCGAACACGGGTACGATCTCGGGCAGCAGGGTGAACTGGTTGCCAAACTGCTGTTGCACGAATTCGTTATCGATCTTGCGAGCCCCCGGCGACCCTTGTCCGAAAGCCGGAATCAACAGCGCAAGACTGAACGCCAGGAGTAAGAATACTTTTCGCATGGGTCTACTCTAGTCCCCGGCTGTCACCACCGGCAGGTAACGAAAGTCACCTGCTGGCGTGGTCTGCGGGAGAGCAAAAAAGCTTGAACCACAGAGGGCACAGGGGCACAGAGGAGGCTTGTGCGAGGGGCCATGCAAACTACAAATTGCAAAATTACAAAAATCACGAAATTGGAAAATCACAAATTACAAATCACCAATTACGAATTCCCCCTGAAGTGCTCCCATCCCCCGGCCTTGAGTGGCTGCGCTTTCCCATCCGCCCCGATCAGCCGCATCCCCGCGGATTGCATGGTCCGCCCGATCCGCGTGACTCGCACTCCCGCCACCTCCGAGGGAACGGCCGCCGCGGACGTAAACAGCAGTTCATAATCGTCGCCGCCGTGCAACGCCAACTCGAGCGCAACCCGCTTTTTTCCCAGCCCAACCTGCGCCCGCGGAATCGCCTCCGCCTCGATCTCCGCGCCCACGTGGCTTTCTTGGCAGATGTGCTCGAGGTCGGTGGAGAGCCCGTCGCTCAAATCAATCATGGCCGAAGCCATTCCGCGCTGGCGCAGCCGCTGGCCCACAGCAACCCGCGCCAGCGGACGGAAGTGCCGGAAATACTCCGCTCCCACGGGCTTCGATTCCGCCAGCGCCGCCGCTGACCCGCCGAGCTCCCCGGTCACATAAATCTGCTCGCCCGCCTTCGCCCCCGAGCGCAGCACCGCCTTGCCCTTCGGCACCGAGCCCACCACCACGATGTCCGCCTGGATCCCGGTTGCCGACTGCGCCGTGTCCCCACCCGCCAGCGGAACCTTGAATTCTTCCGCCAGATCCAGTAGTCCCTTCAGGAAGCGGTCCACCCACTTCTGCGGAACGTCGCTGGCGACGGCCAGCGATAAAAATGCCGCCCGCGGCTCGCCACCCATCGCCGCGATGTCGCTCAGCCCACGCGTCAGGCAGCGCCGCCCCACCAGCTCTGGACGGTGCCAATCCCGCCGGAAATGCACCTTTTCGATGGTGAAGTCGGTGGTCACCAGCAACTCGTGTCCAGGAGGAACGCGCAGCACCGCGCAGTCATCCCCGATGCCCGTCACCACCGACTCCCCTCTGCGGGCCAAGCGGCGGATCTGCTTAATCAGCTTCTTTTCGCTAAGTGGCATGCCGATCACTATACCCCTGCTCCCATACCCTGGCTGCCCGCTCTGGCACCGTGTAACGGGCACTTGGCCCCCTTACGGCGGTAATCTGTCCGGATGGGCACCGCCAATTACCCTGCCTTGGTAACCGTCCAAAGGGTCGTAGTGAGGTTGACAGGGGGAATCAGGTTTGCTAACGTTTAACTCGCCGTTCACAGTATTTTGCCGAACCAAGTGCTGCAACGTGAATCAGTTGCAGCGAAATTGGATTTCGGCTTGCCTGGTTCCGTGGTTCTAGGGAAGAGCCAGCCTGCTCCTGATGCGGCTGGTGGAATCAGGATTCCGAGCCCGAGCATGACGGTTCCGCTCCGGCAGGATTCCGAAGCAAAAATTCGTTAACCGGAAGTAGGATATTGCGTAAACGTTTCTACATATTTTTCGTAGCTCGCGACGAAGCGGGACAGCTTCGCAAGATCTCCATTCCCGTCCAATATCTCTACGTTCTTCTGGCCGGGGCGGCTATTGGCGCGCTTTGCCTCACCGGAATCGCCAGCTCTTATACCCGGATGCTGCAAAAAGTCGCCCACTATAACCAGCTCCGTACCGAGGAAGCCCAGCTCAAGGACCGCTACTCGCGTCTGGAACAGGTCGCCAAGGAACGCGACATTCAGGTAGCTTCTCTCGGCTCACTGGCCAGCGAGGTTTCCGCACTTTACGGCCTCAAATCCGATCCGGCGATGGTGGCTGCCTCGACCGAGCAAATTCAAGAAGCGCAGGTGCACTCTTCGCTCGACCAGCTCTATGCCTTGAAGCACACAGCCCTGAGCGGCGCAGCCAGCGTCGGCATCTCACTCGGCCTCACCAAGAACTCGACCACGGCCGACTGGATCCGCGCCAATTCGGCTCCGAACCTCTGGCCGGTCGAAGGCCAGGTCACCGGCTCCTTCGGCGAGCGCATCGATCCGTTTAACGGAGAAGGCGCCTTCCACTCGGGCGTCGATATCTCCGCCAATGTCGGCTCGCCCGTGATCGCTCCTGCCGACGGCGTCGTTACCTTCGCCGACTTCCTGGGCGGCTACGGACGCGCCGCCATGGTCGACCACGGACACGGCATCTCCACCCGCTACGGCCACCTTTCCAGCTTCGCCGTCACCGCCGGACAATACATCCACCGCGGCGACACCATCGGCTACGTCGGCTTAAGCGGACGCTCCACCGGCCCCCATCTCCACTACGAAGTTCGTATCAACGAAACCCCGGTAAATCCCTACAAATACCTGCGCCTCACCCTGGCACACCTCGGCGGCTTCGCCGCGGGCTCGTAACCTGAAATCTTTTCAGGAAAGCGCGTCAGGAAAAGTGTGGCGCGGATACTCTTGTCCGCGTGAACTGTTGGTTTGAGGGTGCGCTTGAGGGGCGCACCCCGCAGGCGAGCGCGTCCTTCCTTGAAACCTTGAAACCTTGAAACCTGCCTTCTACCCCTTCGCCTTTTTAATTTCCTCGATTAGCGGCGGCACGATGTCGAACAAGTTTCCGACGACGGCATAGTCCGCAATCTCAAAAATTGGCGCCTCGGAATCTTTGTTGATCGCCACGATGCTGCGGGAACCCTTCATGCCGACAATATGCTGTATGGCGCCTGAGATCCCGAGTGCCAGATACAGCTTCGGGGCAACCGTTTGTCCCGACGATCCGATCTGCCGGTCCATCGGCAACCATCCGTTATCGCAGATCGGACGCGATGCCGCGAGTTCACCGCCCAGCGCGTCGGCCAACTGCTTTGCCAGTTCGATATTTTTCTGCTCTTTGATTCCCCGCCCCACCGCCACAATAATTCCGGCCTGCGTCAGATCGACCGCCTGCTTGGCTTCCTGGAAAACTTCCCTCGGCTGGTTGCGCACGACGCCGTCTGGAACATCGACGTTTACCGTCTCAATCGGCGCCGCCGCCGCGCCCGCTTCGACTTTGTCGGCGCGGAACGAGCCATTCTGAAAGGTCACAAAGCAAGGCCCCGCGCCCGCAAAACTCACGTCGGCCACAAACTTTCCCTGAAACATTTGCCGCGTGAACAGCAGCTTCCCGCCTTCATACCTGGCCCCGATTACGTCGCTGATGGCCGTGGTTTCGAGCGCCGTCGCCAGCTTCGGCACAAAATCGCGCACCTGATAGGTATGCGGCATCAACGCTAGCTTCGCCGGATGCTTGCCCAAGAACTCCTGCAACGCATACGCAAACGCGTCTGGAGTGTAGGGCTCGAGTCTGGCCGATTCGATGTCATACACTTTGGCGACCTTCTTCGCCGCTACCTCGCCCGCGATCGCGGCTACGCCTGAGCCCACAACCGCCGCCTCCAGCGTCCATCCAGTCTGAGCGGCGATTGCCTGCCCGGCCGCAATTGTCTCCCACGAGACCCGGTTCAGTTTTCCTTCGCGTTGTTCAACGACTACAAGAATAGTGTCAGCCATAAAGTTAGTTCTCAGCATGCGGAGACGGGGCAAGCCCCGTCTCTACGGAAATGTGTGGTAGAGACGGGGCTTGCCGCGTCTCGCTCCCTCCGGCAATCTCAAATTACCCGCACTTCATTCTTCAGCTTTTCCACCAGCTTCTTCGCCACTTCCGCCGGAGGCCCTTCCAGAAACTCTGTATTCTTCGACTTCTGCGGTACGTAAAGCTTTTCGATCTTCTGCAAATTCCCGCCCACGGCTGACTGCACCTCGGCCATCGTTACCTTGCGCATGGGTTTCATCTTGGCCTGCTTGATCCCGATCAGCGTCGCATAGCGCAGCTTGTTAATTCCCGACTGGATCGTCAGCACCGCCGGCAAAGGCATGTCGACAAACTGAAAGAACCCCGCTTCCAGTTCCCGCTTCACGCGGATTCCGCCGTCATTTTTTTCGATCTGCATAATGATGGTCGCGTGCGGCAATCCAAGGATCTCTGCCAGAATCACGCCCGTCTGCGCATATCCGTAATCATCCGACTGCAAGCCCGTAAAGATAAGGTCAAACTTCTCATCCTTGACGGCCGCCGCGATCGCTCGCGCCGTGTTGTACGCATCGAGCCCGACAAAAGCATCGCCCTCGAGGTGGATCGCCCGGTCCGCGCCTTTCGCCAGCGCCTCGCGCAACACCTGCGACGCCCGCGCCGGGCCCGCCGTGACCACCACCACCTCGCCGGTGTGCTTCTCCTTCTGCCGCAACGCCTCTTCGAGCGCGAATGCGTCCGGCTCATTCACTTCGTAGGAAACATCTTCGCGGATCCACGTCCCCGCCTCATTCAGCTTGAGCGGAGCGTCTTTCTGCGGCACCTGCTTCATGCAAACCAGAATCTTCACGCATCGACTCCCATTCTCGCTGTTCGCTATTCGTCGTTCGCAAATGCGGCTCCAACCGTAAATTAGGTTGCGAACAGCGAATAGCGAACGACGCCTTACTCCAGAAACGCGACGCTCTGCACGCCCGTAATCTCAAAGCGTTTTCGGCAGCGCATGTTCTTGCACATCATCATGTCGTCTCGCCGCAGCATGTAAGACTGCGCCTTGGCGAACTTCGCGCGGTCGCGATCGTCCGCCCGCGGCGGCAGACTCTTCTTCTTCATGCGCACCAGCCACTGGATCTCGTACTCCGCCGACTGATGGCAATGCGGGCAACTTAAATTTGCCGGCTTCTTATCAGACTTTTCGTCAAAGAATTCGCGCTCATCCATGAATTAGGCCCTCGGATCTAGTGTCGTGTCCCGTAAATTCGCGACATAAATTTTGGTCGTCATCTTGAGCGAAGCGAAAGACCTGTGCATCGCGCCGTCAAATACATAAGTCCTTCGCTTCGCTCAGGATGACAGTGTGGATTTATGCCACGGACTTGTGGGAGACCACACTAGGCTAACGCAACGCGTTGCCCCCGCCGTTCGCGTCTTTTGCGAAAGGCTGGAGCTCCACGCCAACCTCAGATTATTGCATTTTTGCGGGTTGAATGTGCGAAGATGCGAGGATTACGACCATGCCGCGCAAGCGCAAGAAAAAAGTCTTCTCCGCCGCCAAGATCGTCCGCGAAATGGCCCGCGAACGCGTCGGAAGTCCCAAACCCTCTCGCCTCGTCCCCGCGAAGAAGACGAAGCCCGAGAGACATAAGCCCACGCTGGGCAAGCTGCTGACAGATGAGTAGCGGCCCGCGACGCTGAATATCCCAGCGTTGTTAGTTGAAGGTTGCCGTTACGAGAATTCCAGCGGCCGGCATGGTGAGACTGCATGAGTCCCCGGATGTGGGAGTGCATCCTTGCCAGCCTAAGAAAGAATGACCGCTGTTGGGCGTAGCGTTGAGTACGACCAGGCTCCCCACCGTGAACTGAGCGCCGCAGGGGCCCGGGCACGTGGCCCCTCCTGGTATGCTCGTCACCGTTCCCTGTCCGGTGCCGGCAAGTACCACGGCCAGCGTGGCCTGTTGAGTGGTCCCGCCTGGGCAGTACAAAATATCGGGATTGTCCACGGTTACGGTTCCATAGCCGACCATAATGTTCGACGACCCGCCCGTACCCTCGGGGGCTGTCGCCGAGACGCCCGAAACGCCGCAACCACCCTCGGTAGTCACGGTCCCGGCAGGAGTCCCGCCGACAATAGCGACGACAGACGCAAGGCCCTCCACACCCCACGTGACTTGGTCGGTGATGTCCTTGTACGCCGGCGGATGAATGTAAGTACCATAAGCCTTGTAGTTCGTGGTTTGACCTGAATCCGCCACCAGAAAGGTAAAGCTCGGCGGCTCAACCGTAATGCTCACCAGCTTTTGGTCGTGTCCGCAACTCGGCAAGCTCAATACCGCTCCCACCGCCGCCAGCGCGCCCAACGCGAGCCCGATATAGCTCCGCTTCATAACCACCACTCCTGGAGGCAAGTTTCCGCCTCCCCGCTCGTCAGATCGGGGAAAGATGAAATCTAGCGGAAGAACCCTCAAAAAGCAAGAAAGCTGGCTGTCAGCTCTCAGCTATCAGCACTCGGCCTCGGGATCGACCTTCGTGTTGCCCTCCTTGCCATCCAGAGCGGCGGGCTATTGATGGCGTTGAAGGGCGCGTTCATCTGCTCTAATCCACATGCTCGCCTTCTTCTTTGAATTCCAGTTCTGACGGGGGCAGCTTGTCGCCGGGGCGCGCCCAGAAAACGTAGAGGGTGGGCATCAGGACCAGGCTGACGATGAGTTCGACGATCAGGCCTCCGACGATGACGATGGCGAAAGGGCGCTGCGAGTCGGAGCCGATGTCGTGCGACATGGCGGCGGGGAGCAGGCCGAGGGTTGCGACCAGCATGGTCATCATGATGGGGCGAAGACGAAGTTCGGCACCCTCTCTGGCGGCTTGTCGCGGGTCCATGCCGCGGGTGCGAAGTTGGTTGATGTATTCGACCATGATGACGCCGATTTCCACCGAGACGCCGGTCAGCGCGAGGAAGCCGAGGCCGGACGATACGGAAAAGTGGGTGCCGGTGGCGAGCAGCGAGAGCACTCCGCCGAGGGGCGAGAGCGCGACGACGGCGAAGATGAGGCCGACCCATTTCCAGGAGTTGAACATGGAGTACAGGATGAATGCCATCAGCAGCAGCGTGACCGGCACGATGATGGCGAGTCTTTTGTTGGCGCGCTGCTGGCTTTCGTATTCGCCGGTCCAGTCGAGGTGGTAGCCCTCTGAGAGTTTCACTTTTTCGTGGACCTGCTCGATGGCATCGCGAACGGTGCTGCCGAGGTCGCGGCCGCGAACGCTGTATTTGATGGCGATGTAGCGGGAGTTGCCTTCGCGGTAGATGGAGGAAGCGCCGTCTTCGAGTTTGACGTCGCAGAGCTGGCCGAGCGATACGCGCTCGCCGGAGGGCGCGAGGATACGGATGTTCTCGATGTCTTCGACGGTCTTGCGGTAGGGCTCCTGGTAGCGGACGGTGAGGTCGTAACGCTGCTCGCCGATCAGTATCTGGCTGACGGCCTTGCCACCGACCGCGGTTTCGACCGCATCCTGCACGTCGCTGACGTTGATGCCGAAGCGGTCGGCAGCGGCGCGGTTGACGGCCAGATTGACGTTGGGCTGGCCGCGGACCTGGAAGGTGCCCAGATCGGCGATGCCGGGAATCTTGCTCATGATGTCCTGCATTTCGTTGGCTTTCTGCTCCAGCGTCTTGAGATCGCGACCAAAAAGTTTGACGGCGAGTTCGCCCTTGACGCCGCTGACGGCTTCCTCGACGTTGTCGGAGATGGGCTGAGAGAAGTTCCAGTCGACGCCGGGAATCTGGCTGAGAGATTTGTCCATGGCGTCGATGAGTTGTTCTTTCGTGCGGAACTCGGCGCGCCACTCGGAACGGGGCAAAAGGTCGACGAAGAATTCTGTGTTGTAGAAACCGCTGGCATCGCTACCGTCGTCGGGCCGGCCGACCTGGCTGACGATCTGCTTCACTTCGGGGAATTGGGCGAGGATGGAGCGGCCGCGCTTGGTGACGGCGATTCCGGTGGTGGGGCCGGCGCTGGGGGCGAGCGTACCGCGGACCCAGATCGCGCCTTCATCGAGGTGCGGGAGAAACTCGGAGCCAACGATTCCGCTGAAGAAAAGGAACAGCATGAACGCCAGGGCGGCCACTCCCAGGCCGAGCGTGAACTTCATGTGGTCGAAGCACCAGTCGAGCTGGCGCCGGTAGGCCTTCTGCATGATGCTCATCATCGGGTTCCGCCATTCCTTGATCTTGCCGTCGCGGAAGACGAGGTGGCAGAGCACGGGCGCGATCAGCAGCGCGAACAGAAGCGCGCCCAGCAGGGCGAAGGCTACGGTCCAGGCCATGGGGCGGAACAGGCGGCCTTCGACACGCTGCAGGGTGAAGATGGGCAGATAGGAAACGATGATGATGATGCGGGCGAAGAAGACCGGCTTCTGCACTTCGTGGGCGGCGGAAGCGATCAACTGGAGAAAAGTTTTCTTCCCTTGAGAAAACTCGACGTGGCGCATGATGTTTTCCACCATGACCACGGAGCCGTCCACGACCATGCCGAAATCGAGTGCGCCAAGCGAAAGAAGATTCGCCGGGATGTGACTGAGATCGAGAAGAATGGCGGCGAAAAGCAGCGCGAAGGGAATCGTCATGGTGACGATCAGCGCGCTGCGAACGTTGCCCAGGAAAATAAAAAGGATGAGCGTAACCAGGATCACGCCGTGGGTGAGATTTCGCAGAACCGTGTGGGTGGTGTAGTGAACCAGGTCGCTGCGGTCGAGATGGGGAACGAACTTTACGCCCGTCGGTAAGAGGTTGCCATTGTTGAGCTCGTTGATCTTGATGTGGAGCGCGTCGAGGGTGGCGTCGGCTTCGGCGCCTTTGCGGAGAAGAACGATGCCTTCGACCACATCCTCATCGTCGATGACAGTGCCGTCTTCGCGCCGGATAGTTTTTCCGAGCTGGCCGAGACGAATCTTGGGCGCTTGCACGACGATGGCGATGTCACGGACACGGACGGGCGTTCCATTCACGCTCTTGATGACGGTGGCGGCGATGTCGGCGGTGGTCTGCATGAGGCCGACGGCGCGCACGTTGAGCGCCTGCTGGCCGCGTTCGATAAATCCACCACCGGCGTTGGTGTTGTTGTTGGCGAGCGCCAGTTCGACCTGGGCCAGCGACAATCCGTAAGAAACCAGCTTGCCAGGATCGACCTGCACCTGATATTCGCGAGTCGGGCCGCCGAAGATGTTGACGTCGACTACGTTGGGCACGGATTTCAGCTGGTTCAGCACGAACCAGTCGGCGAGAGTCTTGAGCTCCATCGCGTCATAACGCGGATTCGTGCTCTTGAGGGTGAAGAACATGATCTGGCCGGTGGGGCTGTAGTCGGGGCCGAGATTGGCGTTCACGTTGGTGGGGAGCGTCACCAGTTGCAGGCGGTCGAGCACCTCCTGACGAGCGTTGAAGGTGGAGATGTCGTCGTCGTAAATGATGGTGACGACCGAAAGGCCGGCGAGCGAGACCGAGCGCAGATGGGTTTTGTGGGGAACGCCGTTGAGGACGACTTCGAGCGGGACCGTGATCTGCTGCTCGACTTCTTCAGCAGCGTGGCCGGGCCACTGCGTGATGATCTGCGTGTAAGTATCGGCGACGTCGGGATAGGCCTCGATGGGCAGATTACGAAACGAGATGATGCCCCAGACGAACAACACCAGCGCCACGCTGAGTATCAGGATGCGGTTACGCAGGGCGAAATCGATGAGAAGCCGAATCATTTGCCCTGCTCCGAAGCGGCGGTGGAGAACACGAGCGCGTTCGCGACGAGTTCGTCTCCCGCCTTGGCCCCCTGCTGGATTTGTTGCAGGCCGTCGGACAGACCGGACGTCTGCACTTCGAGGCGCCGGAAGGAGTTGGCGGTCTCCTTGCGGAAGATCCAGTCCTTATCCTGCAAACGCATGATGGCGGTCGCGGGCACGACGAGGTGCGGTTTCTGTTTGCGCGAGTGGAAAGTGGCCACGGCGAACATGCCGGGGCGGAAGGCGCCATCGCGGTTGGCAAGTACGATGCGGACCTTGGCGGAGCGCGTGTTGGGATCGAGGACGCGCGAGACGTCGCTGACGCTGCCTTTGAAGACGCGGTCGGGGAAGGCGTTGAGGTGAACCTCGGCGGGATCGCCGATGTGCACGTCGCCGATATCGTTTTCGTAGACATCGCACACCACCCAGACGTTCGAGAGATCGGCGATCGTAAACAGGTTGGGCGTGTTGTCGAGACTCTTGATGCCTTCGAATCCGGCAACATTCTGCTCGACGATGGTCCCGGCTACCGGGGCGCGCAGTTCGATCATGGTGCTGGGGTGGGCGGGATCTCCGCCGAGAACGCGCAGGCGGCTTTCGGCGGTCCGCTGATCGGACTTGGCTTTGGCGTCGGCGTTCTCGGCGACTTCCAAATCTTTCTGGGCTAGAGCGCCGCGCGAGTACAGCAGTTGGGCGCGGTCGAGGGCCTTGCTGGCGAGTGCTTCGTCGGCGGATGCCTTGTGATAGTCGCCCATGGCTCCGGCGAGGTCGGGGCTGGAGATCACAAGCAGCTCCTGGCCTTTTTTCACATAGTCGCCGAGCCGGACCTTGAGGTCGACGACGCGACCCGAGCCAAGCGAGGTAACGTGGATGGTTTTACTCACGTCGGGCTGGATGGTTCCGTTGGCGTGCAGTTCCGTGGCCAGGTCGCGGCTTTCCACCTTGACGGTCTGGAACAGTTCCGGGTGGTCGACGGTCAGGAGGTTGGGGTCGACTGTGATTTCCTGTTTTGTGGGCGCGGCCTTGCCGTCGTTGGAACAGGCCACGGAAACGGCGAGCAGCGCCACGCACAGCAGGAAGGCTGCGGACCGGCGGATGCGGGCGGCGGAGATTTTCGACGCGGCAACAGGGGGAAGGGATGCTGCAACCGCGCCGCAAGAGTCCGCCCACTGCACAGCTTTAGCGGCTCTTGAACTTAAAAAGTATTTCGCTTGCGATGTCATGGGATTACCTCGCGGCCCACAGCTAGATTCAATTGGCTGGCGGCGGACAAATACGAGCCGACCAGGTTCACGTAGGCCAGTTCCACGGTGCGGTACTCACCCTGGGCGCTGAGAAAGTCCAGCAGTGAAGCACCTCCGTGCCGATAGGAGAAGGCGATGGTGTCGCGAACGCGGACCGCCTGCTCCAGATATTTTTGTTTATAAGGATGGAGCAGCGCCAGATTGCTGCTCAGGGTGGCGTAGGCGGAATCAACGTCGTTGAAAACCTGCGCCTGGGCGGCGGCGAGCAGGCGGCTGTTGCGCTCGATATCGAGCTGGGTGCGCAATTTCTCTCCCTGATTGCGATCGAAAATGCGGAGCGGAAAAGTCACGCCAAAGCCGATGTAGTGATCGATGGGAGGATTGAGTCCACCGTCGACGCTGAACGTTGGATCGGTGGAACCGTTCGCAACGGCCAGCTTGTGATCGGCCTTTGCTTTTTCCACGGACTCGGTGGCGGCTTTTAGGTCGGGGCGAGTATCAAGCGCGATCTGGCGGAGATCGTCGCGGGGTTGGAGTCGCTCGGAAAATTCGTAGGGGCCTGTAACATCGAACTGTTCGATGGGCGTGCGATCGTTGAGCAGGGCGAGCATCTGAATCTTGGCGGTGCGCAGGCTGACTTCAGCGGCCTGCAGATCGGATTCGTACTGCACGCGCTGCAACTCGAGGCGGTCGAGATCGACTTGGGCAATGTCTCCGGCGTGGAAGCGCTCGCGGCTGACTTCGAGAACCTTGTCGTAGTAAGCCAGATTGTCGCCGGTCACGCTGAGCACGGCTTTCGCTTGTAGCGTCTGAATGAATGCGCCCCGCAGCGTGAAGAGCAGGGTGCGCTCGAGATCGGCTTGAGTGGAAGTGGCAACGGCGGTCGAGTCTTTGGCGCTGTCGAGGCGCAGTTCGCGCTTGTGCCGGCGTTCATGCAGATAGCTGAGCGCTGTGGTGGCGAGAGCGGGAGAGAACGGCTGAAAGGGATTGGTCGAGAACAGATTGACCTGGTCGAGCAGCAGGCTCATGTCGGGGTTCGGACGCAGATAGGCGGTGATCTCGCTGGCCTTCGACTCTTCAATGTTCAGCTTCCCCGCCAGCAGGGTGGGGTTGTTCCGCTCGAAACGCAGGCGGACCTGCTCCCAGGTGAGGCTCTGCTGCGCCGAGGCGCTGAGGGCCGCTGCGAGCAATAGCCATAGCCATGCGACCAGACTGAAATGGTGAAACTTGAACATCGCGCGCTCCGTGCGCATCAGGCAAAGCGGATCGCCCAATGCGCGTGATTGCGAAAATCCTCAGGATTTTCCGGACAAAAAAATTAAGACTGACTCGGATTTACAGCGAAGTTGGGGGATCGGAAGGAGGAGCGCGGCCTGCGGGCGCAGGGGTAGAGAAAGTTCTGAGCGTTTGCGGCATGAACGGGAGAACCGTGCCGACCTGTTCGAATGCGGGCGTCAGAGAAGCGGAACTGGGCAGAATGGGCGGCGAAGAATGAGTCAGCGCATGAAGTGTGCAAGCGCAATGGCCGGGATGGCGAAGGGCGCGTTCCGACTCTTCCATCTCGGGTCGCATGGCGTGCAGGTCGTCGGTGGCCGAGATTACGGGGAACAGCAGAACGAGTGCGCAGCCGAGAGCGCAAACGAACACGAGCGGGCGCCCCGCCAAACTTTTTGCTGGACTACCAGAACCGGTCGAAGAAGTCCGTTGTCGCCACAGCAGATAGGCGGGCAGCAACAGAGAGAGCCAACAGAGATTAAGAAAAAGCTCCATACGAAATGCCCAGGTCTTTTGGAGGAGACACCACGAACACAACCCGGTGCAACTGCCTCAAGATGGTCAGGATAGCACAGAGACGGCAAGCGACTTGCGTACCTGCCGGAGGCAAACGCCGCTACGGACCCTGCGTGACCTGCAAAGCTTGAGGGGTTTGCAGTCTCTGGCGAAGGATGGCTTTCCGGGTGGGGATTTCAGCAATGGCATCGGCATGGATCACGTAGGCGCCATGAGGTAGCGTGTTGCCAAAGGAAATTTGAACGTTGGTGTCGCCGGCTTTCAGCGGGAAATGCTCATAGCCGATTGCCGTCGCTCGTCCGTTGTCGGCGACGGCCACGATGATGACGGTCAGATCGAAGTCGTCCTTGGAACCGTTGGAGAGCTGGACGACCCCGTCAATCCGGTTGTCGCGGATCTTTGGAGGTTGAAGCCATTCGATCAACAGAGAAGCGGCGACCACGACCTTAAACTCCTTGTTAATAGTGTGCGCGGGATGGCCGGAATCTTCGACCTTCAAGGTAAATGTGGAAGCCCCAGGCTTGGTGGGGCGTCCAGCCAGCAGGCCTTCCGGGGTGAGCGTGATTCCTTCGGGAAGATCGCCACTGGCCACGGTCCAGACATAGGGCGGAACGCCGCCGGTGGCATGCAAAAGAATGTGGAATTCCACGCCTGCGTCGAGTGGGGGCAGAGCTTCGTCCACGACGGCGAGTGGAGGAGCCTGCGCGGCCACCAGACTGCAAAAACAAATCAGGATCGCAAGGAGGCGAATGATTTTGGTGAAATTCATCACGGTTCGTTTGATTTTACGCTGGGCACGGCGTAAAAGAACTGCAATATGTCCTATCGTGTGTCGCACCTTGTGGTTGGCTTCTTACTCGTCTGCTCGCTTGTCTGCTCGATGAGCGCGGATGCTCTGGCGCAGGCTTCAGCTTCATCCAAGCAGAAAACGAATAACGCCGAAGAGGCTGCGGTCTTCGAACGAATTCTGAATCGTGCCCACTTTGAAAACGACGGAACAGAAGTGAGCGAGACCGAGGCCGTGGTTCGGATTCAGAGCCAGGCGGGCGTGGAAGAATTCGGCCAACTGGTTTTCGGATACTCATCGGCGACCGAGAAGTTGGAGGTCGAATATGTCCGGGTGCGCAAGCCGGATGGGCAGGTGGTGGTGACGCCGGAGTCGACGGCGCAGGATTTCGCTCCCGATGTGCTGAAAGAAGCCCCGATGTACAGCGACTACCGGCAGCGGCATATTTCCGTAGCTGCGCTGCAGCCCGGGGACACCCTGGAATACCGCACCGTGACGCGGGTTCTCACGCCGCTGGCCGCGGGAAACTTCTGGTACGAATACACATTTCCAAAGGGCGTGGTGGTCAACGAAGATCGGCTGGAGATTGACATCCCGAAGGCGCGCGAAGTGAAGCTCAAGACGCCGACGCGCAAGCCGGAGATTCAGGAGACTGGAGACCGGCGCGTTTACACCTGGGTGGTGAAGGACATCCAGCCGGAACGCGACAAAGATAAAGACGAGACGGAGGAGGACACCGGCCCGGATGTGCAGCTGACGACTTTCACCGACTGGAAACAGGTGGCGCAATGGTATGCGAAGCTGCAGGGCGAGCGCATGACGGTGGACGACAGCGTGCGAAAGAAAGCTCAGGAGCTCACCAAGGGAGCGGATACGCCCACCGAGAAGGCGCGACGGCTTTACGATTTCGTGGCGCGGAATGTGCGTTACGTGAGCATCTCGCTCGGAGTCGGGCGATATCAGCCGCACTCGGCCTCGGACGTGCTGCAGAATGGCTACGGCGACTGCAAGGACAAACACACGTTGCTTTCCGCGCTGCTGCGAGCGGAGGGAATTCAGAGTTATCCGGTGCTGATCCACAGCTCGCGCCAACTGGATGCGGACATTCCCTCGCCGGCACAGTTCGACCACGTGATCACGGCGGCTCGACTGGGGACGGGAACGGGGCTGACCTGGCTGGATACGACTCCTGAAGTGACGCCTTTCGGGCTGATTCTTTACCAGCTGCGAAACAAACAAGCAGTGGTGGCGTCGGAGGACAGCGAGGGAGGTTTGCAACGGACGCCGGCGGATTCGCCGATCAAGACCTTCATGCACTTCACGCTCGAGGGCAAGTTCAGCGAGTTCGGCGCGCTCGATGCGACGCTTGAGGTCACGGCCCAGGGAGATCGCGATTGGCCGATGCGCGCGAGCTTTCGACGATTTTCGCAGGCGCAGTGGAAGGACTTTGTGAAAGTGCTCTCCGCGGGTTGGGGCTTGCCGGGCGACGTCGATGACGTTCAGCTCGATCCCATCGAGGACACGAGCAAGCCTTTTCATCTGAAGTATCGCTTGCGCCAGGACCGGTACTTTGTAGTGCCATCGACGAGCGTGAATTTTCGTCCGATCCCGCCGCTGGGGATGCCTGTGATTCGAGCATCGGAAAGAAGCACGGAACCGATGAATATCGGTCCCGCGGGTGAAATGGACTACCGGGTCCGCTTGCAGTTTCCCTCCAACTACACGGTGCACACGCCGACCGCGGTGAAAATGACGAGGGATTATGGCGACTATTCATCGACATACTCGCAGAACAAGGGAATTCTGGAAGGCGAGCGCAAGCTGAACGTAAAGATGAACGAGTTGGCGGCGGCGCGGCGCGCGGACTACGAATCGTTTCGCAATGCAACGCAAAGCGATCAAGACCAGTTGTTGTCGTGCACGATCCTGACGCCGTCTGGGCAAGGGGCGGAGACCACGGCTTCGAAGATGGAAGGAACTCCCACGGAGCTGCACAAGGCGGGAGTGAAAGCGCTGCAGAGCAAGGATTATCGCACGGCGATTGACCTGCTGAAGCGCGCGGTGGACGCGGATGCGGGCCCGAGTCCGAGCCTAAAAGACGGCTGGTATGACCTGGGACTGGCATACGCCGGAGCCAACCATCATGCGGAGGCGATCGGCGCGTTCCGCAAGCAGATCGAACTGGATCCTAATCACAAGCACGCGAATGGCGACCTGGCGATGGAGCTGCAGCAAACGGGGAAGGCCGACGAGGCGATCGCGGCTTATCGCAAGCAGCTGGAGACGGCTCCGTACGAGAAAGCGACGCGCAAGAATCTCGGCTTGTTGCTGGCGCAGCTGGGACGGGATGCCGACGCGCGTGCGGAGCTGGAAGCGGCCGCTGCGATTCCTCCGGATGATCCGGAAACGAAGATGGCGCTGGCGCAGGTGTATGGGCGATTGGGAGAGAAAACGCTAGCGCAAGAGCTGATGAAGGGGCTGACGGGCAGCGCGGGCGGGGATTCGGGTCAGGATATTTTCGCGTCGGCGTTAAAGGACGACATCGATCCGACGCAGACCGAGAACGATGCGCAGCAGGTTCTCTACGACATTGGAGGACAGTTCGACTCGGGCGAGTTGGACCGGCTGGGGCCGTCGGCGTTTTCGTCGATGCGGCTGGTGGCGCTGGCATGGGCGCGGATGGGATGGGCGAAATTTCATCGCGGCGAAAACCTGGCGGCGATGCAGTTTCTCACGTCAGCGTGGCTTTTGAGCCAATCAGGGACGGTCGGCAACCGGCTGGGGCAGGTGCTCGAAAAGCAAGGGCAGCCGGAGAAGGCGCGTCATATGTATGCGCTGGCTGCGGCGGCGGGCGGAAGCACTAATGATGTTCAGGATTCGCGGGCGCGGTTGGCGAAGTTGGCCAGCGATCCCGGTGCGGCGGAGAAAGATGCCGCACAGGCGACGGTGGAACTGGTGCAGGCGCGCACGGTGAAGCTCGGGCCGATCACAAGCAAACCAGTTTCGGCGCGGTTCAACCTCGTGTTCGACAGCTCGCCTCGTCCGGAGCGCGCCGAGTTTGTTGACGGTGACGAAAGCCTTCGCTCGGCAGCCGAGCAACTTCGGGAGAAGGACTTCCCCGTGCGATTTCCGGATGTGTCGTCCGTGAAAATCGTTCGCCGGGGGCTGTTGAGCTGCGGCGGCTCGGGGTGCAGTATTGAGCTGCTGCCGATCGAGAAGGAATCTTCTTCGGGAACCACGCCGGCGGGTTCGAACAGGTGAGTACTCCGTAGAGACGCGGCAAGCCGCGTCTCTACCGTCATCCGTTGATTTCAAGTCACGTTTCCGCGTGCCCGGCCGCGGGCGCAGCCGTTTCTGAAACTCGAATGAACGGCGATTTGTTCCGTCTAGGCGATGCGTGGCGGCTGTTGTCGTGCCGGGTTCACGCCAAGGCTTTTCTATTTTCGCATTCGTAAGAGGGGGTTGTAGTCTGGTTTATCTTGTAGCACTATTACAACAAGGTGAACCGAGAACCGAAAGGTGCAGTGGCCGCCCGCTGGCGCCAGCGCAAGTTTCAACGGTGGGGCCGCTTTCCGCTTCCGCCCGACTTGTTGGCCGGGATCTCTCACCTTGAGCCGCACGCGTTGCGGCAAACCCTCGTGTCACTGCGCGAAAGGGGAAGGCCATGAAGCCTGGACTCTCACCTTTATGTCCCGCGGGAAACGCCGCGTCGAACGGATCCCCAAGCCGTGGGTCGACCAGGTGCGCCAGCAGGTTGAGGCCGGGCGGGACTTCCAGCACGCGCTGCGCGAGGTTCTCACCGCCAATGCCGAACTGCTGATTTTGGCCCGTAAACAGGAGTCCAAACCCCGCCGCTAACCATGCCCACGCCACCTGCGCTGCTCCGGTTCGTCGTTCATCGCCTCGGCCTGCAGCGGTACTTGGCCCAACCTGGGGATGGCGGGCAGCAACCGGTCATCCCCGCGCGGGTACTGCTATGGGCGATGCTGGTCGGACGGGTATTGCGCGAGAGTAGTTTTTACGGGGTGGAGCAGATGGTGCGAGCGGCGGGCTGCCGAGCCCTGGGTCTCGAGCAGTCGTTCCGCAATGATGCCCTCAGCTACTTCGTCGAACGATTCGACCCGGCCACCTCCCGCTCCGCTCTGATCGCTGTGGTGCGCCAAGCCCAGCGCGGCCAAGCTTTCCAAGATTGTCGTTTCATCGGGCGCGCTCTGGATGGAACCGGGGCCGGGCGGAGCCACCAATCCCATTGTGTCTGGTGTCGTCCCATTCGCGATGTCCAGCACAACGTGATCGGCTACCACCAGCAATGGGTAACCCTCAGCGTGGTGGGTACCGGTCTGACCTTGCCCTTCGACGTCGAGCCCTACGGCACCGGAGACAGCGAGTTGGCTGCGGCCCGGCGGCGGCTCACGCGGGCCCTGGGCAGCCTCGGCACCCGTTTCGCCGAAATTATCTCGGGGGGACGGTGAGTACGCGGGCGCGCCCTTCCTGCACGCCGCCAACCGCCTGGGGCTGCGGGTGGTCGCACGTCTGAAAAGTAATCTGCCACAATTACTCGGCGCGGTGCAGCGCCGGTTCCAGCAGCCAGCTCCCACTCCCGTCTATCGCGACGGGAAGGACCGGGTGGAGATCTGGGATGCCGACGATTTCGATCCCTGGGAGACCTTGCCAGGGGAAACCGTGCGCGCCATCCGCTATCGCCAATACAAACCCAACGGCAAGGTGGTCGAGGCCGAATGGTTAACCGATTTTCCCCTCCGCCAGGTCGGCAGCCTAGCGCTGGATCACATGGCGAAGAGCCGTGGGGAGATTGAGAACCAAGGTTTCAACGATGCCAAGACCCGTTATGGCTTGGAGCCCACTTGCCACCATGAGAAAAACAGTGTGCTCCTCAACTATCTCCTTACCCTGTTGGCGCTAACGATTGAGCGACTCTATCGCATCCGCTATCTGCATCGTGGTACGCACGCGGTACGTTCCGCCGAGCAACTCTGCCGTCTCCTCTGGGTCTGGCTTTCGCGTCCTCTCGCCCACAACACCAGTTAGTCGTGCCTCCCCCGCCGAGCCCTGCTGCCCGCTGTCCCCGACCCCCAGCCTGCGCCCCGCGCCCGCCGCTTCTGCGGCTGGGCACATTCCTGCCCCAAAATAGGCCTGCTGGACTTCGCCTTTGGCAAACTGCTCTCTCCTGCATCGTTACGACGTCGATGGTGTGCCGCTACTGCCGGCGTTCAGAAATGGCTGGGGCGGGCGGCATCCCCTCGACGCGTCCGCATGGACTCCGATAATCTAGTGAGTCTTGTAAGGGAGGTCCTGCCCATGCGGGAGGCCGTCGAACGACTGTGGCCGGAAATTCAGTGGATCAGCGATTCCAAGCTTCGGGAGCAGGTGACGCAAGCTTGGATCAAGGCGCTCGAGCGCAGTCCGCTGAAGCCCGATGACCTGAATCAGATTCCTTTTACTCTGCTGGTTCCGAATTGTCCGATCACATTCATGGAGCACAAGCGCTGCGTGGTGCATATTGCGCGGGATAGTGCGAAAGCGATGACCGACTTCATGGGGCGGGCGCTGCCGATCGACGCGGACGTGGTGATTGCAGGCGCGATCTTGGCGGACGTCGGCAAGTTGCTGGAGTATGAGATCGGTCCGGACGGGAAGAGCCGGCAAAGTGAGCGCGGAGAAGCATTGCGTCATCCGTTTACCGGAGTCGCGCTGGCGATGGAGTGCGGCGTGCCGGACGCAGTGTGCCACATCATCGCCGCGCACGCGGCCGAAGGCGATCTGGTGAAGCGCACGACCGAAGCGTTCATTGTGCATCACGCCGATTTCATGGCGTTTCTGCCGTTCAAGAATCCGAAGAACGTGAAAGTTAAATAAGGTCTCAGTTCGCAGGTTTATTCACTGACAGCTAAAAGCTGACGGCCGGCACTTCATAGAGGAGATGTCCTTGGCGACACAACAAACTTCCACCAAAGAAACCATCACCGCGACCATGTCCCGCTGGGCTGCGGGGCTTGAATACAAGCAACTTTCGCAGGACGCGGTTTACCAGGCCAAACGCTTTCTGCTCGATTCGGTGGGCTGTGCGCTGGGCGGATATCGGCAGCATGACGTGGTCATTGCGCTCGAAGTGTTGAACGAGATTGCCGGGCGCGGGCCGGCAACCGTAATCGGCACAGGCGAGAAGATGGACGCGGTTTCGGCGTCGCTGGCGAATGCCCTGATGATCCGCTGCATGGACTACAACGACATTTACTGGAAGCAGGATCCGTCGCATCCTTCCGATATTTTTCCGGCCGCGATGGCGTGTTGCGAGCGCGCCAAAAGCGATGGCAAGGAATTGATTGTTGGATTTGTGCTGGGCCACGAGTTCGAAATGCGTTTGTGCGAGGCGGCTTTTCCGGGGATCCGCGAGCGCGGCTGGCACCATGCCACGCTGACGGCGTTTGTCTCGCCGATTGTCGCGGGACGCGCGCTGCATTTGAGTTGGGAACAGATTCAGCATGCGATCGGGATTTCGGCTTCGCGGCATTGCACCATGGGCGCGGTGACTGCGGGGAAGCTGACGATGATGAAGAACACCGTCGATCCGCTGGCTACGCAGAGCGGCGTTCTGGCGGCGCTCTTGGCCGAGCGCGGCTACAGCGGTCCCGAGCACGTGATCGACGGCAAGGAAGGATTGGTGCAATGCTATGGTCCGGAGTGGAAACAGAACCTGCTGACCGACGGACTCGGCGATTCATGGCGCATCACGCAGTGTGGGATGAAATTTTTCCCAACCGAAGCGCTGACGCACGCTCCGATTTCAGCGGTGCTTGACCTGGTCAAGGGCAACGACCTGCGTCCGGATCAAGTGGAGAAGATTCAGATACGGTCGCTGGCGCGCGCGGCTGACATTCTTTCCGACCCGAGCAAATACGATCCGCATACCAAGGAGACGGCGGACCATTCGCTGCCCTATGTGATTGCAGCAGCGCTGGTGGACCGGCAAGTGACGCCGGCGCAATTCGAGATGAAGAAGATCATGGACCCGACGCTTCGCGCACAGCTGAAAAAAGTGGAAGTCGTGGCCGACCCCGAGATCGAGAGGGTTTTCCCGGCGCTGCAGCGAGTGATTGTGAACATCACGGCCACCGACGGGCGGAAATTCTCGAAGCAGCTCGACTATCCGAAGGGTGATCCGCGAAATCCGCTGAGCGACGCGGAGATCGAAGAAAAATTCCGGGCGTTGGCGGAGGGCGTGCTTTCGGCGAAGGCGCAGGACAAGCTGATTGACGCGATTTGGAATCTGGAAAAGTGCGGGTCGGTCGCGAAGTTGATGGCGTTGATGAAGGCTGATGTGAAGAAGAAAGCGGCACATGGCAAAGCGAAGGCTGCGAAGCCGAAAGCCGGATCGAAGAAAAAGGCCTCAAAGAAGCGCCGTTAGCGCGTGTTCAGGAGTAACTCATGGCGGATCTGAAACAGACGATTGCATCGAGCTTGACGGCGCGTTACAAGAAACTGGCGGGCGTGGTTCGCGAGTTGGCGGCGCCGCTGGGCGACGAGCAGTTTTGGGCCAAGCCCTTTGCATTCGGTAACAGCTTTGGCCACCTGGTGCTGCATCTCACGGGTAATTTGAATTACTACATCGGAGCGCAGATTGCGGGGACGGGCTATGTGCGCGATCGTCCGCTGGAGTTTTCAGACGCGGCGCAGCCATCCAAGGCAGAAGTGTTAGAGAAGTTTGATGAGGCGATTGAGATGGTGATCGGCGCGATCAACAGTCAGGCGGTGGAAGACTGGTCAAAGGAATACGCGGCAGTGGGTGCGGACGCCCGCGACAGGTTCGAGATGGTGCTGCAGTGCGCGACGCATCTGCATCACCACGTTGGGCAGATGATGTATCTGGGGTTCGAGTTGAATCGGAAGGGCTGAGTTATCGGAGTTCATCATGGGTCAGACCATCGTTGAAAAAATCGCGCAGAAACACATGACCGAAGGGCCGGCGCGGCCGCTTCGGACAGGGGATTTCCTGTCGATTCGTCCGCACCGCTGCATGACGCATGACAACACGTCGGCGGTGATGAGCAAGTTCAAGGGCATCGGCGCGAAAAAGGTGAGAGATCCGCGGCAGCTCACGTTCGCGCTTGATCATGACATCCAGAATCAGGACGAAGCCAACCTGAAAAAATACCGCGCGATTGAAGCGTTCGCGAAAGAGCAGGGCGTGGACTTCTATCCTGCGGGATCGGGCATTGGGCACCAGATCATGGTCGAGCGCGGGTACGTGGTTCCCGGTTCGTTCGTGGTCGCATCGGATTCGCATTCCAACATGTATGGCGCGTTGGGCGCGATCGGAACGCCGATTGTCCGCACGGATGCAGCGGCGGTGTGGGCCACGGGCGAATTCTGGTGGCAGATTCCGCGGTCGATTCAGGTCGTGCTCGAAGGCAAGTTGCCGGGCGGCGTCACGGGCAAGGACGTCATCATCACTTTATGCGGTCTCTATAACCACGACGAATGCCTGAATGCGGCGGTCGAGTTCACGGGGCCGGGAGTGGCGTCGCTTTCGATGGACGCCCGCCTTTCGATTTCGAATATGACGACGGAGTGGGGCCCGCTGGTGGGCTGGTTTCCGGTGGACGCGGTCACGATCCAGTATTTGCGAGGCGTTCACCAGCGGCTCAAAGCGATGGGCACGGGCGTCGAGCGGGTTTCAGAAAAAGACATCGAGAGCTGGGAGAAGAATCCTGCGGCGCCGGATGCGGATGCGGTCTATGCAGCGCGGATCACGCTCGACCTTGGGCAAGTGACTCCCCACGTGTCGGGGCCCGACACGGTGCAAGCGATGCAATCGCTGGCTGAGATGGAGAAGAATAAAGTTGCGATCCAGAAGGCGTATTTGATTTCGTGCGTGAATTCGCGGCTGGAAGATCTGGCGGCGGCGGCGAAGGTGCTCAAAGGTCAGAAAGTTGCCTCGGGCGTGAAGTTCTACTTGAGCGCAGCCAGCAAGTGGGTGCAGGAAGAAGCTGAGAGGCGCGGCATCTGGCAGACGCTGATGGATGCAGGCGCGCATCCGCTGCCGTCAGGTTGCGGGCCCTGCATTGGGCTGGGCGTGGGATTGCTTGAGGCGGGCGAGGTCGGGATCTCGGCGACGAATCGAAACTTCAAGGGCCGCATGGGATCGCGCGATGCGAAATGCTACCTGGCGAGTCCGGAAGTCGTGGCGTCGGCGGCGGTTGCCGGTTATATTCGCGGACCGCATGAGTTCGCGAATCGCGAGCCGCAACGCGCCTACACCGAATTAGCGTCGGCCTCGGGCGGAGCGGAGAAAGTTGAAATCCTGGCGGGCTTTCCGCAGCGCGTGAAGGGGCGACTGGTGTTCATGCCGCAGGATAACGTCAACACCGATGCGATTTACGGCAAGGACTACACCTATCGCGACGACATGACTCCGGAGATGATGGCGAAGGTGGTGATGGAGAATTACGATCCACAGTTCGCCGCGCGCACGAAGGCCGGCGACGTGATCGTCAGCCAGTTTAACTTTGGCACAGGGTCGAGCCGCGAACAGGCGGTCACGTGTCTCAAGGCGAAAGGCATTCCGCTGGTGATCGCGGCCAGCTTCTCGCAGACTTATCTGCGGAATGCGTTCAACAATGGTTTCTTGTGTATCGAGGTGCCGGAATTTGTGGCGCGTGTGCGCGAACAGTTTGCGAAGGAGATCGCGGCGAAAGAGAAGACAGTTATTCCCGGCGACGAGATCGACATTGATTTCACGTCGAGCACGATCAGTTGGCGCGGAGAGAAGTGTACGTTTCCGGCCTTAGGCAGCGTGCCGCAGTCGCTGGTGATTGCCGGCGGCGTGGAGAATCTGGTAGCGAAGTGGTTGGGCGTGGCTTAGTTCTTGCACCGCCGAGACGCAGAGAGCGCCGAGAAGTGCAGAGGTCCTTCGCTTCGCTCAGGATGACAATCTTGTTTAGATTTCTCGGCGATCTCAGCGTCTCGGCAGTGAAACGGCTTTCATTGTGAGGAGCAATTATGGCGAAATATACAGTCATTACGATGCCGGGAGACGGCATCGGAAACCAGGTTCTGCCGGAGTCATTGCGCGTTCTAAAAGCGGTCGGCTTTGACGCGGAGTACATTCATGCCGATATCGGATGGGACTGCTGGTGCGCGCAGGGCAATGCGTTGCCGGACCGAACGGTCGAGTTACTAACCAAGCATAAGTTAGGATTGTTTGGAGCGATTACTTCGAAGCCGAACAAGGCGGCGCAGGCAGAGCTCAAGCCCGAGCTACAGGGGAAGGGTTACGTTTATTACTCGCCGATCGTGACCATGCGGCAGAAATTCAATCTCGATATCTGCATGCGGCCGTGTGTAGGGTTCACGGGCAATCCGCTGAATTACATTCGGAAGAAAGCGGATGGGGGCTACGACGAGCCGCGGATCGATACCACCGTGTTCCGGCAGGGCACGGAGGGCATGTACGCCGGGGTGGAGTGGACGAATCCCCCGGAGATCGTGCGCGCCGCGTTGAACAGCCATCCCAAGTTCAAAGCTTTTGCCGGTGTGCCCGGACCGGATCTCGCGGTGAGTTGCCGCATCATCACTCGCAAGGCGGCCCAGCGCATTGCGACCGCGGCTTTCGAGTATGCGAAGAAGCGCGGGTTCAAGGGCGTGACGATTTGTGAGAAGCCGAATGTGGTGCGCGAGACTTCGGGCATGATGGAAGAAGTGGCAAAAGAGGTGGCGAAGAATTATCCCGGGATTGCGCTTTGGTCGACGAACATTGACGCGCAACTGATGTGGCTGAACAAGAATCCGGAGGAGTACAACGTAGTCGTGTCCTCGAATCTGTTCGGCGACATTCTTTCCGACGCGTTCGCGGGGCTGGTGGGTGGGCTGGGATTCGCGGCGTCCGGCAACATTGGGGATGATGTGGCGGTATTCGAGCCGACACACGGATCCGCACCGAAGTATGCCGACCTGAATCCGCCCATCGTGAATCCAATTGCGATGATTCTTTCGGCGGCGATGATGCTCGATCATGTTGGCGAAGACCAGAAGGCGCATCGCATCCGCCAGGCGATTACGGATGTGGTGCGTGAAGGGAAAGTCCGGACGTACGATATGATGCGTTTTACGGGTGGTCCGAAAGCGATCAGTCAGGGTGCGGCTTCGACGGTGCAGATGACGGATGCGATTTTGGAGAAACTGAAATAGCCCGCGAGTTGAGGATCTCGAGTTGAGGAAATTATGACCAGCGCTGTCGAGACTACGTCCCCGCGTTCTGCCGAGGCAGGCCATTGGGGTGAAGAAGTTCGGTCGGACGTGCACGTCAGCTTTGAGGCGCGTGACAGCGGCGGGGTCGAGATCTCTCTGGAATCGCGCGTTGCGCCCTATTACGGCTCGGCGATCCTGGAACAGACGCGAGAAGTTCTGGGCGAACTCGGAGTGAAGCACGCGCGGGTTGCGATTCATGATGAAGGCGCGCTGCCTTTTATTATCGCGGCTCGCATCGAGGCCGCGGCAAGGCGCGCAGGAATCGCGCTGGGTAAACGCTCGCTGCCTGAGCAGCATCCGCTACCGGCGCCGTCGCAAAAGGACCGGCTGCGCCGATCGCGTCTGTATCTGCCGGGCTCTGAACCGAAATACTACATCAACGCCTCATTGCACGCGCCGGATGCCGTGATTCTCGATTTGGAAGATTCGGTGCATCGCGGAGAGAAAGATGCCGCCCGCATCCTGGTGCGAAATACATTGCGGGCAGTGGATTTCGGATCGTGCGAGCGCATGGTGCGGATTAACCAGTTGCCGCTGGGGCTCGAAGATTTGGCGGAAGTGGTGGGCGAGAGTCCGGATCTGATTCTGATTCCGAAGGCCGACGAGCCCGAACAGGTGAGGGAAGTGGATCGCATGATCGGCGAGATCAAGGCGCGGCACGGAATTATCCGGCCGATCTGGATCATGCCGATCCTGGAGTCGGCGCTGGGAATCGAGAACGCATTCGCCGTCGCTACGGCAAGCGAAAACGTGGCGGCGCTGACGATTGGGCTCGAGGATTACACGGCCGATCTCGGCGTGGTGAAGACCACGGAAGGGCGTGAGTCGCAATATGCGCGGTCGCGTGTGGTGAATGCGGCGCGCGCGGCGGGAGTGCAGGCGATTGACTCCGTGTTCAGCGATGTCGCCGACATGGATGGTCTGCGACGATGGGGAGAAGCCTCACGGGCGGCGGGATTCGAAGGCATGGGATGCATCCATCCCGGGCAGATTCGCGTGATCCACGAAGCGTTTCAACCGAGCGCGGTCGAGATCGAAAAGGCGCGGAAAGTGGTTGCCGCTTTTGAGGAAGCGCAGAACAAGGGATTGGCCGTGGTGAGTCTGGGTTCGAAGATGATCGATCCGCCGGTGGTGCAGCGGGCGCTGAAGCTGGTGGAGCGGGCGAAGGCGATGGGAGTGATTTCGTGAGTGAGCGAGTAGAACTGGCGCATAACGCGGTAGGGCGTGCGGTGCCGACGATGGTGAACGGCAAGCCGCAGATTCCGTTTCTGGGCACGGGAAAATATCAGCCCCGCGGGCGGAAGGCGGCGCCTGCGATCAGCTCGAATAAAGATTATCCGGATAGTGGCGATAAGCGCGTGGCCGATCTGGAGACGGCGCTTCGCAAGTGTGGGCTGCGCGACGGGATGGTGATTTCGAACCATCATCATCTGCGCGACGGCGATCAAGTAGCGCTGATGGCGCTGGAGGCGGCGGCAAGCATCGGCGTCAAAGATCTGATGTGGTTCCCGAGCGCGTCATTTCCTTCCCAGCAGGGTGCGATCGACCTGATGGAAAAAGGCGTGATCCATCACATCGAAGGCTCGATGAACGGTCCGCTGGGCGACTACTGCACGCAGGGGAAGATGCGCGGCATGGGCGTGCTGCGCTCGCATGGCGGCCGCTACCAAGCGATTCAGGATGGAGAAGTTCACGTTGACGTCGCGGTGATTGCGGCGCCGACCGCCGATTTTTTCGGGAATGCGGATGGCTCGCACGGCAAGTCGGCCTGTGGCTCGCTGGGTTTTGCGCTGGCGGATTCGACCTATGCTGACCGCGTGATCGTGGTCACCGATAACCTGATGCCATTTCCTTGCGTGCCCTGGCAGATTCAGGGCAACAACGTGGACTTTGTGGTGGAAGTGGAATCGATTGGCGATCCGGCGAAGATTGTCTCCGGCACGACGCAGATTACGCGTTCGCCGGACCGGCTGCGGATCGCGGAGTTGGTGGCCCAG
>Ga0187865_1000707_pt1 | contig 43814 bp, 54 predicted proteins | sample June2016WEW_11_1_2_FD_132989 | JGI IMG/M metagenome (GOLD analysis project Ga0187865, IMG submission 132989) | Peatland microbial communities from SPRUCE experiment site at the Marcell Experimental Forest, Minnesota, USA - June2016WEW_11_100 | ecosystem: Environmental > Terrestrial > Soil >...
CGCTGCGCCGGTCGACCCCCACCACGTGCGCCACTTCGACGGGCTGACGCCCCTCAAGGAGGAGGTGGATAGCACGAACTCGACGATGTTCCAATTCCTCTGGGCTTCCGGAAGGTCGCATGGTTTGCCTCCAGCCCAGATTATAGGACATTAGTTATGCAGGCGTCAATAGTATCCCAGTCAATCTGGCCATGCCCTATTATTCGCATATTGTCCTTGACCTAACTGCATTCACATACAAGCTGACGTGCACGGCGTCAGTGCCCGACAACATAGACCCCAACCTCAGCAACAATTCCCAGTCGTTCAGTACCCAGTAGATGTGCGCTTGGCGCTGGGGCGAGGCGCCTCGTCACGGCCTCGGGCCAATCGCCTGCCAGATTTGGAATGTGCAATTGGCAATGAGGGAGGCGAAAGGCTGGCGCGCACGCCACACTGAAGACCGCGGGCATCCGCGTTCGCGAACGGAAGGTGACCAGAGCCTGGCGGATTCGGCGGCAGCCCCCATACCCTTCTCGGTTGCATTACGGATCCTCGTCTCGGTGCCAGCCTTCTCCGTCTTATGAATAGATGGAGCGAAGGGCTTCTAAGCACGGGGCTAGGGGATTCGAGCCCCACACGGCCCTTGTCAGGAAACAACAGAAAACCCGCCTTTTGGCGGGCTTCTTCGTTCCAGAAGATAGGCATGGGGAACAGTTACCTCGTGATGACTATGAGGTACTTCCTCTCAAAGGCAATCCCGCCCTCCGGGGGTGGTGCCTCACGGTCCGGGCAACGGGCATCAAGGAAGAGCACCGGCAGAGAGCCCCCCGTTTGCCGCTTGTCACCAAGACTGACGCGAAGGCCGCGCGCTCTGCAGAAAACCTTCGGTACCTCCCAGGCACTGCTCAGCAACGCTAGTGCAATTTGTTCCCTCCACCTCCGCTGATCACGAACTCCATATCCTCCGGGTTGTTCTTATCAGAAGCGTCCCAACCCGAGATATCCCAATAAACGCAGCCACACCTGCAGCCACTGCATACATCCTTGGTCGGCTTTGCTACTGTCGTCTTTGCTGGCGCTGGCGCCGGCTTAGGGGGAGTTGGTGTTGGGGTGCGCGGTGGAGTTGGGGCAGGCAAGAACGATGGCGTCCTTGTTGGAACGATTGGCGTCGGGGTCCCCTTCGCGTAGGATCCCGTAGCATTGACCGGGACGACGGCCACCAACTGACACATAGCCACGAAGAGAGCAATCACCGGGATGAGCCCACGTTGTCTCCTGTTCATACGCCTCCTGTGAAAAGTGATTAGTGGTCGGGCTGGAAATTCGTCACCGAGAAAGCGGAGCCAACCAGCTACCTGCTTGCACCCGAAATGGCTTACATGCCCTCAATCAATTTGCCCAACAGCAAGATTATGAAGGCCATCGCAACCAGCCAAAACGCAAATCCCGAGAGTACGGGAATTGTCACAGGGCTGGTAAGGATCCCAATGACCGCCACGACTACGGCAACCCAGAATATGACCTGCTTGGGTGCCTTGAGTTTCCTATTCCCCTCTTCGATGGAAGATGGGGGACCTCCATCGCTCCGTGGCAATTGTCCCCTTCTCGAAGGCCCCTTCTATGTCAGCATACACCCAGCCCAAAGTAATCTCGCGCCCTATTCCGATTAATCGGAAAACGGGCCGGGATATACCTCCGATCCTTCTGAGTCGTAGAATTGGTCGAAAACTGCAACTAATTGGTCCTCGATATTGCAGCGCAGGTTGACCCGCAGGCGTGGACCGAGTTGCCTATCCAGGTCAGATAAGTATCGCCTCTTCGGCACAAGGTTGTGGGTTCGAGCCCCACACCGCTCATCTCAGGAACAGCCAATAACCCGCCTTCCAGCGGGCCCTCTTGTTTCCCCGCGTGATCATGTGCCAAACTGTCCCCAGATCATCCTCGATTGCCGCCGCGCGACCGACGACCAGACGGGACATCGCCAACCTCCCGGTCCTGTTGGACAACGCATGTGTGCCTCGGAGTTGTGTGGCCTGAAGGTCGGAGACGTCGATCTGAAGACTGGATAGGCCGGTGCCAAGCACGGGATTTGGGGGGAGCCAGGGAGGCAAGGGCCGGGCCGTGTACCTCGGCAAGGTCAACACACAGGTAGTCTGGCACTTCCTCGTTCCCCGCGAACAAGGAGATGACCGGAGCGCTCGTCTCTTCGTCACCTGGGCTGGCCCCGCAATGAGACCCTGCGCGCCGTTGCAGCTTGTCCGCGCCGCTGGAAAGAAGGCGGGGGTCGCCAACGTCTACGCCCACATACTGCGCCACACCTCCGCGACCACCTACCTCGGCTCGGGCGGCGACGTGTTCACATTGCAGCAGATCCTGGGTCGCAGGAGCCTGGACATGGTCCGCCACTACGTCCGAATCGCTCAGCCTGATGTCGTGCAGGCGCGCTGCAAGGCGACCCCGGCGGCCTAAAGTTGAAAATTGTCAATATTAGACAGCATGTCATTAGAATACTTAGAGGCTTGGTATAGGTCCCACGGTTGTAATAATATATATTCCGTGTTATCATATAAGCGTGATACAGTCTTTCAAGTATCCGGGCACGGAAGATATCTTTAACGGCATCAATAGCCCTGCCGCTCGAAGGACTTGCCCGGAAAACCTTTGGAAAATCGCAGCTCGCAGACTGGATCAGCTCGACTCGGTCTCAGCTTTGCAAGAATTACGGATCCCACTTGGTAATCGGCTTGAGGCACTGGCTGGCGACCGGAAGGGCCAGCACAGCATCCGGGTCAATGATCAGTATCGTATCTGTTTTTTCTGGACAGAGCACGGTCCCGACCAAGTTGAGATCGTGGACTATCATTAGGAGAACAAAATGATCCGTGTTCCAACGAATCGTGCCCCCACTCATCCCGGCGAAATGTTGTTGGAAGAGTTTCTTATCCCGATGGGCATATCTCAGCGTGTCCTCGCAAATGCCATCCATGTGCCTTATCAGCGCGTCAATGACCTGGTCAATGGACGGCGTGGTGTTACCCCGAGCAGTGCTCTGCGTTTGGCTAAGTTTTTTGGGAACTCACCCGATTTCTGGATGAATCTGCAGTTGCGCTGGGATCTTTATTTTGCTCAGCAATCTGAGACCAAGATCATCAAGACCATCCATCCTTACGATCGCTACGCAACCAAAGGAATATCGATGGTCAACTAAGAAAAAACCAAATTCTGCGGAGAATCTCAGGAATCTTGCGCATGGACAACCTCGATTGCGACATGACTGAACCTCCTGCTTCACTTGATGCCCGTTGGTGCAAGAGGTTTGGTTGTCAGCGCGTTTCTTCAGGGGTGCCAGCAAGTGTCCAACATGCTCCAATTCGTAACCGCCCGAGTTCGAAATGGCTCGCTGGCTGGACCCTCATCGCGGCAGGATCAGTATGTAGTCCGGGTCCATGGTTTCGTTCAGGGCCGGGATTACGAGGAATCGCTGGCAGACTTCCAGCGCATGCAGGAGCTCCCCACCGGATCTTGCTCCGAGAGGGCTTTATTGGTCGTCGATGGGCTTGGGGAAATCCCCCCAGACAGGAGGGCCGGCCGAACTCGAGGCCTCCTCAACTGTCACGGGGTCCAAGGACAGCCTGGCGAACTTGAGGCCAAGTCTTCCTGCGTGCCTGGCAACACCGGAGACTGGCTTGGCGTGCCGCGTCTCTTACGCACAAGGTTGCGGGTTCGAGCCCTACTCGGCCCACCTCAGAAGACAGCTGAAAAACCCCATTTCGGCAGGCTTTCTTGTTGTCAAGACGTGATCATGTGTCAAACGGTTATCCAATGATCCACGTCTCTTCGATGCGACCGGCCACTTGACAACCTCCTGATTGCGCTCGAGTCAGAACTGGACAAACCTGCAGATAGACCCAGGCTGGAGCACCTATCTGTCTCAAACTGTGGCGCATGGCGGAAGCGCGCGACGTGATTCGTTTTTGGTCAACCGGTGAGATTGTCGGGCGTTGCGAAGATCGGATCTTTGTCTTGCGCCGGGTTGGCGAACCTAGCCTCACCTGGCAATCACTCCACGTGCGATCAGGCCGCTGACGAGAGACGCAACAGCTACTCGAGGGCAAGGGACAGTCTGAGACCCTTCCCAATGGCCTCCATTGTATCCTCGGGTAGTGTTCCCAGGCACCTTATCAGCCGCTGCTCCGAGATGGAGCGGACCTGGAAGGTATCCGCAGATGATTTCTTTGTGAGGCCGTTGCTTGGGGCGCTTTCGATGGGCACATGCCACGGCGCGGAGGCGAAGGCCGGATTCCATTCGGTTATAGGAACGATGATCTTCAGCGGGAGCCTTGCAAGGGCATCTCGATTGACAATGACACAGGGGCGGATCTTGGTGATCTCCGCCCCCAATGTGGGTTCCAGATTCGCCTCCCAGACTTCGCCTCTATTCATGCAAAATCGTCTCCATCGAGAGCCAAGAAGGCTGTTAGTTCCTTGTCAGACCTGTAGAGGTCAGCCAGAGAGCTAGCAGTCTGGGCGAGTGCTTGCTCTTGCGCGCGGGCGCATTCCCGTTCAACGGCACGGCGGACAAAAGCGGAGATGGACATCCCGTTGGTTTTCGCATTAGAGGAAATACAAGCTTCCAGAGACTCGTCCAAAACGATGTTCAACCTGCGGGTCTTGGGTGACTTCGTTACAACCATGGTACTCCTCCGGTTACGCATGAGACCTACATACATATCATACGCAGCGTTTAACCCCAAGTCAACGACGTTAATCACATCTGCACGTTAGAAGAGGGGTTAGAATGAGCCTGAAATTCTAGGTGCATCCCTGCGCGTGAGCGGTCAGTTAGAACTTAAGTTCTACGGATGAGGCTAAAGCCTAGGGCCGTTGTCTCAACATTCAGGCCACGTTGACGAGTCGTCCCCCAGGCCCGAAGCCTCTCTCGGAAGGGATTCGGCCTCCTCCCAAAGGCCGCGTCGGATTGCCCCTCGGCAGTGCCGTCGATTGCAAGTTCGACTGGACAGGGCGCAAGCGGCCCGATAGGTCTATGAAGAGGTGACGTTCGGGGACGTGGAGATCGACAGGCTCCTTCCCGCTCCTTTCAGGAGCACCAAGCAACACGTTCCGATCCCCGCTCTCAATGCCGCCGCACAAGTCGCTGATGCTGACCCGCAGGGGGGACCTTCGGCTGGGCTTGCTCGACTGTCTCTGATTGCGTCCCTGCCAATGGCGCTTTTACGCACAAGGTTGTGGGTTCGAGTTCCACACGGCCCACCTCGGAAAGAATCCGAAAGCCCGCCTCTCAGCAGGCATTCTCCTTCCCCAGGCTTGACCATGTGCCAAAAGGTCACCTGCCCATCCCCGTCTCTTCGCTGCAGCTGAGATGCCCATCCAAATCGACGAGCGGCCCCCGGCGGTAGAGAGCAACTTCGTCAACTCCACACCTTGCCCCGACCGAACCATCGGTATCCCCGCCGAGGGGAACGATCTTGTGAATCAGATCGTTGTCAACCCAAGAACCCTTCGATATGCAAGGTCTCGCTTGGGATTGCAACAATTCCTACCCTTTGCTTGCTCGGCATTGAGGCTCAAAGGGTTGGTTCTGGTCTTCGTTGACCTCCCCGTGCATGCGCCTTACGGTCACGAAGAAAACTTCCTTCGCTCCTGCACCGAGATCGGGCTGCCTCCCAAAGGCCTCGTAGGTCTTTTCGTCAACACCAAGCTCGGGAGCAAATGCTTCAAAGCCAACGCCCAGGCGAGGCTTGTGATGTTTGCCGACAGAATTGACAACGTGCCCAAAGACAGCCTGCCTACAATTCTGTGGAATCCGGCCGCGGCACAGCGCCTCCTCCTGCCCAGTAGAACGGTTGGTCCATTCCCTCCCGACATGGTCGCTTATCCGATGCCCCTCCTTTCGTGACCATCCTGGGGCGGAGTTCGCTCAGCCCCGGGACTACCATTGAAAGATGTTGTGTGTTCCTAATGTCCCACCACCCCCAAGGCTTCGGCGACATTGACCTCAGACGAGCTCGCTCGGGGATTGCGGGCGGATCGGCAGGACTACCTCGGTGCCGACAAACTCTTGATTCCGAATAGTCGGGCAGCCTCCCCTACTCGCCGGGCGAGGGCCTTGCCTTTTTATCAATTCTGACATGTTCAGGACAGTAAGGCGCTCGCAACTCGGTCCATGGCGAGGCGAAGACGCTATCCTTCTCGGCTCAGGTGCAGCTAGGAAGCCGGAGTCCTGCTTCGGCGCATGAAGAGGAGCGAGCGATTGGGGACGCCGCATTCAAGCCGCTTACCAACAACCGGTTGAAGAGGCCATGAACTGCAGGTCATCGACATGGATGGAGTTTGGAGGATCATCTGACGCGTGGAGCGTGATGCCTTCATTATCCTCGAGGTTTCGACCAAGAAGAGCAACGAGACACCGTTTGAGGTGATCGAAAACCTGTCGGCAGCGTCTAGTCAGGCATGCTACGTAGAATGGCAGATATGGAGGAAGGATGGACAAAAGGAAACGCAATAGACTGGATAAGAAGGGCTGGAAAGTCGGAACCGTCGGTGAGTTTCTTAAGCTTAGCCCCAAAGAGGCAACGATTGTCGAAGTGAGGCTTGCCCTCAGCCAGAGTGGCAAGCAACTGAGACAGCGCAAGATGGTGTCTCTGGTCGAACTGGCAGCAATGATGGGCTCCATCCAATCGAGAGTGGGAAAGGTGGAGTCGGGGAACCCTGCCGTTTCCGTGGACCTCATGGTGAGATCGCTAACCTACTGGGGGCATCGCGGAAGGACTTGGGCAGGATGATCACGTCTTGGCGCGGGTAAGAGGTACAACCTTGAATCCAGGCGGGAGCGATGTTCGCGGTGAGCTTCCGCGCGAACCTCTCATGGACCCTGTGGTAGGGGCAAGCAACTGACTGCGAAGGCACTCCTGAGTGTCGCCATCCCCCAAAGCTAGTCTTGAGCGCATGGCGAATTTGGCGATTTTGGCTTATTATCACCAAGTGGGGGTTCTGATAATAAGCTTGATGCTAATTACTACTTTCGCTCGTAACTCAACTCCATGAATCCAGAAGACTTCCGTAACAGCACGTCAGGTCGGCTCGTCCGCACCCCCCAGGGCTTCTGGGCTTTTGTTCCGAACTCTCTGCCTCCTTCCTTCGTCTGGACGCCCCGGCTCGTCGCCCACCTATCGGACGCCGACCGGGCGCTCGGGGAGCTTGCCGGCCTGGGGCGGTCTATGCTCAACCCGAACTTGCTGGTGCGCCCGTTGATCCGCCGCGAGGCAGTGCTGTCCTCACGCATCGAAGGTACGCGCGCCTCTCTGGAGGATGTGCTGGCCTACGAAACCAAGCAGATGGCGCTCTTCGAACGGGACGCCGATGTGGGCGAGGTGTACAACTATGTCCGCGCACTTGAATACGGCCTGAAGCGACTGTCAAAACTCCCGATCAGCCTGCGCCTAATTCGTGAGATCCACGCGCGGCTGATGGAGGGCGTACGCGGCGACAACCTGACACCAGGAGAATTCCGCCGTTCGCAAAACTGGATCGGGCCGCCTGGTAGCAGCCTGGAGGCGGCAACCTATGTGCCGCCACCAGTGGACGAGATGACGCCGGCACTGAGCGCCCTGGAAGGATTCCTTTATCAACCCCTGGATCTACCACCGCTCGCCCGCTTGGGCCTTGTCCATTACCAATTTGAAGCGATCCACCCTTTCCTTGATGGCAATGGCCGGGTAGGCCGCCTGCTGATTTCACTGCTGCTCTGCGCGTGGGAGATGCTGCCCCAACCTCTCCTACACCTGAGCGCCTACTTTGAAGCGAGCCGACAGGCCTATTACGACAATTTGAGGAACGTGAGTCAGGCGGGCGCATGGGAGGCCTGGCTCAGCTATTTTCTGACCGGCGTCGCCTCACAGTCTCGCGATGCCGTAGCTCGAATTCGCGGTTTGCAGGACTTACGCGAAGCCTACCGCGCCCGCTTCCAGAGGGGACGCGCTGCCGCACGGCTGCTTCAGTTGGTTGATCTGTTGTTTGCCAACCCCGTGGTAACAATTCGCCAAGTCCAGTCCTCTTTGAAAGTCGACTTTCCTGCGGCACAGCGGTATGTCAATCAATTGGTTAAGGAGGAATTGTTGCGGGAAATCACGGGCCGCGCACGCAATAGGGTGTTTCGGGCCGATGAGATCATCGCCGTGATTGAGCAACCATTGTGAGCCTCCACTGACAGCCCCCAGTCCTGGCAGAAAACCTCATCCGCCCGACAACTCCTCGAGGCTGACCCGCCGGGGGTACCTTCGCCTGAGGTTGCTCGACCGTCTCTGCTACCATCGCTGACATTAGGGGGCCTTAGGACAAGGTTTTGGGCTCGAGCCCCACACGGCCGACATAAGAGTCAGCCGAAGCCCGCGTCTCGGCCAGCTTCTTGGTTCCCCCGGGGTGATCATGTGCCAAATGGGCACCTGATCATCCTTGTTCCTCGCTGCGGCCTGCCTGTTGAGACGCGACACCAGGCTGAATCTGTCATGCTCCCCTTTCAGCTCCTCCGTAGTCCAAACCGCATAGAATTGCTTTGTCACCGATATCTGTGCATGCCCAAGGATCTGCGACACCGTCCCAATGTCCCCGCCGTTTAAAATGAACTCCCTGGCAAATGCGTGCCGGAACGCATGAGGGTTTACTCTCCCCTTGACACCAGCTCTCTTGCCCACCCGCCTCAGCATCTGAATCACAGTGGACCTCGTCATCGCCCGACTGTCTTTGATAGGCGTGAACGCGAATCGATACGAAGCCGCAGATCAGTCGATCTGCGGCCTTCGCTTTGCTGCGTTAGCAGTCAGTCGGGCTGGCAGCCCGGAGGTCGCTGGTTCCCAGGCCCGTGCAGTTTTGTCCTGCCCCTAAAACCGCATAGACGAACCAAGGCCTCTGGAGCCTCGGCTTTTCTCTTGCGTGCTGACGCACGTTCAGCCGATTTTCCCCGTATTCGTTGAGTGTTGGTTACTTTCGACTCGATTGGCTTGTAATCAGATGTTGCCAGGTTGCAATGCTGGGCCCGATCCCTTCCCTCCACCACGGCATACTAGCAGGCTCGAGCCCATGGCGCTCTGTCCGCTGCTTGCAAATCCGGCATCTTGGAATCGGGTTTTCCGCAACTACAACATAAGCGGGCCTACGAGCCGGGGTAGCTCGCAGGGGCCTTTTGCATCACGAATCAACCAACGAACTTCCCCAACCATGCCCTCGCTGGGCTGGCCAGGCCGTGACGATCGATGTAACCTCGATCCCCGTGGCGGGAAATCTCTGTACATCCGAGCGTCGCTCTGCATACGTGTTGCAGGTGTTCACGGTCAATCAAGTTCGAGAGGTGAAGCGACTTGCGACGGAATTCCATCTCTGCCTTCCCACTCCCTTCAAGAAACCCATCGCCAAGCGTTTCGTCGTCCTCTTACTTGCGGGCCGCCTCTAGATCCATGATTTCACGACCCAGCCTTTCATCCCGGTCGCGGACGAAGCGCTCGACTCCAGCCAGGAGCCAATTTGGGGATAGATGGGCCTCGTCGATCACCTCCTCGAGGGTGCCTCCAGTCCGCCAGCGGTTATCCCAATCCGATGTCATCGCGTACTCTTTGGCAATCTCATTGAACAGCCAGTCGCCCATCGACTCTCGGGATTGGGTGCTGATCACCGTGGAATCCGCACGCTCGGCCCCGGCCAAGGTCTTCTCGCGATAGGCTGCTGGCTGAAGCGCGAAGAGCTCTGGACTGGCCCCATAGACGATCTTGACATTTAGGTTTCGCCGATCCAATTCGGGCAAGATCTTGCTAATGCTCACCATGGAACTTGTGCCTTGCACGATAAGTGTGCCACCTCTGGGGACGCCGGGCTTGTAATCGCGAACAAGATAGGCTCCGCGCGCGGCCTCGAAGTGAGAAGCCATCCCCAGCTTCTCGCGATCCGGCACCTCGATTGGCGGCCGGGTCAGGTGCAAGACGACAATCGGGGACTTCTGCCTGAGGGCCGCCCCTAGCAAGACTGGCACCTCGTTGTATTCCCACGGATGCAGGTTGATGACCTGGCCCCGGGGGAAATGCTGCATCACGGCCGGCTCGAAGATCCCGAAGTGCGTCCGGCTGTCATCTGCTGTTTCCGGGCCCGAATGCCCGGCCACATAAATAACCTTGCCCACTTTAAACTGGCAATCCTGGGCCAGCTGGCTGAATAGGCGTAGCATGCCATACTTAAGGTAGGAGAATGACCCATATGTGGAGCACACCCCCCAAAAGCCGTCGAATTCTTCCTCTGCATTTGGGGCAAAGTTGACCGAGGTCATCCCAGCCAGGATCCCGGCGTTGGCGAACTCGGTGATCTCTTGGGGTAGCAGAACCCCCTCGGGGCTCCCATAACGCTCGTACCACCCATACCCATGGAAGTCGCCGTAGGCTTTGGCAAATCCGCTGACATTGGTCGAATCCGCCAGGTCTGCTGAGCATGCGATAAAGAGGGGCCGGCGATACTCCCTGGCGCCGAAAGCATTGGCCCAGGCACCCCACTTGGCAAGCGCGGCACGGTTGGCGACTGCGGTCCCCGGCTTCATGTACAGGTCCGCCGGGTAGTTCCGGAAGTCGTAAAGTCGTTCATCTTTCCAGGGGATCCCACCCCTGCCCAGCTGGAATTGCGGAATCTCCTCGGGAACGCTCTCCCCCAGTTCCACCAGGCGGTCAGCAAGGTAGTCGATCAGCCCCTGGTCCCGGTGCAGAACGTCAATCACCACTTTAAGGTTTGCCTCGAACTCCTGCTGGAGTTCGGCAGGGTCGGAGGGCGCTGGGCCTCCCATGTTGGCAAACTTCGCTCCATACTTCTCGGCGAACTCGCGCTTGGTCTTCCAGAAGAGCTCGTCATTTGTCCTGTGAGGCGCGCCATGGGACGGGTTGTCGTACTTGAGGTACCCGCGCCCCTTGCGGGTCTTGACCCAGGCGACCGAAGGGACCCGATCCGGGTTCTCAACGAGGACCATGGCCGTGATAGCCTGCGTGACCGGCCCCCATTCGCTCCCAAATTCCGCCCCAAAGACCCGCCAGCCATGAGAACTGAACCAATCCTGCGGGGTCCCATAGACCACGCTACTCACGGGATGGTCATCAATGCCGAAATCGTTCCAATCCACGATGTAGAAAAGGTTATCTAGCGCAAGACCCCAGGCCGAGTTCAGCACCTCATGCACGCCCCCTGGAGTGAGCCCGCCTTCCCCCTCCAGGGCAAATACCTTCACCCCTCGAGCGTCTGCACGCTTCAGGGCCAGCGCTTCCCCCACCGCCGCTGGCCCTCCGTGACCGGAAGGCCCGGTGTTGAACTTGAGGAACAGGGTCTTGCCCTCCATCTCGGCATGCCCGGAAAGTCCGGCGCGGCGCCGAAACCTGAGAAGGTCTTCCCACGTCAGCGCTCGCTCCTCGGGGTTGGGGACCGCATAGCGCTCGTCTCCTGTCTGCTCGAGCTTGACGCGTAGTGCCTCGTTGAAGACCGCGAGCGTCGCGTACACGAGAGGGACCGTGTGCCCGGCCACCAGAACGAACCGGTCCCCAAAACGCTTTTCCGGGTGACGAATGTCCCAGCGCATGACCCCGCTCAGCAGAGTCACCAGAAGCGCATGGACCTTCGAACGTGATCCCCCAGGGTGACCGCTTTGGCGGTAGTTGAGCATCAGGTCGATCAGCTGATCGACCAAGTCCTTGGTCTTCTCCCATTCTGCAAAGTGGGGAACTAGCTCACGATACCTGAGGGCAATCTGCTCATCCCGCGCGCGATCCATGGGGCTCTCCTCGATTCACAATAGAAGTGCCCGAACTCGACTCAACCACTCAAATGCTTCGAACGACAGCTTGCAACAGCCAAGAGGTTTCGAGGGCCAGCGCCATGGATGACCCCTGGCCGCTCTCAGAGCTAGGCCAGTGCCCAGGCTTCTTGCCACGCACGTTTGGTGCCGGCGATGACCTGCTCGGGGGTCTCGTCAGCCGTCTGCGGCTTGACCTCGAAGCCCACCCAGGGACGTGCTTTTTTGCCTTCCCTCAGATACCCGACCTTGAAGAGAGCCCGGATGAACTCAGCCAGCTCCGCGACATCATTGCTGCCTCCAGGCCAGCCAAAGCGGGGGTGAAGATCGCCATACCCGGGCACCCCGGGCGTCACCACGCAGTTCCCGACGTGAATGTGGACCAGGTATTCCCTGAGCTGGATCAGGGCATCCTCGGACTTTTCTCCCAAGAGCGGCTGGTGGCTGAGGTCGTACATGAGGCCGAACTCAGGGTAATCGGCGCGGACCTGCGCAGCAAACTCTGCGGCTAGGGCGCTGGGCCCGATGAGAGCCTTCTTGTCTACGTCGCGGTCAAAGGTCTCGCAGGTGAGCGCGATTCCCTTCTCACGGCCGTAAGCACACAGGTCCTTGACGGACTTGACTAGCGCCTTCACCGCAGCGCCGCGATCCTTGCCACCGGGGTCCTTCCCAGAAAGGAACGCAATGCGCTTGGCCCCCATTTCCACCGCCTCGTCAATGCGCTCCTTGAATCCAACAACCGCAACTTTGCGCTCGCCTTCGTCCAAGCTGTTGAGGTTGAGCTTGCCCAATAGTACTGCAGGTTGCCCGCCATAGCCGAGTTGGATGTGAGTCGCTGCGATCACATTCTTCGTGGCTTCGCGTTCTGCTGAGTCTTTGATCCAGGTGAGCTCAATTCCACCAAAGAAAGGATCCTCGGCGATCTTGCTCACGCTCTCGGCAATGGGAGCTTCGCCGTTGATGCACTTCGGGTACGCCATGAAATGGACGATACTCATCGTGCAAAAGTTGTCCCAGTGTTTATCCATAGGGTCACTCCTCAGGGCGAGAATCGCTTCTCACTTTGCCTCAACGACGCATCTGTATTGTCCAATCCCGACCGACTATGGCCGTGCCATATAGTAGGGCCCCACTGAGAAAGAGACCGATCAGCATTGGCCAGCATAGGCCCAAGTCATTGACTTATCGAATGAGAAGCAATCGATGACTGGCCAAGACCATGTTCGGTCTGATTCGGGAATACTCTAGGATGGGAAATGTCCGATGGTGCCTTGAACCAGCTTATCAGCTAGCGCAACCGCACGACTTGCATCGGGTGCATAGCCATCCGCGCCAATTTCCCGCGCGAAGCTGTCAGTTAAAGGCGCTCCCCCAACCATGACCTTCACCTTGTCTCGAATCCCCATGTCTTCTAACACTTCAACTACCGATCTCATGTTGCGCATGGTTGTCGTAAGCAGGGCGGACATCCCGACAATTCCAGCGCCAGTGTCCCGAACCGCCTCAGCGAACTTTGTCGGTGGCACATCGGTTCCTAGGTCGATGATCTCGAATCCGGCACCCTGAAGCATCATCCCCACGAGATTCTTGCCGATGTCATGTAAATCACCCTTGACGGTGCCGATCACCACCTTGCCTCTCATCCGAACGCCACCTTCCACGAGCCGTGGGCTCAAGACTCCAAGCCCCGCCTGCATCGCTCGAGCCGCGACCAGCATCTCAGGGACATAAAACTCCCCGCGCTCGAAGAGCGAACCGACCTCCGACATTGCCGAAATGAGCCCGTCCGCCAGAATGGTCTCTGGGGCTATCCCAGCTTCGAGTGCCTGGCGAACAAGGTTTTCCACACGCGTCCGCTTTCCTTCAATCACTGACCTCGCCATCTCTTGGAGGATTGTGTCCATTCCCGACCTCCATTCCCAACCCCAGCTTCAGCTTTGGATCATATAAGTAGCTACCCAGGCCCGAGACCTAAGAACACGAAGGTCCTGCAGACTGCAGTCTCATGACCCCCCACTAGGAACATGAAACCCACAATCTGACCATCTCCTGTGATCGACAACCCCGTCACGCTACTCATGCTGAACTCGATTCCCGGTCGCACGGGTCGCCATTGGTTTAGTGGCAGAATCGGGTAGCGCAAGGGTTTTGTGAGCCGGAGAGCCCATCCCCTTCACGGGCCAGAAACGCGGCGCAGGAAAGCACCGAACCGAGTGAGCCCTTCCATGAGGACATTTCGATCGCAACTGTAACGGAGTCGGAGATGTCTGGGAGAGCCGAAATAGTCACCCGGCCCCAGCAAGACGCTCTCCTCCGCAAGCAGTCTCTTGCACAACTCAACCGAATCTACTTCGAGATTGTATTTCAGAAAGGTGGTATGACCAGCCTTCGGGGGACTCCACTCAATAAGCCCGTGGTTTTCCGCAACCCATTTTGACAAAATCCCAAGATGTTCCTTTATCACAGTTCGAGCCCTTTGAAAGAAACGTGCCATGTTGCCGCTCTGAAGTGCGATTGCACCAAGATACTCACCAATCCCGGAGTGACTCAGGGTCGTATAGTCCTTCATCGACCAGCATAAATCCACTAAGTCCTTTGGTGCAACCATCCACCCGATTCTGATCCCGGTTAAACCGATCTTCGAAAGGCTACCGGTAGCTATTCCTTTGCGATAGAACTCCACAGGAGTCGAGGACACCTGCCCCTCGACCTCTAGGCCTCTCAGGGCGCCGTCGCAGAGTACCCAAGCATCCACTTGCGAGGCAATCTCACATATTTCCTGCATCTCTTCGGCCGACAGAATGGAGCCCGTGGGATTGTTCGGATTTACGAGGAAAATGAGTTTAGTTCGCTTAGTTACTACCTTCCGCAGTTCATTGATATCAGGCTTGAAGTTCAGTTCCTCACGAAGCGGGACGATTCTCACCTGTGCACCAAGGCTGCGCGCAATTCCCACACATTGCATATAGGTGGGAAGAAATGTCACAAACTCGTCTTCCTTCTCCAACAGCCGATAGAGGACAAGGAAATTGGCTTCTGCGGCCCCGGTGGAAATCAGGACGTTCTCCGGGGAAACATTCGCATCATAACGTTCTGCAACCGCTTTTCGGATAGAAAGGGATCCGTTGGTAACGCCGTACGCCATGAGCATGTCGGGGTCAATCGAGTTAGTCAAATCTCCCAGCCTAAGTTTTGTGATTCCGGCACTTGCAAGATCAAACCTACTTGGATTCAGAAGCCATCTTTCGAGGCTGAAGTCTTCAATTTTCATCTGAAAGGACTCCTATGAGAACCCCCGTCTCGTGTAACTCCAAGATGACGCACCTGCCCTAGATCGAAATCTTGGGAGAAGGCCGTAATGCCCTTCCCTACTGCTAGTATCGCCTGCCTCTCTCAAAGACCTCCTAAGGTTATTTGGATCATTGCCTTGCATGCTCTTCCAAGAATGGAATCTGCCATGTGACGTAGTTCTGTGGCCGAGAAAATGATGGAGCCCGACAGGGCTTTCACTTCACAACTCGGCAGGTGCATGTGTGAACTGAGTATTGCCATCTGGACCGACCACGAGGATGTCTTCCGGAGCGAATCCTCCAACTGGGTAGATATAATACGGAGCCTCGACGGCCAGCACCATTCCTGGTTCAATCCTCGTCTCGTTGTCCGGCTTGAAGGCCGGTGCCTCGTGGGCCTCGAGGCCAATCCCGTGACCAGTATGGTGTCGGCGCACATCGGTGAACCCGGCCTCCTTCCAGACCGCCATGCACTCAGCAAAAATGTCTTTTGCACGCGTCCCTGGCTTTATTGCGGCCAAACCGGCCTGAATTGACTGGTAGGCAACTTGGTAGATTCTTGCCTGTTCTTGAGTCGGCTTCCCAACAGAGAAGGTGCGCCCTATGTCAGAATTGTAGCCCTCGAAGATGGCCGCCACATCCGTTCGAATGATATCGCCCTTGTTGATCCGGCGATCTGTTGGCAAATGCTGACCGGCGGCTGCTCCTGTCGCCAGTTCCACGTACAAGACTGTTGCCCCTTGTTCGATGACCTTGCATGCGATCGATTGGGCTAGTTCCCTTTCCGTCATGTTCGGGCGAAGTCCTCGGATTGCCTCATTTGTCGCCTGCTCCGAAATTTCGCAGGCTCTTCGAATGCGGCGAACCTCCTCACTTGTCTTAACCATGCGGAGACTCCTGAGCAGGGTTGAGGCATCAATGATCTCCATCGTAGGAAAGGCCGACACAATCCTTCGATAGGTTGATACGGGAAGAAGATCCAGTTCGAAGCCAACTTGCGCCTTTCCAAGGCCTGCGCTGGCCAGAGCATGCACGAGGGCATCCCAGGTGTTCACAAACACTGTGCCCTTGAGAATAGGTTCGTCCTTAATGTAGTATTCACCCGCATATTCCTTGGTCGCTATCCATATGGGCCTATCGTGCAGAGTCATCGATTCCCACCTCGGGATGATCGCGACGGGAGGATTATCGTCACCCGCTGGAATGACTACGTAATTCACGGATGAGACGTCGATCACGTAATCGAGACTCTGAAAGCCGGTCAGATAGAAGTAATTCGGTCGCGAATGAGCAACTATTCCCTCAAGACCAGCTTTCCCCATCGCCGCCCGCAGTCGGCGGGTATCGAACAGGGGCTTGGGTTCGGGTCTGTCAGTTGGCACGTTCACCTCCCTTTGCACCTGGGTCGTCCACTCCGGGATTCGGCTTTGAAGAATATCCAAGGTACTGTTCTCTTACATCGGGATTGTGCAGGATCTCCTGGCCTGTTCCCTCCATCCAGTTCTGGCCAAGTCTTAACACATATGCATGGTCAGAGATATCCAATGCACGGGCTGCATTTTGCTCTACCATCAGGACGGTGATCCCATCAAGATTTATCTGCTTGATGTAGTCGAAGACCTCATCACACATCTTGGGTGACAGGCCGAGAGTGGGTTCGTCGACAAGTAGGATCTTCGGACGCGTTGCCAGCCCCATCGCCATCTCCAGGAGTTGTTGCTGTCCTCCACTCAGATTGCCAGCGGCCTCTCTCTTCTTCTCCCCCAATACAGGGAAGCGGTGGAGCAGATCATCGATATCGGAGGCTATCCCCTTGTCATGCCTGGAATAGCAGGCTGTCTCGATATTTTCAAGCACTGTCATCTCGGGAAAATTGCATCTTCCTTGGGCCACATAGGCAACCCCCTGCCTCACAGCCTCGAGGGGTCGCCATTTACCCACTTCTCTTCCGAGGAAGACAATTGAACCGGAACGTGGACTGAGGAAACCGAAGATTGTGCGCAGAACCGTTGACTTCCCCGCGCCGTTGGCCCCGATGATGCTCGTTATTCTGCCTCTCCTGACCTTCATCGTCAATTGCCTGAGTACGTCGACCTCAGAGATATAGCCCGAAGTCACCTCTCGTAGCTCAAGAATGATCTCCTCAGCGGCCAAAGTAGGCCTCCAATACCTTCGGGTCTGATTGGATATCAGCCGGAAGACCTTCAGCGATCTTGTCCCCGGTCTCGAGAACGATCACGCGAGTGCATATCTCCATTACAAAGCTCATGTTATGTTCGATGATCAAGAAAGTCTTGCCGAGCGCATTCCACCGCAAGATGTGGTTCTTCATGTTCTCGATCATCGTCGGATTGACTGCGGCCGCGGGTTCATCCAAGAGGATTAGACGAGGCTCAGGCATCAGTGCACTGGCGAATTCAAGCAGTTTTCTCTGCCCGTAGGAGAGAGTTTCGGCTGGGTCGTCCTTCTTTTGGAGCAAGTTGAATTGCTGAAGAATCTCCTCGGCTTTGCACACCGCCGCCAATTCTGCCCTTCGCACACTGGGCAAGTTAAGAAGTCGCGATATAACTCGACGCTCCTGGTGTTCCTGCACAGCAATCATCATGTTGTCCAATACGCTGAGTTTTGGGAATACCTGGACGATCTGGTACGTCCGCGTAAGACCCATTAGGGATATACGAAACGTAGGAAACCTGGTGACGTCCTTTCCTACAAAGAAGACTTTCCCAGAGTCTGCCCCCAAAGTATTTGTGATGCAATTGAAAAGGGTTGTTTTCCCCGAGCCGTTGGGGCCGATCAGGCCCACGATTTCGCCGGAATCAACGTGAAAACTGACACCTCTCAGAGCTTCTACGCCGTAAAAGCTCTTGCGTATTCCGCTTACCTCAAGGAGATGCATCGGATCTATTCCCCTAATGTGGAGAACCCCCACGGCGGGTTGTCAGTCGGTTGACCCCTTCGATGGCCCCTTCCAAGCCCCCGGGTATGTATAGAACAAAAACAAGGAGTAGCACACCATAGATGACAAGCCGAGCAGAATCACTAATGCGGAGCACCTCCGGCAAGATGGTACACAGGATAGCTGCCAGTGCTATGCCTCGCAGAGAACCACGACCTCCGATGAAAACAATGATCAGAAGCGTTATTGTGTACGGTAGTCCCATCAGGGCAGGGCAAACAACCCGTAACCACGTAGCATAGTATCCTCCCGCCACTCCTGCAATCGCCGCTCCAAGAGTAAAGGCAAACATCTTGTAGAAAAGTGCATCAACTCCCTGTGCCTCAGCGAGGAGTTCGTTCTCCTTGATCGCATGAAAGGCTCGCCCGACTCTCGAACTGCTTACCACAAAACTGAGGACAAATGTGCCTAAAGCCACCACGAGGATGCCATAGTAAGCGTCTGTCAAACTTACAGTGGTGAACTTGACACCGCCAGGCAATGTGAAGGCCAACGCCGGAATAGCATACACGCACATCGGACCATTCGTAAGACCCATCCAATTGTTAGCAACAAGCTGCAGAACCAGCGCCAATCCAAGCGTGCCTATCGCAAAGCTACGTTCATGCAAACGAAAGGAGGGGATTCCAACGAGGATGGCTATTAGCCCCGCAAGTGCGGCCCCCGCAACAAAAGCCGGCAAGACTCCAACACCCGTCTCAGTTACAAGAAGGGCAACAGTGTACGCCCCGACGCCAAAGAATGCGGGGTGTGCAAGCGACAGGCTTCCGACCTGTCCCACGATCATGTCGTAGCTGAGGGCCAGAACCATGTAGATGCCAGCGAGTGTAAGCACCTGCACGAAGTAAGCGGTTCTGACGATCAGAGGAAAACAGATCGCCACTGCTATCAATACAATTACAGGTAACCACTTTCTCATTCGAATCCTCAGATTCCGACTCTCTTTCCAAAGATCCCGTATGGGAAAAACAAAAGCGCCACGATCATTGCGATGAAAGCAAATCCGTCCGTGAAGCTCGAGCCAATGAGGCCAATTGCAAGTGCCTCGACTATTCCGAGCGCAATGGCTGCTACAATCGCGCCGTTCACTCGCCCAAATCCACCAACGGTCAAGACGGCAAACGCTTTTAGCGTCAGCATCGTTCCCATTGATGGAAAAACACTAAAGACTGGCGTGACCAAAGCGGCGGCGAGCCCTATTAGCCCTGATGAAATCATGAACGTTATAAGGGCAATGCCTTTGATGTCAATGCCGACGCCCTCCGCGGCTTCCCGGTTCTGGGAGACAGCGCGCATTGCCTTGCCCGTTCGCGTTCGAGTCAAGAAAAGGTGCAAACAAAGGAAAGTCAATCCCGTGACGACGATAATCAGAATCCGTTGCCACGACAGGCCGAACCCAAACACCTTCACCCCTGTTGAGCTCAGTAACGTAGGGGTCATTTTCGGCATGCTACCCAGGAGCCATATCGCCCCATTGTTGATTGCCGTTGACGCGGCAAGTGTAGCAACCAGCTGGACCTCCCATGTCTTACCCACCACAGGTCGGATGACGATGCGTTCAAAGATCGCACCTATTCCCACCATGGCAAGGATCGTCAAGAGAGCTGCAGGCAAATAGGGGATTCCCAGGAGACCAAAGATGAAGTAGAAGACGAAGCCTCCGACCATAAAAAGGTCGCCGTGTGCGAAATTGACCACCCGCAAAACCCCGACTGTGAGGGCGAGTCCCGCCACAATGAGCGCGTACATCGATCCGGCCATTAGTCCATTGATAGCTTCTTCAAGAAGAAAGACTAGAAATGCCGTTGGTGTCATTGTGCAAGCCTTTGCCTCGGGTGGCAGCGGCTGTTGCCGCTGCCACCCTCTGGGACTGGAACCCTACTCGACTGTCACTGTGATGTTGGAATCCGTTGAAGCGTCACAACTTTGCCATTCTGAAGTTGGGTAATGAACATATCTGTATGGGCTTGGTTGTGATCATCAAATGACACCGGGCCTAGGTCGGGAATGTTCATATGCAATTTCGTCAGGGCTTCTCGAATCGCAGCCCGATTATCAGTCCCGGCATTCGTAATGGCCTGGGCTAATACAAAGATCGCGTAGTAGGGCAGCACAGCGGGGATGTCAATCGGAACTCCCCACATGGCCTGATACCTTTTCTCCAGGTCAGATCCTTGTGGTGCCCACCGGTTCACCTCTTTCGCCCCATCCCAGATCGTCGGGTCCTTAACCAGGTCCTCAAAATCCTTGGTCACAACGGTCCCGCGGCCATAGATCTTCAGGTTCGTCACGCCCATCTCTTTCATCTGAGTGGCCAGAATCGCAGCGTCCGGGAAGTCAGCTACATTTAGCAAACCCCCAGGATTCTCAGCTTGTATCTTCGTGATCATGGGTCGATAATCAGCTTGGCCGTATGTGTAGTATTCGGTACTGAGAATTTTCACCCCATCTTGGGTCAGATCCGTGGTGAACGCTTGCGCCGCACTATGGCCATAGTCATCGTTCGAAGTGACAATTACGATCGACTTAACCTCCTGGGCAATCGTCTTGCTAAAGTACTGGGCCATGAGCCCATCATCGAGGTTTAGCCTGAATTGCCAAATGTTTCCTCCGACCCCTGACTGAGCTGAAATGCTCTTATCTGTTCCATTAACCTCCAATTGCACGATCCCGGCGCTCTGAATGATGGGCATCGTCGTGAGGGTGACGCCACTGCAGAAGTCGCCGATGATCGCCGCCACTTTGTCCACATCAATCAACTCGTCGACCGACGTGGCTCCTTGGGCTGGATCGCATGCGTTGTCTGCATAGTAGATCTCGAGCGGTCGGCCGAGGATTCCTCCCGCAGCGTTGATGTCCTCCTCTGCCATCGTCGCCGCTTGCTTCGTCTCCTGCCCCTGAATAGACTCACTTCCGCTGAAAATGCCGGAGATCCCTATTCGGATGGGCTCCTTCACCGCAGTAGGCGCTGCAGTAGGTAGGGTTGTCGGCTGCGCCGGGGCGCTTGTGGGGGGCACGGCGGCAGTTGGCACAGGGGTTGCGGCTGGTGCGCATGCCGTTGCTAGGAGAGCCCCAACCAGCATCGCGACAACCAACTTCATCATCGTCTTGGACATTGTCACTCCTCCCTACGACTAATTTGCTAGCATCTGGGGTTGACAACAGGAACCAGCAAGCTTTGGATCAAGCCATCTCTTTCGTTATGATTAATTAACCTCCTCCTTTCTCGCCAGGCGGCCAAACCGCACTCCCCTTGGTACATCCGACCGTAAACGGCTTTGGTACCCGGGGCTGGCAACTCTTCGCAGTTTCTCCAGTCGAACAATCGGAGCAATCAGCTCCTCCGAGAAAGAGCCTCCCATCGATACGACCAAGAGCTTTGCATCCAACGTTCCCTACCACGCCCTCTTGCTCACGAAGAGCAGCCGGAGCTTTGGTCGTGTAAGGTTGACCCTTCACCGAATTCACCACCTAGCCACCAAGATTGATAGCGGAGGCTCGACTGCTCGGGGGGGGGTTCCCTTAGTCCCCTATTGCGTCGTCCTCAGAAATCGCCTCCCGCAGCGCACGTTCTAGAGCCGAGTCTGCACCTGGAGGCAACATCACGGGACCGGCCTGGGCAAGAATGGAGCCAACCGTCTTGTGAGCAACCTCCGTGATCGTCATGCTACCTTTCTCCTTCCAACCCTCGACTGATACACGAGGAAAATAGGTAGGGAAGAAGAGGTTTGTTCTGAAGGACGAAGCAGTGTGCTCATGACTGAGGAAGGTGCCCCCCGGTCCTACCTCCCTGATTACGTCAAGAGCAAGCGTGTCGTCGGTGACCTTCAGTCCCCCAAAAACGCACTTGATCATGTGGACAATTTCATCACAGATGACGAGCATTTCTGGAGCTCCGTATAGTCCGCTCGCTAGGGTACCAAGATTCTGAGTTAGAGTCTGCCCCGACATCGCGTTAATCATCATGCCCATCGTAGCCTCGGCAGCTGCCTGGCCATCGGGCAATTTGGCATCACTGCCACCTCCTGTAGCAAATGTCGGAAGCCCGTAATAACGTGCCATTTGCACGGCCGCAGCCCTGGCCAGCGACTGTTCAGGGCTACCGAAGGTTGCCTGCGCCGTCACCATGTCCATGACATTCGTCTGAGGAGCAAAGACCACTGGAGAACCAGGCTTGATCATCTGCGCAAAAACAACGCCGAATAGGGCTTCGGCGTCAATGAGAGAAATGCTTCCCGCCAGCGTTGCGGGGCTTGTCGCCCCCATCATTGCTCCTCCGGCGCAAATGATTGGAACCCCGAGGGCCACCGCTTCCACAATGCCATCGTTGTATCTCGTGAATCGAAGCGGTGTCATGGGACTGGAATAGGCGGCCACACAAGGCCTCTCCCGAAAATTCTCTTCGCCTCCAGCAGCGGCAGCAGCCATCTCAAGAAACCGTGCTGTCAACCGACGACCCTGGACGCTTAGGACCACTGGCTTTGACGTGTTCCTCAGTATGGCGTCATACTCGTGAAAGTAGTGCTGACCTTGGGGCACATCTCCCGCAGAGCACAACGTCATTACGAAATCGATGTTGGGCAGCGCATGTCCTAGACGCGTACAAGAAACCATGTCAGCTTTGGATGGCGGCCTGGGTCCTTGAAGATCAAAATCCCATATGTATGGCTCAGAGGTACCTCCCATGCCGTAATGGACATGGCCCGACTCCAGCCGAATGTCATACTGATGGTCACGACCGAATAACACGGCAGTTTTAGGGGCACTTGCCAGTGCAGTCTCAAGGAGTGGAGCTGGGAGGCGAACGACGTGAGCCCCACGATCTACGGACGCACCAGCCTTCGCGAACACATCAAGCGCAAGATCCGTCTCACAGTGCATGCCGACATCCTGCAGGATCGACACACTTGCTCGGTGTATCCGCTCGGCATCGCTCGGTGTAAGGACGCTATAGAAGCCTCCGGTCAATCCCTCTTTCATTTGTTTCCGCTCCCCTTCGCTGCCATTTGTCGGCCTATAGCTTTCGCACAATTAGGATGGGGCGTACCGTCCGTCATCCAATCGGCGATACCTTGACCGTTCCGGTCGCAGCACTGCTTCGTCTGGCTATGCAACCAAAGGTAGAGAGAAAGAATGCCCAAGTGGCGTCGACGGTGAGAACGAGGGGCGAGACTGTGTCGCATCTTATTGATGTAGACGTCCAGGAAAGGAGCCTTCCGTACCCAAACGCCCACCGGAATTCGCCAGACGGCAGTTAGGTCCAGCAAATGGGATGCCGTATACAGTATACAGAAGACGCGCCACGTGTCAATAACACGTTCCGCATCTCAGTGAACTATGCTCAACTACCGTGGCCCCTGCCCCGGGCCGATTGCGCCTCAGCGATCCAGACCGTCTCCTAACGAAAGGTGGGGCCTCTCGGGGCATACCTAGCTTCCTGAAGCTTGAGAGGAATTGGGCAGTAATTAGACCTACATTGGCGACAAGTCAGAATCGAGAGGACTCTAGCCTTGCGAAGAAAACAACAGCGTGGACTGGCCTCAGTGAACTAATGATGAGCCAGAAACGGTGGCTTACGCAACTACCCCCACGAAACGAATCTGCCTTGACAAAGGCGACCCAAATAACGTATCGTGGATACTGTATACGCTGGAAATAAGACCGATTTCGGAATAGGGTTGCATCGGCCCATCCCACGTGCCATTGGCATCGGGGAAGGACTGGCGCGCCGCGACCTCAAGTGAGAAGTCGACGCGTGCCCAGGTTGAACGGACGAACTCTTCACCTAGCTCGAGACCTGCATTGCGGTCGGGGAGGACTATGACTGAGGTAGTGACACAGCACAGCTTCGCAGGGGTTGTTAGGCCTCCCTTGATTGAAGAACTCGTCCTCGCCAAGCTTCGATTTGCCATTGTGACCGCCCAACTCAAACCTGGTGAGCCATTAGCAGAGGAGGAGTTCGCCAAACGCTTTGGCGTTAGCAGGACCCCGGTGAGACAAGCGCTGCGCGCACTCGCAAGTGAGAATCTAGTGACCTTCGTTCCGAGACGTGGCGCGGTTGTTGCCGCGCTTTCAGTGGACGAACTTAAGGAATTGTTCCTGTTGCGCTCACTATTGGAGAGCCAAGCGGCCAGGATAGGAGCGGAAAGGAGCAATTCCCAATGGACAACTGCGATTCGCATGCTCGTTTCCGAAATGGAGGCCGCAACGCAAGATCCCCCTACATGGCTGGAGGCAGATAGAAAATTCCATATGACAATCTACCAGGCGAGTGGCCTTCCACGCCTGACGGCGATCATTGGCACACTTAGAGACGATGCGGAGCGGTACATCCGAACCTACATCAATCTCCCCGACAACATCCAGACCTCCAACGTAAAACACCAGCTGATACTCGAGGCATTCGCCGCCGCGAATGGCAAACGTTGCGAGCAGTATACGCTCGATCACTTGCATGAGGTTGAGGCGTCCTTCGAGAGGGCTCTTCAATCCGCGGAAGACTAGTGTGGCGACGCATAGACAAGTTAGAAAACTCATCCGGCGTTTCGCTGGTCCGGACCAGCCGTATCTCTTTGAATACAAAGTTCAAAACGACCAAAGGGGCCGCTCAGAGCCCCAGGAAGAGTGACACGAGCGCCCTCGTAGTTACTCGGCTACCTTGCGAGGCGGAACGACAGTACTCGGATAGCCTAACAAGAATTGTGGGCGCTTCTTAAGGAATCGTCGACCTCGGATTTCAGAACAGAGACCCTCGGTACCCAATGACTTTCTCCCAACCGACCATGCCGAAAGCGACGTTTGCTGCAGCAAGTACGGCTGCGATTGCATGAGTTGGAAGAGGCGACATTGATTTCCAGGGTAGTGGAAATGGCCTGCTCCGATTAATCGCCGGCGCTTATGATAATAATCTGAACGCTACGGAGGCCATGAGAACCCTTATAATGAAATAGAAGCGGCGCACCACCGACCAGTCCATTCATAAGCTTCGCAAAGCTGGTGCTTTGCTGGCCTCGGGGCCCACTGTAGCGGACACGTGGCTTCGGCCTGAAGGCGCAACGAGATCAGGGTCAGCGAGGGAAGGCGCCACGGTGGCGAGCGCTGTACGGCGTGTTGAGCGCAACGCTCTTCGGCGTCCCTGGCAGCCCGTCTACGCCCGCAACAACGAGCGGCCTGGCAACTCCGTCTGCTATTTGACCCCGACTGAGTTCGTGAGGGCGCGTGCGACCGAGCGGATCGTCGCCCCCCCGCTAGGGGGATTCACGGTCGATGTCCCTTGGTCGGCGACACGGAATCTCGTAGTCACACCTGAACTCTCACAAATCTCGGCAAAAGAATGGGGCGCATGTCAGGGACCAATTCTGCCGTTCCTTGCGGGCCCCACTGAAGCCGCGAAGCAGTTGCCCAAGACCGAATTGTCTCGTTGTAGGAAGGATGACTGAATGAATTCAAGAGAACGACTCCTGATGAGTCTCCAGCATAAGGAACCCGATAGGATCCCGGTGGACTCGGGTGCCTGCTCGGCAACCTCCATATCTGCCGTGACATATGGTGAGCTAAAGAGACACCTCGGCGTCAAGTCGGGATCTATCGCTGTGTATGACGTCATCGAACAACTAGCAATGCCCGAAGAGTGGTATCTGGAGCGGTTCGGCATCGATGTCGTCGATGTAACTAGATCATACTGCGCTATCACCCACGATTGGAGAGATTGGTCGTTGGCTGACGGTACTCCCGCGATGATTCCTCCATGGGTCAAGCCCGAGAGGAGCAACGGGGACTGGCTCTTGAGAGACGCAAGCGGCGTGGCATTGGCAAAGATGCCCCAAGGTGGCTATTACTTCGATCAAGTCTACTGGCCTCTCTTGGGTGCGCCCTCCACCGAGTACTCGCACCCGGATTTGCATCTGGCAAGAACCATGTGGGGGGCGATGAGCCGCCCCCTCATGGACTTCAACTCAGACCCCGCCTTCCCACACCTCCTTGCCGAAGCCGCAAAGAGACTCTACGAGACCACGACCTACGGGATCATGCTAAATGCGGGTATCAGCTTGTTTGAGACTGGCCAGTACCTTTGCAGAACAGATGAGTTTCTTGCAGACCTGATCCTCGACCGAGCCAAGATTACCAGACTTCTGGATCGCCTTGTCGAGCTCGCACTCGATCGGTTGGATACCCTCTTGCAGGCAACAGGGCCCTACATCCAGGTCATCAAGATCAACGACGATTTCGGGATGCAGACCGGGCCCATGATTTCTCCTAGGGTATTTCGCGAAGTCTTCAAGCCGCGGCACAAGGTCATCTATGACTTCATACGCCAAAAAAGGCCAGAGGTCTTCATATTCCTGCACAGTTGTGGTTCTATTTATGCTTTCCTTCCAGACCTAATCGAGATTGGGCTAGACATAATCAACCCCGTTCAGACCTCGGCCGCGGAAATGGAGCCGAGTCGCCTGAAACGTGAATTCGGGAAGGATCTTACCTTTTGGGGTGGCGGCGTAGATACCCAGCGTACTCTTCCTTTCGGATCCCCGGCTGAGGTGCGCACGGAGGTGCTTCAACGGATCCGGACCTTCGCTCCTGGAGGGGGATTTGTCTTTACCCCCGTGCAGAACATTCAGCCGCAAGTACCAATAGCCAACTTGCTGACAATGTTTGAAACGGTGAGAAGAAACGGAACATATCCCGTACGATAGTCGCGTGGATGCCCGTCGGTAGAATTTCTATCGTGCCAGCTAGAGTTTGGCAAGAAGAGGCTAAGAGTCAAGAAAGGCTGCCACGACCCAAACCGATTATTCCGCCACTACCTATACAGTCTGCGGATGTTGCGTGCACTGTCCTTCTAGGGTCCGCTAATCGATGTCATCCTGAGCGCTTGAGCGCCGGACCGGCGTCCGCCGCGGGTCAATTTGGCGGTATGAATTCGAGTTAGCCCAATACAACCTACGAATATTTTCCTTACGCCGGGCTCAACCGGTCGGTAATCCTCTACTCTGTTCCCATGATACACATAACACATGTCACCGTAGCCACTTCCATCGAAGGAAAAGACAGAATTGTAAGATTCAAAGTCACTGCTTGTGGCCGGGGCGATGGCTTGGGAATAGCCCGCTTGTCGGAGTTCCAAGCAGACCTGGATTTCCAAGGCGGTGCTGCTGAAACCATCCTGCGTGTGCCTAATGCACACTTCTGGAGTCCTCAAGACCCGCACCTGTATCCACTGACAGTCACACTTGGCGAAGGGCAGCCCGTCATTGCTTCCTACACGCTCGAGGTCGGCGTGCGCTCAGTCGAGGTGCGCCGTGAGCAATTGCTGCTCAACAGCCAGCCCACAAACCTCAAAGGGTTTGGCAAATACGAGGACTTCCTGATCAACGGGCGTGGGTTGAATCTGCCCTTGGTCATCCGCGATTTCGAACTGGGGCGTCGGGTCGGCGCAAATGCCTACCGTGCGGCGCACTACCCGCACTCCGAAGAAGAGAGGAGCCTGGCTGACCGGTTGGGGTGCTCATTATCGATGAGATCCCTGTTACTGAACTCAACTTTGCGGATGAGGACAGGTTGATCGCGCAACGTCTTACCCAAGCCGAGCAGCCGGCTGAGATGATCGCACGTGATAGGAACCACCCGAGCGTAGTCCTGTGGTGTGTAGGGAATGAGCCGATGGTGGGTAACCCGCTTGGGTCTGGCAGCCCACCTCCCTCCAAAGGTGTTGAAGCTGGCAGCCGGTTCTTCAAACCGCTCTACCGGCAGGTGCGGCTGCTGGACGTCACCCGCCCTGTCATGCTCGTCGGTGTGCAGGGCGGACCACCCGTTTGGCTCGGCATCTGCGAGGTGATTGGGGCAAACCGATACTACCGCTGGTACACCCAGCCAGGCCAACTACAATTGGCGGCGCAAGAACTGGAGCGTGAATTGGACACACTGCACCAAGCCTTTGGCAAGCCGATCATTCTTACCGAATTCGGAACGGATGCCACGGCCGGCGTGCACCCCACGCCTCCCAAAATGTGGACCTAGGAATAGCAGGTTGAATTCCTGCCCCGCTACCTCGAGGTAGCGGGGGCAATGGGATTCTTGCCGGAACGCTCGTGTGGACCTTCGCTGATTTCAAGACTGGCCAGTCTGTGATATGCGCGTTCGGATTAAATCAAAAGGGGTATTTACCCGGGAGCGGCGACCCATGATGGCCGCGCATCCGCTGCGTTCGCGCTGGAGCGAAAAATGAACCCGGCTCCCCCGTATGAAGAAGAGATGCCATCCCTGCAAAAGCAGAAGCTGGGGCGCGTTTTGGCTTTGGCGGGGATTATCCTGGTCTCGCTCAACCTGCGCGCAGCCATCACTTCACTATCTCCAATATACGATCAGATCGGGAAAACCTTTCCCCTGTCCCCGATTGCACAGGGTATTCTAGGGATGCTTCCTCCACTGGCCTTTGCATTGTTCGGGTACCTTGCCCCCCGATTGGTTCCCAAACTGGGTCTGGAAAGATCGCTCCTGCTCGCCATGATCCTGGTTTACGTCGGTCAGGTGTCCCGAAGTGCCGTCAGTAATGTCTGGCTGTTCGGGATCCTGTCCGCGGTCTGCCTGGCCGGCATGGGCATGGGCAATGTGTTCCTGCCGCCGATGATCAAACATTACTTCCCGGATCGGATTGGCCTGCTGACCAGTATATACACCGCGCTGGTTGCAGTAAGCTCTGCCCTCCCTTCACTTGTTGCGGTCCCTGTCACCCAAACTGAAGGCTGGCGCATCTCGACGGGCATGTGGGCCGGGTTAGCGTTTGCGGCAGCGGTTCCATGGGTGCTCTTGATCCAAGGCAGCCATAAGCCAGTCCAGCCTGGTCAACCAGAAAAATACTCGGCATGGCGTTGGCCCACAACCTGGGCTTTGGTGCTTGTCTTTGGCGTCGGGACGATCAATATGTATTCGATGATTTCATGGCTCCCGAAGATACTGACCTCAACCGCAGGAGTCAGCCAGGCCGTCTCCGGAACCATGCTGTCGATCTACAATGGTGTGGGGTTCCCCCATAGTTTGCTGGTACCCAGCATTCTAGCTCGCACCAAGCGTCCATTTTGTGTGATCGTTTTCGCCACCACCTGTCTTCTGGTTGGATATCTGGGTTTGGCCTGCTACCCAGCATCCGCATGGGGCTGGATTATTCTAGCCGGGCTTGGCCTGATGTTCATTCCCATCGGCTTGACCTTGATCAACCTCCGCAGTCGGACGGAGGACGGCGCAGAGGCTCTGTCGGGCTTTGTCCAGGCGGTGGGATACCTGATGGGCGCCGCTGGTCCGTTCATCTTCGGCGCATTTCACTTTCTGACGGGGGCATGGACAGTCGGCTTTTGGTTTCTGCTTGGAACGGCGCTGGTTGGCCTTGGCGCGGGTGCAGTTGCAGTTCGGCCAAATTGTATTGAAGATGTTTGACGAGAGGAGATCACCCTGGGCCCAGCATACTTTGGCCTCTTAGAGTTTGTTTAACCAAGGGTCCAGTTCTCCTGAACATAAGCTGAACGAGGCGATAGAAAGCTGAACAAAACCAGTTGCCTCAGGCCGAAAGCCATTCCAACCGATGAGTAGGCGACTGCCCTCATCACATCGAAAACTCGTAGCCTTCATCGCATCAAGAACTTGCGGATGTGCAGAGCAGGGTACTGAGTTGGAGTAGCCCTCCTGGGACAAAAGGACCTGGCGAGCCGACATGAGCATTTCGCAGGATGGCTATGGACTTCGGAGTAGGGCGATTGAACTGTACCTCGGCAGATTCACTGAACACTGGCACTCAATTCAATGGCATCCAATTCAATTGCTCTCGACAAGTGATTGTTGGTCGCCTAGACTCCGCTGAAGATCGGTCCATGCAATCCGGCGGGCGCGGCTGAACTCGAATACGAAAGTAGGGTTGTTCTGGCAACCGGTTCGCTCTAAGGTGCCAGATCATAGAGACGGAGATCCCCACCCTTTCCCGCTCGTAGTTACTAATGCGGATCAGCCTCAACACCCGGTCTATCTCTCGCTCGAACGATCTTCAGTTCCGACACTTGCACTCCCAAGCCACAATCACCCTCCACCCGAGCCGCCTTAGGTGTCTGTCCGTCCGCCGATCCCGGCGCCTACTACCCTCAATCTTAGGGACCCAGTATTCCTTTCGCGTCTCTGGCTCATTGGACAGCCAACATCCGTGACCATGCCAGAAACACCCTCTTACTTCAATCACCATCTTCGCTCCCACCAGCACCAGGTCAGGTGAGGTGCTCCCCTTAAACTGAACCGGGTATTATGAGAGTCTGACCGCCCTGGAGGGCAGGAGGACTCTGGATGAAACAGAAACGGCACACCACCGGGCAGATCATTCATAAGCTCCGTGAAGCGGATGCTTTGCTGGCCCAGGGAGCCACTGTAGCGGACGCATGCAAGCAGATTGGGGTCAGCGAGGGGACGTACCACCGATGGCGAGCCTTGTACGGTGGGCTCGACCCCAACGCTGTCCGGCGTCTTCGTGCGCTCGAGAAAGAAAACGCACGACTGAAGAAGATCGTGGCCGACCAGGCCGTCGACATTAGCATCTTGAAGGAAGTGGCCCGGGGAAAATTCTGAGCCCGGCGCGGAGGCGAGCGGCGGTGGCGCTCGTGGAACAGGTGTTGGAGGTCTCCGAACGTCGGGCGTGCCGAGCCATCGGACAAGCGAGGTCGAGCCAAAGGTACGAGGCGAAGAGACCGGACCAGGACCGGCCGCTGGTCAACCGGATGGTGGTCTTGGCGCGCGACAACCCACGCTATGGATACCGCAGGATTTGGGCTTTGTTGAGACGGGAAGGCTGGAGGGTCAACCGGAAGCGGGTCCACCGGCTGTGGAGGGCAGAAGGGCTGAAAGTACCGGTTTCCCAGCACAAACGCCGGCGATTGGGGTCCAGCGAGAACGCAAGCACACGCAAGCGCGCCGAGCACCCCAATCATGTTTGGAGCTATGACTTTGTGATGGACCAGACGCAGGATGGGCGGCAGCTCAAGATGCTGCCGGTGGTTGACGAGTTCACAAGGGAATGTCTCTCGATCGACGTCGAGCGAAGCCTCACAGCCCAGGATGTGGTCGCCAGGCTGCGGCAGCTGTTTGAGAGGCGAGGAGCGCCGGATTTCATCCGGTCGGACAACGGGCCGGAATTCATCGCGATCGCGGTGAAGGAATGGCTGAAGGACACTGGGGTGAAGACGCTGTACATCGAGCCGGGGAGCCCGTGGGAGAATGCCTACAGTGAAACGTTCAACAGCCGGTTCGAAGACGAGCTGCTGAACCGGGAGATCTTCAGCAACCTCGTGGAGGCCAAGGTGTTGGTGGAGGAATACCGAGTCAAGTACCCTGGCCTGCCGATCCAGGGCAGGCAACAACGAACGGCCGCACAGCTCCCTCGGTTATCTGACCCCCGCCGAGTTCGCGAGGGCACACGCGACCGAGCCCATCGCCGCCGACCTAGTCAGAGGACTCACCGTCGATGTCCCTTGGTCGAGGAGGCAGAACCTAGTAGTCACACCTGGACTCTCATAACTCCTGGTACAAGAATCGGGGGCAGGGCACAGGTGTTCCCGGCATTTGGTGACTGGCGCTTCGCTGCCTGCGGACAACCCGCCGGAGCGTGTTCGCGGCTCCGGCGAAAGAGCAGCCGTCGCATGCCCGCCCCCCCTTGATGAAGTCGCAGCCGTTGGGGGTGAAGCCTAAGGTTGTGGTTGATTCCCCCACGGCTCGGCTTTCTCTTGTGGTTCCGGCACGTTAGTGTCCACGACGGTCCCGAAAGAGTAGAGCCAAGCGGAGAATGCGAAGGCGTAGGGCCACATCAAGGGGAGCCCGAGGGTTGGCAGATCAACTCAGGCCGGGACAACCTAGCCTTTGCCGATTGACTCCCCTGTGCGCTGGATCCAGAATCTGTCCCGGTAGCGAAGAGGCCCGATGAACCCCGAGATATTTGCGTTTGGCATCATGGTCGTGACGTCACTGCTGGCGGTCCTGGCGACAGCCACGGCAATCCGCTCAATTGAAGGAAGCAAGAGGCCAGCGGCCACGCGGCATCCGCCGTGCTATTCTCGGTGGCACTACTCATATTTCTCTAGGTGCTGGGCTATTCCGTCTCATGAACGGATGAGGCGAAGGCCTCGTAAGCACAGGGTTGTGGGTTCGACCCCCACACGACCCACCTCAGGAAACAGCCGAAAACCCGCATCTCTGCGGGCTTTCTTGTTGTCAAAGGGTGTTCATGTGCCAAATGGGCACGTCAGCACGAGGGGCGCGCGTTTATCTCTTGACGTGGATTTCTCGGGCTGCTCCGCAGTCCTGAACCCTGGTTGGTGGCATTCGAAGAGGTTTTCCCCAGAGGAGGTCTCCAACTTGCCACGGGTAAGTCTTCAGGCCCCATCAGATGAGTGGGTCGTTGAGCCGAGTGTCACCATCATTGCCCCGAGCCAGATCCCTGACGGTTCTCGAACATTCCTGATCGTACTTATTGGCGGACGATTCAGTCAACACGCCTTGCCTCGCGCCAATGGTCGACCCGGGCCGCGGGCCCGGGCCACGCCTGCTCCTCATGTTACAAGGGAACAAAGACCTCTGCAGCGGGATTCAAGAGACAGCCCGCGCGATCCGCAAAGTCATCGGAGCAAAGGGCTATGAGCTCGACTCCGTTGTACTGGACAGGGCCGGCATTCTGGGCGGCCGTTCCGACTCGGATTCCGTGCCCCTCTCTCGGCGAGGCGCCGCCCCATAATCCGGAGGCCGGTGGTCCCCTGGACTGCCCTGGGCAAGGCGAGTCCAGCCCGCGCTATCTGAGACCAGGGACGCAATTGCCGTCGTTGACTTCGACGTCGTGCTCAAACAGTAGCCGCTCGCCGTCCGCCAAGACGTGAACCCAGGCTCAAGTGGCCTGCCTCCGTTGTTTATCGCGTCAGACGCCTGTCATGGAATTTCAGGCAGATTCCTCCGCGATTGTGCCGCCTCGCATCCAACCCCTTGCTAGTAGCCGCCCACCCTTGCGACAGAGACCTTCGATTTCGAGAAAGCGAGCCGCAGGTCTCCGGACGGATCGTAACCGATAGTCTTGTTCTCATAATAATTAAGGAGGGAATCCCTCTCTGCCGACGATGGGATTCTCTCGGCAATGCGGTCGCGAATCTCCTCCCATGTCGCCCGCATAAAGTGCCGATGAGTATTGGCCTTTATGTGACCACCAAAGAGCTTTACGATGTCTTGCTCGAACTCCGAGCGCACAAGATTTACCAGGTAGAATTCGCGCTCATCCTGCGCAGCAATCCAACTTCCAAGCAGCCAGAATCGCATTAGTTCGTACTTCTTCTCGGCTTTGGCGATGACATCATAATCTGACGCAATTACTTGATGATACCAACCATTACCTCCTGTCACATACTTCTTCGGATTCTCCGGATCACTCGGTGTCGTTTCATTGTTCGCGGTTAGCTTTGCCTCAATGAAGAGCACCGCCTTCTCATTGAACGCAATCAAATCAGGTTCTGAGCTACGTTGCAGTTGCTCACCAAACTCTTCCCTTGCCTCTGTCAACTTGCCCCAAGGACCATGATCAACCGGGGAGTAGGACCAATACACTAACTGCAACGGGCCCAAGTCCCCGCCCGTGATGCAGGACAAGATCGCCGAGAGATTCCCACTTTTCTCCAAATAGCGAAACACGTTCCACGAGAGCGCGTCCTCACTGTTATCCCGTGCCATTCGGCTCTCTCGCTTGCTCCCCTTGATGCCATCCAATAGCGACACATCTCTCTCATCTTTCCACAGAAGATTCTCCAGCTCGGTGGGGTACTCGAAGGTCTTTGGAGAAATATATATGCGGTGCTCCGGACACTGAAACTGAGGAGCAGTTTGAAAATGTTCGTGCTGCCGAGCAACTTTTCGCGAACACCCCTTCACAGGGCATTCAACCTGGGCACTATCTACCAGGATATGTGGTTTGAGAGTTCTTGCATCATACATTTGGCCTCCTTTCCTTAAATCCCCACTCCCTGCTCCATTGTATGCTTAGTCGGCATTGGCGCCACTGGCTAGAAGAGCGTACTCAATGCAGCAGGTCGGGGTTGCCATCGACTTGGCACAGGACCAGACTCCCAGCTGTTTGACGGTGAGACCAGAAAGCTGTTCGCTGGCCTCCGAATGGAGCATGCGGATTGCCTCGCGCACGATCACTTGGTGGCTTCTTGGAGCCGCTCAAGGTATCCATTCAGGATGGCCCCATGCCTGGCCAGCGACAAGGTCACAGCCCGTGGCGGACTTCCAGCTGACGCGCGAGCTTACGCCGGATCTTGCCCCAAGATGGCTTTGTTGGTCCTGGATGGTTTGGGGGAAATCGCCCAAGTCACGAGGGCCGGCCGAACCCGGGGCCTCCTCAGCGGTCGCCAGACCCAATGACAGCTTGGGGAACTTGAGGCCAAGTCTTCCTGCGCACCTGGAAACACCGCTGACTGGCGTGGCGTGCCGCGCCTCTTACGCACAAGTCTGTGAGTTCGAGCCCCACCCAGCTCACCTCAGAGAGCAGCTGAAAACCCGCATTTCGACAGGTTTTCTTATTGTCAAGACGTGACCATGTGCCAGATGTCCCCAGCTCATCCTCGTTGGACGCCGCGCGACCGACCACGATGCGGGACATCGCCAAGGCTTCCGGCTGTTTCTGGTGGTTCAAGTCCCACAACCGGGGTGGGCGCCCCAAGCTGGCCTCCGAAACCACCGCCTTGATCCAGCAGATGGCCAGGGAGAACCATTCGGGATTCCGGGGGAGCGCATTCGCGGTGAACTCATGAAACTCGCCCATGCGGGTTGCCAAGAACACAACCCAGAAGTACCTCGGCCCGAGGGCCAGAATTGGTCAACCTTCCTTCAGAATCACGCCCAGATCGTCTGGGCCTGTGACTTTCTCCCGGTGATTGACCTGTTCTTTCGGCAGATTTACGCTTTCTTCATCATCGATCTCGCGTTGCGCCGAGTCGTTCATTTTGGCGTCACCTCCGACTCAACGGACGCCTGGATCAGGCAACAACTTCAGGAAGCGACCCCCTATGGCCTAACCCCACGCTTCCTGATCCGCGACCGGGACAGCAAATACGGCGACGATTTCACACGAATCGCAAAGGCTGGCTTCATTGATGTCCCCTGGCCGGGCGGCCTTAGCCTGAAGACGACCTACCGCACTTCAAAGGCCAACGCGGCCTGCACACCATTCCTCGGGAGCGTGAGGAGAGAATGCCTCGATCACATCCTGTTTGTCGGGCACAGGCAACTTTATGGGTGATCAGGGAATACGTCGAATACTTCAACCGAGCACCGCCACACCAGTGGATTGGGCAGAGGATTCCTGAGGGAATCGGGCCTCAGCGAGCCCGGCCGAGGCGCAGAAAGCTCATCACGATTCCGGTCCTCAATGGATTGCACCATGATTGCCGGCGCGGTGAGTGATCCAGCTGTCCCCCAAACCTCGGACAGGGTTATCGGCAAGCACTGGTGATCCGACCCCTGGTATTGACCTTTGCGAGGATCATGCTGGAGGCTCCCAGGGATTGACAATGGCTATGCCGACCTGCTTGAAGTCCCGGACATTGCGGGTAGCCAGGGAGAGCCCATAGTGCGCCGCCGTCGCTGCGAGGAGCGAATCGATCGCTGGGATCTTCTGCCCGGCCGCTTCAATTCGGGCGACCATAGAACCCCAGGCCATCATCACGGAGATATCCAGCGGGAGGATGCGATCCCGGAAACGGATGAGAAGATCTCCGGTCAGCCAATTCGCAAGCCTCCTCTTTCGAGAAGTGTCAGGGAGCTTTTGGATGCCTCTGTTCAACTCGCCGATGGTAACAACACTCAGGAAGATTCCTTCTGGGTCCTGGCTCTCCACCCAACTGATCACGCCGGGATCAGGGCGCCGGGCGACGAGTTCGGAAACGACATTGGTATCCAGGAGGACACTCATAGGTCTTGGTCTCTGACCGGGGTCCGATCTCGTTCCAGGTCCAGGTCCACCCCAACCAGCGGGGACTCACGAAAGAATTGGACCAGGCTGGGCCCGGACTTCCGCAATTTGGCGAACTCCTCGCTAGCGACGACAATGACAACTTCCTCCCCTCGGCGCGTCACAACTTGCGGTCCATCGGACAAGGCTTTGTTGACCACTTCGCTAAACCGATTCTTGGCGTCCTGAAGACTCCACACTCGTTTGGTCATAATGCCTCCTTGCTAGACTAGCTAGATTATATCACTGCCATGAGTGACACACAAGGGCGTCCTGGCCGAAAACCCCAGCCGCCCCACAATAGACCTCGATCGGTGTCCTGGGCAAAACCCTATCCCTCGCCCAGTTGGCTAGGTTCGTGATCAGGAATATGGATACCCTGAGCAAGGAGGAAAAGGGTCACCTGAAGCCAGCCTCTCGAGCGCCAAGTGAGCTTCAAAGATGCCTTTATTGGTCGTCGATGGGCTGGGGGAAATCCCCTCAGACAGGAGGGCCAGCCGAACTCGAGGCCTCCTCAACTGTCGCGGGGTCCAATGACAGCCTGGCGAACTTGAGGCCAAGTCTTGCTGCATGCCTAGCAATACCGCAGATTGGCTTGGCGTGCCGCGCCTCTTACGCACACGGTTGCGGGTTCGAGTCCTACCCCGCCAACCTTAGAAGACAGGTGAAAACCCGCATTTCAGCAGGCTTTCTTGTTGTCAAGACGTGACCATGTGCCAGATGGGCACATAATCATCCTCGTCTCTCCGCCGCGGCCCGGCCGTTCAGATGCGACACCGGGCTGAACCTGTCATGCTCCCCCTTCAGTTCGTCCGTGGTGAACATGGCATAGAACTGCTTGGTTACGGAAATCTGACAATGCCCGAGAATCTGCGACACCGTCCCAATGTCCCCGCCGTTCAAAATGAACTCCCGGGCAAATGCATGCCGGAACGCATGAGGGTTTACTCTCCCGCGCACACCAGCTCTCTTCCCTACACGCCTCAGCATCTGAATCACCGTGGACCTCGTCATCGCCCGACCCTCTCTGATGGAGGTGAACACGAATTCCGATCCGGGGAATGGTCTCGCCCTCAGCCAAGCACCTATCGCGTTTGACGTCACCTCCCCAAAAAGCACCGTTCGAGCCTTGGCACCCTTCTCAACAACCTGAGCCCTCCCACGCTTGAGATCCAGCTCGCGGACCCTCAATCCGCAGAGGCCCCCCACCCTGCAACCTGTGTCGATGAGGAAGAGAACCATCGCCTTGTCCCTTCTCTCGATGGGCGAACTACCACACGTTTCCAACATCGCCCGCACGTCAGCGAGGTCAACTGCCTTCGGAGGCAATTGGGGAAGCTTTGGCGGCTTAATACGCTTGTACAACGCATCGTCTATTCTTCCCTCCTCATAGAGCCATTTGAACAGGCGCCGAACCACTCTCACCAAAGAGAATAGGCCGTACGCAGCGAAGTCCAATTGGCCCAGCGACACGACATATGCTCTGACGTCGTCGATGCCCACTTCACGAACATCACGATCCCCATACCTTCTCAGGAAGCGCGCCAGTCTATGCCGATACCACTTCACCGTTTCAGGCTTCGCACCATCCGCCTGAAGCACAAGCAGCATTAGTTCAACACTCTCACTCACACTGCAACTTTCGCCAGAGTCGCCCATTTTAAGCCATTCAAGGTGTCAACTTTCGGTCTGTAAGCGCAGCCAGGGGGTCAAGTGATACCCCCTCGGTGCACGCAGCTGTTCCGGCACGAAACCATCTACTCCGATTCCAAGGGCCACATGCATTGCCAAAGGAGGAGCAGGCCACGCTCGGCCACCCCTCCTCTCATTCTGCGGGGCCTCTCCGAGCGTGGTCTTGAAGTCATAGTTTCTGGTTCCGCAACTCCGTGGACTTCCATTCCGAAGTCAAGCCACCAGAAAGCGGCGGTATCGACATTCTCGATAAATCGCTCATGAGAATCAAGCCCCCCAAACATTCTTCGCCTTGCACCTCAACCGGATTCCCAATGGTCTCAGCCCATCCTTAGCTTGGCAACTCATTCCAGAACCAATCCCCCAAGTGCAACTTAGCTGACCGAACCACCAACACGTGCAGGTACAACACTCCTCTTCCTTGATGCCCCGCTCCAACCACATGCGGAAAGCAGGAGGCCCGCACGAAACTTGTACGGTACTCACCAAAGGCATGCGTGCCGGGTCCCTCCACCAAATGCCTGAAACACCATCGCGCCTAGTCCTCTGGCACCTCGTCTCGAAATGCCAACGTCAGGAACACTCTCCAAGCCGACACGGTAAGTAACAATTCGCCGTGTGCCCTGGGTCTGATCGACCAGCACGGCCCTCCCATCCCTCCCCGCGATCGTCATACCTCTCGATGTAGGCGGCTAGATCATCCAGGTATCCACTAATCCCGCACAATTCCTCCATCAAACGAACCCTCTCACTATCACCTTGATCCAACCGCTCCGTCGGCCTCCGCAGGCTACCGCAAAGGTCCTCGCTATTCAGGAAGTTCCACCCACAGCCTCGCGGTTCTCCGGCCTCGCTCTGCTCACCCTTGACCGCTCGTTTCTCTTCCGGTGGTCCCCCTGCCCCGACGGAACGCTTTGCCATCTCCCGCTTGCCTATCCTTCCTTACGGAACTATGATGTCTGTAGGCAAAAAGAATGCCCATCGGGACATCGTAATCCATTATAACACTTCCGTAATTCGCCGTCAACCCCCTAGGAAAGGCGCCTGACAAATGGTGCGCAAGAGGCCCCTCCCGGCGACCCAAGCCAAGTCCGACGCCCTCGTCAGCGACATGGGACGAATAATCCGCCTTACGCGCGAACAGGTCGGAATGAGCCAGGCCGAACTCGCAAATAAGATCCAGCGGCGCCAGGCCTCCATTTCGGATATTGAAAACGGCAAGACCGGGATGGACGTTGCCACCCTAATACAGATTGCCCACGCCCTTGAGGTTCCGCTCTCCTCGCTTGTTCCTAAATGGATACGTAAGATACTGCAACCGGAGGACTTGCAGCCTGATGAGGAGGAACTCCTGATCCAAGCAAGGCGTCTCTCGCAGGATCAGCGACGCTCATTGATCGTCCAGGTCCGTGCGCTTGCCGCCGTCGACCAAGTCAAGGGACACCAGTGGCTCAGCGATCAACCCGAACAGGAACCCAAGAGCCTCCGAGCCAATTCAACGTGCAGTCGGAGAAGAGTTCGGAAGCGCACCAAGTAGCTCGGTTCCGAGGCCGCATTATCTATGTTGGGGCGAATAAGTCTGAAAGTGCTACATGTGAGTTATCCTCGCGTTTCTTGATTCCCAACCCTTCCGGACGGTAGTACTGATAGCCCGAACTGACGTAGAATAGATCCGAAGTGTCCATTATGCCTGGAGCACCTCAACTGCCGGTTGGTGTTGGAGGACGCCGTGCCTGGTTTATGCCTACTCCAAGGCGAGAATGAACTCATCGAAATGAATGAGAGGAAGTACGATTCTGAGAAGATCCTACAAGAACTCCTCGCTAAGTACCCGAATCTCTTAGCTGGCGACCAAATCGATCCGGAGAACCCACGACGCTGGATTCTTATTTCAAGGGAAGTGGGCATTCCGTCGAGTGAAACCTCGGGGGATCGCTGGGTAGTCGATCATTTTCCCATTGACCAGGATGGCGTCCTGAGCTTTGTCGAGGGCAAGAGGAGCAGCGACACACGAATCCGCCGCGAGGTGGTTGGCCAGATGCTGCCAATGCAATAAGCTACTGGCCAGTTGAGACGCTGCGCGCTCGATTCGAGGCTGCTGCCTCTGATCCCGAGAAGGACTTATTGCGGCTGGTGGGTCCAGATTCAGATGCTGACCATTTCTGGCAGAGTGTCAGGACAAACCTCCAGGCCAGCCGAGTCCGGCTCGTGTTCGTCGCCGACTTCGTCGAAGTACTGCAGCAACAGAATCCCACTCAACAGCGAGGACGGCCAGGTCGGGCGCCCATGGTCGAGGCTATACATATGTCCGCCAGGTCTTCATCCCGGAACAACTCGTCATAGACAGCGCCCAGGCGGCCGTAGAACGAGTCTTCCGGAACCCGATGCGGCCTCCCCTGCGCCGAAAACAGACTGTGTTGTGCTTCGCGTCGTCCCAACATGGGTGTCCTCCATCAGAAAAGACCTTCCTTGATACGAGGAACACCCAACGAGGCCATTGGACTCGCTCAAAACCGATAACTCGATCGGCTTTTTCAGGGCTCTCCTAGTCCGCCAGGATAGGCAGAACTGCCGGCGCTTCGACGGCTCCGGCTCCAGCCCCTTCTCCCTATCTCGCCGGCACTGCTGGCACCACTGGTAAAAGCTGCCCCATCCGCCGATCCGGGGCGGGCTGCGAGGCACATCCAGTTCGCTCAGGGTGCGTCCCACCGGCAATTCCGAGTGATCGACCAGATGGATGATCTCACGCTTCTCGGCCGGGGACCGTCGCATGATTCGTCCCACGGCGGTTCCTTTGCTAGCAAGCTTTTTTCCCTGCCATCGCCCGCCAGGGCAGGTGTGAGTACCGGGTTCTTGAGAGACAGCTCGGCCACCAGTTGCTTGCCTACACTGTGCCGCAGGCTTACGTGAGCTGCTCGAGTTCCGCCCGCATCTCGGTTACCTGGCGACTGTCGGCCTGGCGCTCGGAATCTCCCACCAGGCGCTGCTTGCCCGCCTCTAGTCTAATCGAGGGATACCTTCAGCAAGCAGGCAAGTTGTTGCCCGGTAGTCCGCCCCACTCGAACATGGCTCCGCACTTTGAGTATCTTCTTTTCCTTCCTGGCTTAAGTTACCTGGTTGCCGATGCTGGGGCATTTTCACCTACAGGCTGAAAGGTGACCGACTCAAAGGACGAAATGACTCTCCATCTGTTTGCCAATCAATGAGGTTTGCCCTACACTGACCCACGTGCAATGTCCCCATTCCTTTCGGCATAAATCGCACACGTTCCTTAACACGAAGGCGGCACGTCCCATTTGCCGTGTTTGGCAGAGGACTACTGTCCCATCCAAGCATTGGCGATCGGCTGTATCGACTTTTGAGACAGATCCCATTCTCATTTTCTAAGGAGCTCAATATGTACCCAGAGTTCAAGAACACGGTTGTTGTGGTCACCGGTTCTGGTGCAGGGATTGGCAGGGCAATTGCACTACGGTTTAGCAGGGAAGGCGCCATATTGGTCATCAATGACTTGTTGCCTGAGAAAGGAAAAGAAATCGCCAATGAAATAGAATACAAAGGCGGTCAGGCTATCTCCATAGCCGGCGATATGACCAAAGAATCAGACGTCAATTACTTGTTTGACAAGGCAATGGGAATCTTCAATCGGATTGACGTCCTGGTGAACAACGTTGGGCTATTCGAATTCTCAGGTGATTTGGTAGGTTCCAGCAAGGAGTACTGGGACAAGATATTCGACATCAATGTGAACAGTGCTTTCTTATGTGCCAATAGGGCAGCCCAGGAGATGAAGAAAGCAGGATCCGGCCGAATCATTAACATCTCTTCGGCTTCTGGCAAGGTCGGTGCCCCTGGTGAGCGTGGCTATTCGGCCGCCAAGTGGGCCATCCTTGGCCTTACCAAGACATTGGCGTTGGAATTGGCTCCCGAAATCCGTGTCAATGCTGTTTGCCCAGGCTACATTGACACGGCCATGAGCGATGTGTGGCTGGAGAAGATAGCCGAGAAGAAGGGTATCAGTACGGAAGACGCAAAAAGGCAACGATTGGCTTCAATCCCCCTTGACCGCGTAGGAACACCAGAGGAAGTTGCCAGTGCGGTAGTATTTTTGGCCTCAAATGAGGCTTCCTACACCACTGGCGAGGGCTTCAATGTATCAGGCGGCAGGGTTATGAATTAGTAGTAGGCCTCGAAAGATTGGCCTCCTGGAACGCAAAGACAAGATACCCAGCGTCGGCAGCGGTAGTCACTTGATCAATGGTCATCATGTGTTCGATAGTTGAGAGCATTTGACCGAGACGACCCAATTACCACACAACATGTCTGTGTTGCGCTCAAGCAGCATGTTTTCTCACCAAGACAAATCAGTCAGACCGCCCGAAAATGCATATCGGGAACTGCTCTTCCTCATCGGCCCAAGGGGCACCGGGATACAGAGTAAGGCCCCCATGGACTTTGGCTATCCCGAGTTATTGCATCTAGGGGTCCGCAAATCTCCGCAGACAACCAAAGACTTCGATTCTGGATGAGGTTCACGTCGAAGTCACCTCGCTGACTAGCCTTCTGGGTTGTCCCAACTTCAAACCGTGTGACCATGGAGTCCGATACTAGATGTACGGATCGCTACATTCAACTGGTTCGAATGCGCGACCGTATCTTGATTCTTCCGTGGCTCAGGGGCAAGTCAGGTAGGCTCGTTGAGGAGATTCCGTCCTCAGAATAGTGGGACTGCCCTTCTGTCATGTTCCGCTTCAACGATTCGGATTCCTCCCCCAATGCCGAACCAACTCAACCGTATGACGTCCGCTGCGGTCCCCGCAACGGGCAGGGAACGCATTTGCATCCTCAGAAGCCAAGAGTCGGGTGCGGCCTGTACATCTCCTCCAACAAGCCATTCTCATCTTCTGAGAGCTCCAGCTTCAGAGCGTCAACAGCCACTTCCAAGTGGCCTGGCTTGCTGGCGCCCACAATCGCACATGTCACACCTGGTCTTCCAAGGAGCCACGCCAAAGAGACCTGCGCCGAAGATACCCCCCTTCGGCTGGCTACCAAGAGAGCGCGTTCTGCCACCGCGAAGTCTTCCTCTTTGTAGTACAAGTCGTGGGCGAATGGATCGGTTCGGGCGCGGAGCGTGCTATCACCTCCTCGGCGGCTTGTGTTCCCGGCCAGGAAGCCACGGGCTAGTGGGCTCCAAGGAATCACCCCAACACCTTCGGCGATGCAGAGTGGGACCATTTCACGCTCTTCCTCCCTGTACACCAGATTGTAGTGGTTTTGCATCGAGATGAAACGAGTCAAGCCGAGGAGGTCTGCCATGTAGAGACCCTTTGCAAACTCCCAGGCCCTCATTGAGGAAGCTCCGATATAGCGGATCTTGCCAGCCTTGATCAGATCATGCAGTGCTTCGAGCGTCTCATCCATGGGCGTTTGTGCATCCAGCCGGTGGATCTGGTACAGGTCCACATAATCAATAGCCATTCGTCGCAATGACAACTCGATGGCATGTACAATATGCTTTCGGGAAAGGCCGCATTCGTTCGCACCCGGACCCGTGGGGAAATACACTTTCGTAGCAACGACTACCTCCTCCCTCCGACAATAATCGTGCAGTGCTCTCCCCAATATCTCCTCGCTCGCCCCATTCGAGTATTCATCTGCGGTATCGAAGAAATTGATGCCCAGCTCGAGCGCTTTCCTGATGAATGGACGACTTTCATCCTCTGGTAGCACCCACTCTCGCCAGTTCGGACTTCCATAAGTCATGGTTCCCAAACAGATCCTTGATACCTTGAGGCCGCTTCTTCCCAAGTTGATGTACTCCATTCAGACGCCTCCGTATTGGCCCTCTAGCAGGGTGCTGAAGAAACCGGGAAAACCAGACGAATCGGGTACATGACAGTCCTTGATCTCACTCCAATGCGGTTGACATCTGGACCGGGATCTCCACAGAGACCTTCTCGAGGAGTTCGTGCGTCTGATTCTTTCACCTCCCCGTGTGCTCCGAGGCTACGCCGCCATCGCCTGAATATTGCGCATCCGCACCAGGTCGAA